>Ga0187771_10000842_pt1 | contig 19593 bp, 22 predicted proteins | sample 0116_SJ02_MP15_1_FD_133139 | JGI IMG/M metagenome (GOLD analysis project Ga0187771, IMG submission 133139) | Tropical peat soil microbial communities from peatlands in Department of Meta, Colombia - 0116_SJ02_MP15_10_MG | ecosystem: Environmental > Terrestrial > Soil > Wetlands > Peat | place...
GACCTCTTCTCTCTCTAGGAATCTCAAGCCTTCCGCCCCATTGTCCTGTCCTTGGCGCATCAATTTTTGCAACTCGTCAATTTCTTCTTCTTCGATGGCCACAGTTAGTTTTCCTAGTTTTTTATAGGGTATGCGATACTTCTCACATAAATCGTAGGACATCACGTTTCCTTTTACGCACAACTTTGCCTTGAGAGAGTCTTTCGGGTAGTGAATGCCAGAGTGGAGCACGCAGCTATTGTGGCTGCTGGTTTCCTGTCCAAACTTCGCATTTTTCTCCAGAATATATACAGATTCGCTTCCCTCTGAAAGCTTGCAGGCAACCGCTAAGCCTACAATGCCGGCTCCGATGATAACTATTCTTGCCGATTCCATTATCAACTATCAAAAAAAGGAACGCTAATAAGGTTTTAGGTGAGATTTCACGTTCAATTGCAATTTTGATATTCAAGAACTGCAACCGCTAGATTACGTTCGAATGTTTCATGAATCTCTTCTCGGGCCAACGATGTTGTCATATGACTGGGGCTTTTTGGTTTGCGTGCGACGGAAGTTGGTATCTAAAAGAAGGCCGGGGTTCTGTGTGCAAGGGGGTCTAGACGCGGCTTTTACGCTAGTAACGAAGACAATTGGAAGTTAAAGAAGGTGGGCGGCGCGGTTATGCGGAGGATTCTCACTACTTATCCGGTTTGAGTCAAGGCTTGGCTAGATTTTTTCATTCAATGCTGCAAATAACTTGCGCATTTGCTTGAAGGTCTCTAGGTACTCTATTCCCCGTCTTGTTATCTTATATGTTTTAGAGTCATCGTTGTTTTCTTCCTTAGCGAAGCCTTTTGAAGCTAGAAACTTCAATGCTTTCTTCGCTCTGTCTACTGGTAGGTTGGCACCGTAGGAAGCTCGAGTTAGTGTACATTGTCGTCTCTTCGCTATCGTGCGTAGTAGATCGGCGTAGATTTCATACTTCGTTCTTCTGTCCAAGCTTCATACCGTATTTTGTCTATGTTAAATTAAACCTGTTCAGGATTGTGGTCTTGGCTTTCCGAGTTTTTTTTCTAAACATGCTCTAATAAAGCCATGATATTCTGGGTCTGGTTTGCCTGGTCTGCTTCTGAATTCGCCGTGAAACTGAGAGGCGAAGAAGAAGTATTTGTCTGAAAGTTCCAAGGTTTCAATACGCCTCCCATCTGTGCTCGTCCCGGAGAAGACTAGACCATTTTCCTGAAGCGTTTTCCAGTAATCTTGATTCACTTCGAACCGGTGACGGTGACGTTCATATACTTCGTCGTTGCCATACAATTGATATGCGAGTGTCCCCTTCTTGATAACAATCTTATGCGCGCCCAGTCGCATGCTTCCCCCCTTCTCCTCTAGCTCCCGTTGTTCTGGCATCAAATCTATCACTGGATGTTTTGTTTCTTGATTAACCTCTGTACTATTTGCATCCCTCAAGCCACAAACATGACGAGCATATTCTACGACTGCTAACTGAAAACCAAAACAAACGCCCAAAAATGGAGTGTCCTTTTCCCTTGCATACTGAATCGCGGCTATTTTCCCTTCGGCGCCCCTAGAGCCGAAGCCATAAGGGATAAATATTCCGTCAAAGTCCTTCAACGCCTTGATTTCCTCGGGCTTTTCCTCGAATTTTTCTGCTTCCATATACGAAATTTGCACTCGAGTTTGACACGCAGCTCCGCCGTGGCGTAAGGCTTCGGTCATGCTGACGTAACTATCTGCTAGACCAGCGTACTTACCAATCAGCGCAATTCTTGCTTCGCATTGTGGCTTCAATATGGCTCCCACGAATTCCTCCCATTCCGTCCATTTCGGAGTGCGCTTTGGAAATTCGAGACGTTTTATTATAAAGTCCCCCATACCTTGCCTATCCAAAATAAGTGGCACTTGATAAATAGTGGGCACGTTATAAGAGCAAAAGACTCCTTCTTCCGGAATCGTCCCGAACAAGGCAATTTTATTCAACGCTTCCTTGTCAATCATCTTGCTACATCTTGCCACGATGGTGTCCGGCTGAATACCAATGCGGCGCAGTTCGTTTACGCTGTGCTGAAGCGGTTTGGTCTTCATCTCGTCCGTAACATCCAGAATTGGCACGAGTGCAACGTGCACGTACAAGGTGTTCTCGTATCCTTCTTCTAGTCTCATTTGACGGATAGCTTCGAGAAAAGGCAAACCCTCGATGTCGCCGACTGTTCCACCGCATTCGGTCAGAATCACGTCAACATCCGTTTGGGCGCCGACTTGGCGGATTCTATGCTTAATCTCATTGGTGACGTGAGGCACTATCTGCACGCATCTTCCAAGATAATCACCGCGGCGTTCCTTGTGAATCACTGTGTCATAAACAAGGCCTGTGGTTAGGTTGTTGTTCTTGGTAAGGTCTAGGTTGAGGAAACGTTCGTACCAGCCTAAGTCGAGGTCGGTCTCGCCTCCATCTTCCGTAACATAAACCTCGCCGTGCATGTACGGATTCATTGTGCCCGCGTCAACGTTTACGTAAGGATCGATTTTTATTGCAGTGCATTTGAATCCCCTTGCCTGCAGCATTTTACCGATCGAAGAGGTAAGTATCCCCTTTCCAACCGACGACAAAACGCCCCCAGTAATGAAAATATACTTAACCATTCCTTTATCTCCAACAATAACAGACCCATAAACCCCGCTACTCTTTTAAAACCTTTTACTCCTGTATTTCGGTATTCACTGTGTCAGAGGAAGTAGACTCGATGCGCTTGGTTTTCCAAGTTATCTTATTGACTATATCTGCTTTCTCTCAGCATGAACAAACAAAAAAGAGCGTCTATGATGTGCCGAGGTCGATTTAGTATGCATTATAAATTTATGTCTATGGCGAAGATTCTCGCGCGTTTTCGTTTTGTTACCTTACTTTGATGTATTTGTATGCTTCTGTGGAGTTTTCAAAGCAGTAGTGCACCTTTTGGAAGTTTTTGCGAAACTCTGCGACGTCCTGTTTGATTTTCTCAACATTTTCCCTGTCAATCACGACTCGTTTTATGAATCCTGCGATCTCTAGCATCTCGGATTCCTTCATCCCGAGTCTCGTAATCTCTGAAGTTCCAAGCCTTATTCCGCCTGGATGCATGAAGTGCCTTCCTTCTTTGATGTCCCATGGCAATAGGTTGCGGTTGATGATTATGTTCGCTTTCTCTAACAATTCTTCGATGGTGCCACCATCGCCTTGTTTAGTTACGTCGATGAGGATTACGTGCGATTCAGTGAAGCCTTTGTGTTCTGCTAGGACCTTGAAGCCCCGTTCATACAACGCTTGGGCTAATGCCTTTGAGTTCTTAACAATCTGCCGCGAGTACTCCGCTCCGAACTCTAACATCTCTGCGGCTGCTATAGCCAAAGCTGCCACTGAGTGAAGGTGGTGATTGCTCACCATGCCGGGGAACACAGCACGTTTAATTTTGTCGGCATGTTTGTCCCAAGAAACTACGCTGCCATGCTGTGGCCCAAAAAACGTCTTGTGCGTACTGAGACTCATCACATCTGCGCCCTCTCGCAAAGGGTCCTGGAAAGCTCCCCCGGCGATTAATCCAGAGACGTGGGCGGCGTCATAACCAATGGTTGCGCCGACTTCATGCACCGTGCTGGCTAATTCTTTAACCGGATGGGGGAAGGGGAAAACACTTGCTCCAAACATCACGAGTTTGGGAGCTTTGCCATCCTTAGCCAGCTGCGCGATCTTTTCCTTGGCCTTGTCCACGTCTATATTTAATTCTTGATAGTCAAGCGGCAAGTATTCCACTTCAAGACCATGAACCACACCTGCAGTGCCGCCAAGACTCTTCTTTCCCATGGTAATGTGCCCACCGCTCGGTATTGCCAGCGCCATCATAACATTGCCAGGTTCCGTAAAAGCTGTATATACAACAAGATTCGCAACCACACCAGAAATAGGTCGAACATCAACAAATTCCGCCTTGAACAAGCGTCTCATCAAATCCGCGCACAAAAGCTCCACCTTGTCGATGTATACACATCCAGCATACACTCTCTCCCCCGGCCAGCCTTCGGCATAACGGTTGCCAAAATCGCTTATCAGAGCCTCTCGTACCGATGGGCTCGGTATGTTTTCACTTGCAATTAGGGGTATGTTTTCTCTAAACCAACGATGGTGATTTTGTAAAAACTCAAATGTTTTATCATATTGCTCGCGAATGGACATCGATTTCACACCAGTGCCATACCAGTTTGCGTAGAAGAATAAAAGCTTTGAACCGATGCTATGCGCAACGTTAATTACCAAGACGAGGCATTAGCATCTTCCTGAGGAACAGGCATGTCAGCGAGACGAAAGAAAAAGAAGGGCTCGCCTATGCCAGCGCAAAGTGCTGGTCTGCTTAGATTCTTCGAAGAAGAAACTGAAGGGATCAAGATGCGGCCGGAACTTCTTATCGGTTTCGCGATTGGCTTAATTGTCGTAGCAATTGTTGCCCTTCGTATTTAATGCGTCTTGTGCAGAACTTCAATGCGTTGAACAGAATTTAGATTAAGGAAAATTTCGCTCTTCTCTACTCTAGCTGTAACCTGCGGGATTGGCTGGGCTATTGTCGCACGCAATACCACCGCTTCTGCATTTGAAAGCCATATTCCCGGGGGTTCGTGCGTGACCGCTGCCAACTCACCTTCCAACCCATGAGTCTGTTCCAGTACTACAAGTACTCTTTTGCCCACGTTGCGTTCAAGCATGTGGAATACGCTGGGTGGGAGTGATGCTTCTGGCATAAGAGTTCAGTAATAACTAGTTATATTTGGACTCGGATAAAACTCTATCTCAAAAATTCTTCGGGCAGACAATTCCTTTTTCAAATGTGCTGGTTTTTGGTGTCTTTCAAGCTTTCTTTTTTTTAAAAAGCAGTCACTCTCTGCGCACTCCTGTCCTTCAAGGCTCATGTCGGTTTTGTAACTTTATATTTGCGAATCAAGCTCTATGAGCATTCGTTGAAGTGTTCTTACTATGGCTCTCAGTGGCTCGCAGCAGGACTACCTCGACCAGGCAGTGAAACGTTATTCTTCCCTGTTCACGTTGCCTTCTCACGGTGAAATTGTGGTCTATCTTGCGTTACTCTGTTTCTTCGGTGGTTTCTTATCCGTCTTTCCGTTCAGCAAACCCTTTTATGGAGTTGTCTTAGGTGCTGGTTTCTTCCTCATCACGATTTTTTCTGATCTTGTTGTCTGCCGACTGTTACAGTCCGAACCTATTTACGATCAAAGACGTTGCGATGCGCTTTCTCTTTTTTCAAACGTTGTTTGGTTTGCTTTGATGTTTTTGGGCACAGCTCTTAGTTTCCACTTTAATAGTGATGACGTGTGGTTGAGATTTTTTCTCTTAGGTTTTTGTGCTGTGTCGCTTTTGCGGCTTCTGGTGTATTCAGCGACTCTTTTCAGTGGGTTTACGCATGCCATTGTTTCAGCTTTATTTCAGCCTCTCCTGTGCGTAGTTTTTCTATATTCTGCATGGCACGCGATGACGAACAAGAGCCTCAGTTTTTCCTTCTTTGTCTTTCCACTCGCCTCGATTCCAGTAATTGGAGTGACGATTTTTTTCTTCATCTTCTTCATTAACCGTGTCGGGAAGAAGACACTTGGAGTCTCTTCTATGTTGCTTTTGAAATCGTTTCTGGCAAACTGGATTGAAGACGTTAACGGCCCCTTGGAGAATGTTCTTGAACATCTTGGCACTAAACAGTCGATGGACGTTTCTTTGCTGACTTTTAGGACCAAAAAAATCGTGAAGGCTGTTATGGTTATTCCAGCACTTCATCCCGGTCCATTCAAGAATGTCGGCAGTAGCCTTTTCCCTTCTCTGATCCAATCTGCACTAGAACAACGGCTAAATTGCGTTGTATCAGTTCCCCATGGTTTGTTTGGTCATGAGCTGGACTTGGCTTCCCAAGCTCAAAATCAAAAGGTTCTTGATGCAATCCTAAACTCGCTTAGCTTTCAAAAATCTGAAAGAAAGGCGTCGTCATTTATACGAGCTAAAATCGGCGTTGCAAGCGCTGGTTGCCAGATCTTCGGTGATTGTGTCGTCTTGTTCTTGACTGTAGCGCCGGCAACCACTGAAGACTTGCCCCCCGAGCTGGGTTTCTTAGCTATTCATGAGGCCGAGAAGAAGGCGCTGGCCTCGGCGGTCGTTGTTAATGCTCACAACAGTATCAATGGCGATCGCAATGCTGTGGAAAATATCGGTCCTCTGAAGGAAGCAGTAATCGAGAGTCTAGAGAAGGCCGTGGAGGCGAAGCGCTTTACTATTGAGGTTGGTGCTGCCAAGGTGGTACCGACGGAGTTTAGTCTCGAGGACGGCATGGGACAGGGTGGAATCAGCGCAATTATAGTGCGTCTAGAAGGACAAACCACGGCTTACGTCACCATTGATGGCAATAACATGATTTCTGGACTACGAGAAAAAATCCTCAATACTCTAAAGCCTTTAGGTATTGATGATGGCGAAATATTAACTACTGATACACACGCGGTAAACGCAGTTGTTCTAAACCGACGTGGCTATCATCCCATAGGAGAAGCCATGAACCATGAAAAACTTATGGAATACGTAAGAAACGCTGTTTCGGCTGCACTCAAGAACCTAGAGCCTGCAGTAGCGTCATGGCAAACGATAACTGTCCCAGATGTGAAGGTCATTGGCGCAGAACAGGTGCAAGCTTTATGCGCGCTTACGGATGAAGCCGCGAAACAAGCACAGAAAGCGGCGGCTTTCTTGTTTCCAATCGGAGGCCTTATTTTAGTAGTTCTATCCTTAATTCTCTAATTCTTTAAAGGTACTGACACTGTTATGTTGCACTTTTGTAGTAGCTGATTCCAGTGCTTGTCTACGTCGTCTTGAATCTCCTTGACCACATACTCGAATCTTGGAGTAAAGAGGTGTGCAAATCGTCGTTGAGTCTTCAGGTATTCTGCAACAGGCTTCTTCTTCTCTGGTCTAAGCGCGATTGCTTTGCTTTGTGGGGACAAGGCATACTCGCCGTCTACGACTTCCCACAGTGGAAATATGCAAGTCTCAACCGCCAATCGGGCGATTTCGACTGTTTTGCTCGTCTCGGATCGCCAGCCTCTAGGGCACGGAGCAAAGAGGTGAAGAAAAGCTGGACCCTTCGCGTCCAAGCCTTTCTGTACTTTTGCGATAACGTCCAACCAGTACCCAATTGAAGCTGTGCCGACATATGGAATCTCATGCGCCACCATGATTTCTGCTATAGGTTTCTTGTACTGGACTTTTCCAGGAATTACCGAGCCAGCAGGCGATGTTGTCGTTGAAGCGCCGTGAGGTGTTCCGCCACTTCTCTGTATGCCCGTGTTCATATAGCCCTCATTATCGTAGAGCACATAGAGGAAATCGTGGCCCCTTTCGGCAGCGCCTGACAGCGCCTGTATACCGATATCATAGGTGCCGCCATCTCCAGCCAGGGCGATGACGTCAACATGTTCATAGCCTAGGCGGTTCTTCCGCTGCATCGCTTTGAGGGCAGCCTCAATGCCTGAGGCATTCGCAGCAGCGTTCTCAAACGCCGTGTGAACCCATGGAACCTTCCAAGCCGTGTAGGGATAAATTGTGGAAACCACTTCCATGCATCCTGTCGCTTCTGTTACGATCGTCGGCCCACGAAGTGCCTTCATGATATACCTTAATGCAATGGCGGGACCGCAGCCTGCGCATGCACGGTGGCCTGATGTGAATAGTTCTGGTTTTTCTGCAAGCTCTTTTATCGTGACCATTTGCTTAGCTCCTCTATTCTCTCACTCCGGCGAACTGAACAAGTCTTTTAACCTGGCCAGTTTTGGAGATTTCGTTGAGCTCTTTGTAGATGTTCTGTATGATTTTTGGAGGCATGTCTCTCCCACCCAGTCCATAAATGTAATTAACCATGTACGGGCGTGTTTCTGCATCGTACAGAGTGTGTCGGATTTCGTGAAACAGCGGACCTCCATTGCCTCCTACACTGTTGCTCCTGTCCATGACCGCTAGGGCCTTTATGTCCACCAGAGCCTTCTGAATATCTTCTGTCGGCATTGGTCTGAAAGCACGAATTCTTAATATTCCTGCCTTGATTCCTTGCGTTCGCAGCTCGTCCACAACTGTCTTCGTCGTTCCAGCGACTGATCCAAGACACACGGTGGCAATTTTGGCGTCTTCAAGGCGATAGCCGTCAACAAAGCTGTTCCCATAGCGCCGTCCTGTCAATTCTGCGTATTCGTCATGAACTTCTCTGATGATCTTTGGTGCTTGACTCATGGCATCTTCTTGTTGGCGCTTGTGTTCAAAGTAATAGTCTGGCATGTCTAATGGACCCACTGTTAATGGGCGAGTTGGGTCGAGTTTAAAGGGAACTGCATTGCCTTCTGTATCTGTCACAAGTGGGAATTGCCTAGTTCCCACGAATTTCCTAACTTCCTCGTCGGGTAACACTTGAACTCTCTCTAGCGTGTGACTTAAAAAGAATCCGTCCAAGTTGACCATCACAGGCGTCAGCAGGTCAGGATGTTCGGCTATTCGGAACGCTTGTATGACTGAGTCGTACGTCTCCTGGGAGTTCTCTGCCCATATTTGGATCCAGCCGCTGTCGCGTTCAGCCATGGCATCGGAATGGTCGCAGTGAATGTTTATGGGCGCAGATAATGCTCGATTGGTCACTGCCATCACCACTGGCGCTCTGCAGCCTGCTGTTACGTAGACTATTTCATGCATTAACGCGAGTCCGGCTGATGCCGTGGCCGTGAAGGCTCTGGCCCCCGTTAGCGCCGCTGTCAGGCATGCAGTTAGAGCACTGTGCTCTGATTCTGTGCAAACGAATTCTGTGTCCACTTCGCCGTTGGCCACGTATTCGCTGAATTTCTCCACGATTATCGTCTGAGGCGTAATCGGATACGCGGCCACGACGTCTACGTCTGACTGTTTAGCCGCAAGAGCGACTGCCTCGTCTCCATTGAGTGGAAGAACTGTCTGATCAACCTTGGCCATCCTATTCTCCTCCTTCCACCACCATCTTTATGGCTTTCAACGCGCATTCGTTAGCACATATACCGCATCCCTTGCAATAGTCGTAGTCAAACTCCAAGTCTTGGGTTTCCTTGCTCCATTTAATAGCCGCATCGGGACAAACCATGTGGCAGAGCAGGCATTTAGTGCATTTCTTCGGATCGCGGACTGGTCTGAATGTTCTCCAGTCGCCAGTTTGATAGTCTGCTGCAGGCTTCCAGCAGACTCCTGCGGGTGCGATTTCTTTCCAACTCTTTTGTTGTACGTTCATCCCTGTTTCGCCTCCTCGTACGCCTCTTTGATTACAGCTATGTTTTTCTCAGCCAAATCTGGCCTCTCTTTGAAGCGTTCCTTGATGGCATGCCCTATACTGTCGAGGCTTACCAGTTTTGTTGCGCGAGTTGTGGCGCCAAGCATAACGGTGTTTGTGATTGGTGCGTTAAGAGTTCTTATAGCAATTTCTGTTGCGGGCACAGTCCAGACTTGATATTTTTCAATATTCAATCTTTTACGTACTTCTTCTGGTCTCTCTTTAGTGTTTACAACCAAGGTTCCATCGTCGACTAGTCCTTCGTTAACTCTTACAGTCTTCAAAAGCGTTGGGTCAAGCACTACAACAACGCTTGGATCGTAGATGGCGCAGTGTAGGTTGATGGGTTGATCGCTTATTCTTGTGTAAGCAGCTAAAGGTGCACCCATGCGTTCTGGACCGAATTCTGGAAAAGACTGGACAAATCTGCCCTCGTAAATCGCCGCTCTTGCAAGCAGTTCGCTCGCTGTCCATGCACCTTGACCGCCTCTACCATGCCAGCGTATCTCTTGTAAGTATGACATTCTATCAGGCTCATTTTTTGTTGGAAGCAAATTACATCACTTCTTCTCGGATATACACGTTTCCCTGAATATCGGTTTCTCTGCGAAACACTTTTCCTCTAGCAGTGTTATCTTTTACCTTCTTCACCATTAGCCGTGGTGCGAGAGGAAGGTGTTTACATGGTCAGCGTGTCGAAGACTGAAAAAAAAGAAAGGCAAGCGAAGATAGAGATTAATGAAGATTTTTGCAAGGGATGCGGACTCTGCGTGAACACGTGTCCATTTCATCTAATCAAGTTGGCTAATCATGTGAGTCCTAAAGGCTACTTCCCTGCTGAATGCGTCGATCTCGATGGAAGTTGTACAGGATGTACCCTGTGTGCCACTATGTGTCCAGATGTAGCCATTGAGGTTTTCCGGACAAAGAAGAAGGCTGGAGGCCAGAGATAGTGGAAAGGGTTTTTATGACTGGAAATGAGGCGATCGCCGAAGCTGCGATTCAGGCAGGTTGCAGATACTATTTTGGCTATCCAATAACTCCTCAGAATGAGATTCCCGAATACATGTCTCGAAGGCTTCCAGAGGTCGGTGGCACGTTTCTGCAGGCCGAGAGCGAGATCGCGGCGATTTATATGGTCTTCGGTGCTGCTGGGGCTGGTGCAAGGGCCATGACTTCTTCTTCAAGTCCTGGAATCAGCTTGAAGCAGGAGGGTATTTCATACATTGCGGCCGCTGAGCTTCCATGCGTGATCGCCAATATTATGCGTGGAGGGCCGGGGCTGGGTGGGATTCAGCCTTCGCAATCTGACTATTTCCAAGCGACTAAAGGCGGTGGTCATGGCGATTATCATCTGCTAGTGCTTGCGCCGTCCACGGTGCAAGAGGCGGCTTCGCTCACGATGGATGCATTTGACCTTGCTGACAAATATCGAAACCCAGTAATGATCTTGGGCGACGGCTATGTTGGGCAGATGATGGAGCCTGTAGTATTCGAAAAGAAACCTATGCCCGACCTTCCTAGGAAAGAATGGGCACTTACAGGCGCAAGAGAGCGTCCCTCCAATTTGATTAAAACACTAGACCTGAACCCAGTTACTTTAGAGCAGCGTAACTTAAAGATATACAGCAAGCTCCAAGAGATGGCTGAAAAAGAAGTTCGAGCAGAACAGCACTTGACTGAGGACGCTCAAATTATTATCGCAGCCTACGGCACAGTTGCTAGAATCGCAAAAACGGCCATCCAGGTTTTGCGGAAGAAAGGGATCAAGGTTGGCCTGATTCGACCGATTACGCTTTACCCCTTTCCTTACAAGGCATTTGAGGACATTACGAGGCGCGTTAACAAGATTTTAGTCGTAGAGATGAGCTTGGGACAGATGGTTGAAGACGTCAGACTTGGCGTTTGCGGGAAGGCTGGAGTGAGCTTCTATGGGCGAGTAGGCGGTATGGTGCCGAGTTACGAGGAGATTATCGCGGAGACAGAGAAACTCGCAAAGAAGGCTGGATGAAAATGGAGGCAACGGAAATTGAACGAACCTTCGAAAGACCACGAACACTACGTTCAGTAGTGACACACTACTGTCCAGGCTGCGGGCATGGGATCGTGCATCGTCTAGTTGCAGAAGTGATTGATGAACTGGGGATTCGTGAACGGACTGTAGGCGTCGCTCCCGTGGGTTGCTCGGTGTATTTGTATAATTACTTGGACGTTGACATGTACGAGGCTGCACACGGGCGTGCCCCAGCCATTGCGACTGGGTGTAAGCGAGTGCACCCAGAATTGGTTGTGTTTACGTATCAGGGCGACGGTGACTTGGCGGCAATCGGCACTGCTGAGACTGTGCATGCTGCTGCACGTGGCGAAAAAATTACGACGATTTTTATCAATAACGCCATTTATGGGATGACTGGCGGGCAGATGGCGCCCACTTCTCTTGTAGGACAGAAAACCACGACCACGCCAGCTGGACGGCAGGTTGAACGGGCTGGGTATCCGATTAGAATGTCTGAATTGCTTGCGACGTTGGACGGCTCGGCATATATTGCTCGCGTCGCTGTCTCTAGCGCGAAGTATGTTGTTCAAGCCAAACGGGCGATTAAGAAGGCATTTCAGGTGCAGTTGAAGGGTTTGGGATATTCTCTGGTCGAGGTGTTGTCGCAATGCCCAACTGATTGGCACATGACGCCAGTAGAGGCAACGAAATGGGTTGAAGAGAAGATGATGACTTATTACCCGTTAGGTGAGTTTAAAGTTCCAAAAGAGGCCGTCTGATCATGGAACAGAAGCGACGTGTTTATACTAACGTGATTATGGCAGGATTCGGCGGACAAGGATTAATGTTCATTGGGAAGCTCTTGGCTTATTGTGCTATGAAGCACGAGTTGAACGTAACTTGGATACCCTCATACGGTCCTGAAATGCGGGGCGGCACGGCAAATTGCACTGTGGTCATTAGCGATGACCCGATCGGGTCACCTGTGATTAGTGTGCCAGAGGCTTTGATTATCATGAACAATCCTTCCTTGGAGGCGTTTGAGCCTAAACTGAAGGATGGCGGATTGTTGCTCGTTGATAGTACTTTGGTGACACGCAAAATCAAGCGTAAAGACATCGAAGTGGTTGCAGTGCCCGCAGACGACATAGCTATGGAAGTAGGTGAAAAGCGAGCAGCGAATATGGTCATGCTAGGTGCTTACGTAGCAAGAACAGGGATAATATCCGAAAATGACATTGCCAGCGGTTTTAAGGCGCTCTTTGAAGGCAAAACACAATTCCTAGATGTAAACATCAAAGCGTTTGAAAGAGGAATGAACTACACTCAATCATAGTTGCTTAAACAAGAATGGTGCAGTCGTCCTTGTAATCCTATTCGGCGAGTTCAACCGATTCCGTGTCTCTCTCCTCAAGCATTAGGTCCTTCTCTTCTCCAACTTTCATCTCTCTTCCAGCATAAAAGCGCCTTCCGCCACGGTAATTTCGTCGTCTTCTAGCATTTGTTCTCTTTCGTTCTCCTTGTAAATGTCCATTGCATCGACCTCTTGCTTCTCTTTTCGTTCCTCCTCGTCAGTATCTACATGGGGCATCTTTCGCTTTTTTTCGCCGCATTACCACCACAAGAAATAGATTTCACTGGGCTTATGTTTCCCACGGCAAACTACAACGTGTGTTTCGTCAATGTTTCCTCAAATCTCGTAAGGCTAGACAGAATTTACAAGTCGTTATTACAAGGAAAACCTTAGTTCTTAAGAACAACCCTCTCGCAAATAATCACGAAGGATAAATGAGATGATAGAGTGGCCTGAAATCTTACTAAACTGTAGCAAAAACATCCGAGAAAATGTTCTTCATTTGCTCAAGCAGCCGCAACATCAAACACGGTATGGAATAGGCGCTGGTGGAGACACAACCTATCAGATCGACCGCGTGGCGGAAGAGACTGTCGTAAATACGATAAGAAGTCACAACATTGACTTCATTCTGATCAGCGAAGAAGCCGGCATCAAGAGAATTGGCAGAGATCCCCAGCACTACATTACAATAGATCCGATTGACGGCACGACAAATGCCCTTAGAGGAATCCCTTTCGTTGCAACATCGATGGCTGTTTCACGAAAACCTCGGCTTAGGGACGTCGAATACGCGATAGTCACAGACCTACTCCACAATGTAACATACACGGCGCAAAAGAACCAAGGCGCATACAAGGGCAACAGGAAAATCGTACCATCACGAAAAACTGCTCTTGAAAACCTCGTTCTTAGCATAGAATTAACCAGCGAAACCTTCTGGCGCATCAAAGCAATGACGAAACTGCTGCAAAATACAAAGCACCCACGGCATTTGGGCGCTGATGCGTTAGAAATATGCTACGTTGCAGACGGCACTATCGACGGCTTTGTGGACATAAGAGGGAAACTTCGTGTTACTGATATGGCAGCGGCTCAGCTTATACTAAAGGAAGCGGGAGGAGTAATCACAACACTAGCTAACAAAAGACTCGATGTTCCGTTAACACCTGCACAAAGAGTATCTTTCATGGCCATTGCGAACAAAACGCTGCATATAAAGATCCAAACACTATTCGACAAAGGAGTAACGAATAACCTTTGTTGACCTTCGTTGAACCCTATCCGGCGCTGTTGTTGCAGCAGGACAAGAAACGGACACTCATCGTTGCGGACCTTCATTTAGGGTGGGAAGTTGCTCTAGCAGAAAAGGGCATACACATTCCCTCGCAAATGCCGAAACTTCTTCAAAAGCTTATAACGCTCATTGGGCAAACAAAGCCGCACGTGCTACTTTTGCTCGGTGACATCAAACACACGATTGCCAAAACAGCCACAGAAGAGTGGCGCGACATTCCGGACTTCTTCGAAGCCTTAATCAAAAAGGTTGCAGATATTCGAATCATCATAGGAAACCACGATGGCAACCTTGAGCCGTTATTGCCCGGGGCCGTGCAGACACAACCATCCACTGGTGCTGCCATCGGCAATGTAGGCTTCCTTCACGGTCATACGTGGCCATCGCTTGCCCTCCTCAAGTGTCAGGTCCTAGTCATGGGTCATGTGCACCCAGTTGTGATGTTTGAGGATCCGCTGGGCTACAGAATAACAAGGCAAGTTTGGGTAAAAGTAGACGTTGATGCCATGCAACTCAAGAAATCTTTGATCAGACACTACGATGTAAAACAGGCTATCAGGGAGCGGGCGCGAGTTAATGAGTGTATAATAATGCCATCCTTCAATGATTTTCTGGGAGGACGCCCAATCAACCGAAAAAGCAAAGGTGGAAGCGCTAAATATCAAGCTTTGAGCCCCTTGCTTAGATCAAAGAGCACAAGAATCGAAGAGGCCGAGCTATTCCTCCTTGACGGCACGTTCCTGGGAACAGTTGATCAGCTATCCACGCTGAGCTAACGGAAAGTTTTTATAAATCACTAATAGGTGACCGTATGGAGGAAGCAGAAAAATGAGTGACGGAGACGATTTTTCAGAATGGTTCAGAAGAAGAATGAAACGCTCCCCCTACTTCGGTGCTTTACCCTTCCCGGACATTGACGAAATTCTCAAAGACATGGAAAAAACAATGGAAGAGGAATGGAAAGAATTCTCTGCTAATGTACCGAAAGAATACGTTCGCGAACGTAAACTTCCAGACGGCAAGAAGATCCGCGAATGGGGACCCTTCGTGTATGGTTATTCGGTCACAGTCGGACCTGATGGCAAACCAGTCGTCCGCGAATTTGGCAATGTCCAACCTGGACGTTTGGGTCCGCAGATAAAGGAAGAAAGAGAGCCGCTCGTTGATGTGATCAGCACTGACGGTGAGATTAAAGTTGTTGTGGAACTTCCAGGTGTGGAAAAGAAAGATATTAAACTTCACGGGACAGAAGACAGCTTAACAATCACTGTGGACACTGCAGAGCGCAAATACTTCAAAGAGGTTAAACTGCCAGCAGAGGCTAAGCCAAAGGAAGCGAAAACAAGCTACAAGAACGGCGTACTCGAAATCACGCTTCCGAAAGTGGAAGAAAAGAAAAAGCCGAAGGGCGAACAAATAAGAATCGTCTAGAACCACTCAGTAACCATTCATTCTTGCTTTCAATTTCTCTATCTTTCTTGTAAGATATTTGGCGACACCTCTTGGAAAAGCCTTCAGAAGTTGAACTGCTTGAGCAAGTATGTAAAAAGGCGAAAACGGAGGGAAGGCTTGACGGAAGTCGCCTCAACTTGCTCTATGAAACTTTTGGCATGCGTTTCACAAAAGCGTGGGAGGCATTGAAAGAAGGGCGAATCAAAAAATATGTTTTCAAACCAAGTAACCGCGTCGTGTGGATAGTGGTTGGTAAGGAACGTGACTACCTCATAATCGCCTCCGCAGATTTTTGTACATGCGATGACTTTTACTTCCGAGTTCTAGATCAGCGGATACATCTCTGCTACCATCTTATCGCACAGAAAATCGCTGAAGTCCTAGAATGGTATGATAAGATCGAGGAGCATGATGATCTCTACAATTCCTTAATGAACGAATGGAAAAAGGTTACACCTTAAATACTATGATGCCTTAGGTTAAGAAAAGATTTGAGGCGAAACTGATGGGTGTAGCGCAATTCTTTGCGACGCTACTCATAATACTAGAAGTTGCCACGTTCTTAGTACTTGCTTTGATTTTCTTGTATCTTCTATCGAGAGAAGAGAGAAAGTGACAGGTGGTTTCTTTTTCTTGCGAGCCACCTTGCTTCTCTCTTTTTCGTACGAAGAATAGAAGCAGACAAGAAACTGTCAAAATTGATGCAACTAGGGCGATACCCAGGTTTTCTCGCCTGCGCCAAAAATTATTGGTATCGGGCCTATCACTATCACTCCTCCAAAATTTGCGAAGGCACTGGAGGATACATTGGCGATTATAACCAGAATCATGCCTGTTAAGATGAGGCTAAAGCCCAATAGAAAGAGTTTGAAGAAGAATCGGCTAGGGTCAGCTGACATCCTTGTGATCTCCTATTATTCTGTGTTGTTGAGAAACAAGAAAACAACCATTAGCGCAATGATGATTATGGCGAGTATAAGAAGGACTTTTACTGATTGCTTGTCCGTTTCAAAAATTATGGGGAATGGTCCAATAAGAATTACGCCCGCCTCCTTTGCTTCACTCTTTGTTTTCATTGAATGAAAAATGAGTAAAAATGTCGCCAGAAATGCGATTATAAATCCAATAATGATTGGAAGAAAACCAACCAATGCTAGAGCATGAAAGTCAAACAACCTTTCCGCCGAGATATACACGAAAGAGTAGAAATAATTAAAGTTTAAGCAGCAGTAATGCTGTTCAATCGCTTTGGGTTACTGTGAAAAGTCAGATGAGCACCGACGAAATAATCGATTGCATCGTTTCGGCAAGAATTGACATGTCGCGTGAGGAAATCTTGCGGCGAATAAGAGAGAAGAGATCTGTAGCGGGCGGCTTCTTGGATAATGAAACTGCCGCTCGGTTAGTAGCTTCCGAGCTAGGTATAAATTTTGCGCCAAAGCTTTTTCATCCAAAAGAGATTCCAATCGACAAGCTTGTTTTAGGCTTGAATGACGTCACAATAATGGGGCGAGTTCTAGTAGCTTATCCAGCGCAGAAGTATATCCGCAAAAACGGAGTGACGGGACAGTTTGCGCATCTGCTTATAGCTGACAGTACTGGAACAATTCGCGTCTTGTTATGGAACAACAAGGCAGGAATAATAGAAGAAGGCAAAATTAGGCGGTCGCAGATTGTCCGTGTACGGCATGGTTATGTTCGCGATGCAAATGACGGGCAATTAGAACTTCATCTCAGCCAACGTAGTGAACTTGACGTAAATCCTGAAGGAGTCGAAGAGGATTCTTTTCCAAGAATTGAGGGTCTTATGGAAAAAATTGGGAGAATAACGAAAAAAAAGAAGAAAGTAAGTGTAACAGGAACGGTGCTGGGTGTTTCTCCGGTAAAAGGGTTTCAGCGTGCAGATGAATCTGAAGGGAAAGTGTGTCGGGCAACGCTCAGAGACTATACGGGGCAAATTGTAGCTGTTTTTTGGAATGACAAGGTTGCCGTACTGGAGGGGGTGCAGATTGGGGATCGGTTGCAGGTAATTGACGCAAGGGTGAAGGAAAGAATTGATGGGCAGCTGGAATTGCATGTTGAAAACAGAACGTTTGTTGAAAGGCTTCCACAGATTGTAGACGAAGCCGTGAAAATCAGCAGCTTGCAGAAAGAAGCAGGGCCAGTTTCTGTTGAAGGGGTTATTAGAACAACGCCCGTGGAGAGAGATAACAACATCGAGAGATAAGAAAGTGAAAATAGCGTCTTTCGAATTGGAGGACGGCAGCGGAAAAATTTGGGTGAGGGCATAGCATAAACACGCGGAAACCGCTGGACAGCTAGCCCTCGGCACCAGAGTTAGGATAAAAGATGCTTATGTGCGAAAGGGTTTCGGCGATGCACTAGAGATTTCGACTAGGGCTTCTTCAACAATGGAGGTTTTATAGTGATTGTCGAGCGAGTCTTATTTCTGCCTTGGATGAAGCAGTCTTATTTTCAATCCAAGCCAGCCAGAACTGTTTGGAATTTTTGGTTTGAATCTGTTGCGCGATCGGGGTAGACGATTCAATTTAGCGTGAATTTTTGGAAGACATAAAACAAGGGATTTCTGTCACTCACTCCTCTTCTTCTGGGACCTTAGTTTCTTTTATTACGAAGCTGTTTTCTTTCCCAGCAATTACGTGAAAGTCCTCTTCCAGTTCGGTTTTATGCAAGAATTTTTTCAGAAGCACTCGCAGGTAAGACCTCGCTAATCCCTTGCCGCCTTCTTTCTCAGCTTCCAGAGAAATTTCATCGCTCGAAACATCTATTTCTGTTCCAAGTTTCTCTTTCAGGAATACCCCCAAATCTTCGATTGCTTCATTGCCGCTTTTGCTTCTGAGGTCGTGTATGTCTATGATTATCTTGGTCATGCTTTCTACTCTCCTGAGGTATGCTAGTTCTACTGTACATAATAATAACTCTTCCTTGCACGCGCGAGCTATTCTACTCTCCTCGCGGAAGTTTCATACTGTTATCGCTTCTTCAGAATGAAAGTGTTGTCAGTTCGCCCGTCGAGAGTTCTATCACAGCTGTGCTCATTACTCTCGTATTCATCATCCACGAATAACTGCCTATTCTCTAGTTTAAGGGTCTTTCGCTGCAAACTCTATCCTTTCCACGCCTCTTCCTTTGGCAGCTCTGCCCAAGATCCTAATCGCCCCCACCTCTCGGGTACTTGTTACGTGTGTTCCCCCACAGGCACAGGCATGCCAATCCTTGATCTCCACGACACGCACGTTTTCAATGTTAGAAGGCAACGCCTTAAGACTTTCATGGAACCTCTCTACGTGTCTTTCTGCTTCAGCTCTCGGCATTGTTCCAATTAACACTGGACGGTCCTCAGCCACTACTCTGTTGGCAATCTCTTCAATCTTCGAGAATAGCTCGCGCAGAGAGCCTTCATGGCCTAGATCCAGCCTCGACTTATCCGCATATACAGCCGAACCAACGATCTCTAACGGTTCACCGACAGCTTGACGAATTGCTGGAGAAACCAGATGCGCTGCCGTATGATTTCGCGTTAAAGCCCACCTGCGATTCCAGTCAATCTCGCCTAAAACGTTATCCTGCTCTTTGACTTCGCCCCTGACTTCCCCTAGAACGTGAACTAATGTATCATCACGCCATTGAACGTCGATTACTTGTGCTTCCCAATTCTTGCCTTTCAATACACCGTTGTCAGCTTGCTGCCCTCCGCCCACTGGATAGAAGGCTGTTTGCTCCAGAACCAGTCCTTGCCGACCGTCAACTTGAACGATTTGCGTAATTTTGGTTTGGAACTGTTTGATGTAGACATCTTCGTAATAGAGAAGACGCGTAATTGGTTTCTTTTCTGACATGACGAAGTCCTTCTAAACCATCAATTCTCTCAAAAACAGAGAATAGCGCCTCAAAACAAAACCTGAGCTCTTCAAAAGTTTTCTCCGTTAAAAATGATTTTTCAAGAAGTTAGCCTTTTCCAAAACGTCGACAACTGGCTTATAGGAATTCGAACAAACTTCTCTGCTTCTTAACTGCCTTTGGTTTTTCCAGCTTCTCCACGTCTTTCTCGCTCTCAGAAAACACAGGTTGCCCATAGACTCCGTCGTAGCCAGGAATCACGTGTATCTTTCCTTCCCTA
>Ga0187771_10000843_pt1 | contig 19587 bp, 17 predicted proteins | sample 0116_SJ02_MP15_1_FD_133139 | JGI IMG/M metagenome (GOLD analysis project Ga0187771, IMG submission 133139) | Tropical peat soil microbial communities from peatlands in Department of Meta, Colombia - 0116_SJ02_MP15_10_MG | ecosystem: Environmental > Terrestrial > Soil > Wetlands > Peat | place...
CCTTTCGCCCAGCAAGTGCAGAGCCGCCTTGATCAGCAGCAGATGATCGCGCAACTCATGACGATCTTCGGCCTGCTGGCGCTAACCGTGGCGACCGTCGGCCTATATGGCGTGACTTCCTATGGAATTGAACGGCGCACAAGCGAGATCGGAATTCGCATGGCCTTGGGTGCCGACCGCTTAACCGTCGTAGGTATGGTGATGCGGGCAGTGGCGTTGCAGTCTGTCGCCGGGTCGGTCATCGGTATTCCGCTGAGCTTCGCCGCCGGTCATGTGCTGGCCAATAAACTCAACGGGGTGAATACGTTTGACTGGGCTGTCTTTGCTTTCGCTATGCTGGGGCTGGCGCTGTCAGCCCTGATTGCGGGATTTTTTCCCGCGCGCCGCGCTGCAAGCATCGAACCGATGAAGGCGCTGCGGATGGAGTAACCCGCTTGGCGATTCCAGGGCTGGGGAGATGTCTGTCGCCTCACCATTCAATATCGCGGTCAACGGCAGCAAACAAATGAAGGAGGCGTCTTACAGAGACACCTCCGCCCGGTAGTTGCCTAATGCCGAGGGTTTAAGGAAGGGTCGGCTCGATCGGCCCCGCCCCTGCGTCAGAACGAGTGTGAGAATCGAGCCTCTAGGAACTCTCCCAGCTTCGCAGTCGCCTTAAATTGGGGGATCGGATCAAGTTCCTTGAAGGCAGATGTGAAAGCGTTCGACAGACTCCAAATGGTCCGCGACCGGAATTCCTCATACTTCGGCTCGAAGTACAGGTCATGCACGGTGCGGGCAAGATGTTTGGGAGCCTCCAGTTTGCCTTCCACGAACGCCTCGTAGATGACCACCTTGGCAGCGACATCCGTGAGTTCGCTCTGCTGCCATGCCTCCACTTGCCTTCGCATGGGATCGAAGTTCCGCTGCATCCGATCAACGCCGACCGAGATGCAATCAATAAGCGAGAACGACTTCGAATGCTTGGCTAACACCGGTGTAAACACACCTGTAACAACGTTTCCGACTACGAACGGATGGGGCGTCCTTTTTTACTCTCCTGTCGGGTATTGGATCCACGTTCAGTCCGACCACTGCCTTGGTACGATCCCTCGGCGTCAATCGTCAAAGTTTTCACTTGACTCCCGAATGGGTTCCGGGGTTTACAGTCTGTAGGAGCGAGAAACCATGGATCCGCAAGGCCGTTTTCGCGTTCCGCAGAACTAGCCGCACTGGCGGGCGTCAGCACCGACAGGTTGCACCAACTCCGGGGGCATCTCGCTCCGCCCTTCTCTACGCCAAGAGGGTGGAATCCAAAGCGAGGGTAAAAAGCATGAAACCGCTGCTTATGATATTTGCGATGTCACTTTGGGCGAGTGCGGCTGTAGCGCAAACTCAGGGCATTGATTGCTCACATGTAGCCACGACAACACAGCACGACGAACATTGTGATCACCAGCACCATCTGGCTGATCAGCGGCATCAGACGAACCCGGATGCAGGAACCTCCGCTGGCTTGTCTGAGGCGCAACGCGCGCAGTACCTCAATGGTGAAGGCATGGGGCTTGCCAAGCCGGCCGAGATGAACCACTATCCCGGGCCGCGGCATGTGCTGCAAAACGCGGACCGCATGAAGTTATCTCCGGAGCAACTCGCCGCCACACAGAAACTCTTTGACGCGGTGCAGGAGAAGGCGAAAAAGCTGGGTGGGGAAATTGTTGATCGCGAAGACGAACTGGTCCGTATCTTCAGCTCCCACACTGCTGACGAAGCACGCGTGAAACAGCTTGCAGAGGAGATAGGGAGTCTCCAGGGCGAACTCCGCGCCGCACATCTCACCGCACACTTGCAAGAACGCAGTCTTCTTTCCCCTGAACAGATCCGGGTCTACGACGAGGCGCGTGATTACGTGCCGGGTCAAGAGCCGGCTCCGCTGATTCACCAGCACTGAAGTCCGGCGGTTCGGTCGGAATCGAACACTTTGCAGCTAATCGCAGGGGAGCAAGCCTGTGAATCTCCCTGGCTAACTCAGAAGTCCTCTGAGAGTCTAGCGTGAGATATGGCGTAGCCAGTCGAGAAGTGTCGGCACAAGCAAGGGCGAACAGAAGATTCTGCCCTAGCATCCCCATTACACTTATCGACTCCGTAGCCGGGGGTTTTGAGCGCAATCATCTACTAACAACACCTTCGCCTATGAGTCTGAAACTGAAAAGAATAGCCAAACCCCACGAAGTGATCTACCGCTGCCGAGGAAAGCCCAAATCCGAAATGAAAGTCGAGTTGCTGATCGGATCTGATCTTGACAGACGTGCCCAGATGCAACAGATCTTGCGAACCTCCACGCTCGGGAAAGTAACCGCCGTATTCGATAAAGGCGTCCCATCGTTGAGTGATTTGCCGATCTACGAGGAAACTCGCTTGACCCGTCAGATTGCGCCTCGGGCCTTCGGTTGGCCATAAAAGCGAAAACATACCAGCAGCCATCCAATTCTTCGATAAAGGGTGCGACCACGGCAGTTGCAACGCAGGGTCGTATCCGTGACTTGAAATGCTGTTCGCTCCAGTGGGAAAACTCAGCGAGACAATGAGGGAAGCATCGAAGCCTTCTGAAACTCCCGCTAGTTGCTGCTTCAGACCAAGGCTGAGGTCACCCCATCCCGAGCCAAACCCCCTTCCCGTGTCGAAATTCTGAAAATAATCCGGCGGGGTGAGGCGTAACTCCATCTTCGAAGCGAGTCCGAAGCGGACCAGCGTTTGAGAAAAATCGAATCCTTGCTGTCCCTGGCTGCCGGTCTCCGTGAACCCATTTTCCAAAAGCAGGTAACCACGCGGGACAACCATGCTCGAATCGGTGAAGGCAGGGCGATCGGTTGCGATCATTGGTTGCATGCCACTGTCACTCGCCTGATCCTGAGCATTCAGCGATACCGCTGCCCCAAGACTCCACAACAAGGACATACCCACGATGACTAGACTACTTCTGCATGGCTTCAAGGCTGTCGCCCGTCTGGTGTTCCGTAATTTGGAACCGCAAAAAGTCGTGAATGGCAGCAACCGCGATTGCATCGTCGGACTTAATCCGCACTCGTCCGCCGGACGGCATTTCTTCATACGTGTAACGAATTGCTGATTTCATCAGCTTCATCGTCGTAACACCGGGCGGAACGCCGTCATGGATGAACATCGGCGTAGAGAAATCGCCGTTGCTGAACATCATGGCGATATGCGTCAGGTGGGACCGAATCGCCGTTGTGTTTGTCTTGTCATTCGGGTCATTCACGGTCACTTCAATCACGCCGCCGTTGGCAGTCATGTGGAAGTGATGCGTTGTCTTGTCATGTGGGAAGCCCATTGCTTCATCGCCGTGGCTGCGCACGATCGCTTGGTGCGACTGGGCTGAGTGCTGCGCGTGCATGGGACAATCCTTCATGTCATCTTGTTTCGTGTCTTGAGCAAGGACTGGCAAAGCCACTAGCAACAACGAGAGTGCAAGACGACTCATGGCCGTGATCTCCTCTTCAGATTGTTTGATTTCGTTCTCGGCTTATCCACGAGCGAGTGAAGCAGCATCGCCTTGGTACCGGGAGGAGTGTGCTTCAACTTCTTTCGCCACTCGCGAACGAGGCTCCGCATATAGGCTTGGGTTCGTCGGAGTTCCTCTATCTGCTGCCCGAGCGAGCGCAGTTTTTCTTCGGTCAGATGGAGCACTCGATGACAGGGCACGCCCCCGTTGTCACGTGTTCTGAAGATTTCCGCTAATTCCTTCAGCGAGAAGCCTAGCTGGAGTGCCCGTTGTGCAAGCCGGACTCGTTCAATCGCCGACGGAGGAAACATACGGTAACCGCCGACTGTCCGCTGCGAGGTCGGCAAGATGCCGAGCCGCTCATAGTAACGAAGCGTATCGGCACTGACGCCAGTCAGCCGGGCAAGATCTCCCGAGCCTAGAGAATTGGCACTCACCAGACCAGTATCAACCTTTGAACCGGTTCCAGAGTCAAGCCCTTTTTTAACTGGCGTAATGTATGGTCCGCCGGCAAACTGCAAGAAGAATCGTGCGGTCTGCGAAAATGTATCGGGCCCAACTTTCGCTGTGACATCCGTTAACTCGCTCCGCTGCCACGCCTCCACCTGCTTTCGCATCGGTTCGAAGTTCCGCTACATACGATCGACCCCGACCGAGACGCAGTCGATCAGCGAAAACGATTTCGAGTGCTTCGCCAGCACCGGCGTAAACGCACCAGTAACAATCTTTCCAGATTCAGATCCCTGACTTGCGATGCTCTTCAGTGGATTGGCGCGGAGCAAAACCAAATCTGGCACCTTACCCGCCTCGATTGTTCCAAATTCATCGCGCGAAAACCCACGCCTGTCAACAACGGTAAGCTTAATTGAGTTTCTTTGAGAGTTCCGCGATGCGGCGTTTGGCAGTTCCGGCGTTCCAGTAGTTCGGATCAACGGTCAGCGCCTCCCGGTAGTACTTCAGGGAAAGATCCCGTTCGCCTAGTTTGTAATAAGCGCGTGCGAAGCGATCATACGCAATAGCTGCGTGCGGATGCTCGGTGACATTGAAGCGATAGAGCTCAATGGCATCATCCTTGCGATTCTTCGCCAACAGGTAATCGGCGATATCGTTCAGCAAATCGGGAGCGCCCAGCGGCGAATCGGGATCGGATTCGGTGATCCGGTGGATGAGCGGCTCGAATCGAGCAATGCCATCGCGCAGAGCGGCATCCATGACGACGGCTGAGCCAAGCTCGAAAAACGGATCGATTTGCTTCAGGAACGCCACAGCTTCTTGCGGGTCTCGGGCAAACTGTTCTTTTGCGACCTCTTCATCCCTCGCGTAACGAGAGGGAACCTGTTGTTTCATCCGGTCGAGCTGAAGCTCGTCTAACCATTTGCCTTGCACCAGCACACCGGCGACTTGCCTGGTGTTAGCGACGTCATCAAGAGGATTCGCTCGTAGCAGAATGAGATCAGCCACTTTGCCCTGATCGATTGTTCCGAATTCCTGCGCTCGCAGAAACCGGGCCGGCGCTACTGTCGCGCATTCGAGAGCCTGAAACGGAGTCAATCCCGACTGAGCGAGAATTTCCAATTCCTCATGAAGCGAAAAGCCTGGCACGGTTATCCCCGAGCCGGAATCTGTACCCGTCAGGATCGGGACTCCGGCATCGTGAAGGGCTTTGACCAAGATTCTCTGGAACGGATAGTTCCGTTTTAGTTCCGCAACTCCGTCTTTATCGAAGTTCAAATATGGGTTCTGAGTGGGCTCCTTGATATCCGCCAGCTCCCAAGGCGCGAAATAGCGCGCCTCTGGCTGTTTCAGGAATGCGTCCAGGTCCGTTGCCTGCTCCAGGATGTGCTCATACGTCACGAGAGTTGCGATCACCGGCGCTCCGGACTGCTTCGTGAGAGCGACCGCCTGAGGGATAGATTCCGGATCGGGAGCTCCGTTTTTCGCATGTTCTTCGAAAAAGGTGTACAAATACTCTTCGGCATGGGCAATGGCCTGCCCCGCATTGACGGTCATTTCGAAGCCTGGACCACGCGCAATGTGCCCGACAATCAACATGTCGTGCTTCTTCGCTTCGGTGATCAGCGCAGGATATTCGGCTTTTGAAACCTGGTTGTAGATTTTGATTCCGTCGTATCCTTGCCTCCAGTATTGATCGACCAATTCGACCGCCTTGTCGGGCGGATCGGCGCGGTCGAATTTTGGTCCGACGGTGTAGATTCGCGGTCCAAGTCTCTGTCCTTTTGCGGTTTCATCGCGCCATACCAGATGAAGGGGCCTGCCATTCAAATTGAAAACGGTCGTTACGCCATTGGCTACGTACAACTGCAATTGCTCCGGCGCATAGAGATGAACATGAGCGTCAATAAGTCCCGGGAGCAAATATCTGCTGCGTCCGTCAATCTTTAGGGTGCCGCGCCGAACAGGCACCTTGTCAGCTGGCCCTATTGTCACAATCTGCCTGCCCCGAGTTAGTACCGTCTGGTCGCGGAGAACGACATCATCCGTCATGGGAATGACGTTAACGTGAGTTATTGCGATTCTGGGTTCGGCCTTCCGAGCGTGCACGAGAGGAACTAGCAACAGCGGAACGATAGAATACAGGAAGCCACGTACATTCAGGCTGAAGTTCCAGCAGCTAATCATGAATGGGTATTTCGAACTGCCCAGATCTAACTGCACTAGTCTTTGAGACTACGGCGTAGCACTAACCCTCACCAACCAGTTGGCAATTCTCATCAACGTTTAATCGATTCCTTGAATGCGGAGGTTGACCAACTGGTCGATACTTAAATCGCGCAACCCACGCGCCCGCAATCCGGCGATATATTCGGGTGTGACATTGTGAATTCTCATCGCTACGAGTTGCTCCGGACCGGGATGGGCATACCCCAATGCTTGCAGCTTCTCGATAAATTCCGGCGACACGCCGTGGATGCGAAACTCTATCAGTTCTTCGAGATCGATATGATCATATCCGTGCTTTTTCAGTTCTTCCATCCACTCCGGCGTAGCGCCATGGATTCTCATGGCTACCAGGGTGTCTTCGTTGGGCGTATACCCCGCTTGATGCAGAAAGCGAACCATCTGCGGCGTGACGCCGTGAATGCGGAAAGCCACGAGTTTGTCACTGTCTGAGATATTCAGCCCGGCTGCACGCAATTCTTCAATGAACGCGGAATCCACACGAAATATGCGGAATGAGATGAGCTTGTCGGCATCAAGACCGCTGAGGTGCTCACTGTTCATCTGCCGCGCAAATTCCAGACTCACGTCGTGCACGGCCATGCTGTACTGCTTCTCTTCGTCGATGGAAAACCCGGATTTGCGCATCTCGTCCGCATAATTAGGATTGGGCTGGAAATGGAAGATGCCGGTGCCCTCGCCATTATCGAGAAAGCCCTCGCACTCGATGGTGCCGGCGTCGCGTGTGATCGTGAACCGGACGTCCTGACGCCCCGGCTTCGAAAAGTCCACGCCGGCGAAAGCGCTCACAGGCCACTCGGACTCGTTGCTCGATTCTCCCCCATGATGATGCTCCCTTAGCGAGAATTCGACTTTGCCCGGCCGATCGGAGTGGTGAATCGTCCAGTCGCCAGTCCGAAGGCCAGCGCGAGGGGCGGCCCCGTAAGCAGCGCGATCTTTGAACACGGCAAAAAGCAGGCAGAATGCAAATACTGAGAACAAGGAAGTTCGTAGAAATTTCATAATTTCACCTCTAGATGTCTGCTCGTGGTTCGAGCACTCCCGAGTTCTTGAGCTGAATCAGCTTCTCCAGAGTGAGATTCTGGAAACCGTATTTGACCGCCCGTTGAATGAATTGCTCGTCAATCTGTTGGATTTTGGCGGCAATGACCTCATCCACGCTGAACTTGAAGCCGGCAGATTGCAGGCCTTTGATGTAATCCGCCGTGACGCTTTGAATCTTCATGGAAATGAACTGCTCGACCGTGGGCTGCATGCCGAGGGCGTGAACATCGCGAACATAATCGGGAGTCACATCCCGAATGCGCATGGCGATGAGCTTGTCTGCATCGGGCTGCAAGCCTTGCTCCTGCATGGCGCGAACGTATTCCGGAGTGGCATCCTGAATCTTCATCGCAATCAATTGATCGATGGTCGGTTGAATGCCCGCATCCTTTATCCCACGCACATAAGCCGGAGTGATGCCTTGAATTCGCATGGCGACAAGCTGGTCCGCCGTGGGCATGAAATTTAAACCATGCAAATCGCGGACATAGTCAGGTGTGACGCCCTGAATCTTCATCGCGATGAGCTGATCGACCGTGAAATCACTCAATCCAGCCGATTTTAGCCCGTCGATGTAAGAACCGCGCGGCGCGGATTCCGAAGCAGCCTGGGGACGCGCAGGAGATGGTTTAGGCACCAGCGTTGAATTGTGGGCAGGTGCAGCCGGCGATTGCGTCGGAGCGGCAGGCACAAAGTGCGCCATAGAGATCTGTGCGAAAGATGCAGCGCCTGCATGCACACTAGGATATGCGATGCGAAGCAGCGCGTTGCCGGAAACCAGGGCAGCGGTCAAGCACAGGACACCGCCGGCGAGTCCGATGCGGCGACCGCGATCACCGCTCGATTTGAAGCCAATCAGCCGCGCGATACGTTCTGTGAGCGGCCCACGGTTTGCCGCCATCGCCAGCGCAGGCGCCGATCGCCATTCTTCCATTAACATCAGCGTCCGCGCGTATTCGACGGCATTTCCGCAAAGCGTGACCGCTATGTCATCGCACCAGTGTTCACGTTCGGCACGGATTCGCTTATTTAGCCACCATACGGCGGGGTGGTAGAACAGCAGAGTCTCAACGCCGATCTGAAAAACGTTCACGAAAGCGTCGTAGTGGCGAATGTGCGCCAGTTCGTGGGCAATAATCGATTGCAGTTGCTCCTCCGAAAGTCCGGTGAGGGCGGTCACGGGCAGCAGCACAATGGGACGAAACCATCCAATCACGGCGGGTGCTTGCAGCCGTTTACACTGGTAACAGCGGATGGTGCGATCAAGACCGAGCTTTCGTTGCAGCGCTTGGCACAACATCACCACTCGATCGCTGGTGCGGCTGGATTGCTTTCGACGCTCTCGCTCCAGCACCAGAAACCCGCCGGCAGACCGCAGACTGAAGAACGCTACCCCGAGTAGCCAGGCTTCCACCAGCCAAGGGAAGTAGTCGATCGAGCGAGATGACAGCGATGTCCTTGACGGCAGCTTAGCCAGCAAATTACCGGCAGCTCTCGCCTCCTCATGCGCAATAAAGGAAGAGTCACTCGCCATTGCTGCTCGCGAAGGCATAAGGATGAAAAATGTAACCACCGGAACAGCCAGCATCAAAACCAGCGTTCCCACACCCACCGCATAGCGTCTCGAGGCCCTGCGAAACAGCGACATCAGAACTGCTGCAAGGGCCGCCAACGCCGTTCCTTGCCACAGAAAATGCAGCAGCACCCACCCGAGCGATCGCATTGTGCTCGGAGAAATCCAATTCGTCAGGCTCGTCATCGCCGGCTCCTTTCGTATTCATCCAGTAAGCGGCGCAGTTCTTCAATTTCTTCTCGCGAAGCTTTTCGGCCCGCTAGCGCGTGCATCATGAGTTGGCTGGCCGAGCCTTCAAAAACGCGTTGCAGTATGTCTCCTGCAATCTGGCGCTTGGTCTGCTCAGCGGGCAAGCATGCTTCATAGACGTGCGCCCTCTGGCTTTCGTTTCGCCGCACCAACCCTTTTGCCGTCATAATCTGCAGGAACTTCAGCACGCTGGTGTATCCCACATGCTTTTCCTCGCCCAGCGCATCGTGAACTTCGCGTACCGTGGAAGGCCCCCGGTCCCAGAGAACGTGAAGAATTTCCAGCTCCGACGGGGTCGGTTTCTGCGGCGTCCTCTTCATGTAAACGATTAGTACTACGAAAGTATTCGTAGTGTCAACGAAAACCTTCGTATAAAGGGATTATTTTGAGGCGGCCCCTGCAGGATCTTCAAAAGAATGTCCTGGAATTGGCTAAGACCGGGGTGAACACACCGGGTACAATGTTTCCAAATTTCCGCGGTCCGTGATGTCCATAGAACCGGCAGCTACGCCCAGCGTTAACCTCGGTGATCACTCGAGAAACGGCCAACGATTATCACCTGAAAACCGGCCAACAAGAGGTGGCCACAACATTCATGTTCTACCGTGACATTCCCTGTCGTAGGAAGTGTAATTTGTAATGGCCTACGTCGGGCCAGACTTCCAACCTCCAAGTGGCTAGCGACCATCCGGAAATAATCTTGCATGGCAGCTCGGATCGAGACGGAAATTGCCGCCACTTCTGCGGATAGCGCTTCTTTCATCCAAGTGCATCGTTTCCGAGTCATCGGTCATCCGCCGCGGCCGTTGGGACGACTACGCTAGTGATCTCCACTTAGTTCTGTTCGCGAATTCCATTGAATCTTGACGCCATTTATTCCGATTTGGAATGAAATGAACGGGTCCTTTACATCAGCAACTTTGATTTTCCAGACAAGCGCACCCGTAATACTTCCCGGCTCGAGACACGAGAAATCTCCTAGCGCGTCGGAATAGTCGATCTTGGCGCCATCCCAGAGTTTTCCGTTGTCAGCATTCAGTAGTTGCGGACCATGGCTGGCATCGTCCTTACCTTTCAATTCAACGACCAGCGGTTTGCACACCAAATCGCTCGAAATATTCTTGAGGCGTACCGGAATTTCTTCTATGCCGGTCCGCCGATCATATTTTGCGGGATCAAAGACGGGCATGAGTTTGCGTGCGAGAGGAACTGGCGTCGAGCTTTTTGCCGCTCCTCCGTTCTCTGGCAGCTTTTCGGCGAGTGAAGCGACCTTAATAACGGTGGTCCAAACCTGAGAATTGCCGGAGCGCGCGTCACTCCAAAACGGATGAAAAGTGCCAGTGTCGTCTGCGACTAAGCCCATGTATTCGCCGCCGATCGGAAAGCCTTTGCTGGTAACGCCGAAGGAGAACTCAACGTCACCCGTGGAGTTTGTGCGCGGAGAATCGATGGTGTGTCTGGCTATGTCATTGCCCGGAGCGTCAATCGAAGATGGTTCCGCGGACACGATTACGGCGGGAAGGAAAGAATCACCACCATCGAGAGATGCGGCGAAGTATTCGGAATAATGGTCGGTGGAATCGCGCGTACCGAACCAGCTGATCCCAACGACGCCATCGCGATTGACACAAATTGCGGGTTGGTATTCGCTGGCTTCGCCGGATGGGAGAGACGCGACCTCTTTCGGTACTGACCAAGTCTCGCCGCGATCTTTCGAATAGGAGAGACGTAGAAGATAACGGCCAGAGACGGCTTCATCCACCACCATGTAGATCCGGTCGCGGAATTTTGTGGAACGAGTATCCGCGGCGAAGAATACTCCGCCGTAGGGACTGGGGACGTGAGCCTTGGGGTCCAGCACTTGTGTGCGGATTTTCGAGGGTGACGAAAACGTGGCTCCCGCATCGCTGCTCGCGGCAAAGTAGATGTCACGGGTTGGCGATACCTGCTCCTCAAGTCGCTTCGGTTCAAAGACTTGAAATGGAACGAACAAGAAACCGTCGGACAAAACGACGGGATTTAGGCCGAAGACCATCATACCCGGAGGGGCGGACACGACTTTTATTGGCTCTTCGGTGTGGCTCCCATGGTCGTAAGTACGGAATAGGCCGATAGTCGATTCCTCTTTGCCGAAAAGGCACCCGCAGGTCGTGTAGATGGCACCAGCGTGACCGGGTCTGGGATCGGCCACCATTTGGGGATGGTCGTCACCATGGCCCGAGCCGTAGGTTCCAGTGTGTTCCCAAGTCAGTCCCCCGTCAGAGGAACGGAAAAGATCGAGCACCATGTGCTTCTTTCCTTGCTGGTCGGCTCTCTGTCCGAGGGCAGTGAAATATGCTGTGCCATCAACACCGAAAGCCACTTGTGGATCGCCTGTTCCATCTTCGGGTAATATTGGGAAATCAACAAAGCGCCAAGTGCTACCGCCGTCCATCGAGACGTAAATCGTGCAATGGTCGCCCACGGAAGTTGTGACGATAGCTGTACCCACCAGGTTTTGTGGGTTGTTGGGATTTACAGCGAGCATCAACTCGACGTTAGGATAGTTTGATTCGCGGCTGACGAGAACGTTAGGGCCGACGAGAATTTGTTTAGTCGCCGGTCGATCCTGCCCTCCCAACCCCGCAGGTGGGTCCTGGCCTTGGTGCGAAGCGGCGCAGAGCGCGAACGCTAGTAGCAGTAGAGTGAAAGCTGCTCTGTAAAACATGGACTACTCCTTCCTAATGTTTGGCGAAGACCATCCTCCGCGCTGAACGTCTTACGCTAGCTGATCTTCGATGAGACAGATGGCAAACTGCTAAGCCAGTTAGCAGTTTGCAGCAAAATTTTTTTATCCTCCAGCCGCGCAGAAAAGCCGGGCCACATGTGTAATCCAAAAGGGCAGTAGAGCCAAGCTCGCTGCAGCTGCCAGGAGGGCTACTGCGCATGGCTTATCCAGAAATCTTTCGCGCGTGCGCGGCTCAACTCCCAAGAGAACGGAGACTCGGCCCGCTATGTTGTGGCCTGCGAGGCTTACGGCGAGCGGGCATTCGATTGTGAACCGGGCGAAGGCCAAGAGTGCAGAGGCGAGCTTGACAGGATGAGCGTCCTTTAAGGCTTCGCGATCGGCGAGGAATTCGGTGCAGCTGCGGTATTGATCCAGGGCGCTTCGCACAGGCAAGACGGAGCATTCGTTCAGAAACATGGCAAGCGATGCGCGCAGCGTTTCGCGTCTGCGCCAATGCGCCTTCTCATGAAGCAGCGCAGCACGAAGCTCATCGTCCGAGAGCGCGCCCAAGGCCCCGCTCGACACACACACAACGGCGTTAAACAGCCCGGCCAAAAAGCAGGCTGGTTCCTTTGCCGGCAACTCGCGCACTGGAATTCGCAGCTCGGTTTGCAAAACTGCAAGACGCCGCGAAGGACTCTCCGACAAAGCTAACAACCGGGAAATGCGTCGATGCCGCCGATAGAAGGCGGCTGCCGCACGCAAGGGTACGACGAAAAAAATAGAGACGAGTCCGTAGCAATGAAGGAAGCACGTACCGGACGAATGGCGAGCCATGCCAAAGTCGAATCCCTTCAACGTGAATGCACCCAAGCCTATGAACGCAAGTCCGGGCGTCACACAGGTCCAGAAGGCAAGACGGTCGGACCATGGACTTCCAGGAGTCATCCTGCCGATCATCGTTAGAATGCGACGGGCGAGTCCATAGACCAAGACTGGAACCACAACAAGAGGCCACACGGTGCTGACGTGGCTGGACACAAAGAATCTCGCCGCTTGTTGGGCAAAGGCAGTCATAGGTTAAGCTCTGCTTTTTTCTTGGCTAATAAAGATTCAAGTTTTGCGAGGCTTTCCTTGTCGATGGCCAAGTCATCGATAAGGTGAGCTAGAAGCGGATCGCGATGATCCCTAAGCAAGGAACTGAGCACCTCCTTCACGACCTTTTTTTTGAATTGTTCCTTCGATTCCGTAGCAGCGAAGGAATTGCTGCGGCCTTCACTTTTCTTGCGGAGGTAGCCTTTGGAGGCTAAGTTGGTTAAAACAGCCTTCACTGTAGAGTACGCGAGTTTTTGCTTCTTTTTGTATAGGACCTCCTGGACATCGCCGACCGACACTGGTGCTTGAGCGGCCCAGACCGCTTCCATGATCTCGCTTTCGAGCGGACCGAGAACGGAAGCACCTTTTCCCTTTAGCAGGCGAAGCAAGCGCATAGTGCTAAGTAACTTAGCACATCTCCGCCCCTTTGCGCAACTGCCCCCGTACAATCGGCTGTGACGTCGGTCAATTCGCATTTCTGCCACGCTTCGACCTGCTTCCGCATGGGGTCGAAATTCCTCTGCAAACGGTCCAACCCCGACGGAAATGCAGTCAATTGGCGAAAATGACTTTGAATGCTTGGCAAGAACCGGCGTAAACACGCCTGAGACGATGTTTCCATATTCCGGAACTGTGAATCGCTAGGGGCGAGCCAGGTGTTTGGGAACTTCCAGCTTTCCCTCCACAAACGCCTCGCAGATCACCACTTGGGCGGTGTTGGTGCCTAGCCTGAAATTTACTTCCCAGAATGGCTCTTGAGCAACGAGCCAACGTTCACCTCAATGCCAAAGGAGAATGTGTTGAGCACGCTGTACACACTCCTGCTGTATCCCGCACTGCAATCGAGCGCGGGGGTCAGGTTGTAGTCGATTCCGAGGTTGATCCCATCGTCTCGGGTCAGGCTCACGCCACCTTTCGTCGGGCCTGACGTACTCTTGCTGCCGCGGAGAAAGATTTGCTGCGGACCCCATGGAAGGATGTAGTAGCCGGAAGCGGTGACGCTGAACTTGTCGCCGAGATCGAGTTCGGAGCCTCCCTCAACGTGCGCGAGCGTGCCGTAGGAGGTGTAGGCGCGATGCAGGAATCGTGAGTCGGGAACTGAGTTGGCAAGACCGAGATCGACGAAGGGGGTGAGCAGATCAAAGTCGTGGGCAAAGTGATTGCTCCAGTCCACGGTCACGTGGCCGGTGCTGAATCCCTTTTTTGTGCTTGCGGTTGGGATCGCGCCGTTCAGGCCCGTGCTGAAGTCGAGGGCAGAAGTTTTCGCGGAATATTTCAGACCCAGGTACGGATTTCCCATTCCATAGGCCGAGGTGGTGCCCGTCTTCGAGGTGGCTGGCTCAATAAAGAGATAGGGCACGCCCGCGTCCGCGGCGAAGTGCTTTCCGAAGGTGTAGCCCACGGTCGAGTTCATGTCAGTGATAAACCCGTCCGAGTTGCCGCTGCCTTCATAGGTTTCCGTCCATGTGAATCCTGTCTGCTCGGCGGCTTTGGCTGCTTGCCGAGTCTGAGCCAGGGCGGACGCCGCCAGCAAGAATGGAAGAGCACCGACCACCACTAGACACTGAGAGCGAGACTTCATTTGCTTCCTCCTGGAGACACTAGTTGTTGTGGGATTCCGGTCTGCTGAAACCGCTCGGCGACAGGCTTTTGCCCCGTCCGGTAGAGGTAGTCATTTATTTTCATTGTCTTGTGGGCGTGAAGATGTAATCCAGTTACCGTGGTGTGATGTACCACTGGCTAGCGTCATACCTGCCAAAGAGTTTCTAAGGTTTCCTGGGCTTCGGAGCAAAAACAGGAGGAGAGACAAATTCATCTGTAAAAGCAGACTACGGTATTCCATCCACTTCGCTGCGTGTATCCCTTTCCTTTCGCCCATGTCCTCCACTCCGATGTTCCGCCCTTCGGGAAGATTTTGCAGACTCTTATAACCAGCCGTGGGCGAGTGTGTCGAACACGACCGTACATGCACGTACGGTTTCTTTACATTCCTTCCGCCACAAGGGAAGATTTCACCTGAACCGTTGGCGGAGGGTGATGTGTCTGTCAAATTAAGATCCGATAAGCAATTGGCCCGAGTAGCCACCAATTTGGGAATTGGCGTTGTGGGACTGGTCGTAGTTCGCCTGATCGCCCAGTTCCTGCCGATGTTTCACGATGCCGGATGGATTGTCGAAGATAAGCTGACGGTGCAGGCAGGCACTGTGATCGCGGTAGATGCTTTGCTGCTTTCCGTGCTGGTCCGGTTCGCGACCGAAATCCGCGCCTATTTGCTGCTTCGCTTTCCGGTTGTTTCAAGTTTCGGAAATATGGCAGCCAGCCTGGTTGGTCTCGTCATCACCGTAATCGCCTATACAGATTTCAAACCGGTGACGCAAGCCTGGCCTGATGTCTCGAACATCTACCTCTGGACCTTCTTCGCAATCGCGGTTGCGTTCCTGATTGGACTCGTTGTTCTCATCTTCCGGGAAAGGGATTCGATTGCTGCGATGATCCTGCGCCAGCCTATGCCCAGTCGTCCTCCCAAACAGCAGGAAGAGGCGGAAGAAGCGGCAGCAGCCGTTGCCGGAAAATAGCACCCCGAGCGAACCACGTAGCCCGCTTGATCTCTGGTTCTCCAGCAGGCTTCAGGGAATGAGTGTATTCGCGAGGTTACAAAAACCACCTTGAAACAGACGCGCAGGCGCACCGAGGGTCGTCGAAGCGCAGGATGGTTTGAACGCCCTGTGCTGGAAGGGTTTACCATGCTGTGGAAGATTTTGCTGCCTTCGCACAGCGCCCGTCCTCCCTATCCAAGCCGAGAAGCTCCTTTTGTTGCAATACCTTCCGTAACTTCCTTTAGCAGCGGCACGAAGAATGCTGTATCCACTCTGCCCCCCCAAGGGCTCCTCTATGCTCCTCATAACTAAACAGTTCGCCGAGGTTCTGCGATGCATAGAAGCGCATTGTTTTGCACATTTGGTATGACTTTGCTTGTCAGCGCACTTGTTCTTGTGGGCTGCAGCGGCAACGGAAAATCGACTACAAGCGGCGGCGCGTTTGTAAACGTCCGTCTCAGCGATCCGGCAACGTGCTCGGCGCCTACGGGCGCCTTCGCCCACATTTACGTGACCATCACAGACGTTCAAATCAACGCCAGCGCTAGCGCAGGAAACAATGACTCCAGCTGGATCGATCTCACGCCATCACTTTCACAGAATCCGCAGCAGGTAGACCTGCTTGGACAAGCCAGTAATCAATGCTTTCTAGCGACGCTAGGTGCGACCACCGCCCTGCAGCCGGGGAGTTATGAGCAGATCCGCATCATGCTGGCAAGCAATGCCACGGTCATCACTAACAATGTCTGCGGCAGCAGTGCGAATTGCGTCATGCTGTCGAGCACTCCGAATGCGGCGCAGCCGCTCTTGCTGTCCAGCGAGGCAAACACTGGCATCAAGATACCATCGGGACAGATTGCTGGCGGACAATTCGTGATCGCGGCCGGAGAGACGAAAGATCTCGACATAGACTTCAACGCGTGTGAATCCGTCGTCGCCGAAGGCAACGGTCAATTTCGGCTAAAGCCCGTTCTGCACGCGGGTGAGGTAACTCTGACATCGACATCGATCAATGGAACGGTTGTGGACAGCGTAACCAACCAACCGATCTCCGGTGGAACCACCGTGGTGGCCCTGGAGCAAAAAGATAGTTCAGGAATTGATCGCGTGGTCATGGAGACGGTCACGAACCCCTCAGGAGCATTTTCGTTCTGCCCGGTTGCGGCGGGCACCTACGATGTGGTCGTGGGGGCCGTCAGCGGGACTCAAGTCACCTACGCAGTCACTGTCATTACTGGGGTACAACCGGGCAATGCGCTCGGAATGGTTCCGGTTACTGCACAGACTGGTGCGAGTACGGCTCCAGCATCTATCACAGGGCTGATAACGACGAGCACAGGCAGCGCCGCGGCCGCTGCGGATATTTCTCTTTCCGCATTGCAACCGATCAGCTCATCCGTGATGGTTACCATCCCCTTGGCTGGGCAGTCGGCAACAATGGCCAATCTCACCACCGCAGCCGGTTCAACCTGTCCGGGGAAGACGGACTGTGCCAGTTACACACTCTCCGTTCCCGCACTGAATCCGAGCGTTGGTGCATTCGTAGCGAGTGAGAGTCAAAAGCCCGCGGCTCCGGCGGCCGGTCTGGTGAACTATACTATCGATGCTTTTGCATTTACGACGGATGGAACAAGCACTCCCGACTGCAGTCCGTCTGAGCTGAAGACGAATTTGACGGCGACGAACACTCCGCTGACCGTTACCTCAGGCATGAGTAGTAACGCGGCGACACTGGCATTCTCTGGCTGCCAGTGACTTAGAGAAATGGGCTGTAGCGCTAGAAAGCTGCGTCCAAACGGAAGACGTCACCGATCTGAAGGGTGGCCCGGTTGTACATCACAAGGTTGCCACCGATCACGACGTGAACGTAGTTTGGAGGCGGAGGCGGAAGCATCGCTTCCAGCTCGCGCGGGCACGGCTGCATCTTCTTCTGCAGGCCCGGAGGCAAAGTTCCATTCACGACCAATTGGCGCTCCAGCCCGGGAGGCAGATGATCACGCTTGGCCAGACCCGGAGGCAGATGATCGTAGTGCGCGCGATACCAGCCGCGGATGTCCCGGTCATGGTCTGCATAGCGCTCGTGACCGTGTCCATGCCCATGACCGTGATCGTCGTAGGCACGGTCATCATCGTCACGATCGTGTTTGTCGTGGCCGTGGCCATTGCCTTGCGCCACAGCGATGGTGCTTGCCAGAGCCAGCGTCAACATCGCACATGCGCCAGCGCGGAATAAGCGTATGAAGGACATCGAACCCTCCTCCGTGCGGGAAGACCTAGTTTATAAAGGGAATCTCCGTAATCGATAGATTACGGTAGGTCACTCTTTTCCATATGTACTTTGTGTCTACGGGGTTGCGGCGCACACGTGTCACGGAACCAGGGTATGACTGCAAAAATACAAAGATGTAGGACGCCCATCTTTTAAGCAGCCAAAGGGCGCGCCGGGTTCAGGAAAATGGCAAAAAATGGTCTTGAGAAGCCAATGTATTGCTGCAAAGCCCGTGGAGGGAGCTTCGTAGATTGCCATCTTCTAAGCCCAGAAACCCAAACGACGTCCACCGCAAATCGAAAGCTCTCTCAGGGAGATGGATTCTTCAACCAATTGAGGCTTGTGGTTTCTGGTTATCGCTTTACAACGGTGGTCGCCTACAAAGCCTTGTCAGGCCTACTGGGAATGGGGAATGGTTGAGGGGCATGCTGTGATACGAACCAGCCGCCAACTGAGCGATAAGGTACCGACAAGCGGGATCAATGACGTGTTGCGGCAGCCCGGCTGGCACCGCCACATGGCCAGAACGACTGCGAGAACCTCGCCTCCAAGAATTCTCCCAGTTTCGCCGTTGCCCTGAATTGCGAATCGGCTCTAGTTCCTTGAACGCTGATGTGAAAGCGTTCGAAAGACTCCACACGGTCCGCGGCCGGAAATCCTCGTACTTCGGCTCAAAGTACAAATCGTGCACCGTGCGCGCCAGATGTTTCGGCGGCTCCAGTTTGCCTTCGACGAAAGCATCGTAGATCACCACCTTGGCGGTGACGTCCTTCAATTCACTTCGCTGCCAAGCCTCTACCTGCTTGCGCATCGGCTCGAAGTTGCGTAGCATGCGGTCAACGCCGACCGAAACGCAATCAATCAATGAGAACGACTTCGAGTGTTTGGCGCGCACCGGAGTAAACACACCTGGGACAATGTGACAAAAATGGTCTACGGGACGATAGGCGTTCTCTTTATGGCGCGTTTTTCTAGTCTAGGGCTTTGCTAAGATCGTTGGGTTTGCCACCCAAAGGGCGCAAAACCAAATCTGTTCCGGCAAACCGACGTCTTTATGAGGTTTTCGTCGATTTGCAGCAATGTAGCAAAGGAGGATACGGGAGCATTAAGGAGACTCGCAAGAGTTGATCGTTGTGAGCAATCGATATCCACCCTCGAAGCGATGACGGACAGTAAGCCGAGCGAAGAATCGAACCAAAGGGCAAGAATTTTGTCCGTTGCCCTATCGTCGGTCGCAACTGGCCACCACGTGTTGGATAGAACTTTTTCGCTGGTACGGATCGCTACAAGCCTTGTTGTCATCAGCCACAGGCGTTCCGCGACAAGCAACCGACCGGATCGTGACCAAAGCATGTGGGCGTCTCGCAGGCCAGACTCCATGCCACCAAATGCGTATGAAAACACTTGCAGACTATGCCGGAAAGGGAGCTAGGCATACAATGATGCCGTTGTCGACTTCAAAAAAGGAGATTCCCGTTAAGCAGGCTAGGAGGCTGTATGCTTCATCTCGACTCCGGCAACACCGGTTTCATGATCTTGTGCACCAGCCTGGTCATGTTGATGACACCGGGGCTCGCCTTCTTTTATGGCGGCTTGGTGGGACGGAAGAACGTCTTGGCGATCATGATTCAGAGCTTTGTCTCGATGGGCTGGACAACCGTAATCTGGTACATCTATGGATATTCCCTGTGCTTCAGCGGCGACTGGCACGGGGTCATTGGAAACTTCCACAATGCGTTTCTGCGAGGCATCGACCTCAGCACGCCGTCGCCGAACATCACCATTCCGGCGCTGGTTTTTGTCGCGTATCAAATGATGTTCGCCATCATTACCCCGGCGCTCATCTCCGGC
>Ga0187771_10000844_pt1 | contig 19586 bp, 10 predicted proteins | sample 0116_SJ02_MP15_1_FD_133139 | JGI IMG/M metagenome (GOLD analysis project Ga0187771, IMG submission 133139) | Tropical peat soil microbial communities from peatlands in Department of Meta, Colombia - 0116_SJ02_MP15_10_MG | ecosystem: Environmental > Terrestrial > Soil > Wetlands > Peat | place...
ACGTCGTCAGAACCAAATATTGTGCCGTTCCATGCGAGTTGATCGGTTCCATCGTGCCATCTGTCTATTTGGGAGTAGGTTCCTTGCCCCATGCTTTGGTACCCGCCGAAATAGATAGTGTTGCCATAAGCGTCTCCCCCTGTGTATTCACACATGCTTTCTAGTGACATGTTGACGTTTCCGAGAGTGTTGAACGTGGCCAAATCCCTCGTGTAAATAACGGTGCTCGTGAAGAACGGTGGCACTTCATTCTGCCAACTATACCCAGTGTAGAGAGCGTTATCTATTACGAAGCCGCCGTTTTCGCAGGCTGGGGCTGATCCTGTGGGCCAGTTTTGGTCTTGGCTCGTGTAGACGTCTGTGAATGTTCTGCTTGTCAGATTAAAGGCTGTGAGGTTCCAATTTCCGTAACCTAGACTTCTCCAGAAGACCAGGCAACCGTCATACAGCACAGCGTCAATGCTGCTTCCCGCATAATACGCGTTTGAAGTTGTCGTTCCCAGGGTTGAAACATTCACGGCACTTGCGGTCGCATAAGGGCTGGACAAGTTTCCGTACAGCAAGCGCGCACCGAGCAAGCTCCATAGGATCAGAGAACACAATAGGATGGAAACAAGCCTGTGTTTCAGCGTGGGCCCTCTCCATTATTGTTGTGGTTAGCGAACGGTAAAAATTTTTCTGCTGTCGTTTTTCGGTTTTAGCTTAGGAAATAGTTTATTGAGGTTAGATACGGTTCATTTCAGTCTTGATTTGATTTGTAAGCTTGGTTTTCGACTTTCTGTTTCTCGGAGGAAGTAGAGTTCCGTTGAAGTTTGAACGTCCCAGTATCACGATCTCTTTTCTCGCGATGTTTGTTCACCGTCCAATTATGGGCTTACTACATTAGTTGTAGAATGTGTTTCGAGCCGATTGGTAGAAGATTAGAATAGCCTACTTGCCCAGCCGTGAAAACAGGCTGACTTGATCAGACTTTCTGTGCTTCACTAATGACCAGGCTTCGTTATCTTTCCAGATCGAAGAGTTATGGTTTTGTAGTATGTTCTCCGAAGTGTTTTGCTACGATGGTTATGTCTCTTCCGTCTATTTCACCGCAGTTAAATAAGTCACAGTTAGGGTTGTAACTCGGGTCTCCCAAACGAGAGCCAAAGCACTTGGCAACCGCAATCATGTCTCTGCCGTCAACCTTGCCATCTGGAACGAAGGGCGTGGGGCCAGTCAAGTCGCCAACCATCGACACGTAGACGAAGCCGCCGGTGAAGTTGTTGTTGTTGGTCGTGTTTGTTTCGCCCTGAAAAGGCCAAGCGTAGGCACTTATGGTGTATCTACCCAAGGGAAGACCGGTAGTGTCACACGTGAACGTAACGTTTGCAGTACCTTCGCTTGACAATGTAATGTCCTGAGACGCAACGATAGTCGTGTTCGCGTAGACTGTGACGTTGAACGTTTCATAAGAGTCGCCCAAGTCCGCTGCCGTAACGGCCACGTTCAGGCTGTAACCCTGGCAGACGACAGTTTTTAAAGACTTAACATTGATAAACGCGCCAATTATTGTCACTTCATGCGCGGAGTGCTGGTACGTAAAGTAGATGACGCTTTCCGTCGTGTCTTCGTACGTGGTTGCGCATGAAATGGGGCTGCCGTCGATCTCCATTTTGTAGGGGGGAAGGATTGTCGAGTGTGAGATCGTCAGTGCACAGAACCCGGTGGTACCAGGCTCGCCTGAAACGTTAAAGCTCATCGTGGCTTGGCTCAGCTGAATGCCTGAAATCGTCGTGTTGGAGACGCATGAAATCGAAGCCTCTGCGACACTAGAATAGAGGGTTAAATATGGTCCCATTAACGGATAGTTATCCTTGTTGTGTACGTCGATAACGTATGGACTGTCGCCTATGCCGTCGCTTCCAGTCTGGTTTTGATTTGGACCGTTAAGCAGGTCTGTTCCAGTGTACTCGCTCCAGTAGTTGCCGCCTGAGGGATAACTATTATCCCACACACTCGTTTGAGCTGCGCTAGTGACCTGCAGCGAGTTGCTTATGAAGTTGTTGTGGTAAAACGCGTTGTCGTGGGCGGAAGAGTCGGTGATGTTGATGTCGATGCCGACCGCATTCTTATTTACGGTGTTCTCTGCCACGCTGTTGTCATGTGGAGACTCGAACAACAGGATGCCCACGCCGTTTGCCGTTACGTTGTTCCTGGTTATGCTGTTGCCGTAGGCGAGGTTGCCGATTCCGATGCCCTCGTCGTTGTTTGTTATGTTGTTTCTGATTACGTTGTTGTCGGCGACCACCCCGCTGGGGCTTGCGGGGCTGTGGGCGCCGATGTAGATGCCCCAGTTGTTGTTCACTATTTCGTTTCCGATTATGGTGTTGCCATTGGCAGAGCCGGAGAGCTCGACGCCGGCAAAGCTGCCTGATAACACATTTCCAGAGATACTGCAGCTCGTCGCCAACAGTGCAATGTCGGGATAACCCGAACCGACCTTGGAAGCTGACTGGTCGTTGCTTATCGTGAAGCCCGTTATGCTAACGTGATCTGCGAGAACCGAGATCACCTCTTGGACGTTGCCCCCCTCAATGATCGTGTCCTGGGGGTCTTCTCCGACGAGCGACAGTGTCTCCTTCAGTTGAACGTTCTCTCGATATGTTCCGGGCCTAACGTAGACCGTGTCCCCGGGGCTCGCCGCGTTGACAGCTGACTGTATCGTTGAGTAATCATCGGGAACCGCTATAGTCGTGGGCGACGGGTTGTCGATGCCTATAACCGTGACATCTTGGTTCAAGACATCATAATAGATGGCATACCAGACATGGCTGCTGTTGTAGATGAGGCTCAAGACAGCTCCAGTGTCGCTACTATTTTCCCACACTTGGTATCCGAAACCACCCGTAGAGGTGTACGCGTAGATGGCTGGATGACCAGTCCACGAGGATGTGCTGTTGTTCAAGTAATTATCTGAACCGCCAACAAGACCGTTTGAGACGGCGTAAAGATTGATCGGATCCCAAGATGTCGGCGTGTACGTTCCTGCTCCAGTCCACGTTGCCATGCCACCGCTAGAAGGATGTAACCCTGCGGTTGAAGACCCTATTTCTGAAGGGCTTCCGCAAGCGGCGATATACATAATGGACGTGCCTGGAGCGACGTAGTCTCTCCAAGCCCAGACAAAAGGATACTGGGAGCTATAAGCTGGATTATCCCATTCGTCGACGAAGTTTACTCCGTCGTTCGTGTAGATTATGTTGTTCGGGGCGCAGTCTGAGCCTATCATGCAGGTGCTGTTGAACATGGTTAAGAAACAAACATCGTCGGAGCCTAGGACGGTTCCGTTCCAAGCGAATTGATCGGTTCCACTGTGCCATCTGTCTATTTGGGAGTAGGTTCCTTGCCCCATGCTTTGGTACCCGCCGAAATAGATAGTGTCTTTCCGGGCGCCTTCTCCAGTGTATTGGCATATGCTTTCCAGTGACATGTTGATGTTTCCGAGAGTGTTGAACGTGGCCAGATCTGTCGTGTATATGACGGTGCTCGTGAAGTATGGTGGATCGTTGTTCTGCCAGCTGTAGCCCGTGTAGAGGGTGTCACCTATTACGGAGCCGCCGTTTTCGCAGGCTGGGGCTGATGCGGCGGGCCAGTTTTGGTCTTGGCTCGTGTAGACGTCTGTGAATGTTCTGTTCGTCAGGTTGAAGGCTGTGAGGTTCCAGTTTCCGTTGGGCAGGCTTCTCCAGAAGACTAGGCAGCCGTCAAATAGCACAGCGTCAATGCTGCTTCCCGCATAATACGCGTTTGAAGTTGTCGTTCCCAGAGTTGTAACGTTCGCAGTCGGATTTTGGCTTGTCGAATTACTGTACGATAAGCGTCCCCAGAGCAGGCTTGACAGAATGAAGAAACATAGAAGAATAGAAGTAAGTCTACGTTTCAGCCTGGGCCCTCTCCATGATTATCGTTGTAAGCGAGAAATAAAAGTGTTCGTCTCGACTCGGCTTATCATGGTTCTTGCATCTTGGCTATTGGCAGATGGAAGGATCAATGGTTACTAGTTCTCGTGACGCGAGAAGCTGAAAAGAAGATCTGAAAAAGGCTTTTACCCAGATCCATTCGTTGGTAGCCGTTACTTTAAGAGAGGAAGCCGGGATCGGTCACTAAATTAAACGATGCATGGTTCGAGCCTGTTTTCGCGAATATTCCTTGTAAGAAAGGTGGCCGTCGCTGTTTCTGCTCCGATATTGCATTTGATGCTTCGACATGACGTGAAAGCTCGATCAAACACGCGTCAGCCGGTAGATATCGGTGAACCGGAAGTGGGAAGTCACAAGGCGTGAATCCCAGTCGGGTCATGTCGCCTGCGGAGAGGGTGGAGGAGGCGGAGGAGGCGTTGTCTCAGAGGCTCGTTCAGCGGGGGGACGTGGCTTCCTTCTACGCATTAACACTGCACCGGCGACAACCAGAACTATTACGATGATGACGATTATTATTATCCATGTCCACGGAGAGCCGTTGTTCCAACCCCAAATATTGGTATCCGTCATTTGCAGTTTTACGTCGTATGAATAGAGACCTAGATAACTCACCGTATTTTCCTGGTACATGATGATTCCTGTGGCTTGGTCGTAATAGATGTTGCCTTGGCCTAGGCCGAACATGCTTGAATTTGCGATGACAGCGTTTCTACCGTTCCAGTTCCCCGTCCGTGTTACGTTGCCGAAGCCTGGAACATCTTGCCCTAATGAGACATTAGCTGGGATTGCAAGTAGACTTACGAAACTCGTGCTTCCGGAGCCAGATCCAACATCTCCTGAGATGCTCTGAGCGCCCTGAGGGACAAGATACAGATTATACTGTGATGGTAGGCTTCCTCCGGTTACTGCCCACGTTGCGTTTGCAGAATAGCTCGACCCAGATACCGATTGGATGCTAACATCCAACGTTCCGCTTATGCTGTAACTCGCGCTCGCTGCTGATACCGTTATCGACCAGTTGTATTTGGCGTATTGCCCGCTCTGGAGACCGCAAGCGTACTGCGCCATGGTTGGGACGACCAGTACTTGAAGCATACAGGCTACAATTACTGTGAATGCTGCCAGAATAATCTTCTTCATATATGTCATTCCCCTGCGCTACGCTTATCGGATTTATATGTTTAAAAGTTTTTCGAGGCAAAAGAGTCGCCGAAATCCGCTGTGTCTCCAAACCGCGTATGCCTGTTCCTGGATTCCATTTTGTTCTCGACGCCGTGGAACAGCCATCTTGAGGTTGCTTCGATGCTCTGCTCCGAGGTTTGTGTGCGCACAGCCTACCCCCTGGGTATAATATATGATCCAAATATGCCTAGCAAAATACAAGATTAGTGACACAAGCCACATCTCAGCCGAAGGGATTTGGGAAGAAGTTAGCACACCAGAGGGAGTAGAATGCCTAAGGCGCTGGAATTAGTTAAGGGCTTCATAGTTCAGACAATGCTTTAGGCTTTGGTCTTGAGTTTTTTGAGGCATGCTTCTATTTCTGAGACTACGCGCTCTTGATCCTTGATCGTCATGGAGTGGCACATAGGAAGGGCTATTAGGTTCTTGTATAGTCTTTGGGATGTGTTCAGGTCTCCGATTCTCTTTGCTTTCTTGTAGCTGGGTTCAAGGTGCAGTGCGTATGTGCCTATCTGGGTTTCGATGTTCTTTCCTCGGAGGCTTGAGATTATCTTGTCTCTTGCGCCTCCCTTTTCAACGTAGGCCGCGTATGTCTGGTACACGTGCTTTGTTCCCTTCGTCTTCTGTGGGGGTCGGATGGACTCCACTTTTGCGAATAGTTTGTCGTAGTTTTGGGCGAGCTCGGTTCTTCGTTTGATTATAGAGTCTATTTTTTTCATCTGTTCGACGCCGATGGCGCCCAAGATGTCACTGAGTTTGCAGTTTGTGCCTTCGCTCGTGAACCTGACGGTTGCGCTGTTGGGGTCCTGTCCGAACTTCTTTAGGCTTTTGAGTTTTTCTCCGTACTCTGGGTTGTTCGTTACGACCATTCCGCCTTCGCCGCTGGTCACTATTTTCCTAGGGTGGAAGCTCAAGCAGGTGAGGTCCGCCTGTGTTCCAGTCTTCTTTCCATTGTACTCCGATCCGATGCTGCACGCTGCATCTTCTACGATGGACAAGTCGTGTTTCTCCTTAAGTTCCCGCAAAGGCCGCATGTCGAGGGGGTTTCCTGCCCATGAGACGGGCATTATGCATCGGGTCTTCTTGGTTATCGCTTTCTCAACCTCGTCTGGGTCGATGTTGTATGTGTGGAGATCCACGTCGACGAGCACCGGCTCCGCGCCTATCCATTTGACGATGTTTCCCGTCGCAGGATGGGTGAAGTCCGGAACGATTACCTCGTCGGCGGCTCCCACGTTCAAGCATTTCAGTGCCAGCTCCAAGGCCGTGGTGCACGAAGTCGTTGCCACCGCGTATTCCACCCCCAAGTATTTCCTAACTCTCTCCTCGAACTCCTTCGTGCGCTGACCCTCTGTGAGCCAACCCGAGCGTAGAACTTGGTTGACGCTTCTGATTTCTTCCTCTCCGACGACGGGCTCAATGAGCTTAATCCTCTTCTCCACCATTCCTATCCTTCCAAACCTTTCCGTTAGTATATGTTGGGTTGGTGTTCGTAGTTAGACATGAAAATGTTTTTATGGTTTTTGGAGGCAGGTTTCGAGATAAGGTATTAATGCTTACCAAATGTCGATGTTTAGAAACTCAACAAAATTCTGATACTTCTTTGCGCTCTTGAAGCGAAGCGTCTACTCATCCTTGTCGGTTGCGAACTTTTTTCTGCGTAGGGTCTTACCGTTCAGTGCTGCGTGCGGTCCTATGAAGTTGCAATAGCTTTTGTCGGTTCCCTGTAGCATGTGTCTTTTCATGGGCATGTTTATATTGATCTCTATGATAGTGCAAAATCGGTTGAAGGTGAATTCGTTGTATGAGGAATTGGCTAAGACCGTTGTTAAGGATTCCTTAAACGTAGATCCTAGCGACGTCGTAATAGTGACGACTTGGGATCACACGATCGAGGCGGCTAACGCGATGGTTGTCGAATCTTTCAAGCATGGTGCAGACGCGATGATGAGCCTCTGGACGGACGAGTACTACTATGGGCTCCTGAGAGAGTTGTCCGACGAAAGCTTAGGCGTGTGCTCAAAGATTTGCGAGGCCTTCACGGAGGCGGAGACAGCGACTATAAACATGTTCGGTCCGAAGAATCCTGAGGGTCTCAAGAGTATACCTGCTTCAAAGCAGATCGCTTGGGGCGAGGCAGAGAGAAAGGCACACTATCCGAGAAACATAGAAAGGAAGATTAGAAACGTGACCCTTCCGCTGGCGCTCTTGACACCAGCGAGAGCAAAGGTCTACGGGTTCAACTTCGATGAATGGAAAAAGACTGTCAATGCCGCGTTGGCGATTGACCTGAAGAGAATAACCTTAAAGGGAAAAGATCTTGAGGCGACGCTTGCGAGGGCTTGCTCGGCTCACTTGACAGCCCCGAACGGAACAGACCTGACCTTTGAATTAGCCAAGAGACCCGTTCATGTCGACGATGGCATAATAGACAAGAAAGATATCGAGAACAAGTCCCTGGATGCTCAATTGCCCGCAGGGTCCGTCTTGACAACGATCATCGAAACAAGCGCCAATGGAAAAGTCATCTTCGACCGGCCACTCCAATCGATGGGTCTAAACGTGCAGGACGTAGAATGGAAATTCAAGGACGGAAAAGTCACCTCTATGAGGGCGAAGAAGAACATTGAGCCCCTATCAAAGTTGTTCAGCCGAGCCTCAGGAGACAAGGACCGAATAAGCTTCTTCCAGATTGGTCTAAACCCCAAGGCAGAGTACGGGTACCTAATGGACAACATAGTCGAAGGAGCCGTCCAAATAGGCATCGGAGACAACGAGTACATAGGCGGAAAAAACACTTCGACGTTCGGCATGGCGGCCACGCTGAGCAAAGCAACACTCGACTTAGACGGAAAAGTGGTCATCAAGAACGGACGGCTAGCGACGAAATAGAACCCTAAACGCATACGATAACAGGATCCATACTGACCGGGTTTTGATCGTGGGATTTCGCAATTCCTACCAAGATGCGAGGCGTGCAGAAGCTTATGCTAAACTGGAGTTTCCTGGAACGTATTACCTAGCGTACAGGGATCTGCCTGAAATCATAAGTGAACACGTCAGAGGAAGAAAAGCAGTAGATTTCGGATGCGGCACGGGACGTTCTACACGATTTCTGCAAAGACTCGGCTTTGATGTGGTCGGAATTGATATTGCAGAAGACATGCTGGAGAAAGCAAGGGAACTCGACCCCGAAGGAGATTATCGACTTGTTGATGAAGCCAACTTCAGCCAATTCCAGGATGACACGTTTGATCTTGCACTCTCCGCGTTCACGTTTGACAATATTCCCACGATGGAGAAAAAAGTCAAGAACTTTACAGAGCTCGGCCGTCTACTGAAAAGTGAAGGAAGAATAGTTAACCTCGTCTCCTCGCCCGAAATATACATGCATGAATGGGCGTCCTTCTCTACAAGAGACTTTCCAGAGAACAAAAAGGCGAAAAGCGGAGACAAAATCAGAATAATCCAGACGGACACCGAAGATAAAAGACCGGTGGAAGACGTCGTATGGACGGACGAATACTACCAAGCGACCTTCATGAAGGCGAAGTTGGAGTTGATTGCAACGTACAGGCCATTAGCGAAAAAGACTGAACCCTACAAATGGATCAACGAGACAAGGATCCCGCCTTGGGTCATATACGTGTTAAGAAAGCAGAGAAGCATCGGCGCCACAGATCTCTAGGAACGGGTGCGCACGACCCGAAGTCCATATTGCACAGCAGCTTCGTCAAGAAAAGAATTGTCGAAGCCTGATGATCCTTTTGAGAGAATAACGAGAATGCATTTTCTGGAGTGGTCGCTCGGTCACACCTACGTTTAGGGCCTTGCTGCTGGCTGTGCTTGGAAATTGGTTGGCTTATGCTTCACCTGGGCTCGCATAGTTATCTTTGCAGTTTTTATTTCATGCTTTGAAATGGGTATTTCAACATGGTTCTCTTTGACGCTTAGTTTTGAGATCTCTTTCTCCATGAGGTCGGTTTCAATAGCACTTTTTGGAGCCTCGGCTAGCCGAATTACCGCCTTCGCGTTCTTGCTGGAGGTCTCATAGAATCGTAGGATGATCTCGTCTGAGTCTTCGGCTTTCTTGACGACTGATAGAATTATGTTCTTCGGGTGTGCAGAGATGAAGGAGAAGACCTTCGACATGTGGCCACCGTGACCAGGTTCCATGACCGCCACAGTAGGAAGGTTAAATTCGTAGGCTTTTCTGGCTGTCGATGCACGCTTGAAATCGAAGCGATGAGGATATAACGCGTAGGCAATGTGGTGCTCTCCTTGGTCCGTTAGCCTGCCCTGAGCTTTCTTGTCCACCGGGAGGCCGAAGGCTGCGCGCAGCTCAAACGGGTATGCGGCACTTCTAAGCAGGGTCATTCTTATCGTGTCATTGGGAGCGTCAAAACCGTATTTGCAGTCGTTCAGAAGGCTTACTCCGTAGTTGCCGTCCTCGCTGCTGTGGTCAATCCATTTTTGGCCCGGAACCTCGTATTTGGACCTCTCGGCCAGCGATGCGTCTGATGAGAGTGGGTTCCGGCGCGTTACAAAACCGTAAGGGGCTTCATAGGTCGTGAAGTCGCTGTGGATGGTCAAGGGAAAAGCTACTTTTGACAGTCTGTGCTCTGCATGCCAGTCCACGTCTAGTTTGAACTCAACTAGAGGAATTTTGTAGCAGAGCATTATCTCTTGAGTGAACGTCGAGTCTGGTCGCCCCTCTTGGGCATACCTGTATTTAACTCGAACCCTTGTTCTGACAGGTCCTTTCTCTACAAGTCTTACCTCGAGTGGCTTGGTCAATTCGACGTGTTTAACGCCTTCTGGCTGCTGGTAAATGAACAATTCCCAAGCATCAAAGACAGCCGCGTCGATACGAGAATTGACGCAGGTTCTTCCCCTCACGGGGTAGTCCTCGAACACTTGAACTCGATTTCCCAGGTCCTGGAGGATTTCTTTGTTATTTTTCTTGTCGAGCGTGCTCTTTACGAGTCCTGTCTCTTTGTCTATCCTCACTATGAGGAACTCGTTTTCTAGCTTAATCTCCCTCTCCGTCTCCACAGAGGACAGATCGGTCGTCGGCTTCTTCGTGAAAACTTTCGATTTTGCTCTGTACTCTCTGTAGCCGATCGGCGGCACGTTTTCCGCGGTAAAGATGACTCTCTGATTTTCTAATGTTTGTGAGGGAATGGTTCGTCCTGTTCTGTCGCATATTTCAAATTCGTCGCCCAACTCGTCCGTCGATACCTCAACAACATCGCTCCTCGACCATGACAGTGGGTTGAACACCAGAATCGATTTGCCTTCTCCGGCCGTGTTGACGTTGGCTGCAATGGCCCTCAACGATTCGAATATTATGCCGTTTAACGTAAGAAAGATGGAGTTGAAATATTCGTCAGAATCTTTGTAGACTTCAGGTATGGATGATCCTGGGAGAACGTCGTGGAACTGATTCAAGAGTAGCTTCTTCCAGGCTTCGTCGAGTTTTTCGGTTGGATACGAGTATCCGTACATGTTCGCCAGTGTTGAGAATTTTTCAGCAGTTTCCAGGAGGGATTCTGCTTTTCTGTTGTTTTTCTTGACCTTAGCCTGAGTTGTGTATGTTCCACGATGGAATTGAAAATACAGCTCATCGTTGATTTGAGGAATCTCGCTTCTCTCGATCTTGTCGGTCACGGTTCTCAAATACTGTTCACTCGTTGAGAACACGCCTCTTATCGGCTTTTTTCCTCCGACAAATTCTGATGCTCTTTGGATCATGTCTTCGGAGACTCCGCCGCCGTGATCTCCCTCTCCGAAGAGGAGCAGAAGATCGTCCAAGCGGTGTCGAGAACTAAGCTGTTTCATCTGTTCAAGTATCCTCTGTTCTTCGACTTTTTCATCGTATGATCCGACGGTTTCATGGGCAACTACGGATGAGCCGTCTGGAGCCGTCCATCTGAAGAAGTAATATGGAAAAACTGTGGTGTCGTTCCAAAGCATTTTCTGCGTCACGAAGAACTCTACGCCAGCCTTTTTCATTATTTGAGGCAGTGTCCAAGCGTATCCGAAAGAGTCCGGGAACCAGGCGATCTTAACGTCGACGCCGAACTTTTGTGCAAAGTATCTTTTTCCGAGGAGGAATTGTCTTACTAGGGATTCTCCGGAAGGCAAGTTTCCGTCAGGCTCTACCCAAGTTCCTCCTACGATTTCCCAGCGTCCTTCTTCCACCTTTTTCATCACTTTCTTGAAGGTCTCAGGGTACTCCTCTTCCAACCACTTGTAGTACTGGGCGCTGCTCTGGCAGAAGCAAAAATGCCGGTGTTTCTGCATCAGATCAAGGATTGTTTCGCAAGTGTTGTGAAATACCCTTTTTGTTTCATCGAACGACCATAACCACGCAGCGTCCAGGTGGCTGTGCCCTAAGAAGTAACATGTTCCACTAATGTTTCCAGAAACCATTTTTCTTCCTTCGTCGTAGCTTGCGTAAGTAAAGAATGCATGTACCGTTAAAAACGCTTACATGAAGTTGCACTCGTGCTTGTCAAATGCTCAATGAGCTCCGAGACCACGGATCATGGTTCGACTTGTCTAAGTGTGACTATCACAGTTGCCAGGGAGATCAGGATTTCGAATATCAACACTATGATTCCTTTGGCCAGAAGCGCAAGTGCATTCATTTGGCTCGTGCTTCAAGGACGTTATCCTCCAGTGGACGGATTACGAGTGCGTATCCAACCATCGTTGTAAATGAGTGGAGGGTAAGAAAATCGCTGGACTGCGGTTCTAGGAAACTTGAGAACAAGGAAAATCCAGGCCGCCCTTCCTCATAACATATTACAGAAAATCCCTACAGCATCGTGCAGACACTCGTTTGTTGGTTGTCCTGCCCGAAGTGTTTCGTCTCTCCTAAGTGGTTCACAGGCCCTTTTTCGATGATGACTTTGGGCGTCTTCGCTCTGCAAGGCGCTGAATGGAGTTTGAATCCGTTGCACTTAAGTATGAGCTCTGGGAACATGATTAGAAGCGCAGGGGTGAACGGTTCTCAACAGAATCATCGTCACGACCGCTTTGATATACGCCAACGGCGAAATCCATCTGGGGCACCTAACGTCCACCTATCTTCCGGCCGACATATTTGTCCGGTTCTGCAGGCTGAGAGGATATGACGTGATTCACGTGGGTGCAACCGATGACTTTGGTACTCCGATACTTATCGAAGCCGAGCAAGAGGGAAAGACGCCGGAGGAATTGGTTGAGTATTGGAACCAAACAGACAGAGAATGTTACCGCCAGCTGGGAATATCGTTCGATATATTCGACAGAACAAGCTCTGAAGAAAACATCGCCTTGACGCAAGATTTCTTCAGGACGCTGTATGAGAAGGGCTTCATCTTCCAAAAAACAGTGGTACAGCCCTACTGTGAGTATGACAAGAAATTCTTGCCCGATCGATACGTCAAGGGTACGTGCCCCCGCTGCGGTGCTACTGACCAGTACTCCGACAGCTGTGAAAAGTGTGGTCGGACGTTTCAGTCTGGGGAAATTCTTGACCCGCACTGCGCCATCTGTGGCCGCAAGCCGGTGGACAGAGAGAGTGAGCACTATTTTTTCAGGTTGAGCCAGTTCTCCGAGCTTGTCAAGAAGTGGCTGAAGGACAACGAGAACTTACAGTCTGACGTGAAGAACTACGTTCTGAACTGGATCACAGAAGGCCTGCTTGACTGGGACATCACGCGAGACATACGGTGGGGAGTACCGATTCCCCTGAAAGAAGCGGAGGGCAAGGTCTTGTATAATTGGTTTGACAACCATCTCGGCTACATTTCCACGACTCAGAAGTATTTTGCGGAGAGAGGAATCGACGGAAAAGAAGCCTGGAACGACTCGAAGATTTATCATTTCATCGGAAAAGACATTGTTTACCATCATTACTTATTTTTGCCGGCCATGAGAATAGGTCAAGGAGGGTACAAGCTTCCCGAGTGCATTCCGACAAGGGGGTTCTTGCTTCTTGAAAAGCAGAAGTTTTCTAAGAGCCGCGGGTGGTACGTGAGCCTCAGCGACTTCTTGGAGAAGTTTCCGGCTGATTATCTGCGCTACTACTTAGCGGCTGTCACGCCGTACGCTCAGGTCGACGTGAACTTCGATTGGGACGAATTCCAGAAGAGGATAAACAACGAATTAATCGCGAACATAGGTAACTTCATCCATCGAACACTGACTTTCATTTGGGCAAAGCATGATGGAATCGTGCCGAATCTTCAGGCTTACCTGCCGATTGACAGCGAGTTCCTTGAAAAAATCAAGAATATCGCAGGAAACGTGGCTGAGGATATAGAGCGAAACGAACTCAGCAGGGCCTTGAGAAAGATCGTGGAGTTCTCAACTTTCTGCAACCGGTATTTTCAGAAGAAGAAGCCTTGGGCAGACGCTGAAGGCGCAAAGACTGCGCTCTACCTGTGTGCCAACGCTCTGCACAGCCTAGCCATCCTACTCGAGCCCTACACGCCCTTCTCAGCTGAAAAACTCTGGAGCCAACTCAACCAGCAGGGCTCGGTTCATGAGCAGAAATGGGATTCAGCCTCACAGTTAGCAGTCAACGGAGGACACAAGATAAACGAACCCGAAGTGTTGTTTCAAAAGATCCCGGAAAAAACCGTTGAAGACGAAAAACATAAGCTTCACCGACAAGTCTCTGCGTAGCCTTACCGCAAAAGATGGTTCAAGTGCAATGGTTTTCCTAGGCGCGATCTTTCCTCAAATTGACTTCACTATTTTGAGGATGCTCTTGTAAGTATTCTTGGTTCTCCCTCCCTTCTTCTCGCAGGATGCCAGAAACATGCATCGACGAGTTTGCTGCAGGCTTATCTCGCTAGCTCTGAGCAAGCAGGCATTGGAAAAAGGGGAAATCCGAGGCAGCAGCGTCGTCGTCTGTTTCAGCATTTTATTTCTCGATTAGGTAGCCCGTGTTTGCATGTGTTTTGGGGCGTTTCTTTTTAATCATTTTTCCAGCCGTTGCAGCTACGAGGGTGAGCGAGAGGGCTGCAAATAGCGGATACTGAAGCTCGGGGATTAGGGGGTTAGGAACTCCAGTGACGGTGCCGCTGATGCCTCCGTATTGTATGGGCGGAATTTTTGTCATCTTCAAATTTACATTCGGAGTGATCTGGTTAACCACCACTGTTACTAGGGTGGAGTAATAAGCGTCTTCATAGCCTGAGGCCGTTGCACTGACGTTGTAGTCGCTTCCGGGTTTCAGTCCGCTGATGGTGTAGTAGCCGTAACTATCGGTGGAGTTAAAGCCGTAGCCACTGAAACTTGAGGCGGTGACGCTTGCGGATGGGATGCCTGCGCCTGTGCCTTGGTCTGTCACTCTTCCGGTTATGGTGCCGGAAGGTGTCGGGGGCGTGACAGTTACAGTTAACTCCAAGTCTACTCCGCTTGTTTCTTGACCAGCCGTGACGCTGATCTGCACGGGCGGCATAAATAACTCCGTGGAGTTGTAGCCAGTTCCTTGATTAGCGCTGGCTGAGACGGTGTAGTCGCTCGCAGTTCCAAGCCCGCTTACTATCCTGTAATTTCCGTTTGAGTCCGTCTTTGCTGAACCTGAGTGGAAGAAGTTACTAAGAGAGACGGCGTAAACAGTTGCGTTCACGGGTGTACCGTCTGGGGCTGTTATCCTGCCTGATATAATTCCTGATCGTGGGAGTGGAAGGTTTACGTTCTTCGTTAGGAACCCCGATGTCACGGTCGCAGTTGTAGAGTAGGTCACATGTCCCTCAGCACTTAAGACCGTCACGTTGTAGGTGCCGGTTGGCATGTTGGTTACCATCGTGTACTTTCCGTTTGAGTCTGTGATTGCAAAAAATCCGTATTTTCCAGGTCCGCTCGCGTATGTTGCCTCCACAGAAATGCCGTTCAGGGGGTTACTGCTGACCGCGTCGGTGACTGTGCCTGAGACGCCGCCTGAAAGTTGCAGGTTAAAGTTGACGTTCTTGGTTGTCTGTCCGGCTATCACGCTTATGCCGCCGGTCTCGTTGTCCACGTATCCGGTCGCATCGGAGACTGATACGTTGTAAGTTCCTGTTTTCAAGCCTTCTGAAATGAGGTAATTTCCGTTACTGTCGGTAAATGCGCTTCCTGAGCCATTATCGCCAGAGGCGGATACGATGGCGCCTATGATTGGGCCGTTGGCCCCGTAAACCGTGCCTGAAAAAACCTCTTTCGATGCGGCATTGAAGACGCAGATCTGAGCTGTAAAGCTGAGTGCAATCGCAAGGATTAGAGTATTAACGACAAGCCAACGTTTGAACAAACTGTTTTTCCTCCGAGAACAGGTTAGTTGCGTAAGATTGTATTAAAGACTTTCGCAGTTGCTTAGCTCGAATGAGGAAAAACGGTTTCGGAGCGCTTTCTCTAAGTAATACCTTTGATTTGATTCTTCTTTGGTCCTTGCGTATACTGTTCAACGTTGAGAACATTTTTGGCTGAGCATCGACATGGGTTCTCTGAACTTTAGCATTTGCTGACGCAAGAAGGTGCTTCGAAACTTCAGGAGCGGCGCCATTAGTCTATTTCAGAGATCATTGAGTGATTCTCAGGAGTGTTGAAGGTTCATGGTGGTTCTTCCTAAAGTTTTCTCGCGCGCGCTAAGGTCGATGAAGTCTACGATAACGGGCCATCTCCAATGCAGTTCGGGAAGAGAATAGCTCAACTCAGGCTGAGGTCGAAACCAGGTGCAAAGCGCAGTATGCTCTTTGCATGCCTTTCGTTTCAGGCCGCACTGCGTCTTCGCGAGACGTGTTTTCGTGGTTCAAATCAGCGGATGATAGCAAAGCGTGAAGACTTACGATCTTTGAAATTACTCTCCGAGTAGTGGATGTTTGATTAATATTTGAATATTGGCTGTCAGCAAACGAGACTCGAAGAATATCGCTCGCTCTAGTTCGTTTCGGGTTTCCATTAGGCTTAGGTTGCTGATGGAAGAATCAATTGTTCTTTCGATGGTCTTTTGACGAAGTCTTGGTCAAAAAACGCTAAAAGCTGCTAGAGTTACAGAATTGTTGTTGGTGGCGTCTTTGAGGAAGGACGATGCTTTCTCGATTGCGGTCGATCCGACGCGGAGTAAGATCGTTAGGCGTTTGGAAGAGGCGGGCAAGGCTGCTTACTCAGATTTGTTGGATTCAGCGGAGAACGTCAGGCATCTCACGAGCACTGGGAACTTTAACTATCATCTGGACTTTCTGCTCAAGAATTCGGTCATCATGAAAGAAGGCACGGTTTACAGACTTACTGATGCTGGCCGAAGCATCGCTCGGTTCATCAAGGATGTCGACCAATCGTGGTCTGGGCTCGAACGGAAACTGCGAGGCAGGAACATGAGTATATTCAGTTGTGCGGAACAATTCGAGAAGGAAACTGGAACCAAGATGTTGAAGACGACTACGAGCTTCCATGGGATGGATCTGATACTCGACGAGAAAAGAGTGATCGGCATCATCGCGCAGGAAGATTGCAGCATGGACTTCTTCGCTTCGCATAAGCCCTTGGAATTGGGGGGTTTCAGGCTGTGCGTGAAAACTTGCAAGGATGAGGATAATACGCTGGCACTCAGTCACTCGGACCTGAAGTATTACGTGTCACCAGTGCTGCTGAGTCTGGCATGTCAGTTCTTGGAAGAGAACTTCGGTGAAGCCCACATCTTTGCGGTGAGAGAGAAGCCTTATCCATTCCTTTTCAGGGGCGCAGCTTTGGGAAAGGACTACAACGGATGCGCATTGGTTGTCGCGCCATGTGTCTTCTAGAGAAGGCTCGTGAAAACAGTAACTTTGTGAGATCTTGGTCTCCGGGAAGCTTCGTAGACCTCTTCCCTTTTTTTCCTTGTTTGTCGTGTCTAGACGTGTCAGCGTTCTGGGAAGGTGAGCTTTTCGAGTGCTTGTTTGAAGCCTCTGTTGGTGATTTCGACGAATGTGTTCAGTGGAACTAGTTCTCGGCTGACGGTTTTCATGTCTTGTTCGCTTATTTTTCCGGTCTTGGCGAGTTCTTTTCCTGCGTTCTTGGCAGCAGCGAGCACGTCTTGAACTGGAAAGCCTTTCCTGATCATGTACCCTAGTGCTTCTCCGTGCGGGCGGAGGAGGGCACCCGCGCACTCCCAGCAAGCGTTTTTGCAGATGGCCTGCACGTGCGTGACCAGTGGGTCGAAATTGTCCATCTCCCAGAATCCGCAGCTTAAGATCAGCACTACTTTGGATTGTTTGTGAGGTTGCCTCGGTGGATGTCTGCAGTGATCTGCTCGCAGGACGAAGTAAGGTTCTATCAGTGGTATGAGGCGGTCGATGAGATTTTTCAGCGTTCCAGGCATTCCATCAAAGTACACAGGCGTGGCGAAAACGATAACGTCTGCGTCTTTGATTTTCGGAAGCAACGTGCTCACGTCGTCTTTGTGTATGCACTTGCCGGGCGTCTTGGTCCAGCAGGCCATGTCGCCGAGACACGGATTCAAGTGAAGCTTGCAGGTGTAGATCAATTCTACTTGGCAGTCCTCTTCTCTCAATCCTTCTAGGAAAGGACCCAGCAGCAGGCTGGTGTTTCCTCGTTCCATGAGTGGACTTGCGTTAAACGCGAGAACTTTCATGCTCTACGTTCCCAGGAAAGTCTAGGCGTTTTAGTCCAACCCGGGTTCTTTATCTTTTCTGAACGAAAGACGATAGTGGAATGTAATAGTGGACGAGGTCAGAAAGAAATATGGCTCTCTGAAGCGGAACGTTAATGAAAGCAAGTGGCCAAGAATGTGGAGAGGTTGGCTAGACCAGGAAGGGACGGATTGTGCTGTTTATGGTGGTTGAACGGTTCAAAAATGCAAGAGCCGTTTACCGCAGGTTGGGGGAGAAAGGCAGAATGCTACCGGAAGGACTAAAATATGTTGAAAGTTGGACGGAGGCTAACTATGCCCGTTGCTTCCAGCTTATGGAATGTAATGATGAGAGTTTGTTCCACGAGTGGTTGATTCGTTGGCAGGACTTGGTCGACTTTGAGATAGTTCGAGTTTATGAATCCGAAAAAGCAGCGAAGATGATTGAGGCACGGGAAGAATAGGGTATTCTTTGACTATTCCAGGGATAGGCCAGCGCACTGTAGTCGTAGACCTCAGTTTACCGCTCTAGTTAGCTTGATTCTTTGGGCTCGAATGTTGAAGGGCTTTTGAGGTTTTCAATCAGTGTTTGGGCATATTTTCAAAAGGCTTAGTAGATCATGGACTAGTACCTTAAACCAGATGTAAAGTTATTCTCTCAAACAGTCATTTGAGTACTGTCCAACGTGTTGGAAAATAGATCATAGTCCTGCTGCTCCTATAACTAAAGCATTTCCCTTATACTAGCTTCTTATATTCTAAAGCGAGCCTTGAATGAGAGAGAAGCGGAAATGAAAGGCGAGCATTAGTATATCATACTTTCCTTTTCTTGAATAGTATAAACTGTGTAACTACTGTAACTAGCTCGTTAGAAGATACTAAGTTAGAGAGTATGCCAAGTTTAATTTTGAAATACCCTGTTACGATCTTCCCCAGACTACACTTCTTCCTACGTTCTATAAAGGTAAGTAGACTCCAACAAAACGTGAAAAGTGGAAGAAAGAGAAAAAAAAGAGGATTGAAGTGTTGTTATGGTGGTGGAAGTAGGTAGAGTGCCATTACCTGTTCTGGTGGCAGGGTCTTGAAGTAGATCATGACGTTGCTCATCGTTCCCCTAAAGAATCCAGGAATGACGTCCTGTTTGCCAATTGTTGCGGGCCCAGGCCACGATGTATCGAGGAGCTGATTTTTATCTGTAGTCGTTTGGTTGACCAATAGTCCGTCAATGTATAGCTTCACCATACCCGCAGCCCCGTCGTACGTGCCGACTATCTGATGCCAGGTAGAATTAACGGTGGTTCCCTCAGCAGAACACGGGAACATGTTACCTCCGACCCATACTCCGAAGCTTACGACTCCGATAGAGCCTGGACGATCAGGCAGTTCCATGTAGAATTCGCCGCCTCTGTAGCTGTGGATTATGGTTCCGCCATCATCTATAAGTGGCCCCTGTATCCAAGCCGCTACTGAGAAGAACTCTGGTGGACCAAACTCATTCACGGGTATGTCGGGTATGGCAACATAGTCGTCTGTCCCGTCGAAGCTCAGACCCCTTCCGTATACTCCATTAGTCCATGTTGGACCATAGAGTGTTCCGCCATATCCATTACCTGTGCTGTCGGTTGCCACGGTTCCAGTTCCCTCGTTAAGCCTCCAATTAGCTAAGAGCCCCCAATCAAGCCCAGTATAAATAGCTGACGTGTTCAGTGCAGTTCCAGTTTTTCCGAAGTCTTTTGCCAGGGCAGTAATGTCTCTACCGTCTATCTTCCCATCGCCAGTAATGTCATACCAAGGATTATACTGGCCTGGAGTTGGGCTATACCCGGTCAAGGTTGCAATGA
>Ga0187771_10000846_pt1 | contig 19578 bp, 16 predicted proteins | sample 0116_SJ02_MP15_1_FD_133139 | JGI IMG/M metagenome (GOLD analysis project Ga0187771, IMG submission 133139) | Tropical peat soil microbial communities from peatlands in Department of Meta, Colombia - 0116_SJ02_MP15_10_MG | ecosystem: Environmental > Terrestrial > Soil > Wetlands > Peat | place...
ACCTGCCCCCAAGGGTACACGTGCACGTACTCCACGAGTACCGGCCCTAGCGTGATCCAATCTTACGCGAATGTCTGGGAGGTAAATGGTACTTCATTCAATATCCAGTTCAGCCTAGGCACATTCACCCCATACTTCGGGAACGGCGTCTACACGATCTACTTCTACCCTAACGCTTCGAACGAAACCGTCACGAGCTACTCAATCTTCATAGCTTCCGCTTAACTGGCGGCATAGGATACTGATCCAGCAGATCACCTAACAATGGTAGGTGTAGTAGTAGCCGTAATGATACCAGTAGTACGGAGAGTATGTGACGTACGCGTACGGATAGTAGTAGTACGTGCAAGCTGGATGGTAGTAGCCGTATCCGTAGTACGGATAGTAACCGTATGGAGAGCCATAGTACAGGTATCCGTAACTTTGGCAAACCCATTGACCCAAACTGGAATTGTAATAGCACCCGTTACTCTGCGCCATAACCGGATGTGAAGCCACAACCGCGAAAGCTCCAACAGTGAGCAGCAAACCAAAGAATAGAAGGCGAAGCTGAGACGACCGCATCTACATCCCGCGGGAAAAGCTAGAATCCATCCACCTACTTAGAGTGAATTGGAACATTTCTACCCTTAGCACTCTACCCTCGTACGCCCTCCTATCCGAGGGACACAGGAAATGAGCTACGTTTGCTCGCACCGAAAGAGCTCGAAATTCTTAAAGAATAAACTTGAGTCTGCCGTTCTATGGACCTAAGGCAGTTTATAGAGGCGCGATGCGAGCGCAACCGGCACAAGACGATGATCAACTATGTCGCCACAAATACCCGCCTAACCTATGGCGAGGTCGATCGGCTGTCAAGTAGTATCGCTAACGGCTTGCTTGAGCTGGGGGTGCGGAAGGGAGAAAGCGTTTGCGTAATGATGCCGAACTCCCCTGACTGGATATGCACTTTCGTAGCTTTGGTGAAAATTGGGGCAATCGTAGTTCCAGTAAATACTTCTTTGAGGGGCGAAGGTCTTCTTCGCATTGTCACCCATTCAGATGCAAAAACAATTTTCCTCGACGAGAGTTGTTTGTCATCGTACGAAAGGGTTAGCTCTCAACTATCTCATATCGATAGAATCGTTATGAAAGGGCATGGAAAGGAAGGGAAAACACTTGCAGGCAAGGTTGTATACATTGAAGATTTGTTACAGAGCTCGTCAAATGCACCGCCCCTTATTGAAGGTCACATATCAGATTCCGTTGCCATAATCTACACTTCAGGAACCACGGGAACCGCTAAAGGAGTCGTCGTCCCGCAGAATAAACCGCTAACAGTAGCATCCTTCATTTCAACACAGATGAAATACAACGAGGACGATGTCATATTCACAGCGCTCCCGCTATTTCACGGCAATGCTCTATGGTACTCTTGGATGCCAGCCGTGTATTCAAATGCAACTTTTGCGTTCACCGATCGATTCAGCGTCAGCCGATTCTGGGACATGATAAGGAAAAGTAACGCCAGTGAGTTCAACTACGTAGGGAGCATCCTTCCTCTACTCTTCAAAGCGCCTGCCAATCAGGGAGATAAAGACCATCGAGTGAAAGCCTGTATGGGAGCAGCGGCTCCAAAGCAGATCTGGCAGGATTTCGAAAAAAGATTCAATTTGAGAATCATAGAAATCTATGCCACAACTGAAACGACGATCATACTCTCCTCACCATATGACGAGAACCGAGTTGGATCTTGCGGAAAGCCAACGGAACTCGCTTACGTAACATTAGTGGACGACGACGAGAACGAATGCCCCCCAGGCATAGTAGGAGAAATTGTAACCAGACCCAAGAAACCATTTTGCATGATGACTGAGTACTACAAAGAACCTGAAAAAACGCTTCAGGCCTTTCGAAACCTATGGCAACATACAGGAGACCTAGGCATGAAGGACTCTGACGGATGGTTCTTTTTCGTTGGCAGAAAACACGACTACATAAGAAGGCGAGGAGAAAACATCTCCGCATACGACGTAGAGACGATCATGAACGCACATCCAAAAATTCTCGAGAGCGCAGTTGTCGGAGTACCTTCTGAACTCGGAGAAGAAGACATTATGGCTTGTATTGTGCAAAAACCCGGTGAAGTAATTTCTCCGGAAGAGCTGCTGACTTGGTGCGAAGACCGCATGGCATATTTCATGGTGCCTCGGTATATTCAAATTCGAGACACTCTGCCGAAAACGCCAACGGAACGAGTGGAGAAATATAAGCTCCGCGCAGAAGGCGTAGCTGCTTCGTGGGACAGGGACAAGACGGGGTATAAGCTAAGGAGAACTTGAGGTGGGCAGCCCCGTGGCACACCCATTCAGGCGACATGCAAACGTCGAAACGTAAAGACAACACGATCATACAACATCAAACGGGGATATGGGAAATATTTACGGCCCCAGTGCTACTCGCGAACCCCTCTCAATTTCTCCATCACTGATCAGCGATCTTTACTCGAAGGTCCGAACTCGGCCCCTCATGAACCGGTATGAAATGTCTTCCTCTCATCGGAGCGAATTAATGCCATGGTCTTTAACCTAGCAAAAGAAATAAAATCGGCGATCTGGAGAAGAGGAAATGAAAAACGAAGATCGCGTCACATTCTCAGGTACTCAGCTGAAATCGATATTTAACCCCTCTGACATAAGAGACCAGAACTATCGAAAAGACCTGAATTTTCCTGGAAATTTTCCATACACTCGCGGCATTGAACCCAAGACGTACCGTGAGAAACCATGGGTAATCCATACGTACATGGGTTTTGGAAGCGCAGAGCAAACAAATCAAAGAGTGAAATACCTCCTCAACCTAACTAAGAATGCGCGCGATGTCGGCATCTCCATAGCGCTTGACCTTCCAACCCAAGTTGGTATTGACCCAGACAATCCGCTCGCCATAGGAGAGGTTGGCAAGATTGGCGTATCGCTACCCTCCCTTCGAGACTTTGGAATTCTGACCGAGGGCGTTCCACTAAACGAAGTAGGCTACATTAACACGGTTGGCAGCTCAATTGCTCCCACATTTATCGCTTGGTGCGTCTGCGCAGCTAAACTAAGGGGAATTAATCCCGCTGATATGAGGGTAAATGTCCAGAACGACGTCTTGAAAGAGTACACGGCGCGCGGAACGTACATTATGCCACCTGAGCATGGACTGAAGCATTCCTGCGATGCCATAGAATATTGCAGCAAAAAATACCCACACTGGATTCCGATAGCTGTAAGCGGATATCATCTCAGAGAAGCTGGTGCAATGACCGCGGCAAATGAGCTTGGTCTTGCGGTATCGAATGCCATTGCATACATAGATGCGCTCAGAGAGCGAGGCCTGTCAATCGATAAGATAGCTCCCAGCATGCGAATATTCATGGGAGCAGGAATAGACTTTCTTGAGGAAGCCGCGAAGTTTCGTGCTACAAGAAGACTATGGGCGCGCCTAATTAGAGAAAGGTACGGTTCCAGAAACCCTCAATCACTTGGACTCAGAATTCAATGCTTTACACATGGTATGAACCTGACTGCTCAGCAACCCCTCAACAACATCGCCAGGGTTACGATTCAGGCTTTGGGCGCAATACTGGGAGGAGTGCAATACCTTCATACCTCATCGTACGACGAAGCGCACTCCATACCTACTGAGGAATCCCTGAGAGTTGCCATACGTACCCAGCAAATAATTCTACACGAAACAAGTGTTCCGAGTGTTGCAGACCCTCTTGGTGGGTCTTACTACATCGAGTGGCTGACAAATGAGATAGAGGAGGGCGCATGGAAGATAGTAGATCACGTGGATTCTCTCGGAGGAGCCGTAAGGGCCATGGAAAAAGGGTACTATCACAGGTTAATTGCCGAAGAGGGATACAGACACTACCAGAAGATCCTCAACAAGGAGAAGATTATCGTCGGAATGAACGAGTACAAGATCGATGAAGAACCAGCATTCAAGATCTTCAGGCCGGACCCAGAAGTTGAACGGCGGCAGGTCAAGAGAGTTAAGAGAATAAGAGCCGAACGAGACAAGACCAAGATTCAGGAATCTCTAGGTCGACTACGAAGAAGTGCAGAGCGAGGCAAGAATGTAATACCAGCAATTTGCGACGTAGTCAAAGCGGATGGAACGATCGGAGAAATCTATCAGGTGTTTCGAGACATGTACGGGGAATATAGAGCCCCAAATGTGTACTGAACAACCATGAAGAGCCAAACTAGTGAGCGAAGGGTTAGGGTCCTACTCGCAAAGCCGGGCTTGGACGGGCATGACGCTGGCGCGAGATTTGTTGCAAGGGTGCTTCGTGACGCAGGGATGGAGGTAATTTACATGGGAATAAGGCAAACACCCGAACAAATAGTTCAAGCCGCGGTTCAAGAAGATGTTGACGTAATAGGACTAAGTATCCTGTCAGGGGCTCATATGGAATTTACAAGACGAATCCTGAGGCTACTAAAAGAGGAGCATATGGACCACGTGACTGTGCTTGTGGGTGGGATAATTCCCTCTCAAGACAAAGATGCACTTAGAAAGATGGGCGTGAAAGAAGTCTTTACACCCGGTGCTATGCCAAACGACATAGTAAACTCGATCACACGTCAAGTGCGCCATTAGGGACGCTAGTCCACTTCGTGGAGCCGCAGCCCCTAGGATTGGCCATGGATCACGTCCACTTCACGTGCTTGGCTATCTTTTGAAGATGTGGACGACCTTGTTACATTCTTCTCCTCGATACAGGCCGCCCATCGTGTGAGTCAGTACATACTCAGGGTGTGGCACCTGTATCTTTCCAGCTTCTCCTCTGAGTTGCTTGACGGCCTCAAATGTCTGTCCGAGACCAGTGGCACCGACCGGATGACCCTTGGCGGTTAATCCGCCACTTGCGTTGACTGGTGTTGAGCCGCCTATCTGGCTCTGGCCTTCTTCCACAAATTTTCCTCCTTCTCCTTCCGGGCAGAACCCAAGTGCTTCATAAGCAAGAATTTCGGCAATAGAGGATGCATCATGAACTTCGGCCAAGTCCACATCCTTTGCAGATATTCCGGCTTTCTCGTAGGCTTCAACTGCTGTATCTCCTAGTACCCGTTCCGTGAGTAGATCACCGCTGTCGTCAAAAAACCCTGATTTTTGAACCGATGCGGCCACGTAAACCGGTGTATCTGTGTACTTCTTGACCAAATCCTCGCTCACGAGTATTGCTGCGGCCGCGCCGTCACTGAATGGACAAAAATTGTATCTGTGCAGCGGGGGGGAGATCGATGGGGAGTTCAAGACGTCTTCTTTCGTAATGTTCTTCTGGAAATGAGCGTACGGGTTTGAAGCGGCGTTCTTGTAGCTCTTTACTGCGACTAACGCCAACTGTTCCTCACTCGTACCGTACCTCTCCATGTGTAACCTGGCTTTCATCCCGTAAATTCCGATGGGGTTCATGCCCATCACTCCTTCGATATCTTGTTCACGACCCTGAGCCATTCCGGTGAGCGCCTCGATCGTTGGGAGATGGGTCATCTTTTCAACTCCCAGAGCAACCGCCACATCGTAGAACCCTCCGGCGACGGCAATGTACGCTTCCCGCAGGGCAACAGCACCGCTAGAGCACGCGTCTTCAACTCTGGTTATCGGGATCGGAGACCGCTGTGTAATTCCTGCATCACTCAAAACCAAGTGTCCGATGAGACCTTTCTGGCGATCTAACAGACCATAGTGACCGACGTAAGCCGCCTGTATCTCCCTTCCGTTCGTACCAGCATCGTCCAGAGCGTCAAGCAATGCTTTTACTCCTAAGCTTCTGGATGTCTCCGTCGATACGCCGAACTTAGTCTGCCCAACGCCTACGATCGCTACGCCTCTCATATCCAATCAGCTTACTGGTCGGAACATGTAGACCGGTTCCCGCTCGCCAGTGTTAGGGTTCAGTACGCGACCTGTTACAACTTCCATCTCCGACCCGATTCTAAGCTTCATTTCGAATGGTTGGCAGTCTACGAGAAGAGTATACACCTTTACACCGTCAGGAAGCATCACGTAACCGAATGCGTAGGGAGCATCAAGGTACTCTGTACTCCTTAGGGAAATGCCGTATCCGAGCAATTTACCGACCCTACTAAGCGGAACGATCGACATCCTATGTCGTGCTCCGCAGGCTGGGCACATATCTCTGGCGGGAAAAATGATTTTGGCGCAGTCGCTGCACTTTGCGCCTGCAAGTGTTGGCTCGGCGCCGTTTCCGCTACATTGGTAAAACCATTTGCTCGTTCTTGCACTGCTTGAATCAGCGTTTTGAGTGGCCTTCATGCTTCATCTCATTTTGTTGCGCATCAGCTGCGCCTTGCTACGTCGATATCTTAGCGCATTTGGCCTAAGGTATACTTTGTCCACGATTCTCAATGGATAGAGCAGTTGTGACCGCCATTCGCGGCCGACCGGCTGTTAAGCGTTCGCCTAAGATAGCAAAATTGCCCAATCCATATAACCCGTACGGTTTCTATGCCCGCGGCCGGTTTCCCGATATCGCACTATCGTTCTGATAGATCATCGGTTTTTTCGCTCTTCCGGTGACGCCGGTGTTAGCTGCTATTTTCTATTTTCTACTTTCTGAAACGTGAAATAGTTCTGCTCTCCAACTGCACAAAACAGTTAATCGGTGAATTGAGAGAAATGAAGAAGGTCACTCTTACAATAAATGGTGTCCAAAGGAGTTTCGTGGTCGACTCTGAGAAAAGCCTGATCGACCTCTTGCGCGACGACCTCAATCTTACAGGCACAAAACAGTCATGCGATAGGAAAGGCCAGTGCGGCACTTGTGTCGTGATAGTCAACGGCAAACCGGTGCGATCGTGCCTTAAGAAAGTGGTTGATTTGCAAAACGCCTCTATCGTTACAGTTGAGGGCCTGGGAACGCCTGAGAAGCCTCATCTGATTCAGGAAGCTTTCGTTTTGTCGGGCGCAATCCAGTGCGGATACTGCACGCCAGGACTCGTAATGGCGACTAAAGCTCTACTTGACCAGAATCCGAATCCTGACATCACTACTATCAAGCGCGCTTTCGCGATGAACATGTGCCGATGCACAGGATACAAGAAAATCATCGATGCCGTCAAGCTGTCAAGTCGTTTTCTTCGCGGGGAAACCACTCCAGAAGCATATCGCCGAACCCTGAAGAGAGGCATCGTTGGCGTATCTCATCCGCGGCCGTCGGCTATGCTCAAGGCCTGCGGGCTGGCTCGATTTGCTGGGGACATAAAACCCGAGAATGTCCTTGAGCTGGCTCTGGTGCACAGCACTGAACACCATGCATTCATTAGGTCTGTCGATACGACCGCAGCGAAGAATATGCCGGGTGTTGTCGGCATCATGACCGCTGAGGACATCAAGGGAACCAACCGAATCAGAGATGGGGCGCCGGATCGACCGGTGCTTTGCGAGGACAAGGTCAGAACCTTAGGCGATCCAATCGTTGCCGTCGCAGCTGAGACCAGAGAAAAGGCCAGGGCTGCAGCAGCTGCAGTCAGAGTGGAGTATGAGCGGATACCTCACATGATGACACCAGAAGAGGCCTTGGCTCCAGGCGCCGTTCAGATTCATAGCCATTCGCCAAATCTTTGCTATTCGCAACCTCTTGTGAAAGGTAATGTCGAAAGCGCCTTGGCTAAATCGGCTGTCGTAGTTGAAGCCGAATTTTCTACGCAAATGAATCACCAGGCACCTTTGGAGCCGGAGGCTTGTGTAGCCTATCTTGAGGGCGAGGGAGAAAATGCTCAGTTGGTAGTTATCGGGCGGAGCATTGCAATCCACACGCATTTGGCTCAGATTAAGGAGGCAGTCGGATGGGACAACATGCGTTACATAGAGCCCTATGTGGGAGGACAGTTCGGCATCAAAGCGTCCGTTACAACTGAAGCCGTCACGGCAGCCGCGGTTCTGCATTTTAAGCGTCCTATCCGGTACGTTCCTAGCCTCAAAGAATCGATTCTAGTCACCTCCAAGAGACACCCATACCGCGCTAAGGTGAAACTCGCGGCTGACACAAATGGGCGCTTGACCGCGCTCTGCTACGATTTCACGATCAACAAAGGAGCTTATGCGTTAGGAGGCCCGGGAAATAGTATGGATCGCTCTCTGTTTATGCTGCAGGGCTCGTACCATATACCCGACATTAGGGCGTACGGGCAGATGGTATACACGAACAACGCAGCCGGAGGCGCTGCTCGCGGAGCAGGACCGCCCGAGACGATCTTCGCCATCGAATCAGCTGTGGATATGCTGGCGGGGAAGCTGGGAATTGATCCTCTGGATTTCCGTACCATGAACTCCTTGAAACCAGGACAAACGAAGTCTACTGGAATGATTGTTGACGAATGGCCGTTCCCAGAGTTATGTGCCGCCATCAAACCTCTCTATCAGAGGGCGAAGGAGGAGGCTGCGGCCTTCAACTCGAAGGGTGGCCCCCTAAGGCGCGGTGTTGGTTTAGGCGCTGCCTCGTTCGGAATAGGCGACCCTGGAGACGAAGCGAAGCTATCGCTAGAAGTTGATCCGGATGATGGAGTGACCATATACGCTGCAGTTTCCGATCCAGGTGAGGGAAACGACTCGTTGCTAACCCAAATCGCTGCGCACCGATTAGGTCTGCCCATTGAAAAAGTACGTCTCTACTGCCGGAATACCGACAAGACAGTGAGCATGGGAGGAGCATGGGGAAGCCGCATGACTTGGATGGCAGGCAATGCTCTGCTCAACGCTATTGAACAGTTGGAGAAGGCTATGGGCGAAGCTGCCTCGAGGAGCTATGCAGGACTGAGGAAGGCCGGCAAGTCAACCCGCTATGAGGGCTTCACCAAGAATCGAGGTCGATACGGATTTCATCCGCAGACCGGGCAGGGTGACAATTTTGTATCCGATTGCCATAACATCCAGATGGCGGAAGTTGAAGTCAACACTAACTCTGGCAAAGTTCGACTCATCAAAATGACCGCGGCAGTTGACGCGGGGCGTATCATAAACCCTCAGAATTTTGAAGGCCAACTAGAAGGAGGCATGGATCAGGGTGTTGGGTATGCGCTAAGAGAGGAGTATGTCCATGGCAAGACCATAGACTACGTAACTTTTAGGTTCCCGAGCATTATGGACTCCTTTGACATTGAAATCGTTGCCCGCGAGACTCCTCGCTTAGAGGGCCCCTTGGGAGCGACCGGCATCGGTGAAATGACGATGGTCTCCACTGCCCCGGCTGTCATCAATGCAATAAAGGACGCCTGCGGAGTCAGAATCCATGATTTGCCGGCTACCCCACCTAAAATCAGGGCGGCTTTGAACGCCTAAGCAAGTAGTCGATCACACTAACCGAAAACTTCAGCGGAGTTATAGCTGCGCGGACAGATTGACTCCGGTTGCCTCGACGAGGTTGAGAAGGAAGGCGGGGAGGGAGTATGCTGGAGTCAACTAGGCAAGACTTCCCGGCGCTGAAAAGACTGCGAAATGGTAAGCCACCCATATACTTCGACAACGCTTGTACGACACTGGTTCCCAGACAGGTTGTAGAGGAGATTACGAGATATTACACTCAGTACCCGGCATGTGGAGAAAGGAGAAGCAGATATTGGTTCGCAAAAGAGGTAACGAGTCGAATCGAAGGAGATCCCGGCAGAGGAATCGGAGGCTCTCGCCAAACAATCCGAGAATTCATTAATGCAGAATCTGAAAAGGAAATAGTCTTCACTTCGAACACGAGCCACGCCATCAGCATGGTGGCACTTGGTTTCAATTTCAAGGCCGGCGATCGAATCTTGCTAACTGACCAGGAGCATAATTCGAACCTGGCTCCCTGGCTAAGATTGCAGAAAAGCGTACCTATCGAAGTCGATCACGTTGAGTCAAAGAAAGACAATAGCTTCGACCTCGAACGTTTCAAGAACAAAATGGAGAGCGACCGAGTTAGATTGGTCAGCATGGCGTACACCTCAAACCTGACCGGTTGCACAATTCCAGCCAAGGACATCATCAAGATAGCGCACCAGCACGGTGTAAAGACTCTGCTTGACGCGGCACAAACTGTACCGCACAGGGCCGTGGATGTTCAAGACCTTGACGTGGATTTTCTCGTATTCTCAATGCATAAGATGTGTGGGCCCAGGGGAGTAGGCGTTCTCTACGCGAAAAAAGAACTTCTGGGACAAGAAGCACACGAACAAAATCGGACAGGAGTGATTGAGCCTTACGCAGTGGGAGGTGGAACTGTCAGTGACACAACTTATGATTCTTACAACCTTTTGCAGCCGCCGGAAAGATTTGAGGTCGGAATTCAGAACTATGCAGGGCAAATTGCTGCCGGAACCGCAGTCAAGTATCTAAAACAGGTTGGCATGGACTGCATAAGCACCCACGAGTGCGAGTTGAACGGTTACTTGACAGAACAACTTCTCAACCGCTATGGAGAGAAAGGATGGTTCAGAATATTGGGCACACGCGACGCCGTTCAAAGAGGAGGAATACTGACGTTCGAGGTGAAACGACCAAACTGCATGGGAATAGCAGAAGAACTCGATGAGAGAAGTAACGTGATGATAAGGGATGGCGCGTTCTGTGTCCATTCCTTTCTGAACAAGGAGTTCGGACAAGGTTGGACGAAACCAAGACTACAAACCGAACACAGAATGCTGTATCGCGTCTCCCTCTATTTCTATAACACTGCGGAGGAATGCGAAACTTTTCTGGAGACCCTAGACAAGATCTTTGAGGAGCGCGGTTACACGTAGAGCTGACACTGACCGGATAAGGGAAGATGGCAAGTGGACGAGGCTGTGATAAGGTATTATCGCAAGCTGCTCAGAACAGGTTTTGAACAAGCGGGTTCTTTCGACAAACCTTCAGTCTTCCTGGAAACCGTCGGTGTAGGAGGCACCTGTGGACAGGCTGCAGAATACATGCGCATCTTCATCAATGTAAGCAACGACAGAATCGACGGTATCAAGTATCTATGTACATGCGACCCCACCACTAACGTAGCCATAGAAGTACTATGCGCCATGGCGAAGGGGAAGAGACTGGACGAGGTGCAAGCCATAAGTGAGGATTCACTTTTGAAGACTGTTGGAACCCGAAGCGAAGACCTGCGAAAGAGAGCGCGAGGTTTACTTGAACTCCTGAGCAAAGGACTTGCCGAATATCAAATCAAGATGAGCAAAGACGGCTTACCTTAGGAATAGTAGCTTACTGGGAACGCTACCCCAATCTGGAATTTGCCGAACATCTTTGATAGGGCCTTTCAGGAGTCGTAAGCGGCTTGCAGGTGACAACGAGTGGACCGATTTAGAAAGTCAAGAGAGTTATATGTAGAGTTCAGCGGCATCTGCCCCGGTGGCGTCCATTCTAGTGTGAGGTTCCATTCAGAAATTGGACATCCCATTTACTTTTCGAAAGCCCAGGGTTCGAAGATCTGGGATATTGATGGAAATGAGTTCATTGATTGTATCATCGGCTTCGGCGCCATAATCCTTGGACATGGCCATCCCAAAGTTACCCAGGCCGTTAAAGAGGCGATTGATAACGGGCTGACGGCAGGAATAGAAACTGAGCTGAGCTATACAGTGAGTAAGAAACTGGCGGATATCATCCCCTGCGCTGAATCCGTGAAACTTTCGACAAGCGGTACCGAGGCAATAATGCACGCAATCCACATAGTTAGAGGGTACACAGGTAAGGAGTTCATTATGAAACCGGAAGGATGCTACAATGGCTGGTACGATAGCGTTCTACTCAGCAACCATCCTCCCGAGCACGCACATGGGCCACTAATGGAACCGAATGTCCATTTAGAATCGGCGGGGATCCTCAAAGAGACCGCCGGAAAAACTGTAGTTTATCCGTTCAATGATGGAAACGCATTCGCGAACCTAGTCAAGAAATATAAAGAGCGTTTAGCCGGGATCATCATTGCGCCCGTCGTGTATTCGGGTGGATGCGTCCTACCCGATCAAGGATATCTTCAAGGCGTAAGGGAAGTAGCTGAGGAGAATGATGTACCCTTAATCTTTGATGAGGTCATAACTGGTTTCAGATGCGCCCCCGGAGGCGCGCAAGAGCTCTACGGTGTAACACCTGACATTGCAATCTTTGGAAAAGCCATAGCCAATGGGTACCCGCTAAGCGCAGTCGTCGGCAAAAAAGAGATAATGGAGGTCACGACACCGGGCGCAGAAGTAGGATGGCAGGGAACCTACAACGCTCATCAGATAGCCCTTGCGGCAGCATCCGCATCTCTCGACGAACTTAGCGATGGCCGAGTACAAACCTATCTGGCAAGCAACGCCGAATTCCTCGCGAACGAGTTCAACAAAATGGCCGCGGACTCGAAAATAGGCCATATGGTGACCTGCGGCGGAATTCTCACACCCTACTTCACTACCCGAAGGATAACGAATACTCGAGAAAGAACTTCGGATAAGCAGATGTTCATGCTCTTTTGGAACGAGCTAATAGAGAACCAGATACTCATCAAACCAAGTCACTTAGATTGGTTTGGGTTGACGGCTGCGCACGACCATGAAGACATTGAACGGATAACCGCGGCGATAGAATTCGCTCTAAGGAAAGTGAAGGAATCGAGGAACTAGCAATGGACGATACGATCAGATCCTAAGAACGTTTATCTTTCTGCAGCGAGCGCAGGATGTTTCTCGGTTTCAATGCAGAAATTAATACTGGTTTAAACGCGCCAAACGTGTCATCCTTTCGGAGTTCGAATCTTCTGATATCTGCTCCCCGTCGGCAAAGCGAGTGTACCTGAACGGTTCTATGAGCTTTGGCATTTTGTCCTCCAGAACGCTTCGTGCGAGCATTCGGCCAGCAATGGGGGCGGTCGCGAAGCCAATGTACCAACCACAATCCAGTATGAAGCCACCGACTTCTGGGATCGGCCCTAGGATCGGGCAGCCATCATCAGAGATGGAGATCAGCCCCGCCCATTGCCTAAGCACGGCCAGACGCTCAAGGGACGGAAAAATCGACGACAAAGCTGCCGAGACTTTCTTGATGAATGCTAAACTGCACCGAAGATCCATGGAAGAGGCTTCGTGAGAATCAACTCCAGCTACGATCTCGCCTCTGCTTGTCTGGCTAACGTACAATTCGCCTTTTGGCCAACGGACGTATGGATTCAGGTAGGGTTTGATCGGTTCCGTCACCATGGCTTCCCACCTTACCGGGCGTGTGGGCAGCTGTACTCCAACCATTTGGGCAACGTGCGTCGAATGACCCCCAGCTGCATCGACAACGATGTCAGCTTGGACCTCTCCCTGAGATGTTTTCACGGATCTCACCTGACCATCTTGGAGGCGTATTGCTTGAACCTCCGTCTGAGGAAAAACAGTAACGCCGAGATGAGATGCTGCTCTTGCATATGCCCACACTACGGCGTCGTGGCGAGCGATACCGCCTTTTCGATCGTATATGCCCCCTCTAACTTCACGTTCGTTGAAACATGGTATCAACTTCATTGCCTCCCTCGAGTCAAGCAGTTTAGTGCGAATACCCCAGCTAGTATGCAGGTCAACCAACTCTTTGCAGAATTCCATTTGAGGATCGGTACCCGCCACAATGAAAGAGCCTCGCTGGGTATACATCACGTTGAAGGAGAGTTCTTCTGAAAGTTGCTCCCAAACTCGAACGCTTTCGTTCATTAGAGTACACACTTCCTCAGAGAACCAAGCGGTGCGAATTAGCCCGCCATTTCTTGTACTAGCGCCACTTCCAATGTAGCCTTTTTCAAAAACGACTACGTCCTTCTCTCCCAGCTTTGCGAGATTATACGCGAGGGAAAGTCCCTGCACTCCGCCCCCAACAATCGCGACTCTATACTTACTCTTCAGCGGCGTCACCACGCAAAACGGCCAGTCGAGTAGGTCTGAAGGGGGGACGAAGCGCAGGGACGCCGATAGATTCGGGTTTAGTGTGATTCATCTCACTCAACATCTGAATTACGTTCATAAGACAGAACTTGGCTTGGCAAGGCCCCGTACAGACACCAGTGAATCTCTTTAGCAGCTCCAAGTCGTTGAATCCGTTCTTAATTGCATCCTCGAGATCTTCCTTGGTCAAATCTTCACAGAGGCACACGATCTTCTTGGGTTTCATCAGTGTATCAACTCCTTCGATTTCCGAACACGCTTGACGTGAGATCCGCTTGCTCTCGCAACCTTGCGGAATCCCCCAGATCGAGACTTAGAGCCGCTGACAGTCCAGCCAATCGGCCTTCCAACGTAATCATCGATAAAGGCTGTGTTCCGAGCATTTCACCGGCAACGTAACTCTCCGCATTTGATTTCATGTGGTCATCGTGTATCGGTCTTACTAATTCGAATCGCGGATCATACGTCAGTTCGCACCCTGCTTGTTGAGCGAGTTCGCATACCGCTTGCCTGCCAATCGCGACACAGAGAGTGTCGCACGTGATCGTCTGTCCGTGACCGCCCTCCGTACTTGTCTGTATCGAATTGAGCCGATTTCGCCCCGACGCTCGAACCATCCGACTGTTGAAATGAACCGGCACCTCTTGACTGGTCAGAGTCTCAAGAGTCTTCGATTGCGAAACGCCCTTTCTCTTGTCCACAATAGCGTTTACTCGCACCTTCGCATCGAGAAGCTGAGAGGCCAAGGCAAATCCTTCATCGCTGCTGCAGTAGATTGCTGCCTCGTTGCCCGGTCTTACACCGTAAATATGCATCAGAATTTGAGCCGAGGTCTTGGTCATGATGCCCGGCAAATCATTGTTCTCAAAGATCGGAAGGCGATCCGTGCAACCAGTGGCGAAGACATAGCGTTTGGGCTTAATTTCAACAAGCCCGTCGGGAGTTTCCGCGGCCAATATTCCCTCCGAAAACACTCCAATGGCAATCGCTGGGGCGAAAATTCTGATGTGCTGAAGTGTGACTAAACGGTCTGCAAGTTTCTTTGCTATTTGGAAGGCTCTCATTCCAGCGAACTCGTTCGGGCTCTCTTCCATGTCGGTGTTCCATCTCAGATGTCCGCCGAGCTCGTTCCCTTCATCAATGAGCGCTACACCCGCCCCGGTCTCAGCTGCAGCGATTGCCGCAGAAATCCCGGCTGGACCGCCACCGACGACCGCGATATCCGTCTCTACAGGGCGTGCCTTAGGCGACTTCTCCCGTTTAACCTGAAGCTGCATAGGGAGCCTGCCAATACCGGCTACTGATCTTATCCTTCTCTCAACGAAGGGCCACAGATATCGTGGCCTGATGAATCGCTTATATTGAAAGCCGACTGGAAACGCAAAATCGAGTCTATCCAAGACAGAGTAGAGATCAATTCGTAAACTCGGAAACACATTTTGTGCTCTGACAATCATATCTGGGGACACTTTCTCTCTACAAACTCGCACATTGGGGATGCCGTTGACCTCAGCCATGCAATTGGGACATCTTCCCGTGAAACACAAGAAACCCCGGGGACGATGATACTTGGTGCTTCTACTAATTGTCTTCACACCGGCAGCGACTAACGCTGCCCCTACGGTTTCATTCTCGTAGGCCTCGCATTCACTACCATCGAATATGAAATGCGTTTTGCGCCCTCTATCGAATGCTAGATACGGATGGTCAGGAATTCTCTGATTTTTCAAACGTTTTCCAACGTGGAAACCATTTTCCGTTGCGCTTGCTTCTTAGTTGAATATATCTACCTTGTTTCTCAATTCCATAATGCAAATATTTTGAAAACTCGAATTGTCATTTCAGGTGTCTCTTTCATTTGCGCCTTCGCAATCTTGCATTAGCCAAGTCATAACTACGCTAAACTACTTTGTGTCTGGTGCTCGTTTCGATTTACTAAGTTACTGTTATATGCGGAGGAGCTCTCTTCGCTGAAAATGAATTGAAGCAAAAGTACGATGTCGTAATCATAGGCGCTGGTCTACAAGGTCTTTCGGTAGCATACAATCTGGCGAAGCGCGGTCTGACCAATGTCTTGGTGCTGGAAAAAGGGTATCTCGGCAGTGGTGCGAGTGGCAGAGACATTGAGCTGATTCGAGCCATCTTTGCTTCTCCAGAATGGATTTCTCTCATGAAAGAAAGTATCCGGTTGTTCAGGAAACTTTCGAGTGAACTAAACTTCAACATAATGTATGCGGAGAACGGTCACATGCTCCTAGCGAAAACACCTAGCCAAGTCAAACTGTGCCAAGAGATACACAGCTCATATGGTAATGATAGCAGGTTAATCGAACCACAAGAGGCAAAGGAGATAATTCCCGCGCTTAATGTCGAGGGGATTGAAGGGGCTCTCTACCAAGAAAGCGGTGCCACTGCCCTGACGTACGGGGTACTTTGGGGCTATGCAGAAGCAGCACAACGTCTAGGCGTGGAAATTTGCCCATTTACCGAGGTGCTTGGAATAAGTGTAGTCGAAGGTAGAGTAAACTCCGTTACCACAACTAAAGGAACAGTACGGACTGATACCGTCGTGGACGCTGCAGGAGCCTACTCAAGAGATATTGCGAAGATGGTTGGAGTGGTATTGCCAAACGAACCACATCGAATTGAGGCGCTTGTGACTGAATCGCTCAAACCCTTTTTCTCCTGCAATGTGGTTTCTCTCGATTCACATGTGGCGTGCAAACAAACTGCACGTGGGGAAGTTCTGGGATACGCTCCATCAAAAGCGGAGGCGGAGGTCACCTACAGTACATCCTCCACTCCGATGTTTCTGCGAGCCACGGCAAAAGCAATGCTTGAGATTTTCCCAAGACTCCGCCAAGTCAAAGTACAAAGGCAATGGGGTGGAATTATTGACATGACTCCTGATCGGAGCCCTACGATCGGCCCGGTGGACGAGATTGACGGCTTCATTCTAAATAGCGGTTGGGGCGGCTACGGCTTTATGTCATCGCCGGCTTCCGGATCCATCTTGGCGGAATTCATCGTTTCCGGAAAAACTAACACCATTATCGAGTCTTTCAGTCTGCGCAGATTTGCCCAAGGAAGGCTCGTCCGAGACAGATCAATGATAGTTGAGTGAAACTCTTGGGAGAGAGACAATTCCGTCAACGATACAATGGAGCGAGGGCCGTAATCGACAGCAAGGATCTCAGGGTCAGAGAACATCCTTACTTGAAGTTCGAACGAGGTAAGAAAATAGCAATGCGATTCGACGGGCAGCAAGTTGAAGCTTACGAGAACGAAACAATTGGAGTCGCCCTCCATGCGTCTGGAGCGCGCATATTTGGTCGTAGTCTCAAGTATCATAGACCGAGAGGCCTACTCTGTGTTTCAGGTCGATGTTCAAACTGCATGTTGCGCGTAAATGGAGTTCCTAACGTGCGAGTCTGCGTTGAGCCCGTTAGAGAAGGCGCTGTTATAGAATCACAAAACGCATTCCCGAATGTCACCCATGATGCATATTCGCTCTTGGACAGACTGGATTTCATGATGCCAGTAGGATTTCAGTATCGTAGGTTTATTAGACCTAAATTCGTGTCGCAAATCTTCGAGAATGTTGTCCGCAAAATGGCAGGCAGGGGAAGCATCCCCGACGAGGACGCAATTCTTTCGTCAACCTATCCTGCCCTGGAGCTAGACAGAAGCGTTGACGTGGCTGTCGTAGGTGGTGGACCTGCAGGCATATCAGCAGCAATTTCAGCCGCCCGTGCCGGCGCCAAGGTCGCATTGTTTGATGAGAATTCCCACTTGGGCGGGCGTCTCTTAAAGCAGACTTGCCGTTATGACGACGCCGGTCCTTACACAGGCCTCAGAGGCTTTGAAATCGCTAACCGCATGGTAGAAGAAACAAAGTTCCTCCCCGCGCTTACACCTCACCTCGGAACATTAGCTGCAGCATGTTATGAGGGGAGAATCCTCACCGTGTTCCGGGAGAATTCACTTCAAGAGCTAAACCCGAAGACACTGATTCTGGCTCCAGGCGCCTACGAAAGAACAATGGTTTTCGAAAATAATGATCTCCCAGGCATTCTCTTGGCCGACGGTGCACGAACCCTCATGAATTTCTACGGGGTCCGACCGGGCAACCGTGCTGTTGTAGCAAGCAACGACGGATCAGGACAAGCCTTAGCCCTTGAACTCTTGGATGCCGGCATGTACGTCGAGGCGATAATTGAGTCTAGGGCTTGCCCCGAAGAGGCGGTTCGAGAATCAACCAAGAGCGGGACCAAGCTGCTCTCCCCTTATGTGGTGAAATCCGCTCATGGCAATTCTAAACTAAATGCGATCACGGCAGTGCAAACTGATGGCAAGGGCGAGGAAATTCCCGGGACAGAAATGCATCTGCAATGTGACACTTTGTGTGTCTCATGCGGCACTAACCCAGCATTCGAGCTTGTCTCCTTGGCGGGTGCCAAGATGGAATATGACCCTCGCGCCGACGCGTTCCTGCCTGCGAGAACTAAGGGCCTTGAAGTGGCTTCACGCGTGTTCGTTGTCGGAGACGTATGTCGGACGAGGGACTTAGGCGAGACGATTCTTGAAGGATGTATCGCAGGAAACTCGGCCGCTCTTCTCCTAGGCTACGGAGACGGAGAGCTGAAACAAGCGACGGATAAAATGTTGGCACGGCGTTGGGAGAACTGAAATCATGGTGAAAGGAAAGAAGATTGTCTGCCAATGCATGGACATTTCCGAAGACGACCTGCGGAAAGCGGTCAGGGAAGGCTACAATCACATCGAGACGCTAAAGCGGTATTCTGGTGCCTGTATGGGTCCATGTCAAGGTAAGTTCTGTACGTTCAACATAGTGAAGTTTCTGGCAAAAGAGCTAAACAAAAGTCCAGACCAAGTATATATTCCGACGATTAGGCCACCTGTTAAACCAATTCCTCTTTCGAGTCTAACAACCGATTGAAATCAACTGGTCCGCTTACATCCTTCGGCGAATCTGGTGATTCAGATCAATCAAGACTATCCTAAGCGAGACTGCTCGATGATCATTCAGTACGAGCAAATAGCCAGCGCTAGAATTCCGGGGTTATCTGAGATTTGCTAGCTCCATCCATGTGGAGCGCGGTACCGTGAGGTCTCTCATCGTTTTCAAACCCGGTCCCGAATCCACGACGTGAGGGATTATGTTGACCATGTTGGCTACGGTCACCGCAGCGCCTTCTAGTCCGCCCCTGATTATCAGATTAATGTTCGGTTTTCCTTGTATTGAATAGCTGTCGTTTACCTCCAATCCGTCTTCTTTGGGGGAAATGCTACAAGCATAGTTCAGAGCCATCAGTTCCCTGCTTTGTCGTATCCCAGAAGTCCTTTGACGAAAGCCAGACACTCTGCCTGTCTTCTTGGAGACTATTGGTTCCGCGGTCAACTTGACGTCGTCAAGTTCCCATCCGAGCGAATCGGTTACCATGTATAATGAGTCCTTTATAGCATCGAAAACGTGCAGCTTGTTGTTGGCAACAGCGTTCTGGTATTGCTCCGAGGTTAAGGTTAGTCCGATCCCCCATCTGCCCAGACTCTCCGCACCGTAAACCGAGTAGTCTGTTGTTCTGCTAGCCTCGATCCTAGTTACATCCTCGCACACGCTACAAAGCACGATTATGAA
>Ga0187771_10000847_pt1 | contig 19567 bp, 10 predicted proteins | sample 0116_SJ02_MP15_1_FD_133139 | JGI IMG/M metagenome (GOLD analysis project Ga0187771, IMG submission 133139) | Tropical peat soil microbial communities from peatlands in Department of Meta, Colombia - 0116_SJ02_MP15_10_MG | ecosystem: Environmental > Terrestrial > Soil > Wetlands > Peat | place...
CGGACCGCCTCCACAGGTCATAAGCGATATGGGCAGTAAGGTGATAGCTCGCCGAATCATGGCTGAAGCGGGAATTCCCGTGATCCCCGGAACTCAGGTGCTGCCGCCTGGCGAGGAAGGAAAGGAGATCGCAGCGTCTTTTGCCCAAACACACCGATTCCCGATAATGGTGAAAGCGGTCGCGGGAGGCGGAGGGCGAGGAATTCGCGTGGCCCAAAACATTGACGAGTTGGTGAAGTTCATAGAGCTAGGACGTTCGGAAGCTAAAATGGCGTTCGGCAACGATGAGGTATACCTGGAAAAAGGACTTGCAAGTCCCCGCCACATAGAAGTTCAGATTCTGGCCGACGGGTATGGAAACGTCATTCACCTGGGCACCAGAAACTGTTCGATCCAAAGGCGCCACCAGAAGATGATCGAGATGGCCCCGGCGTTTCTCCCCGAATCCCTTGCCGACAAGATCTGCGATGCCGCGCTGAGGGCCGCCCGTGTCTGCAACTACCTGAGCGCCGGGACGGTTGAATTTCTTCTGGACACAAACGACAATTGTTATTTCCTCGAGGTCAATACGAGGATCCAGGTTGAGCATACCGTCACAGAGATGATTTCAGGAATAGACATCGTGCGCGAGCAGCTTCTGATCGCCGCGGGCCAACCCCTTTCGGTATCCCAGGAAAACCTGGTCTTCAGGGGATGTGCGGTCGAGTTGAGGATAACTGCCGAGGATGCGAAGAGCAATTTTATGCCGGATCCCGGGCTGATCGACATATACCAGTCACCGGGAGGCTACGGCGTTCGCATCGACGGCGCAGTGTATCAGGGCTACGAAATTCCGCGCTACTACGACTCGATGCTGTGCAAACTAACCGTCTACGGCCATACATGGAGAGAAGCCGTGGACCGGCTGCGCAGGTCTCTGGGCAACTTTCTGATTGCAGGCGTCAAGACCACCATCCCATACTATAAACAGATTGTGAACGATCCGGACTTTATCAATCAGAATTTCGATACCTCCTATATAGAAAAACATCCACAACTTTTGAACTATCAGGAAGAAGTTCCGCCGGTCGGCAAGCTGGCTATCCTGGTGGCCGAGATAAATGCTCACCGACATAACCCTTACACTGCGTGAATTGCGAATCGCGGTCCCGCGATGCCGCGCTTCGCGGGAGCGGCGGTGAATCGGGAAAAGGAGAACGGGCTGTGGCGAATAATGAAGGAGACAGAGTTTCACCCCGGATGTCGGCCGGTGAGGTTCTCGATTTTCTGCGCCATACTCCGGGGGTTTTTCTGACTAACAACGAACGAGATGTCTCGCAGTCTGATTTCAAATGCCGGATCATGCCGCAGACAACGCTCAGGGTTGCTCCTTATCGAGACGCAACGGGGTATTTCGGTTTTGAGATACTGGGCGGGGCCACCGTGCATATGGACCTGATGAAGAAGCAGATAAACCCTTTCGAAAAGCTGCAGCTCGTGCGCAGGGCCATGCCCAACACACTGATCCAGGGCTTATGCCGGGGCAGAAACCTGTTTGGCTACAGGCCATACCCGGATAACGTGATTGAGATGACGGTGAGGCTTTTCTCCAAATATGTCGACATCTGGCGGATGTACGATTTTTTGAACCACATACCTAATCTTATAGTTGCAGCAAGGGCGGCAAAAGAGGCCGGCAAGGTCCTTATGCCCTCGCTGTGCTATAGTACCGGGGCCGGACATACGGACGATTTCTACGTTGAAAAAGCCGAAGAGGTGCTCTCTGTTCTTGGCGAAAATATCATCCTGTGTATCAAGAACCACTCCGCTCTGGGTTCGCCCGCGCGTATCGCACAACTTGTAAGCGCCATCCGAAAAAGGTTTCCGGACCTACTAATTTCCTATCACGGCCACAATACGGACGGCAACGACCTTGCTCGCCTCATGGCGGTGGCGCAGGAAGGAGTCAAGATAGTCGAGGTTTCCGATCACGGCTATGGGGGAGTCTACAGCCAGCCCCCGGCTCTCACCGTAATCCAAAACCTCCACGATTACGGATTCAAGACCCCCGGCTTGAAGATCGCTCCCCTCCTGGATGCCTCAGACGTACTGCGGCGTGAGAGGCGACTATACGAAAGATTCACAAGTCCGTTTCACGGATTCGACCCTACCGTTAAAAGGCACAAGCTGCCCGGCGGCGCCCTGAGCCTTGTCCTGGAGCAGGCCGAGAAGGCAGGGCTGATCGAGCGCAGCGACGAGCTTTTTCGCGAACTTATCGAAGTGCGCAAGGAACTTGGCAACATCTGGGTGGTGACTCCCGGCAGCCAGATCCTCTGGGCGACCGCTTTAAGCAACGTAGTCAACGGCCGCTACCAAAGAGCATCCGACGATCTCAAAAGGCTGCTCCTCGGACGCTATGGCCCGTTTCCTTTCTACGATCCCCCGCAGTGGATTTTTCAGAAGGTGCTGGAAGCAGGAAGAACGGACGGAAAGATGTGGGACGAAATCCTCGCCGACGAGGGCGGGCTGAAGCAACCTGCAAACGAAGACCTGGACGCCAGGCGTCTGGAACTCCAGTCCCACCTTAAACGACCGCCTACCGATGAAGAGCTTTGCATATACGTCCAGTTTCCAAGGGACGCCCTCGATTTCTTCAAATTTGAAGAGCGCTTCGGTAAGACATGGCTCCTTCCGCCGGATGTCTGGCACCACGAAGGCGGGTTTCCGGACGGCGCCCGAATCACTTTTTCCGATGAAACCGGCAAGACGCACAATATCGACTTAATATCCACACGGCGAACTGCCGACAGCGTTCAAACTTCGTTTCTGGTAGACCACCAGTTTCAGACTCATACGACGCAGCTGCCCAAAAAAACAGTGAATCGTGAACCGTGAGTCTTCAATCGTGCGCCATGGATTCTGACTCGTGACCCTCTTTTTATCTTCCTTTCCCTCCCCGCCTTTAATGGATACTCACGGACTATGCCGGAGCTTCTTTTGCAACTCGGCATATGGCGAGGTCCTCCCGGCATTGTAAAAAAGTCGGCATCGCCCAACTGCGTCCGTCCTGGGCAATGAATATATCAGCTGCTTCCGGCCCCCAGCTTCCGGCCTGATAGTTGGGAAAATCGGTAGGACTTACCGACTCCCACATTTCCAGAATCGGTGAGAGAACCGCCCAAGCGGTTTCGGTCTGGTCCGCGCGCATAAACAAGGTGGAATCCCCTTCCATGATGTCGAGCAGCAGGGTTTCGTAGGCATCGGGGGATCGGACGCTGAATGCTTCGCGGTAATAAAACTGCATCATTACCGGCGCGAGCGCCATGCGCTGGCCGGGATGTTTGACTTCAAAGCGCAGCAGGATGCCTTCTTCGGGCTGAATGGCGATCAACAGACGATTGGGCCGCGAATCCAGAAGAGCCGAGGCATGGAAGGTCTGATGGGGAACGGGTCTGAAATGGATGGAAACCTCCGAAATCCTGGCAGGCAGCCTTTTACCGGTGCGCATGTAGAATGGGACATCCTGCCATCGCCAGTTGTCAACATAAAGCTTGACAGCCGCAAACGTTTCCGTGTGCGAATCGGCCGCCACACCGGGTTCCGAACGGTACCCGCTGACACGTTCGCCTTCGATCCAGCCTGCGCCGTACTGGCCCCGGACCGCGCTCTTTAGAACCTGTTCGGGATAAATGGTCCGAATCGCGCGCAGAACGTCCACTTTCTTTTGGCGGATTTCATTGCTCTCAAAGGAGACCGGGGCCTCCATGGCTATTAGGCACAGGATCTGAAGAACGTGGTTCTGGATAATATCTCGAAGCGCTCCAGCGTGCTCGTAAAAGCCTGCGCGATGCCCGACCCCGTCTTTTTCTGCGACCGTGATCTGCACATGATCGATGTAGCGCCGGTTCCAAATCGGCTCGAAGAGAGTGTTTCCGAAACGAAAGGCGAGGATGTTCTGCACCGTCTCTTTGCCGAGGTAGTGATCTATCCGGTAGATTTGACATTCGTCGAAGAACTGGGCCAGGAGCCGGTTGAGTTCTCGAGCCGAATTCAGATCGTGGCCGAAAGGCTTTTCCACAACTATGCGGTCACGGCGCCGGTCACGGTTGAGCCCCGCACCTGCAAGCCCCTCGGCCATGGGCTTGATCATATGCGGCGGCAGTGCCAGGTAGTAAATCCGGTTCGCCTTCTCGCCCCATTCTTCATCACAGGCCGAAAGATTCTTCGAAATCTCGGCAAACGCCTGTGGATCGTCCAGATCTGCAAGAAAAAAAGAAATATGAGAAGCGAAATCATCCCATTTCTTTTGGTCGGTTTTTCCCCGGATCGAGAACCTGTCGTTTTCTTCTCGCAGGTGCGCGCGGTATGATTCGTCGTTGGACCGCTTACGTCCGACTCCGAGTATTTTGAACCGCTCCGGAAGCCTGCCGTCTAGAAAAAGACTGTAGAGGGCCGGCCCCAGTTTGCGCCCTGTCAGATCTCCTTCTCCTCCGAAAATGACAAATATGGTTGCCTCGCTAATCTTGCCGCCCGCCATTAGGAATTTTCCTCCGTGTCACATTCTTTATATACAGGCGCCTGCTCCGATGCCGCATACGGCCACACCTCTTTCGACCTCGCCCCTGGATACCGCAAGGGCCAGGGGTGCGACGAGATCGGGGTGGTCGTCCGTCGGTTCGAGCTCGTAAGCGCCAAAATCCACAACCTCGTGGCCCTTATTCTTAATGTCTGATACGAGTTTATTCTTTAGCTCGAAACCGCCGTGATCGGCTGCTATGCCCACTCGCATTTCCTTTTGCCTTCTTTTTCGGTCATAACCTCTTTTACCTTTGAGACTATAGCCTTTTGAGATATCTGCTCGTAGTCGATAAGCTCCTCGGGCGCGCCGCTTTTCGGCATCTTACGCACAGCCAGGGAATATACCGGCACGGGCAACGAAGCGAGAGCGCTCCTCACCGCTTCGCCGATTCCTCCCTCGGGATAATGGTCTTCCACAGTGATGATGGACCGGGTGCTGTGGGCCGCATCGCGCAGCGTCGCCTCGTCCAGCGGCTTTACGCTGTAGAGGTCGATAACGCGAATATGTATTCCCTGCTTCTCAAGTTCCTCATAGGCCCTCAGCGCCTCATGAAGGGTGACGCCCGCAGCGGCTACCGTCGCGACGTCTCGATCGCTTCTCCGCAAGACCTTGCTCCCGCCTACGGCGAACGGTTCGCCGGCGCCGTAGACGATGGGAGTAGCCATCCTCGTGGTGCGAATATAGACAATCCCCTTGTGTAGGGCGGCCTCCCGCACCAGAGCATCGGTTGAAACCGCATCGCACGGATACAACACTACGCTGTCCAAAATTGCCCGGAACATGGCCAGGTCTTCGAGGCCCATCTGGGACGGCCCGTCCTGCCCGATGGATACCCCGGCATGAGAGCCGACAAACTTGATGTTGGCATCCGAGTACCGGCTCATCCGAATCTGGTCGAACGCGCGGCTGAAAAACGCGGCAAAAGTGGACACGAAAGGAATTTTGCCGCGTCGCGCCAGGCCAACCGCGACCCCAACCATATTCTGCTCCGCGATGAACATTTCGAAGAAGCGTTCCGGATGAGAGTCCCTGAAGATTTGGGCCCCGGTCGAGTTGCTCACCTCCGCATCCAGGCTCACGATTTCCGGAAATTGAGGATAGATGCGCGCCAGTGCGCTGCCGTAAGCGTTTCGCGTAGCAACGGGTTCATCCGCCTGCCAGGCAATCGCTGCGGCCGGCTGCGGCTTGATTGACACCGCCTTGAGGTCGCCGGGCGGCTGAATATCCCCCCGCACCGAATGGTCTATCCGGCCAAGTTCTTTTATTGCCTTCTGGAAGTCGTCCTTCTTGAGAGCAACTCCATGCCAGCCGTTCTTGTCTTCAAGGAAGCTGACACCCTTCCCTTTGATCGTCTTGGCGACGATCATCACCGGCTTGTCGAAATGGAGGGCGTTTTCATAAGCATCAAGAATCTCGGGATAGGAATGCCCATCGATTTCAATCGTTTGCCAGCCAAAGGCCCCGATCCTGCGGACATAGGATTGGACGTCCCAGCCGTACATGGTCTCGCCGCGCTGACCCAACCGGTTCAGGTCGATTACGCCAACCAGGTTGTTCAACTTGTACCAGGCCGCGATCTGGATGGATTCCCATTGCGAGCCTTCCGCCATTTCACTGTCTCCGAGCAGCACGTAGGTTCGGTAGGAAAGCTTGTCGAGATATTTGGCGTTGAGCGCCATTCCCACACCTATGGAAAGTCCCTGCCCCAAAGACCCGGTCGCGGCCACGGTATGGTTGAATGCCGCTGTGGGGTGGCCTTCGAAAGGGCTCCCGAATCTTCTGAAGGTCATGATATCCTTTTCGGCTACCACTCCCGCTGCGGCCCACAGGGAGTAGAAGAGCGGAGAAGCATGACCTTTGCTGAAAATCAGCCTGTCGTTGTTGGGATTTTCCGGATTATCCAGGTCGTATCTGAAGGTGCCGCCGAAAAGCAGCCCCGCCATGAGATCGGTTGCTGAAAGAGAAGAAGTCGGATGTCCCGAACCGGCTTCAGTTGACATTGCAAGACAATCCCATCGGATAAGTCTGCTTATTCTAGCTAATTTTTCCAGTTTTTCCGGATCATGCATTCTAAATCCCCTGTTAATTCTGCTATTTGGATCTTTCAATATGGCAACGATGTCTTCAGCGCGTCTATGTCCTAATAATAATCAGCCCACTCGGAAAGTGCTGGTGAAATTTCCCTGTTCGCCAAGTTTATGTGCTGCGTTTGCTATGATTATCTTTAGGTAGTGTGAGGGACAGATCCCCACTCGCCGTCCGGGGGACTGATGCATCCTCTGGATAGAGAAACATTTAAGCTTTCACTCTGGATTCCGATTCTTTATATGATCCTGAGAGTTTCATCCGGACTGTGCACAAAAGGATCGATCGTCGCAGGAAAATGACAATGAACGAGTGCCATGTGCTTTTGGCTGAAGACAATCCAATGAACCAGGAACTCGGGCGCACCATGATCGAGGCTTTCGGGGGCCGTGTAGATGTGGCTTCCAATGGCTATGAAGTGCTCGATCAGGTCAAGTCCACCAACTACGATATTATCCTGATGGATTGCCAGATGCCGATAATGGATGGTTTGGAGGCGACTCGTCTGGTCAGAGAGCTTGAGAAGCAGCAGGAGGGCCACAGGGCTGTAATCGTAGCGCTGACGGCGCATGGCACCGATGAAGACCGCCGCCGTTGCCTTGCGGCGGGAATGGATGACCATCTTGGCAAACCTTTCCGGATGCAGGACCTTTTCCAGATACTGGAGAAGTGGTGTGGCGGCCTATCTCCCAGGGGGGCGGCGGCAGGTGCATCCGAAGGACTTCTGTCGAATTTGGCCCCATCGGAAAACGATGTCGCCAACTACCTGGATCGCAACGCGCTCGACAACATAAGGTCACTTGGACCTGACGGCCCCGGGATGCTTTCTGCAATCATAGATATTTACCTGAATGATTCTCCGATTTTGCTCGACAGATTAAGTGAAGCTTTCGATGCGGGTGATGCGGACGGCGTGGCCGTAGCGGCGCACGCCCTCAAATCGACCAGCGCTGGTCTTGGAGCGGGCGCTTTTAGCGTGATGTGCAAGCGGGCCGAGGGCATCGCGCTCGGAAATTCCCTCGAGGGCTTGGAGACTCTGATCCGTGGAATTCGCTCGGAGTATGAAAAAGTAAAGGAAGCGCTCAAAGGTGAGATACAAGAGGGTTGTTGATGGATGATTTGTTTAGCCGTGTCGACGGGCTGATTGCCCTGGTTGTCGACGATGACAGGGGAGCGCGGTTGATTGCAGGCTCTTTGCTGCGGCAATCAGGTTTCACCGTCGAGGAGGCCTGCAACGGAATCGAGGCCCTGTCGGCCTTTGAACGCTTCAAACCGGGCATAGTGCTGCTTGACGTTGTCATGCCCGAGATGGACGGCTTTGCTGTTTGCGAAAAATTAAGAAACGGATCGGAAGAGGGAAGGCACGTCCCCATTTTGATGATGACGGGTTTGGACGACATAGATTCGATTAACCGCGCCTACGATGCCGGCGCTACCGATTTTATCACCAAGCCGATCAATTGGGCCATTTTTCGTCATCGTCTGCGCTACATATGGCGGTCGACTCTTGTGAGCGACGATCTGAGAAAAAGCGAGATGAAGAACCGTGCGCTCATCGATGCAATGCCGGACCTTTTACTTCGTATATCCAGGGACGGAAGAATCCTTGAGCTGAAAGAATCAAGCGGTTTTGACCGCTTTTTTTCCGCCGCCGCGCTCTTGTCCAGGAAAATCAGCGAAGTGTTTACCGAGGAGGTTTCCCGGCCTATCGTGCACAACCTGCATCTGGCGCTCACTGTCGGCGGGATGCAGTTTTTCGAACATAACCTCCGGGCGGGCGAAGAAACCCGATATTATGAGTGGCGAATTGTGCGCAGCGCTAAAGAAGAGGCCGTGGCGATAGTGCGCGACATCACCGGGCGAAAAAAAACCGAGGAGAGCGTATTCCGCCTGGCCTATTACGATATCCTTACAGGACTGCTCAACCGCAATTCTTTCAAGGAACATCTGGCCCAGGCGCTCGCTCAGGCGCAGCGTCACGGCCGTAATGTTGCAACTTTGTTCCTCGACCTGGACAGATTCAAACGGATAAATGACACCTTCGGCTATAAAGTCGGGGACCTGTTGCTCCAGAGTGTAGCCGAGCGGATTATGGAAGGCATTCGCAAAAGCGACATATTCGCCCGCAACGTCGAGGCGCATGTTTCAGACAGCGTTTCGCGGCTTGGTGGAGACGAGTTTACGATACTGCTGCCGGACATAACCGATGTCCAGGACTCCGCCGGGGTGGCGAAGCGCATCCTGGAATCCGTATCCAGACCTTTCCTCATAGCCGGCCATGAGATATTCATGACTGGAAGCATCGGAATCACGCTCTCCCCACTTGATGGCGCAGATCCGGACACGCTGTTGAAAAACGCCGATGCTGCAATGTACAGCGCCAAAGAGCAGGGCAGGAATAATTACCAGTTCTATTCAAAGACGATGAACGCTTCATCGTTCGAGAGACTCTCGATGGAAAATGCCCTCAGGAAGGCGCTGGACCGCAGGGAGTTCCTGGTTTACTATCAGCCCCAGGTCAATATCGATTCGGGAAAGACAGTTGCGATGGAAGCCCTGCTTCGCTGGGAGCACCCCGAAAGGGGACTCGTCTCCCCCGCCGATTTCATCCCGCTGGCCGAAGAAACCGGCCTGATCGTGCCTATAGGCGAATGGGTGTTGGGCGAAGCATGCGCTTTTAATAGGACCCTCCAAAAGATGGGGCTGCCTCCCAGGCGAATTTCTGTCAATATATCGAGCGTTCAGTTCAGGCCTAAGAGTCTTGTCCAGACCATAGCGCGCGTTCTGAAAGCATCCGGCCTCGATCCCCGTTGGCTGGAAGTTGAAGTTACCGAAAGCGCCATTATGAAGAACATGGAGCAGGCTTCCGGTATCCTCCACGAACTCAAGCAGATGGGGCTGCGGGTCGCAATCGACGATTTCGGCACAGGCTATTCATCTCTGGCCTATCTTAAACGATTCCCGCTGGACCTGCTAAAGATAGACCGCTCCTTTATTCGTGACATCCCAGGCGATCGGGACAACGAGGCGATTGCGGCGGCAATTATCGTATTGGCGCACAGCCTTAAGCTGGAAGTTATCGCAGAAGGGGTCGAAACGGAGGATCAACTCGAATTTTTGCGCGATCATGGATGCGACCAGGTGCAGGGCTTTATCTTCAGCCGTCCGCTGCCCGCCGAGCAGTTAAAGGACTACCTTGAAAAGGAGCCTCAACTGATCGCCTGGACGGCCGCCCGGTCCGCAGCAGGTTTAGACGCCCCGCTCAGCCAGGTTTGAAACCTTGGATCAACTTTTTGAGACGTCGGCGCAGGGAAGTTGGAAAATTGAAATGACATCGAGGAGACAGGGGCTATGACACAGAAAAAGATTGCTGTTTTTGTCGGGAGTCTTCGGAAGGAATCCTTCAATCGGAAAATGGCCAGGGCGCTCACAGCGCTTGCGCCCGAATCACTGAAGCTTGAAATCATCGAGATCGGCGGACTTCCTCTCTATAATGAAGATCTCGAGGCTGATCCGCCGGCTTCCTGGGCCGAGTTTCGGAAACACCTGATGAAGTTTGACGGGGTCTTGTTTGTCACGCCCGAGTACAATCGGTCGGTTCCCGGCGTGCTCAAGAACGCTGTCGATGTGGGTTCGCGTCCTTATGGAAAAAGCGTGTGGAGTGGAAAACCCGGCGCCGTTATGACTATCTCGCCCGGCGCAATCGGCGGATTTGGCGCAAACCACCATCTGCGACAATCGCTGGTGTTCCTTAATGTTCCAGCCATGCAGCAGCCTGAGGCTTACATCGGGAATGCCGCAAATCTTTTCGATGAGCATGGCAATCTTGCCAATGACTCAATCAGGGAATTCGCCTCAAACTTCATACATGCGTTTGCTGCATGGGTCGAGAACAACTCGTCCGCCGGGAAGCAATAACCTCAGCGTCGATTTGTCGATTACCGGGCAATTTGGTCCGAAGCCAAGCTCTCCCTACCGGCGTCTGATCGTTATCTCCCTTCCTTGCCAATCGAATCCCTCATGTTGCCCCAGTCGGAAGCCGCTGTCAGCGGCCCTCTTATGAATTGTGCTCATCAAATGAAACGATAGTGCCGAATAGAACATGACAGCGGCAGCCACTCGCAAATCAGGATCAGCGGCTGCACGGCTTGGCGAAGGGATGGCCCTGCGGCCGCAACGGACCAATGGTGAGTGAGGTTTTCGGGCCATCATATCCGCTTGGGCAAAAGGTCGTCAGGGGAGGCGTAGCCGTCTTTCAAAGGTTATCCCGCAGTAAGATGCTGAGAATGGAGAAACAAATGAAGAAGATTTTGAGAAGAGATTTCTTAAAGTACTGCGCCGGTTCGGCGGCAGTCCTCGGGTTGGAGATTTCGCCTTTCGTGACGCTGGAAAAAGCCCTTGCCAAGGGAGAACACCTTCTCATAAACCAGCCAACATACCCGATTCTCGCGTCATATATCGCCTCACCGTACACGACCCTCGACAAGACTGTCACACCTGTCGCCCCGCGTTCCAAGCCGACAATAGAGCCGTGTCAGCTACTTTTATACGAGGCAAACGGCTGCGGTCTCTGGAATCTGGATTCAACCGCCTACACCCCTGGCGGCCCTTTCCCTTATTGCCTCAGCATGGGATCGAGCGCTCAAGCCACCCGTCCGTCGCAGGCCGCAATGCTTTTGACTTTCTTCAGCATGAGCGACGTACATATCTGCGACAAAGAAAGCCCGGCCCGGCTCATATACTTCGGCGCGTTATATCCGGATGTCATAAACAACCATAGACAGGTAGTGGGCAACATTTCGGCCTATTCAGGCATAATCCTCTATACGACCCATGTCCTGGATGCCGCCATCCAGACAATCAACGCCTTGCACCAGGTGACGCCTTTCGATTTCGGCATCGCTCTTGGCGATGCGTGCGACAATACTCAGTTGAACGAACTCAGATGGTATATTGACGTCATCGACGGTAAATGGATCACCCCCAGTTCCGGCGCACACCTGGGAGAAACAACCATCGATTATCAGAAACCATACCAGGCAGCCGGTCTCGACAAGTCGATCAAATGGTACCAGGCCATCGGCAACCACGACCAGTTCTTTATGGGATCTGCAAAGGTAAACAATAAAATCCGCACCACCCTTGTGGGGGAAAACGTCCTCGACATCGGTATGCTGCAAAATGCATCAAGTCCGGGACCGGCTGATTGGTACGCGACCTTGAACAGCACTGGCTACTATATGGGTGTAATGAACGGCTTGACAGAGGACGGCTTGACAGAGGACGGCTTGCTCTTGAATGGAGGGCAGCAAGGACAGGTCAGCGTCAGGCCGGTTGCGGCCGATCGGAACCGCCGCTCACTCACGGCCAGCCAATGGATGGCCCAATTCTTCAGCACCACGTCGCAACCGGTCGGTCACGGATTCACCCGGGAGATGGTAAACGAAGGTTTTGCCTGCTACTCCTTCAAACCGAAGGCCAGTGTCCCGATCAAGATCATCGTTATCGACGATACCGACAAAGTAGGCTGCGGCGCACAGTCCGCTCTCGACTCCAAACGCTACAATTGGCTCATAAATGAACTGGAGGCCGGCCAGGCAGCTGATGAACTCATGATCGTCTGTGCCCATATTCCGATAAACCCCTATTGGCAGAAAAATGGAGACCCAGTAAATTTCCCGGAAGTTTGGGCGCCGTATTCCGAAGTTTCACTGGAAGATCTGCTCGAAACACTCCACAGCTATTCAAACTTCGTTTTGTGGATCGCCGGGCATATGCACCGCAACACCATCACTCCGCAACCCAATCCCAATTATCCGGTACTATCTGGATGGGGCTTCTGGGAAATTGAGACCCCATCGTTAAGGGACTTCCCGCAACAGTTCCGCCGTTTCCAGATCGGGCGCAACAGCGCTGGTAATCTTTCCATATTTGTGGACAGCGTCGATACGGCAGTTGACGGTTCCGTTCTTTTCACACCGGGAGTGACGCCGCCCGCGGCGATGTCGCGCTCGTATGCAATCGGGGCCACAGAGATATTCGGCAACGAGGTCCAGCAGGGACCCAACATGGATTCCGTTTCCGGTGTTTACAATGCGGAGTGTGTGATACCGATGAGCCAGCTGACCCCGGGACTCCAGATGAAGATCGCCAACATTGCGCCGTGTGTCAGTTCTTTCAAAATCACGCTAGCTTCAGGGTCTCATTATACCAAGGGCATCGGGACCAATTCCGCCAGTGTAATTCTAAACAACACCGTAAGCGGAAGCGCTCCAACTCAGTACATGGCCAGCGAATCCTCCAGTTTCATTGGCGCGTCCTGGCAGACGTACTCTAAGGATCCATCCTTCACCCTTAGCGCCGGCTCTGGAACCAAGACCGTCTATTTCAAAGTCCAAGACGGCTCGGGTACCCAATCAGCGGTTGTGCACGGCACTATCCGCGTTAGCTAAGGGGTTGTATTTACAGCGACAATTAACTGTGGAATTCGGGCAAACACGTAAGTGCGGCTTATCCTGGTGATAGCCGCTGGCAGAGGCTTCCAACTGCTGCAACATGAGTGATTCGATCGGCAAGGAGCTAGCAGGAAAAAATCCGATCCGAACATGCCCTTAGGAGGCATTGCCCGGAAGTTTACGCATTATTGCGGTGTAAATTTCATTTATGAAAAATAATGATTTTCCCGAACATTTGGGGAACGGCGGTAATTACCCCAAAAGGGCAGACTCAGCGCCTGGAGAGATGCAGGGAATGCACAAATCGGGCGCAAAAAATAGAGTAACTATCGAGGAGAGGCGCTATGAAACTGCGAAGAAGAGATTTTCTAAAGTATTGCGTTGGTTCTGCAGCCGCACTGGGGCTTGAGTTTCCCACTTTCGGGACCGTGGAAAGAGTACTTGCCGCAGGCAGTAGCCTTGCGGCGGCATGGCCGACATATCCGATCTCTGCTGCGGTCTACACGACGCTCCAACGGACGGTAATTCCCGCGACCTTGCCCGTCCTGCCAAATACCCCGTATAGTTACGCCGCGATTTCCCCCAGCGATCTCCAGGACTACGCGGCAAACGACTATGGCATATGGTATGGTAACTGGAACGGTCGCGGTCCAGACCCAGGGCCGGGTCTTCCGTTCCCCTATCTTCTGCCTGACATGCAGAACCCACCGACTGTCAGTCAATCAGCGGGACCCAATCAGTCCTCCCCGACGCTCCTGACTTTTTTCACCATGAGCGACGTACACGTCTGCGACAAGGAAAGTCCCGCCCGGGGTGTCTACTACGCCTACCAATATCCAAACCCCGAAATAACAAATTTCCCGACTGGCATCCTTCAACCTTCGGGCAGCATTGCATGTTATTCAGGGATTAATCTCTATACGACACATGTCCTCGATGCGGCAATCCAGACAGTCAACCACCTGTACCAAAACGGTTATCCCTTTGACTTCGGCATCGGTCTCGGCGATGCCTGCGACAACACTCAGTACAACGAAATCAGATGGTATATCGATGTCATCGACGGCAAATGGATCACCCCCAGTTCGGGCGCCAACTACGGCGCCGGCTATATTGATTATCAGACGCCATACCAGGCGGCGGGGCTCAACAAATCGATCAAGTGGTACCAGGCCGTCGGCAACCACGATCAGTTCTGGCAGGGCGCCACCCTGATGACCGATTCCCTCCGGCAAGTCCTTGTGGGACCCAACGTTCTCAATCTAGGTCAGGCGGTCTTTGCGCCGCCTTATTATCAACTCCCCGACTGGAACCGGATGTTCAACAGCACCGGTTTCTACATGGGTGTAGTTAACGGTACAACACCTTATGGGACCATCGAATATGCCGGACCGGAGGGGCTCTACAAGACCCCCCCGAAGGTTGTAGCTGACCTAAAGCGCCGCTCCCTCTCGCTTTCGGCCTGGATGAACGAATTTTTCAACACCACGACGCATCCGGTCGGTCACGGATTCACCCAGGAAATGGTAAAAGAAGGATTTGCCTGCTATCACTTTTATCCAAGGGCCGATGTTCCGGTCAAAATCATCGTTCTCGACGATACCGACAAAACCGGCGGTGCTTTCGGCGCTCTGGACGCCAAGCGCTACAACTGGCTGGTGGACGAGCTCCGGCACGGTCAGGCCAACGACGAACTGATGATCATCTGTGCGCACATCCCGCTGCACGCCTACGCGCAGAAGCCTCCGAATCCAAGTAATCCGAGTGCGCCTTTTGATTATCTCGAACTTTGGAACGAGAACCCCTACTTGAATGAAAATATCTCGGAACAGCAGTTGCTCGACACGCTTCACAGCTATCCAAATCTCGTCATGTGGATCGCGGGGCATGTCCACCGCAACGCAATCACTCCGCAACCCAACGGCGACCCGACCGACGGCATCGGCTTCTGGGAGGTCGAGACCCCGTCGTTAAGGGACTACCCTCAGCAGTTTAGGGCGTTCCAGATCCTCCGCAACAGCGATACGATCTCGATCTTTGTTCTCGATGTCGATCCGGCGGTCAATCTGGTCACCAACTCACCGGCGTTCAAATCGCGCATGTGTGCCATCGGGGCCCAGCAGATATTCGGGTGCGCGTGGGTGCAGGGACCTGGCATGGTCCCCTCCACCAACGACCGGGAAAATCCTTCATCCAACTGTGTTTATAACGCTGAGCTCGTCATACGGCTGAGTCAACTGAGCATAGGGCTGCAGCAAAAGCTTCAGGCGATTTCACCGGTTGTCCGTTCTCTCAGTGTGGATGACGGCGCCGTTCACACCCAAAGCACGACCGTAACTTTGAACAATACCGTAGGAGGCAGCGCTCCTGCTCATTACATGGCCAGTGAATCCGCCGCCTTTACCGGCGCTGCCTGGAACCCCTACTCGACGAACCCGACCTTTGCGCTGAGCGCGGCCCCTGGGCTAAAGACCGTTTACTTCAAAGTTCAAGACGCCGCAGGGACCGCATCGGGGGTCGTAAAGAGAAACATCCGCCTTTTGCGGTGAAAGCAAAACAGGGGGCCTGTAATACCCGGCCCCCTGTTGGCTGTGACTCGATTTGCTAAGGGATGCGGCACGGAATGCATCCCCGCCACGGATGCTGCTTAATCTATGGACTTAGGAAACGCGACATGAATTTCAAACGTATTGCCTTCGTACTCGGCCTCCTGCTAACGCTTGCCGTCCTCACCGGGGCCCCGGTCCTGGCGCAGACGGTTATAAATAATGATAACACAACCTTGAAACAGATCATCATCTTTGGACGCCATAGTATACGATCAGGCACGCAGTCCCCGGCGCAATTGGCGCAGTATGCGCTTGACCCTTATCCCCCTTTCTCTGTCTCGCCGGGTTGTTTGACTGCCAACGGGTTCACGGCTGAAACCCTCCTCGGCGCCTATTTCCGCCAGTACCTGCTCTACGAGGGACTTCTCACCGGCAACGATCACACGGATACAGTACATTCGTATTTCCGTTCCAATTCCATCGAGCGTTCCTGGGAAACGGCCGACGCATTCGGGATCGGATTGCTCCCCGATACGGGCGCGCCCGTACACTCCTTCCAAATCGGCCAACCAAGCCTACCCGACCCGGTTTTCGATCCGATAGCGGCAGGCGTAGTCACCGTAGCCCCAAATGTCGCCGCCACCCAGGCTCAGGAAATATTCAATAGCGGAGCCGCGTTGGCATCCGCCTACAGCGGCGAGTATTCTCTAATTAGCAGTGTGCTCTTCGACAATGCCCCTGCGCCCGAAGGCAAAGTTGACCCGACCACCCTGCCGATTACACTTCTGCCAAATACCTCGCCCCAGTTGTCCACAGGCAGCGTTGTCAATCCAGGGGGCCTGGGGGCCGTTCAAAATGCCGTCGATCCTTTCGTCATGCAATACTGCGACAACTTTGCAATGAGTGATGTGGCCTGGGGGCGGCTAACACCGGACCAACTCTCCCAGGAGACCAGAATTGCGACCCTTATCGCCAACATTGAAGTGCGTTTGCCCTATCTCAGCCGGGTGCAGAGTTCCAACGCCGCCTCGCACATACTCCGCACGATGCAGCAGGCCGTAACCGGCTCCAACCTTCTCGGATCATTCGGCAACGCAGGATCGCGGATCGTTGTGGTTGTCAGCTCCGATACGTTTGTGGCAGGACTGGCAGGACTTCTCAACGTGCATTGGCAGTTGCCCGGATACCAGCAGGATTTTTGCGCCCCCGGCGGAGCTCTCGTGCTCGAACTTCGGCAGTCGAACGGCACGAAACAGCACCTTGTCCGTGTGTACTACACCGCGCAGACATTTGACCAGCTCCGCAACCTGACGCATATGAAACTGAACGACCCACCCGCGACAATACAGCTTATGGTTCCGGGCGGCAGCAAATCGGCGACGGACCTCGATGTTGACTTCAACGCTTTTCAACAGCTTATGAAGAACGCAATAGGCCGGCAATACGTTCAAAATCCCTCGAAGGAAACACAGCCTGGCATATTAACCGGAGTCACCTGCCAGGAGTGACCTCGATGATTGATGCTGCAATTCATTTCAGGGAAAGCCCCGTGGACCTCACCACGAGGTTAAACCAGCCGCCGTTTAACAGGAAATTCCCAAGCGGCAGCCGATCCAGGTCTTCGATGCTTAGCGCCTTCAACACTTCCGGAACGCCAGCGTAAAAGAATGGGCATTCTTTAATCAACTCTTCGGGCACATTGTGGGGACGTCCCGGCTTTCCCATGGCGTGGACAAAATCGAAGATGGGCTTGGAGGTTTTCGGCAGGCCCTCAACGCCGGTCATTATAACACAATCGAAAGCTTCGAAATCCGCATTCCAACCGGTTGCGTAGCAGTAGCGCTTATCGAGCCGCTTCAGCGCCTGTTCGAGGTAAGGCAGGTTCCATGGAAAACCTAGGATGCAGAAGGAATCATAACGGTTTACCACCCATTGGACAGCCATCGGGTTGATAAGAAAAGAGCAGAAATGCTGCGGGTCTTTGGAAATAAGCATGTTCCTTTGCTCTCCCGAAGACTTGGGGAGGCCCTCTCCGTGAGCGCGCACAAACTGGACTATTGCGTCCTGTAAGGGCCCTTTGGAGATCGGATTGCGTATGAAATCATCATCACCTCTGTAAGCCCTGTATTCCTTGTAGTCCCAAGTGTGGGTATAGGTCCTGAAGTTCTCAAGAAATGCCAGCCGCATGATTGGTTTTCCGAGGTATGCCTGAAGGTCTGCCAGACTGGGAGTGATGCTCTCCCGCGATATTTGCGATCCGGGTACGACATCTTTGGGCAACAGATGGTGTTTCTGGACATATCGGGCAAACCGGTGGGCCAGAAAGGCTGAAACAGGAGCATTGGTGAACCGGTGGTTGAGCCGTGGGTATACGGACGTGTCAAGCAAACGATAATTGTCTTCATCATCGACGATAATCAAGCTGGCGTCCTTGATCTTCTCCATGCAGGCGGAAATGGCGCTGCGTTCCGCTCCCTGCATACGGGGCATGAAATAGTCGTAAAACACGAGGTCTGAAAACAGGATCGGTACGGGTGGGACGATAAGGTGCTCGAGGTGGACGTGACATCCCACCTCCATGGAAAGCCTTTCCAAAAAGTCCTGGTCTGCCCAGCCCCAGGGTTTGCCGATGCCGAGTTTAAGCCCGTCGGTGAGCGCCAGGATGGAGAAGGCGCGCTCATCGTCCGAAACCTGCGGGCGTTGCGCTGACAGCATTTGTTCGAGGCTCGATCCCAAATCGAAGTCAACGCCGTGATCTTCACAAAGAAGACGCAGTGTAATGGCGCCAAGAGAGTCAACCACATCTTTTACCGGCACGCTCAAGGGGATGCTCCCGAAGAGTTTTTGCAGGTCTTCACGCAAAGCATTGCCGTCGGGATGCCCGGAAAGGCTGTTTTTGGTCTGGCGTGTGGCCAGCCAGTCCTCCAGCGTTTTCTTTCGGTTTATCTTCCCGGAGGACGTCTTGGTAATAAAAAATGGAGGTATGAAATGCATTTCGAAAAAATCCAGACCCGTTGCATCCTTTACGGTGTGATAGAACTCTGGTTCCTTCTTTTCCCAAAATCGTTCAGCCTCTATCAGGAAAATCACCTTCTCGGTCCCGATGGTTTCGTCATACAGGTGCAAGGAAGCAATCCTTCCGGCGGATTCCGGAAAAACATTCCCCAGTTGGAAATCCAGGTCATTTAATAGGAATTTGCGGCCGCCGATATTGGCCAGATCGACTTTGCGTCCAGTGATCGCCAAGCCTCCCCGGTGCATGAAGCCAAGATCTCCGGTCGCATAGAAACCTTCGTCGTCCAAAACGTCACTACCGCCCTCATAGGAGTGAATTGAATGTTCGCTTCTGACAAATATCTCTCCGTCCAGGACCTTTACGGCCGTTCCCGGAACGGGTGGACCGCAACTGACAAAGGTCCCGTGCGCTGCTTCAATCAGCTCAAGCCCCGAGCTTTGGCAGATAGCGAACACGTTTTCGGCCATTCCATAGCAAGCCGAAAGAGTGGAAGGGACGGCGTGAACAGCTTCCCCGAACTTCTTCATGGTTTCCGGGTAGACCGTCTCCGAACAGGAAACCCATTTCCTCATGGACGCAAACGGCCCCTGCTGAGGATAGCGCGACATTATCTCGAAACCGAAATTGGGCATGAAGCACACAGTCGCGGCATAACGCCGGATGGATTCGAAGAGCAGCAAAGGCCGCCGCACCCACACCATTGGGTCCATCATCACCACCGGTACTCCGAGCATGAGCGGCATTATGAAGCATGCTATAAAGCCCATATCATGATAGAGCGGTAACCAGCTCGCTATCGTATCCCGGCCGGAAAGTTTCAGTATGGAATTATACTTCTCTGTGTGGGTTGCGAGCTGATGGAAACTATATCTGATCCCCTTTTTTTGACCCGTAGTCCCGGAAG
>Ga0187771_10000848_pt1 | contig 19563 bp, 16 predicted proteins | sample 0116_SJ02_MP15_1_FD_133139 | JGI IMG/M metagenome (GOLD analysis project Ga0187771, IMG submission 133139) | Tropical peat soil microbial communities from peatlands in Department of Meta, Colombia - 0116_SJ02_MP15_10_MG | ecosystem: Environmental > Terrestrial > Soil > Wetlands > Peat | place...
GGGCGGCTGCATCAGAAAAACTCGTGCAAGCCTCGCCACCTGTATAGACTATACCCTTATTGAGGGATGCTGCGGATCTGCTCGCAACGGCCACTATTTTGTAACCGGACAATCGTAAGAGATAGCCGACTGCCGTGCCTACCTTGCCAAGTCCCAGGATGGCCGTAGTATCTCTTTTTATTCCTTGAGCATTCATAGCTACAATTAAAAAAGGCCTTCCAGATAAACCCCGGAAGGCCTTAAGATAAAGACACTCTTACCTGACCATTCCGTCTCAGTCCATCTGTTATGGATCCAAGCGGACACTTAATGATTATCATAAATGCTCGCTGTCAGTCAATAGAGTAAATTTGTCACAATGAAACATCAGCTATTGTGGATGTTTCTTGTAATTGGATTATCAGTAATATATAAGAACTTTTATAATATTATAGTATACTTGATATTGTATGCAGTCATTTTGAATAGTCTTGCATTTCTAACTAAGAGAGGGTTTTTCGTGGGAATGGTAGCGTCGACGGAAAGTAAATGCAAAGGTCTATGAAATTGGCCGATTCCGAAAGAAAGAAAAATATTGATCTAATGGTTTTTGATTTGGATGGGACACTTATCAATTCCGGTGGTGACATTATCACGTCGGTCAATCATACCCTTAAGACATTGGATATTCCGACAAGGGAACCGGATGAAATTATCGGTTTTGTCGGAAACGGTATTCAAAAAATGATCGAAAGGTCCCTTGGCAAGGATTTTCAACACCTGTTTAGCGAGGCTATAGATATTTTTTCAGCGTATTATGACAAGCACATGCTTGATACAACTACGCTGTGCGACTCTGTTATAGAAGTCCTCGAGCATTTTTCAGAAAAACGGAAGATTATTATCACAAACAAGCGCAAATATTTCACTATTAAGATGACGGATGCTCTGGGTATCTCGAAATACTTAGATGAAATCATCGGGGCAGACAGTACTGAATACAAAAAACCCGACCCCCGACTTTTGCTCCCGCTCATCCAAAAATATGATGTAGGATACGATCACACAGTAGTGATCGGCGATGGCATCAATGACATAATGCTGGCAAAGAATGCCGGAGTGGTGAGTTGTGCCCTTATGAATGGGTTGACACGCAGAGACATTTTACTTGCTCTTAACCCCGATTTTACCTGTGAAGGACTCTTTGAATTGATTTCAATATTCCGATAAATCGTCTGTGGTTTTTATAAAGCATGATTAAGAAGGTTAAAGAAGCTATAAAAAAGTACCGTATGCTCGAGCCCGGAGATATTGTTGTTGTGGCTGTTTCCGGAGGACCGGATTCCCTCGCTCTATTAAAAGTGCTGGAGATGCTTTCGATTGAGTATCGATTAACTTTGATTGCAGCACATCTTAATCATGGACTTCGACTGGAGGCCGATCAGGAAGCGCAGTTCGTACATGAGATAAGCAAGAAAATGGGAATTGAATTTGAGTGTAAAACGGTCGATATTAATTTCCTCAGGAAAGGGACGGGCAAATCAATAGAAGACATCGGCAGAGATGAAAGATATCTCTTTCTCAATGACGTAGCTAAGAGACATCATGCACATAAAATCGCTTTAGGACACAACCTCAGTGATCAGGTTGAGACAGTCTTGATAAATTTTTTGAGGGGTAGCGGTCCGGGAGGGTTAAAAGGGATGCTACCCGTAAGAGATTCATTGTATATCAGGCCCCTTCTTTACATAAACAGGACGGAGATCCTGTCATTTCTTGAGTTCCATAAAATACAGTTTTTAAGAGATAGGTCAAATACAGAAGACATATATCTCCGAAATAGGATCAGACATTTGTTGATACCTGAATTAAAGGCAAAATATAATCCTAAGCTGGATGAGAAGCTGAGCATCATGGCGGAGATCATGCGCGTAGAAGATGATTATATGGAAACACTGATTGGCAAAATTCTGTCAGAATGGGGTTCAGAACCGGATAATAATGATGAAGTCAGAATTAGAATATCCGAGCTTAGAAAATATCATGAGGCTGTCCAGAAGCGGATTATAAAAAATATTCTGCGGCGGTCAACACCGAACAGTCAGGGTATGGGATATGCTCACATAAAAGCAGTTCAAGATTTGGCCTATAGTAATGATCCCAGCGGACATCTGAATCTTCCGTATAATGCGGTGGTAAGACGTGAATATGATTTTCTGTTCTTTTCTAGGGGTATAAGGTTTGAGGGAGACATTGTGAAAAAAAAATGTGATCAGATATTTTATGAGGTCACACTACCAGGTTCAGTAAATATTGCAGAGTTGGGAAAGAGGATGATATTTGATCTTATTAAGCCGCCTGTCCAGATAAAATCAAGTGAGAAAAACACCGTTTACATGGACTATGATAAGATACTTCTTCCCATGATTATCAGGACAGGAAAACCAGGTGACAGTATACAGCTTCTCGGTATGAAAGGGACAAAAAAAATTAAATCCTACTTCATCGATGGGAAAATACCACTGAATCGTCGAAAAGATATCCCCTTATTGGTAGACCAAGAGTCTGTAATATGGATTACAGGAATGAGGATAAGCGAACGCGTTAAAATTACGGAAAAAACAAGAAGGATTTTGAAAGTAGAAATTGTTTGAAATAATAACAAGGTTAATGTAATTGTAAAACTGAAATATATAAATTTGGTTTAATCATCCTTCCCCTCCTCGTCTTCGCGGGGATGAATATAAGCGGGAATACAGAGGGAGGTAATATTGAATTCATTACAAAAGAATATAGCACTCTGGCTGTTCATCAGCCTTGTATTCGTGCTGTTGTGGCATCTTATTAATCAGCCAAAGAGTACGCAGGAAAGCATTATATATAGTGACTTTATAAACTACGCAGAAAAGGGACAGGTTGTCGAAGTTACAATACAGGGTGAAAGTATTACGGGTAAACTTAATAATGGGAAGAATTTCAAGACATATGCCCCGAAGGATGCCGGGATAATTCAAGTCCTTAAGGAAAAAGGGGTAAGGATTGCCTCTAAGCCTGCGGAAGAGTCTCCATGGTATATGAATGTATTGATTTCTTGGGTTCCTATGCTCCTCCTTATAGGCGTGTGGATATTTTTTATGCGCCAGATGCAGGCAGGTGGCGGCAAGGCAATGGCATTCGGGAAAAGCAGGGCACGTCTTGTTACGGATAAGTCGAAAAAAGTGACTTTTGCAGACGTAGCAGGCATCGACGAAGCGAAAGCAGAACTGGAAGAGGTAATTGAGTTTCTAAGAGATCCCAAAAAATTTACGAGGCTCGGCGGAAGGATACCTAAGGGATTATTGCTTGTGGGACAGCCGGGTACCGGGAAAACGTTACTTGCTAGGGCAATTGCAGGTGAAGCAGAAGTCCCATTTCTTAGCATCAGCGGATCGGATTTTGTGGAGATGTTTGTTGGCGTGGGGGCTTCACGGGTAAGAGATCTCTTCGATCAAGGTAAGAAAAATGCCCCATGCATAATCTTCATAGATGAGATTGACGCTGTTGGAAGACACAGAGGGGCTGGTTTGGGTGGCGGACATGATGAAAGGGAACAGACCTTGAATCAACTTCTCGTTGAAATGGACGGCTTTGAATCAAATGATGGGGTAATTCTTGTTTCAGCAACTAACCGGCCAGACGTGCTTGATCCTGCCCTCCTCAGGCCAGGTAGATTCGACAGGCAGGTCGTTGTACCGCTGCCTGATGTTAAAGGCAGAGAAATGATTTTAGAGGTGCATACCAAAAAGACACCCCTAGCAGAGGATGTTGATTTTGCAGTAATTGCGAGAGGAACACCTGGCTTTTCCGGTGCAGACATTGAAAATCTTGTCAATGAAGCAGTTCTTTATGCAGCAAGATATGGTAAAGATAAAGTCCATATGAATGACTTTGAGTTTGCAAAAGACAAGGTAATGATGGGGGCAGAAAGAAAAAGTATGGTGATAAGCGATGCAGAGAAGAGAAACACCGCATACCATGAATCCGGTCATGCCCTGGTAGCGAGATTATTACCGGGGAGTGATCCTATTCATAAAGTTACCATTATCCCCAGAGGCATGGCTCTGGGATTGACTCAACAGCTGCCGGTAGATGAAAAACATACCTATCCTAAAGGGTATCTTATGAATAACATCATAATTCTTTTGGGAGGAAGGGCAGCGGAAGAACTAGTATTAAAAGAGTTTACCACAGGTTCCGGAAATGATATTGAGCGGGCGACGAACCTAGCGAGAAAGATGGTCTGCGAATGGGGCATGAGCGAGGAAATGGGACCGCTGAGCTACGGAAAAAAAGAAGAACAGATATTTCTCGGTCGTGAATTTGCGGTTCACAAGGATTACAGTGAAGAAACCGCTCAAAGAATCGATAAAGAAGTAACACGCCTAGTCTCAGAAAGCTATGAAAAAGCTAAAAAGCTATTATCGGATCATATGGACGTTTTAAACAAAATTGCGTCGGCACTCCTTGAAAAAGAGGTTTTGAACACTTCCGAGCTGGATGAAATTATTCAATTAAAGTCAGGTGAAAAAGAGAATACAGAAAATATTCAGCTACAAGAAAAAGCGATAAATTAAAATACATTATGAGTACTGAAAAATGAAGAGGGACAGTGATATGGCAACCTTATTATTATTCCAAGTGGGTTATAAGAGTTCTTATCCAAGTCGAAATAGCAATTCATTAATCTCATATTAGTCATTTTCCCCAAATATATTACATGAACAATGGGAAATAATTCTTCAAAGATCAATCATTTAAGATCTCTTCACTTAAGCTCATCGTATGAGGCCCTCGATGCGTTGAGAAAGCTCGGTGTCGATCCTTATGGTATCGAGGCGATGTTACCAAAGATGACACATCTTAATATATTACTTGAAGGAATTAAGTGTAATGTTGCGAATATTATAAAACAGGAGATGCTATCCAGTGGTGGTGATGCTGCCGTATCACGCTTTTCGGTGTCATGCGGAGTTGAAGAAACGGATGTTATAATCATGGGCACTACAAAGCAGATAAGTAGATTCACTGATAAAATTTCTGTGCAACCATTGGGTTTAAGCGATATATCAAAGGACATCAAGCAGCTCTTAGTCAATATTTCACAGGATTTATTCGTTCTGAGAACGTTAAAAAGGGAAATTGTATTGGGAGATAGAACACAGATTATGGGAATTCTTAATGTGACACCTGATTCTTTTTCTGACGGTGGATTCTTTAATGCACCGGAAACTGCGATTGAACATGGTTTAAAAATGGTGGAAGATGGTGCAGATTTTATTGATGTCGGAGGAGAATCTTCGAGACCTGGCGCGAAGCCTGTTTCTGTTGAGGAAGAAAGAGCGAGGGTAATTCCTGTAATAAAGGGATTAGCCGGACGTGTTAACATTCCAATTTCAATTGACACTACAAAAGCAGAGATTGCCAGAGAAGCAATTGAAAACGGTGCAGAAATAGTTAATGACATAAGCGCTATGAGTTTTGATACGAACATGATCAACCTAATAGCTGATAAAGGTTCTGCAGTTATTCTCATGCATATGCGTGGAACTCCCCAAAATATGCAGGAAGGGGATTTATCATACAAATCACTCTTGGCCGACGTAATTGACTTTCTTTCAGATAAAATGAAAAAGTCCCGATTAGCAGGAATTGATATCGAAAATATCATGATCGATCCGGGTATTGGTTTTGGTAAGATTGCAGAAGACTCCATGAGGCTTTTGAAATATCTTTCAGAATTAAAAGTACTCGGTAGACCAGTCGTAACAGGTGTATCAAGAAAATCATTTATAGGCAAAGTAACAGGGGGTGGTCCTTTGGAACGTGCGGAGGGGACCGCTGCCGCGGTTACGGCCGCTATAATGAACGGTACTAACGTCATTAGAGTACATGATGTAAAAGCCATGAAAAAGGTTGTCGCAATGGCTGATGCTATTGTCAGGGCGTAATGCAGTAATGGCAGTTCATATATGATCCATGGGATAGGTACAGATTTTGTTGAAGTTTCCAGGATCGAAAAAATCCTGGAAAAATGGGGTGATCGATTTATAGAAAAGGTCTATTCTCATGATGAGATTAATTATTGTCAAAATAAGGCATTCCCGGCAATGCATTATGCGGCAAGGTTTGCCGCAAAAGAGTCTTTTCTGAAATCCCTTGGCATTGGGTTGGGTATGGGGATTAAGTTAAAAGAAATTGAAGTGATCAATAATCCACAGGGACGTCCAGTGCTGAAAATACATGAAAGAATAAAAGATAGTCTTGATAAACTCGGTATAACGGCAATGCACATAAGCATAACTCATACGAGAGAACATGCACACGCTGTTGTTATACTTGAGAAGTAAGGAAACCGTCATACGACAGCAACTTTTCATGTGAATATTATTGATAGAATTTCATAAAAAAAGTTAGCTTAGAGCAGATATATTTTAAATTTTATACACTATGAGTGAGGATAACTCACATCTAACTGTGATTTCCGAAAATCCCGAAGAGACCTTTCTCATCGGAAAGATAATTGGAGAAAATTTAACTGTCACTGATGTTGTTGCTCTCATCGGCGAGTTAGGTACAGGGAAAACATGCCTTACTCAAGGTATAGCTCGAGGAATTGGCATACCGGAAAGATTCCAGATAACAAGCCCCTCATTCACTTTGATAAATGAGTACCAGGGAAGGGTTATGCTATACCATTTTGATCTGTATCGTTTGGCAGGTTCTCGAGATATAGAGGTTATGGAATATGAGGAATATTTTTTCGGAGAAGGTGTTAGTGTGATCGAATGGGCTGATAAAATAAAAGATATTCTCCCTGAGCAAACTTTGTTTATTTCATTTAAATATCTTGATGAGAATAAAAGGGAAATAGTAATCTTTGGTGATAAACAGAAAGTGATGAAAATATCGGATGCATTAAAAAGTGGAGGTTTGTAGCGGATGGCTCTTGTTGTGCAAAAATATGGCGGCACTTCAGTTGCAGACATTAGCAAGATAGAATCTGTGGCGAAGAGAGTAATAAAAACGAAAGAAGAAGGAAATGATATTGTCGTTGTAGTGTCGGCTATGGCCGGTGAGACAGATAGGCTTATTTATTTAGCTCAAAAAGCATCAAATGAACCCGATGAAAGAGAGTATGACGCCCTCATATCCATAGGGGAGCAGGTTACTGTCACTTTACTTTCCATGATTATAAATAGAATGGGGTATAAAGCCAAATCTTTTCTCGGTTTCCAGGTAAAAATACTCACTGATAAGGCACATAAGAAAGCGCGAATATTTCAAATAGAAACGAAAAAAATAACTAAGGAACTGAAAAGGGGCACGATTGTAATAGTTGCGGGTTTTCAGGGTGTCGATAAGGATAATAATATTACAACTCTCGGGAGGGGCGGTTCCGATACAAGTGCTGTCGCCCTGGCAGCTGCCCTTAAGGCTAAGGTATGTGACATATACACTGATGTTGACGGGGTTTATACGGCGGATCCCAACATATGCAGTAAGGCAAGAATGCTGAGAAAGATTTCCTATGATGAAATGCTTGAGATGGCCAGGGCTGGAGCTAAAGTACTGCAACCTCGCTCGGTCGAACTTGCAAAAAAATTTGAAGTGCCTGTTTGTGTGAAATCTTCTTTTACGGACGGTGAAGGTACGCTGGTAACTAGGGAGGATGAGGAAATGGAAAGAGAAGTGGTGCGTGGAGTGACATATGATCGTGATCAAGCGAAAATTACTGTGGTTCATGTTCCGGACAGGCCTGGCATTGCGGCGAAACTGTTTACGCCACTTGCTGAACATAACATTGTGGTTGATATGATTATTCAGAATGCAAGCACCGAAGGATTTACGGATTTGACGTTCACTGTATCACGTAAAGAGATAAAGAAAGCACATGAGCTAGTTGAAGATGTTTCAAAAGAAATCGGAGCATCTAAAATTGAGATCGACGATGATGTTGCTAAGGTATCCATCATCGGTGTAGGAATGGTAAGCCATTCTGGCGTTGCAGCAAGGATGTTCTCAGCATTGGCAAAGGAAGGCGTCAATATTTTAATGATCAGTACATCTGAAATTAAGATTTCATGCGTTATACAAGCGAAGTATACAGAACTCGCCGTTTCAGCTTTGCATGATGCTTTCGGATTAGATAAGAATAAATTACCTTGACGAAAATAAATATTTTGGATTTATTTTTTTATAAAGTTGTCAAGAGCTGCAAATGTTTTTAAGCATAACAAAAAGACAACTTGATGGAGCAATTGTAGTTATTGTAATCGCGGTATTCATATATACGGAAGCTTATACTGGCTCACTGTTTGACGCTCCAAAATACAACATTCCCTTTGTGGATAAAAGTTATGGTCCGATGATAGTTGCAATAAGCGGTGATACAGCCTTCAATGGTATCTATCACATTTCTGGCAATGCAAGAATCTGCGATCTTCTGATTTCTGCCGGCATTGATAATCTTGAAATGTTTGACAAGATGATCCTCTCTAAAAGGCTTTCGACCGGAGACATGGTTGTCATTAAATCAGGTGACCAGTTAACAACAGCAGAAATGAATAATGCCCCAAAAGTGGCATTAAATATCCCTATTAACATAAATAAAGCTACGCTTAATGATCTCACTTTGATTCCAGGCATAGGCGAAAAGACGGCATGGCAAATTATTCAATTCAGAGAAAGGTCAGGAAGGTTTAACAGGCTTGAAGATATGATGAAGATACGCGGAATCAAGGAGAAGAAATTCACAAAAATAAAGAGATATTTGTGCACTAATCAAATTTCGTAAAAAAACATCCAAATTTTTATGATTATTTAGAGTCAATAGAGTTTCATTTTTTATCTGAATTTATCAAGGTAACTGAGGACTCTGCGGACATATGTCTGTGTTTCTCGGTAGGGAGGAACACCTCCATATCTTATAACAGCATTCTCACCTGCGTTATAAGCAGCAATGGCTAAATGGAGATTGCCGCTGAAATAGTTTAAAAGGTAGCGGAGGTATCTTACACCGCCTTCTATGTTACTTTCAGGATGGAAAGAGTCCTGCACCTGCAGTGAAGAAGCAGTCGCAGGCATCAGTTGCATTAATCCCCTTGCCCCTTTTTTTGATACCGCCCGATGATTGAAATTTGATTCTGCCTTAATAACAGCTTTAATAAGAGCTGGATCAACACTATATTTCTCTGATGCCTTTGTAATTAAGTGATCATATTTTGATATATCTTCACCTAACTTTCTATCAAAGATGACACGTTTCTCCCTCATGATGAGGGTATATTTGATGCCGCTTTCTGTAGGAACATTTGTGAGATGGATAACGCCTTCCGCATCAACATATTTGTAAATGTCTGCAGATGAAAAAGAAGGAATCGCTAAGAGAATGGCAAAAGATGTTAGTACAAAAAATTTCATGACAATATAAGTCTAATTAATTTGAGAAAAGCGTAATATGTAATTTTTGACCACTTTTACAGATAAGCTATTACTACACGATAAAATTGAATTCAAGGAATCATTAAATATTTTATCCAAAAGTATTTATCCCTCATTATCCTTGACAGACTCGTGCCATGGTGGTAATTCATCACACATATTTACTACTAATCTTGTCGGGGCGTGGCGCAGCTTGGTAGCGTATCTGAATGGGGTTCAGAGGGTCGGAGGTTCAAATCCTCTCGCCCCGACCAGTAAATATGTTTATTAGAATCTATAAGTTATGCCTGGATAATATCAGGTACCCGTTAAATAAATCAGTTTATAAATATAACTCTCTTGAATTGCTCAATTTTCTTCAAGTAACGAAGTACGCCAAGATAACACTATCCTTTTTAGAAAACACCACTACAACTATATATCGGCAAATAATAAAAAAAATTTAATATTTAATATAGTGAATGGCAAATTGATCAGGAGGGGAATATCTGCCCAAGAATTAGCAGATTAGATTAATAGGGTTCTTTAAATTATGGCTGACTCTAGCTTCTATAGTGTTTCTATAAATGCTTCAAATCTTGTTTTTAATCTCTCTCCAACAGAAAATTGATCTTCCATTTCAATGAGCGTATTTGGAATACCTTCCTTGTCCAGATGCTTTTTTAGATAAGGGTAATCAAATGCATAGGGATCGCAGAATTTGAGAAGGATGAAAACAACCCCATCGGCATTATTGTTCTTCACGATATTGATAAGGTTTTCAGCTCTACTTGTTATACCGTCATATTTTGCTGGGCATACTACTCGTTTTAAATACCTCTCTGCAATTGACACTAGCGGATCACCGTCTTTATTGATAAGTCCTTCAAAGTATCTCGATCCGGTACAAAAATCGTCCCATACGACCACGCCGCCGACGTCTTCAATAATATTATATATGGCAGGGTGGTCGCACATACCTCCAGCAAGGACAAGTTTTTTATGATCGGTAAAAGAACCGATTCCTTTTTTTGTCTTCAATTCCAAGATAATGTCCGCTAATATACTGGGAAGGATATTACGGTCAATTAACATTGAGGTCTTCATAATAGTATAAAATTCATTACCTTTAATTATGGCAGGATTTTCATGCCTTATAGCGTGTATAGTTTTTATGCCCTCCCGTATTTGATTATATATGGTAATGGCATACCTGATGTTATCTTCGGATATCTCTATTCGCAAGCTCTTCTCCAGGTCAATTTTGAATTTCATAAATACATCAATCATATACTCTCTGGCGCTTTCGGTATTTAGTTTTAGCGGTAAAACAATATCAATATGAAATTGTACGGGTACGTGCAGGCGCCATATATCTGATAATCTCTGTATAGAATCACAGGTATGAGGGAACACGGCAGCATCCAGGAAATCCAAATTCCCTGATAATCCCTCTTCGAGAATCCCCCGCACGAAGTGACAGCAGTACGTTTGCAGATATGTATCAGCCCTGTTGATGCTTTGTCCTGTTCGAAAAAGCCTGAAGGGTAGGGCGTCGGCTGCGAATATTAATTCTTCCGGGGTGTAGGAACATAAGTAACCGATAACTTTTTTATTACGTTCCTTTTTATAATTTTTCGCATACTCATAAGGATTACTTAGTATTTCATTAAGCTCGCGTAATTTCAACATCTATGACATTCTCTCAATCTATTAATATTAAAGATTATTTGTATTAATTTTTATCACTTGTATTATTCACATATGGCATGCTATAGGAAGCACAAAATGAGTATATACTCAAGAGTAATTTCGGCAATACTTAAGCGAGTTCCCTATTTATTTTATTATAATTTAAAATCTGCAATGAGATAAACCAAAATTTATTCTCCTTATTTAATTATCTTCTGTTGATGCTCAGAGTAAGGCAATTTCGATATAATTTAGATAATTTAAGTTATCTTATATATGGGGAAAATCAAGCCTTGGCCATTGATGGCGGAGCTGCCAAGGAAATCTTCTATTTTATTGAAAGCCGGAATTTAAATCTTCATTTTGTTGCAAATACGCACGAACACCTTGATCACACGAGCGGAAACAGAATGCTTCTTGATCGGACTAACGCCCAGCTTCTGCGGCATGAAGATATCATTAATAAGGGAGGTATAGGATTAGAAGGTCAAATTATAAATATGTATAATACACCTGGACATACAGATGACTCTGTTTGTTTTCATGTGAATGGTATTTTACTTTCGGGAGATACGTTATTTAATGGCACTATTGGAAATTGTTTTTCCGGCAATCTAATAAATTTCTATCATTCGATAAAGAGACTGATGACGTTACCTGCTAATACAATGATATATGCAGGTCATGATTACGTGCATGATGCCATGAACTTTGCTAAAAAGTTGGAACCGGAAAATAAATATATAGATGTTTTTATAAATAGCTACAGGTCAGACCATGTCTTATCCACTATGGCAGATGAAATGAAGGTTAATCCGTACCTGCGTTTCAATGAAAAAAGTATTGTTGGGCTTTTAAAGAAGAGTGGTCTTCCATGCCATACTGAATGGGAAAGATGGGAGTCCTTAATGTCAATTGAGTAAAAAAATAATTATTGTAAGGTCAGGCGGTAAGATTTTATTTTCATTACAGGGTTGTATGACTTTTTTGACTGAGCAAGATTTGGAAGTTTCATATCACTTTCCTTATTGATGTATTTATAATCGGCGAAAAGACGCTTTGCGCACTCATTATCAAGAAATTGATATAGCCCCTTTATTTTGGAATTAGCCTTTTCGAAATTAAGAACACCCATATCATCAGTAAGATGTGAGATGATCCCGAAGGCACTTACTTTCCCATCAATACGGACCAAAATACCTTTAACCTCAAGAGCATCAATGTTATTAAGGGTTTTTATCGCGGCCATTTTTTCACAGGCAAGGCCCTCATTATGCTCCATATCGCATTTACGCAAATCGCACCATTCATTTAAGAAATTGAGACATTCCTCAGCATTATCATGATTTATCATTTCTACGTCCACTTTTTCCTTTTCAAGATATGCTTTGGAAAACTGATTGATCAAATTCCTCTGGCGTGTAAACTTATTACCCTTCAAATACATTAGATCATTTGTCAGATATACATAGTCGTCGAATTCAGTCTGTTCGTTAATCTTGAAAAAGGATTCAATCTCTTTGGCACCATATTTCATGAGGTAATCTTCCGGTACAGACCAGTAGCTAATAAATCCCAGTTTCTTTGCTAGATTAAATAGATATTCAGGAGTTATATTTGCATCTGGTGATATCGGTAAGATAAGATGGTTATCGTTCAGGTTACTACTAGATTTATTATATACAATTAAGGTTTTATCATCAATTGAATAGAATGTTTTTAATCTTTGATTACTCCAAACTATCAGAGATAAAAGCGAATAATCGCATAGTCGGTATTGTTGTTTATCAAAAAAAATCCGCAGATTTTGATAGTCAGTTATGTCTAATTGCTTAAAATCCATAAAAATTAAAAATAATAATACATAATGACGATATCTTTATTAATCAAATAATATTAAAATTAATAATCATGTATAATCATGATGTCAAGAGTGATTACTAGGATTTATTTTATTTGTGAAACTAGGTTTGGGATTTAGTAAGGGATTGAGATATATACTCCGTATAAAATAATAAAAATAACTCTTTAGCTTGTTTCAACTATTATATTTACAATAATAGCCGTTGACAATCTTGCTAGTAATGAATATATAAAAAAAGTTTACTAAGCGAGAGTGGCGGAATTGGCAGACGCACTGGACTTAGGATCCAGCCCGCCTGAGCGGATAGGGGTTCAAATCCCCTCTCTCGCACCAGAAATTAATTTGGTATATATATTGTATAAAAAGAGGTTTAACAGGTGTCGGAAAATATCATGGGTGTAAAGGTTGAAGATGTAAGTCCTGTAAAAAAGAAACTGGTTTTTGATATTTCGTGGTTGGAAGTTAAGAATGAACTGGACGCTGTTTACAAGGATGTGGGCAAAAAAGCTAAGGTAAAAGGCTTCAGGCAAGGGAAAATACCAAGGAATATTTTAGAATCAATGTATAAGGACTATGCGGAAGATGAAGCTATAACTAATCTCGTGAACAGATACTATTGGGAAGCTTTAAAAGCAAACAATATTAGTGCAGTGGCGCAACCCAACATAGATCAAAAGGGTATAGAGGCAGAGAAGAATTTTACCTTCACTGCTACCGTCGAGGTTGAACCGGTTGTTAAGCCGGAAGGTTATTTGGGTCTTGAACTTGAGAAAGAAGAGCATGAAGTTAGCGAATCTGATGTTGATGCCAGATTACAGGAAATTCGTGAAATGTTCGGTACCATGGAGGAAGTGGCAGCCGATAGAGGGGCGAAAGAAGGGGATTTCGTCGTCATTGATTTTGAAGGTACACAAGATGGTAAAATCCTTAAGGAAATGAAAGCAGATAATTACCTTCTGGAAGTTGGCTCCAAGACATTCGTTCCAGGTTTTGAAGAACAACTGATTGGCATAAAGAAAGGTGAGAACAAACAGATAAGGATTAAAATACCTGACGATTATCATGCAAAACATTTAGCAGGAAAAGAGGTCTTATTTTCGGTAACTTTAAAGAATATTAAGGAAAAAAAGTTGCCAGAAATTGATGAAAAGTTTGTTCAAAATTTTGACAAATTTGAGACTCTTGATGATTTGAAAAAGGATATAAGAAAGACACTTACGGAAGAAAATATTGCTCGATCTAATACAGTTTTTAAAGGTTTGATAATAGATAAACTTTTGGAAGTTAATAAATTTGAAGTTCCTCAATCATTTGTCGACAGGCAGGTCTCTTTCATGATCGCCGATATGCAGAGAAGAATGGCCATGCGTGGAATTAAGCGCCAGGATACTTCTGAATTATACAATAAATTTTATGATCTTTACAAGGATGAAGCCTTGAAAGTTGTTATGACAATCCTTCTTATAAAGTGCATAGCCGAGAAGGAATCTATTACTGTATCAGATGAAGAACTTGAAGAGAAGATTCAGGAAATCGCTGCTCAAAGATCACAAACTTATGATTCCTTAAAGAAATCTTTGGAAGACGGCAAGATGATTGAAGATATAAAGAGTGAAATTTTAAATGCAAAGGTCTTCAGTTTTATTGAAAAAGAAGCGAAAATAAAGATAATAAAAAATTAAGATATAAGGAGGGCGGCAAATGCCCTTAATTCCGATGGTAATTGAACAAGATGGAAGGGGTGAAAGGGCCTTTGATATTTATTCAAGGCTCCTGAAGGATAGGATAATCTTTCTCGGTACAGCAATTGATGATGATATTGCTAATCTCATTATAGCGCAGATGTTATATCTCGAATCAGAAGATCCGGATAAGGAGATATTTTTCTATCTGAACTCGCCAGGAGGTAATGTAAGCTCGGGAATGGCAATCTACGACACCATGCAATATATTAAACCTCCGGTTTGTACAGTATGTATGGGGCAGGCGGCAAGCATGGCCGCATTGTTACTTGCAGCGGGTGAGAAGGGGAAAAGATCAGCCCTTCCGCATTCGAGAATATTGATACATCAGCCACTAGGTGGATTTTACGGTCAGGCAACTGATATAGATATACAGGCGCGAGAGATTTTACGAATGAAAGAAGAATTAAATCTTATTCTCGCTAATCTGACAGGTCAACCACTGTCAAAGATCCAGATGGATACGGAGAGGGACTACTATATGACTTGTGAGCAGGCGAGAGAATATGGTATCATTGATGATATAATCGTAAAACGTCAGTAGGACTATATAAAAAAGGGGTATTTCCAATGGTAAGAAGGAACAAGGACAGCCAGAGTTCTCAAGGTATTTTGTTCTGTTCATTTTGTGGAAAGAATCAGAACGAGGTGAGAAAATTAGTTGCCGGGCCGGCTGCATATATTTGTGATGAATGCATCGAACTTTGCAGGTGCATTGTAGAGGAAGAATGTGAAACTTCCGTTAATGACGAATTTCAGAAGGGAATACCAGAACCGAGGAATATTAAAAAATTTCTGGATCAATATGTAATCGGGCAGGAGAGGCCTAAAAGGGTTCTTTCGGTAGCTGTTTATAATCACTACAGGCGTCTGTTCTCGAATGTAGATATGAATGGGGTTGAAATACAAAAAAGCAATATCTTATTAATTGGACCCACAGGATCGGGGAAAACACTTCTTGCGAAAACACTTGCTAAAATGCTTAACGTGCCATTTACAATCGCGGATGCTACAACACTGACAGAGGCGGGATATGTGGGAGAAGATGTGGAAAACATAATACTTAGTCTGCTACAGAATGCCGATTACGATGTCGAGCGGGCTTCCAAGGGTATTGTGTATATTGATGAAATTGATAAGATAGCCAAGAAATCAGGCAATCCTTCAATAACAAGGGATGTTTCAGGTGAAGGTGTTCAACAAGCTCTCTTGAAGATTATAGAGGGAACGATGGCGAATGTGCCGCCGAAGGGAGGCAGAAAGCATCCACAGCAGGAATTTATCCAGGTGGACACAACAAATATCTTATTCATTTGCGGTGGAGCATTTAATGATCTTGAGGACATTATATCTAAAAGACTGAGTGCATCAACGATGGGGTTTGGTGCAGATATTAAAAGTAAGCGGTATAAAAAGATTGGTAATCTTTTATCGGATGTCCAACCTGAAGATCTGCTGAAGTTTGGTATGATCCCAGAGTTCATCGGCAGATTGCCGGTAATTGCCACGTTAAATGAATTGAATCAGGATGAACTGGTTAGAATTTTAATTGAACCTAAAGATGCAATTACAAAACAATATAAAGTGATATTCGAGCTTGAGAACGTTAAACTGAAATTCACGGATGGAGCTCTTAGGGCGATAGCTAAACTATCAGTTGAAAGAAAGTCAGGTGCGCGGGGACTCCGATCGATATTAGAAAATACGATGCTTGATATTATGTATGAATTACCATCACGAAACGATGTTAGAGAGTGTGTAATCACCGAAGACGTTGTTATGAATAAAGAAAAACCAATATTGATTTTTGAAACAAAATCCGAAACTGCATAGACGGGAAATTTGGGTTATGGGAAATAAAGATATGTTCGATTTTTTAAAAAATAAAGATAATGAGCGTACGACAATAACAATTCCTCTACTGCCATTGAGGGATGTTGTCGTATTTCCGCATATGATTGTACCACTATTTGTTGGCAGGGAAAGATCTATCGCCGCACTCGAATCAGCAATGAAAAGTGAAAAAGGTATATTCATGGTGGCTCAGAAAAGTGCCCAGAAAGATGAACCAACGGAAAACGACATATACAAAGTGGGAGCTATAGGAGTAATTATACAACTTTTAAGATTGCCCGATGGAACTGTTAAAGTACTTGTTGAAGGAAAAAAGAGAGGAATAATTAAAGAATATATACCAAATGAAGATTTTTTTATGGTGAGCGTTGAAGAGATTCAGGATGTAGATGATAAAAATCAGGTAAAGTCTGAAGCTCTAATAAGAAACATAAGAGAATCATTTGAAACTTATGCAAAATTAAGTAAAAAAGTTCATATTGAGATGGTCAATACAATAGCATCTATAGATAGCTCTTCAAAATTAGCCGATGTTGTCGCATCTCATATAAGCCTCAAGCTTGAGGAAAAGCAAAAATTGTTAGAGATATTCAATGTTAATGATAGGCTTGAAGCGGTCTACGAACTTATGCTCGGAGAGATTGAGATCATGGAGGTCGAGGAAAAGATAAAGCGAAGGGTCAAAAAACAAATGGAAAAGACCCAAAAAGATTATTACCTGAATGAGCAAATGCGTGCCATCCAGAAGGAGATGGGCGAAAAGGATGAATTCAGAAATGAAATAGCTGAATTGGAAAAGAGGCTAAAACAGAAAAAGTTATCGGAAGAGGCATATAAAAAGGTCAAACATGAAATTAAGAAGTTACAGATGATGGCCCCCATGTCTGCTGAAGCGACGGTAGTAAGAAATTATATTGACTGGTTGCTGGATATGCCATGGTCTGATAAAACTGAGAATAAACATAGCCTTAAGGAATCCGAAACAATATTAGAAGAAGATCACTATGGCCTGAAACAAGTCAAGGAAAGGATTCTTGAATACCTTGCCGTTCAATCCCTTGTGAAAAAAAATAAAGGACCGATACTTTGCTTTGTGGGTCCTCCAGGGGTTGGAAAGACTTCAGTAGCAAAATCTGTAGCCCGGGCAACAAACAGAAAATTCGTGAGACTTTCTCTTGGTGGTGTAAGAGACGAGGCTGAAATTAGAGGACACAGGAGAACCTACATAGGAGCATTACCAGGTAAGATCATTCAATTGGTGAAAAAGGCAGGGTCAAATAACCCTGTGTTTTGTCTTGATGAAGTAGATAAATTGAGTTCTGATTTCCGTGGAGATCCATCAGCCGCTCTTCTTGAAGTACTGGATCCGGAACAAAATAATGCATTTAACGATAACTATTTAGAGGTAGATTATGACCTCTCTGATGTGATGTTTATAACGACAGCCAATATTCTTCAAACAATCCCCGCAGCTTTGCAGGATAGGATGGAAGTAATACGCCTTGCTGGATATACTGAGCCGGAAAAGCTGAGCATAGCTAAAAAATTCCTTGTTGCTAAAGAAATGGAAGCAAATGGTCTTACAAAGGACAATATATTTTTTACTGACGGAGCCTTATTGGCTATAATCAGACAGTATACAAGGGAGGCTGGGGTCAGAAACCTTGAAAGGGAGATCGCATCGATATGTCGAAAAGTTGCCAAGAAGATTGCAACAGACGGCGCAAATAATCATGTCCGGATCAACTCAAAGGCTATACCTAAATATTTAGGTGTTCAAAAATTTAGGCATGGAGAGATTGAAGGTAAAGACGAAATAGGTTTGTGTATTGGCTTGGCTTGGACAGAAGTGGGGGGGGAACTTCTTGCGATAGAATCTTCTCTTATGAAAGGTACCGGAAAGATGGTCATGACCGGCAAGCTTGGTGATGTGATGCAGGAATCCGTCCAAGCAGCTCTTACGTATGTTCGTGCAAGAGCTGAAAAGTTCGGTTTGGACTTAAATTTTTATAAAGAAACTGATGTCCATGTGCATGTACCGGAAGGTGCTATACCAAAAGACGGGCCTTCTGCAGGAATTGCAGTGGCAACGTCAATAGCTTCCGCTTTCATGAAGAGGCCGGTTCGCGGTGATCTTGCTATGACCGGCGAAATTACATTAAGAGGCAGGGTATTACCTATCGGAGGATTGAAAGAGAAGCTGCTTGCAGCGCACCGCGGTAATATTAAGACAGTAATTATTCCCAAAGATAACGAAAAAGATCTCGCAGACGTTCCAGCTAATGTCTTAAAGGCCCTTGACATAGTCTTTGTAGAACATATGGATGAAGTTTTAAAAGTGGCGCTTGGTCTTGATCTAAAAGAGCATGAAGAATTTGAAGAAGAGGCATCGATACACATTCCGTCTATTCCAGTGAGCGGTGCAGTCCGTCCTTTGGAAAATAGCTCTGTTAAATATCGACAGGCTTATTTATTGCTTGACAACAATAAATACAGTTGTTAAAAAATTAACAAAGGCGGGTAGCTCAGTTGGAAGAGCGCCACGCTTACACCGTGGAAGTCACAGGTTCGAGTCCTGTTCCGCCTACCATAGCCAAAAAGAGGTGAATACCTTAATACATTTACATATTCCTCTTTGAGAAGTAAGAAATTTGCTGTTTGTTATTTTCAATATTTCGGGGTCGTAGTTAAGATGGTTATAACGCCGGCCTGTCACGCCGGAGGGCGTGGGTTCAAGTCCCATCGGCCCCGCCAAATTTTCGAGGGGTTGACCACCAAAGGTTAACTCCTTTTTTTATTTTTTATGATGTGATTTAGGTGAGCGACTAAAGACGTCTCAGACCAGAGCATTTGCGTGGGCTCTAAAGAAAGGAGCAACATATTTTAGGGAAGAATATATTTGCAAAAATCAGGAACTTTTTTTCGACAGACGAACAATCACGCCTGGAAGAGGAACTGCAGTCTATTATAGAC
>Ga0187771_10000849_pt1 | contig 19562 bp, 17 predicted proteins | sample 0116_SJ02_MP15_1_FD_133139 | JGI IMG/M metagenome (GOLD analysis project Ga0187771, IMG submission 133139) | Tropical peat soil microbial communities from peatlands in Department of Meta, Colombia - 0116_SJ02_MP15_10_MG | ecosystem: Environmental > Terrestrial > Soil > Wetlands > Peat | place...
AACGGAAAGGGCAAGACTTCAGCGGCCTTCGGTCTTGCGCTAAGGGCGGCCGGAAGAGGGTTGAAAGTCTACGTGATCCAGTTCATCAAGGGCGGGTTCGACTACGGAGAACTGCACGTGGTCGACAGGATTCCTAACCTCACACTGAAAGCCTTCGGTCGCGGAAAATTCATAACCGTGAAGCCGCCTGAAAAAGAGGATGTCAGCTTGGCAGAGCAGGCGCTCCACCTGGCGAAACAGGTTGTCAGCAACGGAGAAAGCGACGTGGTCATCCTGGACGAGGTGAACGTGGCCGTCGGGTTGAAACTGATAAGCCTTGAGGAAGTCATGAGCCTGATCAGGAGCAGACCGGCGAACGTCGAGCTTGTCCTGACCGGCCGCGACGCGCCCCAGCAATTGATTGAAGCCGCAGACTTGGTGACAGAGATGAAGGAGATCAAGCATCCTTACAGGGAAGGACACGCATCTCGAAGAGGAATAGAATACTAGCTCCTCAGCTCAGATGACATTCCTAGCCGCTCTAGGCACGTGCTACTACCTCGCTGCTGTTCGGAAATCTCTGGTTCCAACCGCTACGGGCTATTTCGAACTTTATTGGAAAAGTCCATTCTAGAATTTTCAGTCCACTTTATCTTGAACACCTTTCCACTGTGGCCTCATCGGGACCTATTTTCAGTCTCACAAGTTCCTGTTAGATTACTGTATGCGCACATGGTTGTTCTGAGCATGCTTGAAAACGGCTTTAATTTGGCTGCCATCGATGTGTAGGCTCGAAGTTAAGTCTTTAGTTTACTCCGTGTTTGAGGTTAGACTGTGATCAGAGGGTAGACTTCTGCGGCGACGTATTTCACGTATTTTTCTTTTTCTGAAAGGTTGAAGATGGTCACTGATGCGTCCCTCGTAATGCCTACGACGTAGCCGAATTCTTTGGATCTGGCGACGACGTACCATAAATCTCCGTGTTTCGCGTAGTCCTCAAAGAGAGACGTGTTCACAAGGTCAGGGCCGTAGAGTGACAGCTTGTTGACGTTTGGTATGTCGACGTTGTCGAAGAACGTTATTTTTGTTTCTTCAGGGTTCTTGAGGTGAAACTGTCTCAACGTTTCAGGTGGAATTCTTGCTTCCAGAATTCCGCCGACCTTTTCGAATATTGCCTCGCTGAGCTTGTTTGCAATAAAGTTTGCGAGTTGTTTCTTTTCTACTATGGTCAAGAATGTTTTGTTTTCGTGTTGAGCGAAGCTGAAGAGGGCTTCAACCGTGCGTGGCAGTGGAGCAACTTTCCCCCTGTGAAAAACGCGGGTGACAAAATCGTGCGAGTAGACTCCACTGAGCATGTTCTTCGCTGGAAGGAGGCCCGCAACCTCGGTCAAGAGCTTGAACCGGTAATCACCTTCTTCAAAATCTTCCTCGACGTGGTAGTTCTGAAGTTCGGAAGCGATCTCTTCCAGCGGCACCGGTTCCGAAAGCTTGAAGATCTTTCCCGCGACGACCATGCTTAAACCCTCGTCCACTATCTTGCTTAATTCTGCTTATGAAACTTTGCAGATACTGATGTCTAACGTGGCTTATGATATGATCGTAGAGCGATCAAGATCGTTGATGAAGGTTTCGACGTCAATAGAGAGGTTTGCTCCCTTTTCCGAAAATTGCTGCGTGAGAATGACGTGAAAACAGAGCTTCGGAGCTTGAGAATGGGAGGCTTTGAGCAGGATTCATGGTAAACACACTGGAAGCCGATGAGCAGGGCTACGTTGATTGCCACAAAACCATCGATACTGCTTTAATATGAGGCCTCTCACCTCTACTACTGCCTCCTAGAGGAAACGCTTCGATGCTGATTCAGGAAGTCATCCTAGAGAACTTCATGAGTTACGAGTACGCTAGGGTACCATTTAAGCCGGGCGTAAATGTTATATGTGGACCAAACGGGGCCGGCAAGTCGTCCCTTCTGCTTGCGATTTCAGTGGCTCTCGGCCAGTCGTACACGGAGAGATCTCGAAAGCTGAGCGATCTAATTCGATGGGGAAAGGATCAGGCGAGGGTCACTGTCATCCTTGACAACGCTAGAAGGGGCAAGATCAGGCTCGTTCCGAAGTATGATAAGGATCAGATCTTCCTCACGCGGGTCCTGCGCCGCGATGGCAAGTACTGGTTTGAACTCGAAAACCGCGCGGCCACGAAGAACGACGTTGACAGGCTTCTCTCAAGGCTAGGTGTGGATCCTGACAACATACTCATAATCATGCATCAGAATATGGTCGAACAGTTCATAGTGCTTTCTTCACAGGAGAAGCTGCGGATGGTTGAAGCGGCTGTTGGACTTGAGGCTTACAGGGAAAACGTGCTACAAGCTCAGAGGAAGCTGACTCGCACTCTAAGCCAAGAAGAATCAATGGGCAAACTCTTAGAGTCTGCGGAGCAGACGCTGAGCTACTGGAGGGAACAATACGACAGGTTTCAGGAAAAGAAGCAGCTTTTGACGAGGAGAAGATTTCTTGAACGAGAACTGGCTTGGGCAGAAGTCGTTCGAAGAGAGAACGCTGTGAAGACCCTCATGGGTGGCAGGGAAAAGGAAGAGGGTAACCTGAACCAGATTGAGGAGCAAACCAAGGCCACAAAGCTCAGTCTTCAAACCGCGGGAGCCCACCATGAAAAATCCAAGAATGAAGGAAAATCATTGTCCGGCGATCGATTGGATCTTGAACGGCAGAGGGCTGCTGACGAATCGACGGTGGCCCTCTGTGAGCAAATTTTGAAAGAGACGTTAATGCTTGAGTCCTCTGGATTGGGATTTGATGCGTCTTCTCGAGCAGACAAGCGGAAAAATGCAGCTCTACCGCGACTGGAAATTCTCAGAAGCCAGAACCTGCGAGAGCTGATCCAGAGATCCAATCAGCACCTTCAAAAATTGAAGGCTGAGATACAAACAAACGAGTCCAGAATCGACCGATTAGAGGCTGACATTGAAAAGGCCGAGAACCTTGTGTTGGACGCCCGAATCAGCATAGCGTTGCTGGAGTATCGAAGGGAGAACGCGGCCGCTGCGATCGAATCGTTAGATGGAGAACTGAAGGAGGCAAGAAGACGCCTCTCCGAAGCAGCGGAGAAGGCGGAGCAGAGCGGACCGAGAATAGCCGTTCTAAAAGAGACAGGCGAGATACTCGATGAAATGCGGATCACCGAAGGGCACCTGGCTGCTCTCGCCGACGTTTCAGAGGACATAGAGAAGATGTACGAGAACTATTCAAAGCTCTACCTTGAACTGAAGGAAAAGGTGCAGTTGGTTGCGGAGAACCGAGAAAAGGCCCTCGAGGAAGTCAAAACTCGCACCCAGGCTTGGCGAACGGTCATCCAAAGCCTCTTGGACCGCGCAAACTTGGAGTACCAGAAGATTCTGACGCAAACTCAGGGTGTAGGAGAGGTGAGACTCAACAACGAACATGACATCGAGGCCGCTGGACTTGAGATTCTAGTGGGGTTCAAGGGAAGCAGGCCTGTTGCTCTGGACGCTTACACGCAGAGCGGCGGCGAAAGGACGACAGCGACGATGAGTTTCCTTCTTGCATTACAACGGCACGTTCGTTCGCCGTTTCGCGCAGTCGACGAGTACGACATTCATATGGATCCGAAGAATCGTGAGCTCATCGCGAGAGCGCTTATTTCAACAGTGACCGATGGGAATGCTCAGTACGTGGTGATCACGCCTAGCCAGATAACGTTTGCTGAGGAGGACGTAAACATAATCACAGTGCAGAATGCCGAAGGAAAGTCGATAATCAGAGAGGTTGTCTGATGGAGTCAAGGAAGGGAAGGCAGAGTCTTGGCAGGGAGAAGCTGTCTCACATAATCGAGACTTGCAGGGCCGTTGAGGAGCGCTCACTCGATCCTTTTCTGATAGACGTGAAACAGGACATCGAAGCTGTCAAAGAGTATTTTCCGAATTGGACTATTGCAGAAGACCTGTGCCTCGACGCTGCGACGATTCACCATCTCGCGTCAGTCATCAAGCTTCAGGGCGAATGGGTTAAGCATCGCTCAACGTCACTCTACACGGACCCTTTTCTTCTTGAGGAGAAGCTCAGGAGCTTCTCCAAGGAGGAAACCGTTGACACCTTTGTCAAGGCTTGGCATCCGATAATCGAACTGGAACAGATCTCGCTACACAGCCTGGCAGAAGCGATGGGGTACTGGATAAACCTGGTTCCTATTGACGAGAGGTGGAAGGAAGAACCGCCGGACAAGGTCGAAGCGGGCTTGGCTTCAAGAGAGGAGCTTCTGAAGGAACAAATCATACTGGACAAGGCGTTCTCTGAGGAACTGGAAAACTCTTGGCACGAGCTTCAAGAGCGCGTTCAGGAAAAAGGCGAGAACGGAAGAATTCCATACTGGCATTTCATAAGCGGAAAAACGTACGACGAAACTGTCCAGAGAGCCTTCTTGACGAGTTTCCTAGTAACCTACGGCTACGCAACTCTGGAGATCTATCCGCTCGAGGAAGAAATCTTCTTAAGGCCTAACGACAAGCCTGAACTCAAGATCGGCAAGAAGCAGTTGGTGTCCATCCCGATATCAGTCTCGGCTCAAGAATGGAAAAAACAGAAGGAGGAAGAACCTCATTGAGCAGGAGGAAAGCCGTCTACGCAAGCAAGCTCAAAAGGGCAACTCACCTGCTCTTCTACAAGAGGCACACAAAGCCAGGAGCAAAAGGCTGGGAGCTTCGAAAAACACTTGGCGCCGATTACTCAAAGACGCTGAAACTCTTGGACGACCATCTCAAGGCGCTGGACCTGCAGGTGAAAATGATCTTTGAAGAGGAAAAAAACGTAGAGAAGCCAACTCCCGAACAGCTGGACAGGGCAAGGTACTTCATAACGTTGAGAGGACAGATAACTCCTAAAGAAGCAAAGATGGTGGGATGGCGAATAGACGACCTTGCAGGACTGGCGATCACGATCAGCTACATCATATCCAAGAGGGGAAAAGCACCTCGGAAAGAGGTTGAAGACATGCTTCGTGACAAGCTTCCAGGATGGAAAGTGGGGATCAATATTGAACGCTACATCCGCCACGGATACCTCACACAGGACGAAAACGAACAGTTGTACCTCGACTGGCGAACCCGCGCTGAGGTTGATCAGAAAGCTCTTGTGGACCTAGTGTTGGCCAAATGAAAGAAACAGGCGGGCTCAGCCTGATTTGTCGTCGTCAAATTCCCTTCAAACTGGCGGACGGGCGACGCTAGTGTGCTCGCTCACTTTCTGAGTCTATGGTATGCCAAGGCTCCGACGTCTATCGCGATCAGCGCGACTAGAATCAGGAGCGGGCTTCCCAGGAATCGGTTTGTCGCCGACGTGTCTGAGCCGTTGACCAACCTCACAAGCGACAACATGAGCAGAAGGCTATTCATGAGGACAAGCTTGATCATGATGGAACAGCTCGGGGTTAGGTTATGCTCACGTTCTGTATCTGAAAGTACCGTTTCACGAGGAACCGCAGACGCTCCGCGTTCTTTCCGTTCTTGCCGATGGCTACACCCTTGTCCTTCGGGTTGACGGCCACAACTGCCATTCTCTTGCCGTCAGGTCTCTCCGTCACGCGGACTTCTTGGACGGCGGCGGGCTTCAAAGCGTTCCTGATGAACTTCACCGGATCTTCAGAGTATTCTATTATCTCGTGTTTCTTCCCTGTCATTCTCTCGAGCGTGTGAATGTTTCTGCCTCCTCTGCCTATGGCCACGCCTATTTGGCCCTCGTTTATGATGAAGATGATGCGTCCCTGCTCCTCGTCGACAATGCAGTCTTTGGCGCTAGCGTTCGTGATGCTCTCGAACAATGCAATATAACGCATTTCATTGCTTGTGAACTTTATTCCAGTCGTCACTCGTTTCCACCAGCAGGTTCCTCGGTCTCAGCCTTTTCGGTCAGCTTGAGGATTTCAGAATCGCCAGGTTCTCTTATACTTAGCGCTGAGACCGTGAAGGGCTTCCCGCACACCGCGGCCAAGTCGAGGGCCGTTCCCTTGAACGTGATGAACGGGACGGCCGACAATCCACTGTAGTACTCAATAGTCTCACGTGTGCTCTTGGGGCAGTTGGCAGCTATAATGATCATCTTAGCTCTCCCCATCCTTGCATTCTGCACGGCGGAGTCGACGCCGAACGTTACCTTGCCTGTTTTCACTGCGGTTGCGATGGCCTTGTTTAAATCTATCATTTGTTCTTCCCTCCTTTTGTCTCGAAGGTAGACATGTAAAGCTCCACCAATCCAGTGCCTATAGGTATTGACTGCCCGACTATCACGTTCTCGGTTACTCCAGCCAGTGGGTCGCTTTCACCCTTGACCGCAGCCTCAACTATGTTTGGCACGGTGATTTCGAAAGCCGCCCTTGCGAGAACACTGGACTTTTTCCCGCTGATACCATGCCGGCCTATCTGCTGTACCTCACCTGTCGAAGTCATCATGTCAGAAACGAGCATGACGTGACGAACGTCGACGTCAAGACCCTGGTCTTCTAGAACTCCCTTGGCCTCATGTATTAGCGCTTTTCTTGAAGCCTCTATTCCAAGGGTCTTGGCGATTTCGTGAACGTTGTTCGTGGTTGTCCTCGAAGTGTCGACTCCGCGGATTTCTAGAATCCTGGACAGGTTTGAACCGTCCGTTCTTATGACCCATTCTCCATGCTCCTCAGTGACCAAGACTCGTTTTATGCCCGCGACGCCTTTGACTTGCAGGGCTGGAATCTTTCCCAGCATCTTCTTCAGTGCATCAGCCTTCTTCGGTTTGATGTACAGGTTGTTGCCCTTCGCCCTGACACTCGCGTTCTGTGTCTGCAGCGCTCCTCTTAAATCGTCCAGCGACGCGTTCCTGTCTTCCATCATTGTCTTGTTGAGTTCGATGATTATCTCCTCGCGCACCGCGTCCTCGTAGATTGCCTGAGCCAGGTTCTCAACTGTCGTAAAAACTATGCTCCGCGCGATCCTTACCGCTTCTTCTCGTCTCTTACGATGCTCCTCGTCCAGATAGATTGTCATAATAGGAGTTGAGGGTATTCTCCTTGCGTCGACGATTTCTATCAATCTTGGCAGCCCAAGCGTCACGTTCTGTTCCCTGACCCCGGCATAGTGGAATGTTCTAAGCGTCATCTGTGTGCCGGGCTCGCCGATTGATTGAGCTGCGACGATACCGACTGCTTCGCCTGGTTCCATCAGTGCATGCTCGTAGTGTTCGACCGTGAGTTTGATGGCCTTGCTCACGCTCGCCGCTGCAAGCTTCGACTTCGCCAGGTTCTCCTTCAACTCTTCTGCTAAGACAGGTGTCAGCTGAGCTTCAGCTTGTTTGAGTTGTTTCTTGATCTGATCAGCCGATGCGGGCTTCCCTCTTTCCCGAGATATTTTCATCTGGTCAACGAGTCGACCAACGTTCACCGCCTTTCCGTGATCGCTTTTCGCAGGGTCAACACCGTCCTCTCCGTACTGGAACTGAATTATGTCGCCCGCCGAGTCCCTGACGGTTCCATCATACTCCAGGCGGATGTGCTCGAGTGCGTTGATCAGTCTTCTCTGCATGTAACCGCTCTGCTGGGTTCTAACAGCTGTGTCAACGAGTCCTTCTCGACCGCCCATCGAGTGGAAGAAGAATTCGATCACGTCGAGTCCTTTCTGGTAGGATGAGTACACGAATCCTCTCGCCTTTGGCTTTGCGTCGCCAGCCTTGAAATGAGGCAGGGCGCGGCCCTGGTATCCTCTGAGTATTCTTTTTCCCCGGACTGATTGTTGTCCTACGCACGCGCTGATCTGTCCGATGTTTAGGCTTGAGCCTCTAGCGCCTGTTCTGGTCATGACGATGCCCGCGTTTTCGAGCGTAAAGTCCTCGTCAGCTATCTTGCCCGACTCGTCCCTTGCCTTCGCCAACTCGTTCATGACGTAGATCTCAAAAGAGTCTTCCAGCGTCTGTCCTGGAAGCCTTGGAAGGGTGGCCTTTTCGTAACTGTCTATCAGGTCCAGTATCTTCTTTTCGATTCTCTCCATCGTCCTGTGAATTCGGTCCTCGGCTTTCGGAGAAAGGACAAGCTCATTGTAGGAGTAGGTGAACCCGCGCATCGTTATGAAGAGCTTGAGGAGGTGCGTTATCCTGTTGAGGAATTCACGTCCCGCTTGGGTGCCGTAGTCTTTTATTATTCTGTGGAGCAGGCTTTCAGACTGCTCTGCGCCTATTGATCTTCTATCAATGACTCCTGTGAGTAGTTCGCCGTTCTTGACTACGACGTAAGCGTCGTACTTGCAGTCTTCTTCCTCGCATTTCGTACAGCCCTGACATATGCTTGCTTTCAGAACGTAGTTCATGTCTTTTGGCAGGAAAAGGCTGAAAATCTGCTTGCCGGTCCACAGTGGTCTGGGTTCTCTGATCTTCGGCTTAGGCACGGGACCTGTGTATCCGGCCCCTAGGAGCAGCCTGTTCACCTCGTTGACTGTCAGGTAGTTGCTTTTTCTGGTAAAGAGGTAAGCGCTCGTGATGAAATCCGTGTTCGCTCCTATGATTGGACCCCCGAATCTTGGTGACAGTATCTGGTCCTGGACCTGCATGAGCAGGAGCGCTTCAGTGCGAGCCTCTTCACCTTGAGGGATGTGGAGGTTCATTTCGTCGCCGTCAAAGTCCGCGTTGTACGGTGGGCAGACGCAAAGATGCAGGCGGAACGTCTTGTAAGGCAAGACCCGCACGTAGTGGGCCATTATTGACATTCGGTGAAGTGAAGGTTGGCGATTGAAGATGGCTATGTCGCCGTTCTTGAGATGTCTCTCCAAGACGAATCCGACCTCAACGGCCTCTGCGATCTTTTCTCTGTCGAGGACGAATTCCAGTCTTATGCGTTTCCCGTCAGGTCTGATTATGTAGAGGGCTCCGGGATACTGCTCAGGCCCGTTTTTCACCAGGTTTCGCACTTCTTCCAGGTTCCACTCGGTGACCTTTTCAGGTACGGACAAGCGTATCGCGACTTCCAGCGGAACGCCGACTTCGTTTATGTCAAGGTTCGGGTCAGGGGAGACAACGGTGCGCGCTGAAAAGTCGACTCTCTTTCCCGAGAGGTTGCTCCTGAACCTTCCCTCTTTTCCCTTCAGTCTCTGAGAAAGCGTCTTCAAAGCCCTTCCTGAACGGTGCCTAGCCGGGGGTATTCCTGAGGCTTCGTTGTTGAAGTACGTCGTTACGTGGTACTGTAGAAGCTCGGACAGGTCCTGAATAATCAGCGTCGGGGCACCGGCATCCATGTTTTCCTTGAGCCTCTGGTTTATCCGAATTATGTCCACCAGCTTGTGTGTGAGGTCATCCTCGGATCGAATGCCCGACTCCAGCGTTATCGATGGGCGAACGTAGACCGGAGGGACCGGCAGAACCTGTAGCACCATCCACTCTGGCCGAGCGGTCTTCGGGTTGAATCCCAGAAGCTCTAGGTCTTCGTCAGGTATTCGGCCAAGTCTCTCTCTTGTCATGCTCGGAGTCAAAGGTTCGGAGCCGCTTTCAGGGATCTGCTCACTGAATTTCGTCGGTTTTTCAAACGCTATCTTGTACTGCAACGCGCCACAGTGTGGACACTGTTTCGTTTTTGTTTCTTGGAATATGACCTTGTAGACGCTGTCAGGGACTAGCCCCAGAAGCTGACGAGTCTTGTCAATTCTGGTTCGAAGCCTCTTCGCGCTTTCATCTGGAACCAGTATACGCCCGCAATTTCTACAAGTCGCTCTTAAGAGATCGTATATCAGCTTCGTAAACTCGATGTGGATTATCGGAACGGCTAGCTCAATATGGCCAAAGTGGCCGGGGCATCTTATGGCTGTGTTTCCGCACGTTCTGCATCGCTGCCTAGGCTCCAACGTGCCAAGCCTGCCATCCATGAGTCCGGCCGTTATCGGAGCTCCATCCTCATCGTAAGTGTCAGGCGTTTGAATCTCCACGACTGAGATCTTGCGCAGATCCTGCGGCGAGAAGAGGCCGAAGTTGATTTCATCGACGACCTTGTGGATGATTTCTTCAGCGGCCATGTTAGGCCTTCTCCTTAAGCTTCAGCTTCGGTGAAACGCAGAGGCTTACGAGTTCCTGAAGCAGCAGTTTGAAGGCGTAAGACACCACTGCCGGGGATATCTTTGCCTTGTCTTCGCAGAGTTTGCACACGTACCTTCTCTGTTTCATGTCGTAGTAAGCTATTTGTCCACATGTCTCACAGATGTAGAGTGTGTACTTGTCTGATTCCTCGAGCAGCCTATCTCGGAGAAGCATTGCCGCTCCGTGGCCTATCAGGCAATCTCGCTCCATCTCGCCGAACCTCAGGCCGCCTCCCCTTGCTCTGCCCTCGGTTGGTTGCCTCGTCAGCATTTGCACTTGCCCCCGTGCTCGAGCGTGTATCTTGTCGGCTACCATATGATGGAGCTTTTGATAGTACACGACTCCTACGTAAATGTCACCGACGAATTTTCCGCCAGTCACACCGTTGTAGAACGTCTCTGCTCCAGTATTGCTGAATCCCAAGCGGACCAACGACTTTCTGATTTCCGCGGATGTTTCGCTTGAAAACGGGGTGCCGTCGACTGGTTTCCCCCTAACCGCTGCGGCTTTTCCAGCCAAGGATTCGATGAACTGTCCAACCGTCATCCTCGATGGAATGGCGTGCGGGTTGATTATTATGTCTGGCACGATTCCGTCCTCGGTGAACGGAAGGTCTTCCTGCGGCACTATTAGGCCTATGACCCCCTTCTGCCCGTGGCGTGAGGCGAACTTGTCTCCGAGCTCAGGTATGCGTTGATCGCGGACCCTTGCCTTCACAAGCTTGCTTCCCTCGCCGGATTCGGTTATGAAGATAGCGTCAACGATTCCGGTCTCCGACGGTCGCATATCTACTGAGGTGTCCCTCATAGAGGGCCCCTTCACCTCAAACTCTTTGTATTCCTCGAGGAATCGGGGTGGGCTTATCCGGCCGATTAAGACGTCTCCTCCTAGAACGCCTGATTCTAGCCCTATTATGCCGTCAGGTTCAAGAAGTCTATAGTACTGTTCTCCTCTGAAACCCCTCGTGCCGGGTTCGGGCAGGATGAATTTGTCCTTTAAGCCTCCTAAGTATTGGCGACACTCTGCCTCGTAGATCCTGTAGAAGGTGGAACGTCCCAGCCCTCTTTCTATGGAGGCCTTGTTGAAGATAAGTGCGTCCTCCATGTTGTATCCTTCGAACGACAACACTGCTACCACGCAGTTTTGTCCTGACGGTCGAAGCTTGTAGCCTATCGTGTCCATTACAGCCGTCTCGACAAGAGGTACTTGAGGATAATGCAGCACGTGTGACCTTGAATCTACGCGTTGCTGAAAGTTCGTAGCGTACACTCCTAGGGCTTGTTTTGCCATGGCTGCTTGGTAGGAGTTTCTTGGCGACTGATTGTGTTCAGCGTACGGTGTGGTCGACGCACATATTCCCAGGATCGTGAACGTGGCGATTTCCATGTGAGTGTGATCTTCTGTCACCTCACCGGGGCTCAGTGCGATGTACGCGTTTTCCTCTTCTTCTGCATCCAAGTACTCGACTAAGCCGTTCTTGACGAGGTCTTCCCATGACCATTCGGTAATGGATATCTTCTCAATGTGTTCCTGTTGTAGTCTTGGAACTCCTTTTTCTACTATTATTAGTGGGCGCCTGACTCTTCCTTCGTCGCAGTTAACGTATAGTTCGTCCCTTCTTCCGTGAGCCTTGGGGAAATATGCTATGTTGACTTCTGTTGAGATTTCTCCTCTTCTTCGTTTTTCTCTGAACTCTTGTGCGAGGCGATCCGAGGTGTCGCAGTATCCGATGATGTTTCCGTCAAGAAAGACTTTTGCTCCGGAAAGCTTGAGGTCTGCTCCGGCTTCGTTTATCGGTGTTACGCCCATCATCACGAGCGTCTGCTTCATTCTTTCAGGGTTGACTCCTACGGAGATGCACGCTGAGAGCGCCAGATTCTTCACCAAGCCGCAGTTTGAACCTTCAGGCGTTTCGTTCGGGCAAAGCCTGCCCCAGTGCGTTGCGTGGAGATCTCTTGCTTCAAAGTTCGGTTGGCTCCTGCTGAGTGGTGACTGTAGTCTTCGGAGGTGGCTCAGCGTTGAGATGTGGTTTGTTCGGTCTAGGAGCTGAGTTATGCCGACTCTTCCTCTTCCCCAGTTTCCCGTTGCAAGCGAGTGTTGAAACCTCTCTGTGATTATTCCAGGTCGGACGGCTGCCGACACGGTTATGATTGAGCCCTTGACCCCTATGCGTTCAAGCTGATACTTTATGTCTCGCGTGAGATTCCTGAATGCGATCCTGAAAAGGTCTGCGAGAAGTGGGCCTGCGAGTCTCAGACGCTTGTTCTTGAAATGATCTTTGTCGTCCTCGTTTCTCCTTCCCAGCTTGAGTTCTAATGCTTTGCAGGCCATTTCGCCTAGAAAGAGGGCTTTGTCTCTTCGATTCTGGTCGACTCTTCCTATGTGTGGTAGGAAGTTCTTGTCTATGGCGGTCTCTGCTTTTTGGAGGCGATACTCTTCGACTTGTCCGTGAGCGACCCTGTTTCCTATGAAGAGGATAGCGTCTTTCGAAGTGTCGACTCCGACCGCTTTTTCGAATGATGGATCCAGCTCAGCCTGCACTTCCTTCTCTAGTGAGACGGCTTCTGCTATCTGCTTGTCTGACTCGAGTCCGAGGGCTCGCATCAGCACGACGAACGGTATTTCAGTTGGCACGCCTGGAATTGACACGTATAATGCTTCGTCTGATTTTACCTTAAGTTCAATTCTCGCTCTGAAGCCAACTGTCGTCGAGAATATTTTCGATTGATATACTGGCGAGGCTCCCTTGTCGTCTATGTCTACAATTACACGGTTGGGAGCCAGGTCCTCCATGGCTACTATCACGCGTTCTGAGCCGTTAACGACAAAGTAGCCGCCTGTATCATCAGGGTCTTCTCCGCACGCTATGAGCTCTTCCCGAGATAGCTGCGATAGGAAGCAGAGTTTTGACTTCAGCATAACGGGTATGTTTCCGACGTAGACTAGTTCCGTATCCTGCTCTCTGCCATCCAGGACCGGAGTCATTTCTAGGGCTATAGGTGCGGCGTACGTTAGGTTTCTCAGCCTTGCTTCCATAGGGTAGATCTCATGCTTCGTGCCGTCCACTTCTGTCATGTATGGACCTGTTATCCTTGTTTGTGGATCAATTATCCATACTTGTCCCAGCTTCACCTTGTACGGACTCTCTGGCACTTCTATTGGAATCTCGCCTACTTCATCCACTACTTCCTGCAGTCCGTGATCTATGAACTCGTTGAAAGAATCGAGATGCTGGCGAACTAGGCCTTTTTCCCTGAAGAAGGATCTTAGCAAAAGGTTTGTTTCTTCCTTAGGTATTACAGTCATCTCATGCGACCTCCCGCACTCCAAAGCTCAGGTTCAAGGTGACAGTGTGACTTAGGGCGGGTAACTTCAAACTTTCGGTTTCCTCCGGATTAAAAAGGATGTTTGATACTAAGGGTTAGAACGTAAACAATGGAGCTATCTAATAAACTTTTTTGTAAGGTCCTGGCGTTGTTATTTAGCCCGCTCGCTCCGCGGATCCTCTGCAAAAACAGCGCGGCACCCGCAACGGTTGAAACGAAGCGTCATCTTTTTCTCGATTCCTGCATTCGCGTAGTGTTCTTGATTTACTCTTTATTGCAAGTTTTGACCTCGCTCGAAGGTTTGTTTTTGCTGATTGGTTCTCGTTTTGCTGGAAAAGCCGAACAGTTGAGAAATCGGCAGAAAAATGTGTTCGAAGTCCCGTGACCTGCTTCCTTTAAGATGCAAAGGCATGCAAAGCTGAAACCAACGGTTCTTATTTGCTTGTCTGTAAAAATTAGGCTCGCCAAGAAACTAGGCGGGAAATGATTAATAGGAAAGACATGAAAGTCTGTTATCGAACGCAGCGGTCGCCAAGCCAGGTCAAAGGCGAAGGACTCAAGTTCGAGTGCTGGGCGACAGTCCCCATGAGACATCCTTTCCCGTAGGGGTTCGCCGGTTCGAATCCGGCCCGCTGCACTTTTCCAATTTTCCCAAATAAGACTTGCCCTGCGCCTAGTTTAGGATTTCAACTGCAAATTCTTGAGTTCGTATTTTCTAATATTCTTTTACACCCAGATTTAGAGCAACGCGCTGTGAGAATTGTTAAATGCAACGCAGTATACCCCTGAAAAAGCATTGAAATCCTGTGGCAGTAACAATCACTTTCTCGATCTATCACATGTGCAGCCTCTTATTAGCGGGCGCTACAGGCAAAAATACTTTAGTAGCTAAGTGAACTAGGTTATTAAGCTACTTAACTAGGAATTAGGCTGAGTGACGAATGAGCAACAAGGAGAAGAGCGGCGCGAGCGAGAATGAGTCTCCTTCACACCTTATCGACGCGAGAATCAAGGAGCTCGTCGATTGGCGCGGCAAGACGCTTGAAAGGGTGCGACGGCTCATCAAGGAGGCGGATCCGCAGATTGTTGAAGAGTGGAAGTGGGCGAAGCCCACGTCACCTGGAACGCCAGTCTGGTCCCACAACGGCGGCATCTGCACGGGCGAAACCTACAAGAATGTGGTCAAGCTCACCTTCTTCAAGGGCGCTTCGCTGGAGGACCCCTCTCACTTGTTCAACCAGCCTGGAACCACCAGACGCGCCATCAACCTCCATGAAGGCGACAAGATTGACGAGGGCGCCTTCAAGACCCTCATTCGTGCAGCTGTGAAACTGAACACGTCCAAGTCCCGCCAGTGCTAACTGCTCGGATGGTTAGGCGAGTTCGACTCTTCTCCAAAAGCGGCTTCCCAACGTAGATCACGGAGGAAATAGCGAGCAAAGAATATATCCATGTTTAGGTCTGGGGAAAAGCTAGAGCGGGTTTACTGCCAGGCGAATTTGAGTGTCGTTGGCTGAGGACGTACTGAGGCTCAAGAAAGAGAAGAAAGCCGTTATTTTGGCTCACAATTATCAGCGGCCAGAGATTCAGGACGTAGCTGATTATGTTGGCGACAGCATCGAGTTGAGTAGAAAAGCTATGGAGGAAAAAGATGCAGAGCTCATCGTGTTTTCTGCCGTGGATTTCATGGCAGAGTCGGCTGCAATCCTGAACCCTGGCAAGAAGGTTTTGTTGCCGACTCTGGGGGCACGGTGTCCGATGGCTCAGATGCTCACTGTCGAAGAGGTCAAGCGTTCGAAGGCTCTGCATCCGGAGGTTCCTCTGGTGCTGTATGTTAACAGCTTGGCTTCGGTCAAGGCGTATTGTGATGTGTGCTGCACGTCTGCAAATGCCGTCGATGTAGTTGAATCGCTGAGTGCGGACACTGTCCTCTTTGGGCCGGACCGTAACTTGGCTGAATATGTTGAGGAAAAGACTGGCAAGAGGGTTATTCCAGTTCCCGACTGCGGGTTCTGCCCCACTCACCTGCTTTTCCAGCCTGAGGATGCCGTGGTGCTTAAGATGCAGTATCCCGACGCCGTGGTGATGGTTCATCCGGAGTGCGCAGGCGAGATGAGAAACGTTGCTGATTACGTGGGCAGCACTTCTCAGATGTGTCGATTCGCCAGAGAGAGCAGCTCCAGAAGGTTCATCGTCGGCACTGAGGAGGGGATACTGCATCGGTTGAGAAGGGATAATCCCGCGAAGGAGTTCTTTCTGGCCTATGATGGCGCTGTTTGTCCGAACATGAAGCTCAACACTCTGGGCAGAATTTATGCTTCTCTGAAGGAAGAGAAGTATGCGATAACTGTTCCTGAGCCTATTGCTAGCAGAGCTCGTAGAGCGCTCGAGAGAATGTTTGCTTTGAAGGGCTGATGCTTCTGAAGGAGAAGCGGCGTCTTGGTTCTTGAGTTGATGTTTGCCGAGTGGCCGAGCGGCGGTGCGGTGACGTTTCAACTGCGTTGGGTACGGTTGAGAAGTGAAGCAGATGGAGAATTGAGAGTGTTTGAAGGAAGGTTCAGTCCGGGACAATCTACGTTGATGGGCAGCGTGGACATGGTTTATCTCGGTTACTTGTGTTGGTGATGGTCTTTGTGCTCTGCGCGTGATGCTTCTGATGCTCGACCCGGCTATCGTGTCGGTGGCAGCTTCGAGGACTTGGGACTAGCAAAGAAGAGGCTTCGCGAGATGCGTTTGGGGCTCTCGATCGTCAAGAATAGCTGTGTCCTGTTTGAATCTGGTCAACGTGGAGTCTACGGCTTCCTGGACGCGGTTGAGAAGGAAGGATCTATGCTTGAGGGAGCTTCGGTTGCGGACAGAGTTGTCGGTAAGGCTGTTGCGCTATTGTGTGCCTACGCTAAGGTCAGGGCGGTTCATGGGATGACTATGAGCGAAGCCGGTAGGACGGTCCTGCGGCGTTACTCGGTGTATCACGAGTGGCAGGACCTGGTTGAGAATATACTGACCGTTGATCGAGCAGCGGTTTGTCCTTTTGAGAGACTTGTCGGGGGCGTCTCAGATCCTCAGGTTGCTTACGAGAGGCTCAAAACGCAGTGTCACCATTCCAAACGTTAGATTCGACCCGGTTAGAGAGAATGCGAACAGTTTATATCAAGGCGAAATGAACTTGGTTGTGTTGCAGAACTATCGCGTCTAGAGCGATGATGTGCAGATGAGTGGGAAGCCTGTTCACGTCAGTGATTCGACCTTCGACGGGATGGTAAATAAGCATCCTTTGGTCATAGTTGATTTTTGGGCCTCCTGGTGCGGCCCTTGTCGAGCATTGGCGCCAACGATTGAGGAGTTGGCCAGCGAGTATGATGGGAAGGTCATCGTGGGGAAACTTGATGTTGACGAGAACCCTTCGACGGCCGAACGCTTCGGGGTCTACAGTATTCCGACGGTGGTGATGATGAAGAATGGAAAGGAAGTTGAAAGGGTCGTCGGATGCGTGCCCAAAGACTGCATCGAAGCCATGATGAAAAAATACATGGAGTAGGAAAACATGGAGATCTCTGAGAGTAGAATGCTGGGCGCCCTGATCCTGCTTTTGGGCGTTTCTTGTCTTGCCGTGGGTGTGTACACGAACCAGTTGAACGCCCTGACAGACATGTTGAAGACTGCTTTCCACCTTTTTGGCGCATGATGGCCTAGAAAACCTCACAAAGACACCTCGAAAACATGAATGTCGTCGGAAAATTCCTATGGCAAGAGGCCCTGTCAGATTCTTGAGTTTCCGCAGGTGTTAATGCGGTTCGTCTCGAGAGTAGTTCGAACTTTCAATGTGGAGTCTTGGCGCTATTGCGGCGTGGGTTTCCGGCGAGCTCAGCTCATTCTTGTCGTACGGCCTGTGCGCTCTGTCTGTGAAAGGTTCAAATAGAATCCGACTGTCTAGTGTTTCTTCGTGGTGATGTGCATGCGTTCGCGTGAGGTTGACGGTCGGACTGTTGAGAGTGACGCGGTTTTAGAAGTCGCCAAGCTGATGTTGGTGTCTGCGAGGACAGCTCCGAAATCCGGCGGCGTAGATGACATCTTGGCGATGGTTGTCTCTGGAGAGAGGAAGGCTGCAATCGCCAAGGAGATGGAGATGATCGGTGAAGACCGAAGAGTTGAGGGTAAGTTTGAGGGGTTCAGGCGCGACGCTGACAACGTTAGGCGTTCGGAAGCGATCGTTCTGATCGGTGTGAGAGGCAAAAAGAGCTTCGCTCTTGACTGTGGGGCCTGTGGCTACAACACTTGCAAGGATTTTAACGCGGCAGGATCGAAGATGGGAAAGGACTTCGTGGGTCCGACGTGTCTGTTCAAGGCCTTGGATCTCGGAATAGCTCTTGGTTCGGCCGTGAAGACGGCGAGCGTGTTGAACGTGGATAATAGAATAATGTACCGGGTTGGCACGGCTGCTTTGAGGCTTCGGATGCTTCCGGAGGCGACGGTAATAATGGGGATACCGGTTTCAGCCGAGGGGAAGAGTATCTTCTTCGATCGCAAATAGTCGGGGTGCTAGTTTGTCGGCTTTGTTTTTTCGAGCATTTTTTCAAGGGTCCACCGGATGCTCGATTTGAGTTCTCTCATGCGCTCTGCGTCTACGTTGTTGACGCATATCTCGCGGAGAATGTCTTCGTCTTTGATTATGCTGTAGGTTAGGGCGCGGTCAGGCGGTAGTTGTCCAGTCCTGATCAGTTCGCTGTCCCTTTCCTGCATTTTCACGAGGACCCTCTCGACGAGAAACTGTGTGAAAGGCGGCGTGTTCACGTCGAAATTCTTGTCCGCTGCGGGCAGCGTGCGTAACGAGTCCTCCGTCATGTAGAGGACGGCCATCACCTCACCGGAAGCGGTCTTCAACTGCACGACGTTTTCTGGAAGAGCCGGTTCCTGAAATTGATCCGTCTGCTCAACGGTTGCCTCTCTTTCCGTTCCGATTGCTCGGCTTTCTGGTTCTTCCTTGATTGTGTCAGCGCGTATGAATCCTTTCTCCATAATTATGGAGTTTACGATTTCCAGCGTGGCTTGCAGATCCTTGAGTTCACCCTCGACTTTTTTTGTTCTTCTTGCAAGTTTTTCTCTGAACTCGATGAGTCTCTTCATCTTATCGGCGTCTTGGGACATTTTCCATGCACAAGGAAAATGGTAAGTCCTGTCCTCCTTATCAAGCCTTTGAAAAGGTGTGGTCAATCCTGGGAGGCGAGGAACCTACAGTTGCCTTTATAGTCGCTAGAATTTTCACGATGCATCCACGCAGTGGTCATTGATACGATGAGCTTAGTGGCTCTGAGATTGCATGTTCCTGGTGGGCGTGACTAGGGTTATGATACACGGTACGAAGTTTTTTCAGTAGTACATACCGCGTGGCTTAAGCAGTCTCTGTGATGGCACAATCTTCCGGGGGCTCTTCAGGTTCTGCTCCGGTTGAGATGGGTTTAAGTTCGAGTTCTAACTCTTTTTGAAGAAAGCCTTCGAATTCTCTGAAAACCGGGCTGTCTGTGTGGTTCAGCCTGTAGCACACGTTTTTGCCTTCCGCGAATCCGCTCAGGTCGTAAAGGGCGGTCCTGCGGGAAAGCGAAGGATTGCTGAGGACAGTCTTGGCGAAGGTTTCTGATGGTACACTTGAGAAGAGCCAAGCAGTGTAGGAGGATTCGACGACTCTATACGTCAAGCCTTCTTGAACGACGCATTTTTTGTCATTTGTTATTCTCTTGAATGAGGAAGGGTGGATGTCCCCGACAGAAACGAAATTGTGGTAACTGTCTTCGGTCTCTATCCAATCGTTTTTCTCGGAGGTTTTCCAACCGTGATTTCTGCATAGGTCCTTGAACCTGGTTAGTATCCCACAGATCTTGGATATTTTCAAGGCGAGTTCGACCTTCGGTTAGTTTCTTCTAGAACAATCCTCTATTTGAGAGCCCACAGATTTAAAGCTATTCATCTGATTTTGCGCACAAGTGTAAGCATTTCGGCGCATATTCCGACAATTTGTAGATAAACGGCCTTTTTCTCTACAGATCCCCGACTAATCCCAAGCAAGCCAAGCCTGACGGAAACAGGTTCTTCACACTTATTGGACAAAAAACGATAAATTCACTTAGTGAGCTTTGTCTAACGTGGA
>Ga0187771_10000850_pt1 | contig 19526 bp, 21 predicted proteins | sample 0116_SJ02_MP15_1_FD_133139 | JGI IMG/M metagenome (GOLD analysis project Ga0187771, IMG submission 133139) | Tropical peat soil microbial communities from peatlands in Department of Meta, Colombia - 0116_SJ02_MP15_10_MG | ecosystem: Environmental > Terrestrial > Soil > Wetlands > Peat | place...
GTCCTCTCTCGATACTACGACGGGATCGTGTATCGCGTCCATCACTGGCAGGACGGGGTGGAACTCGCTCGATGGGCGAGCGTACCCGTCCTTAACGCCCTCGACGACCGCGAACACCCTTGCCAGGCGGTGGCCGACCTCCTCACCTTGAAGGAGCGCTGGCGGGGGGGGTTCCGGGATCGGAAGCTCGCCTACATCGGAGCGGGGAACAATCTCCTCAACTCGCTCGTGCTGGGATGCTCGATCGTTGGGCTCGATCTGGTCGCTGCGATCCCTGAGGGCCACCGACCCTCCGACGCACTCCTCGCGGAAGCGGCGCGGTTCGCGCGCGCCACCGGCGCCTCCACCCACGTTGTGTCCGACCCGAAGGAAGCGGCCCGAGACGCGGATGCAGTTTACACCGGCGTCTGGACTTCGAGGTGCGAAGCAGCGGAGGAGGCACGTCGCAAGGTCGTCTTCCGGGGCTACACGGTGAACGAGGCCACGCTCGACCTAGCTCATCCGGGCGCCTTCGCGATGCACCAGCTTCCGGCCCATCGCGGCCCGGAGATTTCCGACGCGGTGATGGATGGGCCTCGGCAAGCGATATGGGATCAGGTGGAAAACCGCCTCCACGCCCAGAAAGCGATCCTCGGCCTGCTCATGCGACCCCGGGGCGACTGAGATGCCGCGGCGGGGGCACTGAACGCTCGAGAGCCCGGATGGATGCGGCGCTGGGCTGGGATTTGAATCGATCGGTAGTGCTCCCCCACGACACCTAAGATTCGCCGGAACCGCTCATTCCGGGACGGGAATCCCCACTGCGATGAGGCAGGTCCTGCCGGGACACAGTCCCCCCCGCTTGCCGCCGGTCTTGCGCGGTGGAGCGGCCCCTGCGCCGTGCTCGAGGTCCGGTCTCGGGTAACCCGCGCCCGGACGCGATCGGCTCGTGGACGTGCACCTCGTCGTTCGGAGTCCCCAGATCCCGGTTCTTCGATGGTCCGAGGGCCGGAACTCTGGGTCTGCGCTCTACCTCGCGACCTGTGCCCGCCCGGACCCCCGATCCTTCAGATCCACGGAGCGAGGCCTCCAGAGGGCCGCCATCACCACGGCCGCCAGCGGGACGGCGGTCAGATAGACCCAGAGGTCCACGTACGTTCCCGAGAGCACGGCAGGAGCCACGCTGCGCGCCGGGTTGAGGGAGCTTCCCGTCCATGGCCCTATCACGTACGTGGAGAGGCCGACGGCCGCAGGCGGAAGGACGATCCTCCAGCGGCCGGCGCCTTCTCCCTGGTCCGCGAGAACGTAGACGGCGCCTACGAGCAACGCCGTGAAGACCGCTTCGGAGACGAACGCCCATGTGACGTAGCCGTGGGAAGGCAAGGTCGCGCCGAGGTGGCTGCCCCCGCCGAGCGACAGCAACACCACACCGCTCGCGAGGAACGCGCCCAGGAACTGAGAGGCCCAGTAGGAGGCGGCCTCCCTCCAAGAGATCCGGCCGCTGCCCGCGAGCGCCAGCGTCACCGCGGGGTTGAGGTGGGCACCAGAGACCCTGAGGAAGAGCGCGACCGGGATCAGGACGGCCAGGAACCAGGCGACGGCCATCGCCCATTGTGGGATCCCGCCGGCGTCGCCGGCCGCCACGATCGTGCCGGTCCCGATCCCCACGAGCAGGGCGGTGCCGGCGACCTCGGCGAGGCACCGGTGGAGGAGACGTCGCGGCACGCGGGCTCAGCGGCCGTCCGGGGGCGCGGCGCGGCGCTTGTCGGCGAGCGCCAGCTCACGCCGCAGCCGTTCCACGCGGGTCTGGAGCTCCCGGCGGAGCTGGCGGAACCCCGCGTCGTCCAGCGTCGCGGGATCCGGGAGCGCCCAATCCCGGACCTCCACCACCTTCAGCCGCGCCGGACAGCTCGCGCTATCGAGACAGCCCATCGTGACGACCGCTCCCGCGGCGGACAGCATCTCGTCGGTCAGCCGCTGCGGCGGATGGGACGGCAGCTCAAGCTCGACCTCGCGGAGCATGCTCTCGGTCCGCGGATTCGGGGCCGACGCGGGCAGGGTCCCGGCGGAGATCGCTCGCCAGCCGGGGGTCGGGTTCCGGTTGAACATCGCCTCCGCCATCAAGGAGCGGCAGGCGTTCTCGACGCAGACGAAGAGGACCGTCTTCTCCTCCATGGTCCCTCAGCCTCCCGGCTTGACCGCACGGATGTCTGCGGGCACCACGCCCATCGAGGCTCGGCCCGAGAGCGGATCCGGGGGGCTCTCCGGACCCCTCAGGTCGACCCGAACGTCCCGGAAGCCGGCCCTCCTCAGGAGCCGCTTGACCGCGCTCCCCTGGAGGGCCCCCGACGAGCACGACGACCAGAGCGACGGGTCGGCCCGGTCCCGGGCCGATATCGGCCGCGTGGCCACCATGTCCGAGACGGCCAGTCGGCCGCCCGGACGGAGCACCCGGAACGCTTCGTCATAAACGGGAGCTTTCGCTGGGGCCAGGTTGATCACGCAGTTGGAGATGACCACGTCGACCGAGCCGTCGGCGACCGGAAGGTGTTCGATCTCGCCGAGCCGGAACTCGACGTTCGAGTAGCCGCCGGTCCGGGCGCTCTCCCGCGCCCTCCCGACCATTTCGGGGGTCATGTCCACGCCGATCACGTGCCCTTTCGACCCGACCTTCCTTGCGGCCAGGAAACAGTCGATCCCTGCTCCGCTCCCCAGGTCGAGAATCACCTGACCGGGCCTCAGCGCCTGCAGGGTCGCCGGGTTCCCACACCCCAACCCGAGATTCGAGCCTGGAGGAACGGAGGCCAGCTCCTTCCGCGAATATCCCACCGGAGCGGCCACCGGTAGGTTCCCGCAACAGGAGCCGGACGAGCCGCTCCCACAACAGCCGCCCGCCGTTCCATCGGTCGGGCCGCAGCTCCCGCCGGAAGCGATCGCCCCGTATCGAGCGCGCACTTGCCGCCGTCGCGCATCGGCGGCGGCCTCGCCGGCGGCACCCCGGCTCATGGGAGTCTGACCTCCGACGGCGCGGCCAGTCGGTAGTACATCCACTTCCCTTGACGACGCGCCGTGACGACCCCCGCGTCCACGAGGACCGCCATGTGGTGGCTCACGGTGGCGTGCGTGAGACCGGTCGCGGCTTGAACCTCGCAGGCGCACAGCTCCCTCCGTCGCCGGAGCAGCGCGACCGCGAGCAGACGGTGCTCATCGGCCAGGGCGCGCACCCGCTTCAACGCTCTCCGGAAGCTCGCGGAGCCCGCGACCTCCTTCGCGAGGCCCTGGTACTCGGGAACGCAGCACGATGCCTCTTCGCCGGTGAGACGCTCCAGTCGAATCGCAAGGGCCTGGTCGGACTTGGTGGCCGGCATCATGTTGACCGATGTCAACACAATATATGTAGACTAAGGTCAACATGACTTCCCTGGGAGCTCTTGCGGGCGGGAGCCACATCGGAGGAGGACCCGAGTGGACCGTTCGGGGCCGGTTCCGAACCCGAGCCTGCCCGTTCGTCCCTCGCACTCGATACGACAGTAACCAGGCCGCTGGAACGGATCCCGCTCCTCCTCACGACGGCGGGGGACGCTGACGCGAGGAGAGCGGGTCTCGTTCGGGCCCCGGGAGCGGTGCGTGGGGAACCCACGGGTCAGGCGGGGTGACGAAGGTCCCCGGGGGGTCCCGGGCTACAGCCCCGCGAGGAGCGAGCCAAACAGGATCCCGACGGTGATCGCAGCGAGGGGGAGGCCCACCCGGACGAACGACCGGAGGGAGATCCGGACCCCCGCCTTCTCGGCCTGCTCGACCACGATGAGGTTGCTCGCCGCCCCGAGGAGCGTGAGGTTCCCGGCGAGGGTACTGCCGCCCGCGAGGGCAACCCACGCCAGGGGGGTGCCGGGTCCGTAGCCGGCCGTGCGGAGGAGCGGGATCTGCAACGCCACCCAAGGGACGTTGCTCACGAGCTGCGAGCCGCCGACGCTGGTGAGCACGATCACGCCCAGGCCGACGAGCGGCTCGCCAGGCCCGGGGAGCGGGACCGCACCTTCGATGGCGGCGAGCACCCCCCCGTTCACCGCCCCCGCGACCACGACGAACAGGGCCGCGAACAGCACCAGGATCGACCAATCGATCCGAGCGAACAGCTCCGAGCGAGCGGGGCTCGCGAGCAGCGTGGCGACGGCACCCCCGAGCGCAAGGAGGTCGAGCGGCACCGCCGGGCCGCCGACCAGAGCGGCTACGACATCGGTGGTGGTCAGGGCGATGACCGTGACCGGGAAGAGGACGAGGGCGGGGGATCGTCGGACCAGCGGGAGGAGGTTCCCCCGAGGAAAGAACGGTACGGTGGGAACGATCGCCGCGGGGTTCCGCGCCGCCTCCCGGGCGACCTGCCGGCCGAAGACCCGCCGGAGATACCACCCTCCGACCAGGAGGTTCACGACGGTCGGCAGAAGGAGGAACCGCAGGAACGTCGCGAGCGGAGCGTGGAGGCCGCTGCCGAGGGAGACCAGCAGGTTCTGCGGGTTGCCGAACGGGGTCGGGACGCTCCCCACGGTGACGGAGAACGCGAGCGTGAGCAGGAGCGGCTCGGCGGACACGCGCATCCGCCGGGCCAGGGAGAAGAGGAGGGGAACGCCCACGAGGACCAGCGCGTCGTTCAGGACGAAGGCGGAAAGCCCTCCGATTGCGACGAACAGCACGAACGGGACATCGGCCGGCCGGCGGGCCCGCCCGAGGACCCAGAGCGCGAGGTGGTCGAGGGCCCCGGCCTGTTCGAGGGCCGCGGCGAACAGGAAGAGCGAGAACAGGAAGAGGAGGATCGGCAGGTCCGATGAGAGGACCGATGCCGCCTCCGGGAGCGGAAGGGCCCGCGACCCGACCATGGCGAACGCGCCGGCGAGGAAGACCACCCAGACCGGCGGGCCGCGCTGACGGAGCTGGCGGACGATCACTCCCCCGACCGTCGCCCCGAGGATCAGGGCCGCCGCGATGTTCACCCGGCGTCCCCCCAAGCGGGCGCGTGGGCGGCAACGGAGACGTCCACAAAGCTCCCGCGACGGCGGAGGTCGGCTCCGGGGGACGCTCGGTCGCCTCCGTTCCTCCCGGGCTCCCGCGGACGTTCGAGAGGGCTATCCGGGGGATCGGTAGATCGCGAGGTCGCTCCGCCAGCCCTGGCGAACGAACTGCGGAACGAACCCAAGCCCGGCCAGGGCGTTGCGGATCTCGGTGCGCCGAAAGATGTCGGAGTAGACCAAGATCCCGCCGGGCGCGAGCACGCGCCGGATCTCGCGGAGGGCCTGGGGGCGACGGACGAACTCTGCGTGGTGCGCTTCCACGTGGTGGAGCATCATCATCGCGAAGACGGCATCGAACGCGCCGTCCGGGAAGGGGAGGGAGAGGGCATCGGCGGCACGGAGCTCGACCGGGGCCGGGAGCTGGCCCCATCGGGCGGTGAGGAAGTTCCGGGCCGAGTCGACCTGGACCGGGTCGAAGTCGGTCCCTACCAGCCGCGCGGGGTGGTACCGCTCCTGCAGGAGGGCTAGGAGCCCACCCCCGCCCGAGCCGAGCTCCAGCACGCGGGCGGACGGCACGAGCTGAAGGTGGGCGCCGAGCCGGGCCAAGCTGCGCCGGGCCCTGGCCTCGGTGCGACGGTTCACCAACCATCGCCCCAGCCGGTTCATCTCTGCCATCGCAACCCCGCGCTCGGAGGCCCGGAAGCCCGCTCCGGCCGGCCAGGTCCTGGGCGATATAGAACGCCAAGGGCTCCACGTCGGACCTCGACCCACGGCCTGCGCGAACCCCAACGCGACACGGTGGGCGAAGCGCCGTCGAGCCGGGGAGGGCCCGTTCGGCTCGCCGATGAGCGGTGCGCAGCTCGCAGGCGTCAGGAGCGGGGACCGGCCGGGTACGGAGGGCGTCCGCTACGGGTACAGACCGGTGCTGAGGTAGCGGAGCCCGGAGTCGACGAGCACCGTCACGACGGTCCGTCCCGGCCCGAGCTCCCGGGCGAGCCGAACGGCGGCGACCACGTTGGCCCCGGTAGAGGTGCCGGCGAAGAGCGCCTCCTCCCGGGCGAGACGGCGGGCCATCGCCATCGCCTCGTTGGTGGGGACAGCGACGATCTGGTTGACCTTCTCCGGCTCCCACAGCGGAGGGACGAACCCGATCCCGATCCCTTCGATGTGGTGGGATCCGCTCGGTCCCCCGGAGAGGACGGCGGACTCCGCCGGCTCGACCGCGGCGATCTGGACGGAGGGGTCGTGGGCGCGGAGACGTTCGGCGGTACCGTGGATCGAGTGGGCCGTCCCGACGGCCTGGACGAACCAGTCGACCTGACCCGACGTCTGCGCCCAGATCTCCTCACCGAGGGAATGGTACCCCCCGATCGCGTCGCGGTTGTTCAGCTGGTCGGACCACCAGTGCCCGGGGCGCTTGCTGAGGCGCTCGGAGGTCGCGATCATCTCCCGGATCAAGGCGGCCGTGATCTGCTTGCGGTCGCTCGTCACGTCCGTGATCTCGGCCCCGAACGCCCGCATCGTTCGCCGCTTCTCCTCGCTGAACGCGTCCGAGAAGACGGCATGGAACCGGTACCCCTTGGCGGCGCAGACGAACGCGAGGGAGATCCCGGTCGTGCCCGCCGTGTACTCGACCACCGTGCCGCCGGCTTTCAGACGGCCGTCGCGCTCGGCGCCCTCGATCACGGCGCGGGCCATGCGGTCCTTCATGCTGCCGGTGGGGTTCGCCCACTCCACCTTCGCGAGCAGGCGTGCAGAACGGGGAGGGACGACCCTGGTCAGCTCGACCATCGGGGTGCCTCCGATCGCGTCGAGGACGCTCGAGGGCCCCTCCGTCCGTCCCGGGCGGCGCGGGTCGTCCGACATCGGCGCCGAGGGGACGGGGCACCGGCCTCGATAACGGTGGCGCGTTCGCCGGTGGCGCTCCCTGCCCTGCGAGCGGCCACCCCCGTTGCTTAGCTTAGTGCGGTGGGTCGGCGTCGGCAGGGCCGGAGAGCGATGAGGCCGGGGGCGCCCCCGAGATGCGGACCACGGACCACCGGTGGCAGAGGGGACACGCCAGGAACCGGCTCCTGCCGAGCCGGACGGCGCTCAGTGACGCCCCTGGGACGAGCGCGTAGTCGAACTCGCGGTGACACTTGGGGCAGGTAAGTCGGACCCGCCGGACCACGCCGTGGGCCCCGGCCCGGCGGTTGGCCCACAGTACCCAGGCGAGGTACGCGGCCACGACCGCCACGACGACCCCCACGGAGAGGCCGATCGTCGCCCACTCCCCCACCGGTTGGGACCCTCCTCCGCTCGAGGGCGACGGTCCGGAGCAGAAAGGTCTGTGGACCGGGGCGGCTCCGCCCACCGCGTCCGGGCATGGCGGTCCCCAGGTCGGTCGGGCGCCTCCCGGGACCAACGGCGGACCGCGATCGCTTCGCGGACCGCGGGAGCGTGGCGGCAGGGCTCCGGGGGCCCGGGAGTCGGTCAACCCGCGTTGACCTGCGGTCCAAATGCTCCGGAGCCCCTTTCGAACGAAGGTGAGCCGTTCGCTCCGGTAGCATGGCGAGGGCGCTAGTGGTCTTCAACTCGCACTACCGCGAGACCCGCCTCGCCGCCGAGGAGATCGCCCGGGGGATGTCCGGGGCCGGTCCGGTCGTGGCGGTCGTCGCCAGCGTCGAGGAGCTCACCGCCGGGAAGGTCAAGCCGTTCGGCATCGTCGTCCTCGGCTCGCCGGCGTCCGTTCGCGAGGCGAGCCGCGAGGCTCGGGAGCTGACGACCGCGATCCCGGTCGGGGCGCTGGACCGGAAGACCGTCTCGCTGTTCGACGTCGGCCCGCCGTCTCACCACGGCGGCGGGGTCCGGAAGCTGAAGGAGGCGTTCCAGGCGGTCGACCCGAGCCTCCATCTCGCCTCTCCCGGGATCTCCGTGGTCGTCGACGGCGCGAGCGGGGAGCTCCCGGACGAGGAGGTCGCGCGCTGCCGGCAGTTCGGAGAGCGCCTGACCGGCATGGCGGTCGCCGCCGGCTGCGCCTGAACGACCGACGCGCTTCGGGACGGCCGTCGCGCCGGCCCGCCGCACCGTGGGCTTCCTTTCGACTCCATTCATTATATCTCACTCCCGACGAGGGCTGGAGAGAAGGCGTCGATGGCCGTCCGCGTCGTGCCGCCCCGGGGGCGGCCGGAGGCTTCCGATCCCGGGCGGTACCCCGGCCTCACAGCGGAGGAACGGGGCCTCGAGGTCCCGGCGACCCCGGTCGCCACGGGAGAGCTCGGTCCACCTCCTCCGCTGTGGGTGCTCCCCAGCGACCTTCCTCAGGAGAGCCGCGCAGAAGGTTTCGTGGGCGCGCTGCCGGAGGCCGACCGGCCGGAGCCGCCCCCGCCTCCCGAGGGCCTCTTCGATGTCCCCGGGCTGCTCGAGCGGCTCTGGCTCGCCCGCGCCCTGGAAGCGGCGCACCACGAGCGCGCCTGGGGCGGCGCCGGCGTCCCCACGAGCACGGCCGCGGGGCCGGGAAAGACCTCGCTCCCCTCGGGAGCCCGAAGCGGGGGGGTCCCAACGACCGCGTCAACCCGCCCTGGAGATGCTAGCCGACCCGAGATCGCTCTCCTCCCCCCATCCCCGTCCCGCAACGGCGGGCGCCCGCCGGACCCGCCGGTCGCCGTCCCGTTCCCTCGTTCGGGGCCGCGGAGCTGGATCTGCCCTTACTGCTACCTAACGAACGACGCGGGCGCCACGACGTGCCGGGGCTGCCGGAGCGGGACCCTCCATCTCTGAGCGGTCGGCGGGAGCGCCGGCAGGACCCTACGTGGCCGGGTAAAGTTCGAGGACCCGGTCGATCAGCCCAACGGGGGGGGCGCCGGAGCCGAGCAGCGCATCGTGGAACGCCCGAAGGTTCCCGTGGAACTTCGACGCGAGGAACCGCCGGCGGGCGCTGAGGATCGAGAGCTTCCCGAGCGTGTAGCAGAAGTACTCGGGGTTGAACGTGCCCCGCATCGCCTCGCGGGAGGCCGGCAGCTGCTCGAAATGGGCCTCGGTCTTGAACAGGTCGGTCGCCTGTTCGACCGACCACCCCTCGGTGTGCAGGCCGATCGACGAGAGGAGGCGGCAGTCCCGGAGCAGGGCGTCATGGAGCTGCGCGACCTCGGCCTCCCGTCGGGCGTGGTCGAGCCCGGCCTCGATGGCGAGCTGCTCGGCGTAGTGGGCCCACCCTTCGGTGAACGACGGGGAGAGGTAGACCTTCCGCGCGAGCGACGCCGGGCGCGCCCGGAAGTGGAGGAACTGGAGGTAGTGACCGGGATAGACCTCGTGCACGGTGATGTTGAGCAGCAGCGGCCGGTTGAGGGACCGCAGCCACTCCTCCTGCTGCCGCGGGGTCCACGTAGGGTCGACCAGCGTCACGAAGTAGATCCCCTCGGACGACGAGGTGTCGAACGGGCCCGGAGGGCTCATGCTCGCGGTCGTCCAGGCGCGGGCGTACGGTGGGGTCTCCTCGATCCGGCACGACGCCGGCTCGGGGATCGACGCGAGCTCTTTCGAGACGACGAACGCCCGGGTCGACTCGATGTACTCCCGGGCGGTCGAGAGGACCTCGTTGGCCTTAGGGTGGTCGTTCGCGAGCAACGTGAACAGCTCGGCGGAGGGGCGGTTCGCCTCTCGGGCGATCTCCTCGAGGCGCGCCTGGTTGCGCCGGAGGTCCGCCGTGCCGGCGTCGCGGATCTCCTGGATCGGTACCTCGATCCCCTCGCGGACGAACAGGAGCTTGCGGAACCGCTCCGTTCCGAGGGCGAAGTCGGTGGTCGCCCGGGGGCCCTCCTCGTCCTTGAGCCAGGAGAGGAAGCCGTGCAGGGACGTCTCGGCGACCTCCCGGGCCGACGCGAACCGGGAGGTGATCCCGGCGCGGGCCGCGAACTCCTGGGCCTCAGCGAAATGGCTCGGGAGCTGACCGCCCATCTCGAGGGCGAGGTCGACGAACGCGCGGGGGAGCGGGCCGTCGAGCCGGCGACGGCCCGCGTCCAGGATCGCGGGGGCCCCCAGGAGGATCTTCGTCATCGCTTCCACCCGCTGCGCTGCCGGGGCGTAGTCCCGGGCGAGGTACGACGTGAGGGAGAACATCCCGACGTACGCCATCGGGTTCCTCTCGAGGTCGCGGGCCTCCCGCAGGTCGAACAGCGGGCTCTCCAACAGGAGCCGAAGGAGGAACCGGTCGATCTGTCGGTCCGGTCCCAGGGTCTCCGGGTCGACCTTCGCGAGCCGCTGCAAAAGACGGTCCGCTCCGGTCGCCCAGCGGTCGGTCGCGGTGGTCGAGAGGTCGGGGCTTCGCCCGTCGTAGTCGTGGAGGCCGAGCCCGACGGCGTAGCCGGGCTGAAGCTCGAACAGGTGATCGACGATCTCGTGCTCGAGCGCATCGAGCTCGCGCGATGACACCATAGCGCGCCGGGGAGCGGACCGACCTCAAAAGGTGTGGCGTAGCCGGGGTCCGATCACTCGACCCAGGTGATCCGGCACTTCGGGCACTTCCCGGCGTCCAACGTCGAGTCGCAGACGAAGCACTGGAGGAACCTCGCGGCCGACGCCGTGGTCGCCGGAGGGGCGGGCTGAGGATGCGGGGGCGGCGCGCCGGACGGAGCCACGGGCTCGGCCGGAGGCGCTTTGGCCGGCCTCGCGGTCGGGGCCGGGGCCTTCGCGGGCTCGGGGGCCTCGGACGCCTCCCGGGGCTTCCGACGGAAGAGCGACATCCGGTTCCGCCAACCCGCGACCGACCTAACGGTGTCGCGGCCCCGACGTTGACGCTTTTTGGGCGAGCGGCTACCCGGGCCTATGGACCCGACCCCGTCCGAGCGGCTCCGCCAGGCCGGCATCACCCTCCCACCTCCTCCGACCCCGAAAGGGTCGTACTCCTCGGTCGTCCGCTCCGGGTCGCTCGCGTGGGTCTCGGGCCAGATCGTCCTGGAGGCCGGGACGCCCGCTCACCCGGGGGCCGTCGACCGGGACGTGCCGCCGACCGTAGCGAGCGACCTCGTCCGACGCGCGACCCTGCAGGCGCTCAGCGCCCTCGCCGCGGAGCTCGGAGGGCTCGACCGGGTCCGGCGGGCGGTCCGGCTCGGGGTCTTCGTTGCGGTCTCCCCCGGCTTCCACCGTGAGCACGAGGTCGCGAACGGCGGCTCCGACCTCCTGATCCAGCTCCTGGGGGACGCCGGGCGCGCGAGCCGGACCACCCTCGGGGTCGCGGGCCTTCCTCTGAACGCCCCCGTCGAGGTCGAACTTTTGGTCGAGACGGCCTAGCCGGGCCGTGGAGCCGGCGCGCTGGCCCGAGGTCTGGCGCGAGGGCCGTGACCTGTTCACCCGGAACGGGGAGCCGGGGGTCAAGGTCTACGGCGAGAGCCTCCGGTCCGTGGACGGGGTGGAGTACCGCCTCTGGGACCCCTGGCGGTCCAAGCTCGCCGCCCTGCTCGTCCAGGGGGCCCCGCCGGAGCTGCTGACGCCCCCGGGCCAGGTGCTGTACCTCGGAGGGGCCCACGGGACGACGGCGAGCCATCTCTCGGACCTCTGGCCCGGGGCGTCGCTGTTCGTCGTCGAGAAGAGCCCGAGCTCGTTCGCCTCTCTCCTGGCGCTCGCCCGGCGGAGGACGAACCTCTGGCCGATCCTCGCGGACGCCCAGCTCCCGGAGCGGTACCGGGCCGACGTCGGCGAGGTCGACCTGCTCTACCAGGACGTCGCCCAGCGGGATCAGGTGCGGATCTTCCGGGAGAACGCGGAGGCGTGCCTCACCGAAACGGGCCGGGGGATCTTGATGTTGAAGGTCCGCTCCGTCACCCAGCGCCGGCCCGCGGAGGCGGTCGTACGGGAGAGCCGGACCGGCCTCGAGCGGGCCGGGTTCGCGATCGACGGCCAGTGGCCCCTCGCCCCGTTCGCCCGAGAGCACGTCGCCCTCGTGGTGCACCGATAGGCACGGCACCCAGCGTCCGTTGGGAACTGCGGGTGCTTCTGCCCCCGCCCGCTCGGCGCCGGTCGGGTGGTCGTCGTTGCCTCACGCCTGCGTCGGCGCGGTCGCGGTCGCCGCGTTGGTGATCGGCATCGCCCCGACCCTGGCGGGGACCGTACCGGTCCGACCGCCGGAGGGGGTCGACCCGTCGCTCGCGCCGGGCCCGGCCGACCCCTCCGCCGCGAACCTATCGGTCGTGATCGACCCGACGTCGTGGTGGATGGAGAGCGGTACGAACGCCACGTTCTCCGCGACGTGGGCAGGCACCCCCGCCGGGTGCGCGGTCGCGCCGACCTGGTACCGATGGTCGATCGGCTCCGGTGGGGCCGAGGGATCGCTTGGGAGCTCGAACGGTTCGGGCGTGACGTTCTTCGCCTCCGACCAGGGGACCGGGACGACGACCGTCGTTGTCCGTGCGGCCGCGGTGCTCCGGTGCCACGGGACCGTGAGCGCCGCGTTCGCTCGGGCGCCCACGAGCGTGACCGTCGCTGCGCCGCTCACGGTCCGCGGTCTCGTGGTGACGCCGGACCCGATCGCGCCCGGAGGCTCGACCGACCTGGAGGGCTCCCTCGTGGGCGGCGACCCTCCCTACCGGCTCCGGATCGCCTGGGGCGACGGGAACGTCTCCTACGCCAACGTCAGCCCGGTCGGGACGTTCAGCGTACCCCACACGTTCGCCGGGAGCGGTACCTACGCCCCGGAGCTCCTCGCGTCCGATGCTGCCGGCGAGGACGCGGCCGGATCGCTCGAGGAGCCGCTGTACGTCAGCCCTGGGTTCGCGGCCGCGATCGCCCCCTCCGCCCTGGTCACCGAGGTCGGTGTCCCGGTGCTGTTCAACGTCTCTACGATCGCGGCCCCCCGGAACTTCTCGTCGGTGTTCGCCTGCGAGGACGCGGCCCCCGTCGGGGAAGGGAACGGCTCGCCGCTAGCGTACGGATGCGAGTTCGACCACGTGGGGATCTCTTCCGTGACGTTCTCGGCGGTCGGTTCGAGGACCCCGTTCGCCGAGGCGAGCGCGACGCTCGACGAAGCCGTCCGGGGCCCGCCCGTCGTCGGGGGCATGGCCAACGTCAGTACGGCGGAGGTCGGGACGACCAGCTACGCCGCCCTGGAGCTTACGGGCGGCGTCCCTCCGTTCACCGTCGACTGGTCGCTGGTGGGCGCCGGGACGAGCGGCGTCCAGGCAGACCTCTCGGACGGGACCGACTACATCCCGCTCGACTCCGACAGCGCCGGGACGTTCGTCCTTTCGGTGGTCTCGGTCGACGCGCTCGGCGTCGCAAGCCCTGCCGCGACGGGGGCCGTCACCTTCGCCCCCGCGCTCACGGTCTATGCGACGGCCCGGGCGGAGGTCGACAACGGCTCCGTGGAGCTGAACGTCAGCGGGGGGGCCACGGAGGGGACCGGACCGTTCGACTGGACCGTCGTCCCCGGCGTTCCGGCGGTCAACGGCTCGGCCGAGGCTGGTGCCCTCGCGGGGATCGGGACGTTCACCTGGAACGCCACGTACCGGCTCGAAGGCTCGCTCCCGATCACGGTCTCGGTGGTCGATTCGGCCGGAGGCTCGGCGGTCGTCAACCTGAGCGTCGTGCTGGCGACCCCTCTCGCCGTCGTCGCGAGCGTCGGACCGACCAGGTCGGGAGGGGTGACGCTCACGATGACGATCTCGGGGGGCGTCGGTCCGTTCACCTACCGGTGGAACGACAGCGCGGGGGATCTCTGGAACGGGACGGCGCCGGAGGGGACCCGCGTCCTTCGAGAGACGACGACCGGGAGGGGACCCCTCGAGTTCGAGCTCGCGGTCGTCGACGCGGTGGGCGTCTCGGAGGTCGTCGATCTCGCGGCGGACGTTCCGGCATCTCCCCCCGCAGCGGCGGCCGGTTCGATGACCTCGACCGTCGCGGTCGTCGCGGCGCTCCTCGCTGCCGGAGCCACGGTCGCGGTGCTGCTGCGTCGGAGGCCGTCGGTGACCGCGCTCCCTTCTCCCGACCCGGTCGCGGTCCTTCGTGAGGTGATCGAGCCGTCCGACGGGGTCGACCGGGGTCTCGTGGAGATGCTCGCGGAGGAGCGGGGGGTCCCGTCGGAGGTCGTGCGCTCGACCCTGGAGCGGCTGAAGGCGGACGGCACGGTCCGTTCCGGCCGGGGGTCGGACGGAGAGGAGGTGCTGGCATGGACCGTATCGGCCGAGCGATAGCGCGCCCGGCGTGGGGGACCACGGTCCTCTCGGTCGCCGTGACCCTGGCGCTCCTCGGCCCCGTCATGCCGGCCGTGCCCGAAGCTAGCATCGCATCGGGGACCGGAGCGTCGTCGGCCCCGACCAGCGGGCCGGTGGCGAACTTCACCGCCGCGATCAACCGTCTGGTCGAGCTGGTCGGCCTTGCCGGAGGGGGGATCCTGGCGCTCGTGTGGGCCCGGGTCGCGCTGAGCTGGTTCTCCAACGACGTGACGAAGAAGATCCAGGCCAAGGACCGCGCGCGGGACGCGCTCGTCGGGACGCTCCTGTTCGTCGCGGCGGTGAGCGGGCTCGTCTACGGGCTCGCGCACTGGGTCGTCACCGGCTCGTAGGAGGACGCGGTGATCGCGATCAACCTCGGCCCCCTCGTCCGTCAGCTCCTGCTCCTCCTGTTCGCCGACCTGACGGCGCTCGTCGCAGCGGTGATCGGTCCGACGTACGACAACCTCCTCGTCCCCGCGCTCGCCCCGCGCGCGCTCTATCCGGCGGTGTTCGCTCCGGGGGCCCCTCCGACCGACTACCTCGGCCAGGCGGCGTCGTTCTCCGGCTACCTCATCACCGGGGTCGTCGACCCCCTCGTGGCGCTCGTCGCGGTCGGCGTGGCGGCCCTCTACCTCGCCCGGGCCACCCTCTCCCGATGGGCGCAGACGTTCGACGGGCTGCTCCCTCGGCTCGTCCTGGCCGTCGCCGCCGCCAACTTCACCGTCCCGATCGCAGCGGCGCTCCTCGACCTCGCCGGCGGGCTCTACCCGGTCGTCGCCGGCTGGGACGGAGGCGCCTGGCAGCATTGGGTGAACCTTGCCGGTACCGGGGAGCTGAGGCTCTCCTGGGACAACGGCGTCCTCGCGTTCGTCCTCTCCCTGGTCGAGTTCGCGCTCGTCCTCGCCCTGGTCCTCGCGATCGGCGTGCGGGACGCGCTCCTTGCGGTCCTCCTCGTGCTCCTCCCTCTCGTCACGCTCCTCTGGCCGTTCCGGCCGCTCGCGTCGCTCCCACGGCGGGCCTGGTTGCTGTTCGCCGAGCTCGCGTTCCTGCCGTGCGTCCTGGTCGTCCCTCTCGAGCTGGCCGTCACGAGCCCCACGCCGGTGCTCCTCGTCGGGTACCTGACCGCCGCGGTCGCCTCGCCGTTCCTGATCTCCGTCGCGGGCACGCACCTGGTCGCGATCGGCTTCCCGAGCACGAGCACGACCGTGCAGGGCGGGCTCGCCCGCGGGCTCTCCGCGGCCCCGGGACTCGGCTCGGGTCCGTTCTCGCCCGCGGCCTCCGCCGCGAAAGACTCGGGCAGCCTCGGCCGCGCGGCGGCGGGGACGCTGCGCGCGGGGGCGGCCGGGGCGGGGCCGCTCGCCGTCCCTTCAGCGCTGAACGAGCTCCTCGGGCACGGGGCCCTGGCGGTCGCCCGCCACCTGGGCCGGCGAGGCGACCCGAACCGGACCCCGCCCCGGATCCCGCCGCTACGCCCGGCCGACGGGGAGGGAGATGGTCAGCCGTGACGGACCGCCGTGGATCGCCTTCCCGGAGCGGCTTGACCGCCCCCTACGGCTCGGCCCGTTCCCGAGCGGGAGGGACGCCGTCAAGTTCGTCGTCGCCGCGGCGGTCGGGGCCGTCGTCAGCCTCGCTACCGTACCGTGGGCGGGGTTTCCGATCGTCGCCGTCGGGGGGCTCGTCGCGCTCTGGCGGCCGGACGGCGAACCGCTGGACGAACGTCTGGCGTCCATCCTCCGGTGGGCCTCCCGACGGGGCGGCCCAAGGGGTCGCATGACCGGCTCGGCCGGCTCGGGCACCTCTCCCGGCCAGGCGACGGTGGTCCTACCGGACGGGCGGTCGGCCGCCGTCGTCCGTACCGGGGGCGTCCCTCTTGCGTTCCTTCCCCCGGCCGAGCTCGCCCAGCAGTTCGAGCTGTACCGGCAGCTACTGCGCGCTGTCGAGGGGGGTGTGATCGTCCATGTGACCTCCGCTCCGATCTACGCGGAGGCGGTCGCGCCGCGTGCGGCGAGGGCCGCCGACGAGGAGGCGGCCGCGTGCGACGGCTACCGGGAGCTGGTCGCCGTCCTCGCCCGTCGCCGCGCCGTCCGCCGGGTCCACCTCGCCGTGGTGCGGGAGGCGGGGTCGGGCGACGCGGCCCAACGCCTCGAGGCGTCGGTCTCGCTCCTGCAAGGGCGGCTCGCCGACCTCGGCGTCCGCTCCGAGCGCCTGCGGGGACGCCAGCTCGGCGACGCGACCCGCCGGATGGGGCTCCTCGAGGGGACGGGCGACCGATGACCGACCGGAGGGACGGTACGGTCGGCCTCGGCTTCGAAGCGTTCGGGACGGCGTGCGGCCTCGCGGTCGTCAGCGGGGCGCTCTCGCTCCTCGCCCCGGCGTTCGACGGGCTCACCCTCGCCCTCGTGGCCCTCGCGCTCGCCGGTTGGGCGTCCCTGCACCGCCGAGGGGGGAGCGGTGGCGGACGCCTCCGAGGCTCCGTCGGGGCCTACGCCGTGCCGTTCGCTCTCCTCGCGGCCGTGGTCGTCGTCTTCGTGGCCGCCCCGGCACCGCTCGGGCCGACGCGCGCGCTCTTCCTCGCGCTCGGGGTCGTGCCGCTCTGGGTCGTCGAACGGACGCCGGCCGTCCGCGACCGAGGAGGGGACCGGCGATGAGCCCCCGCGGGCGGACCGGCCCGGCCGACGAAGGGGCGGGCTGGAGGAGGGTCGGGCGGCGGTACTCCTGCCCGCTGCTGGTCCGGCAGTTCCCACCGGAGCTGCCGTTCGGCTTCGTCGGACAGGCCGCGCCGCCGTCGTCCGGGGTCGACCTCCTGGTCGAGGCGGAGCGGATCCCCAGCGGACGGGCGTTGGAGATCGCCCACGGGGCCGTGGCGGTCGCCGACGCGGAGCTCGCGAGCGGAGCCGGCGCGGCGACGTCGGAGCTCGAGGTCGAACGGCGTTCCGCCGACGACCTCGGGAGGGCGCTCGCCGGCCGGGTCCAGGAGCTCTGGCGGGTAGGGCTACGGTGGGTCGCGAGCGGCCCGTCCCGGCCCCGGGCCGAGGGGGAGCGGCTCCGGCTCGCGGAGCGCCTCGCGGCGCTCGGGTTCCGGACCCGCGTTCCCCGGTACGAGATCGGCGAGACGCTCGCGCCCCCGGCGCAGGGCGGTCACCTCCGACGGCCGAGCGGCTACTGGCAGACCCTCACGACCGACGGCCTGGGGGCGCTCTATCCGTTCGGGGACGAGACCGTGCTGGAGCCGAACGGGGTCCTCGTCGGGCTGTCGCTCGCCGACGCGAGCCCTGTCTTCCTCGACCGTTGGGCCCAGGCGAGCCACTCCTGGGGGATCTTCGGCACCACCGGGGCCGGGAAGTCGTTCGCCGCGGCGTTGACGGTCCTGCGGACCCGGTGGCTCTGCCCGGAGGTCGAGCTGGTCGTCCTTGACCCGCTCGGCGAGTACTCTCCCCTCGTCCGCCTCCTGGGTGGCACCGTCGTGCGCCTCCGGGACGCCGCGGACGGCCGGCTCAACCCCCTCGACCCGGCCACGACCGGGGGAGATCGACGGGAGAAGGCTGGGCGCGTGGTGACGATGCTCCGAGCCCTCTGGCCGAGCCTGAAGGACGAGGAGGCCGCGGCGCTCGACACCGCCGTCAGCCGCCTCTACGACCGGGCCGCCTCCGAGCCGACCCTGAGCGCGCTCGCCGACGAGCTCGGACGCGACCCGTCCGCGAGCGGGCGGCTGCCGGCGCTGCTCGAGGTGTTCCGCTCCGGTTCGCTGCGGGGGGCGGACGGACCGACGACGCTCCGGGTCGACGACCGGACCGTCTCGGTCGACCTGTCAGGGCTACCGGACGACCAGCTCCCGTTCCACCTCTCGTACATGCTCGACTGGACGTACCACCGGCTGGGGGCGCGTGACGGCCCGAAGCTGGTGGTGCTCGACGAGGCCCACCTCGTCGCACGCCACGGCGGGACCACGGAGTTCCTCGCCCGGTCCGTTCGGCACATGCGCCATTTCGGCGCGGGGCTCCTTCTGCTGACCCAGGACCCGGACGACTTCCTCTCCACCGCCGGCGGACGCTCGCTCCTGAGGAACCTCTCCGCGACCGTCTTCCTGCGCCTGGCCGAGGTCTCCGACAGCTGTCGCGCGTTCTTCGGGCTCTCCGGCCCGGAGGCGGAGTGGCTGACGAAGGCCCGGCTGCCGACCGACGCGGGGTACGCGGAGTCGCTCTGGAGGATCGGCGCCTGGCACCTGCCGCTCGCGATCGTCGCGTCGACCCCGGAGTTCGAGCTGATCGGGGCCGCGTTACGGGGCGGTCCTCCGCCCGCCTCCCCTCGAGACCCTACCGCTGGAACCGGAGGTTTATAGGGCGGCCCGGGCCGAACGACGTCCGTGGCGGACGAGGCATCGGCCGACGGTCCGCCCCGGCGGCGCGCCAGTTGGAGCCTGAAGACGATCGTCGAGGACGTCTCCGGCCGGCCGATCTCGGACTTCCAGGACCCGGCGAAGCCGGTCCATCCGTACGTACGCGCCAAGCTCGATCAGCCGCCCGCCCGGCCACGGTCGGCGGCGACGGACGAGCCGTACGACCCGGTCGACCACCTCTACCCCCCGCTGGTCGGCGAGCGGGGACGCGCCTACCACGGCCCCGAGCACGAGCATCACGCCGAGACCCTGGAACGCCACGCGACCGTTCCCCCCGGGGTCGGTGAGCGCCCCCGGAGCGCCGGCCCGCTCCATCGCCCCGAGCGTCTCTACCTTCACTACCTGCTCCTCCACCTCGACCGGCTGAGCGACACCGCCCTCTTCTACCTGCGGGCGGCCGTCGAGGAGGAGGTCGCCCACCGCGCCCGTCCGCTCTCCGGCCCGCGGCGGGAGGCCGCTAGCGCCTCCGCCGATGAGCCGCCGGCGGCCGCGCCCCCGCTCCCGATGCCGGCCCGGTGAAGAGCCCCCTCCGCCGGGCCTCCCGCTCCAACCGGGCGTAGACGCCCGGGTCGAGCTCGACCCCGACCGCGGAGCGGCCGAGCTCGGTCGCGGCCCAGAGGGTCGTCCCGGTCCCGGCGAACGGGTCGAGGACGGTGTCCCCGACCACCGAGAACATCCGGATCAGGCGCCGCGCGAGCTCCGCGGGGAACGCCCCCGTGCGGCCCGACGGGCCGGCCTGGCGCGCGCCGCGCAGGTCGTCCCAGACCTGGGAGAACCACCGGTCGCGCTCCGCACGAGAGAATCGGCTCGCCTCCCGGCGGGGGTCCCGGCGGGGGAAGCTCCGAGGGCCCCCCTTGCGGAGGAGGAGGACGAACTCGCAGTCGAGCGTCACGTAGGCGTTCGGAGGGAGGAACCCCGAGCCGAGGTAGGCGTTCGGCCGGTTCGTCGGCTTCTTCCACAGGA
>Ga0187771_10000851_pt1 | contig 19520 bp, 19 predicted proteins | sample 0116_SJ02_MP15_1_FD_133139 | JGI IMG/M metagenome (GOLD analysis project Ga0187771, IMG submission 133139) | Tropical peat soil microbial communities from peatlands in Department of Meta, Colombia - 0116_SJ02_MP15_10_MG | ecosystem: Environmental > Terrestrial > Soil > Wetlands > Peat | place...
GAGCCGCCCGCTACTCCTAAAACTTCAGAGACACAGCAGACCACGGTAAAAGAAGTTGTCGCCCTAACGGCCAGCTGCTCCAAGATCATAGGCAGAGAATCTGACGAGGATTCCGAGTCGGATCCTGCCCAAACCCTCTTTTCTTATAAGAAAGCCGAAATCAAGCAAATCTCGGTAACGGTTGAAAAACCATCACTAGAGGACATCCTCTTTGATTACGTGAAGAAAAGCCACGGGGAAATCGACCTGACAAAGTGCTCAGACGATTTAAGGGTGTCCAACGAGGATGTTGAAAAAACGCTTGAAAGTCTGGGCACGAAGGGCAAGATAAAGATCGAATTGAAAACGAGTGAATAGGCGGTAAGAGATATGAGTGCTTCACAAGAACTCGAAAAAGACGCGACAAACTACGCGTTAGAAGCGGTTCGTCTTGATAAGCAAGGATCCAAGGGCATGGCCATAACAATGTATCAGAAAGCCATAGAGACTCTTCTGCAACTAACACAGCTGTACCCAGAATACGGACTAAACAAGGTGTACATACAGAGGGCAATCGCGTACCAGGAGCGAATAAAAGCGCTTCAAGGCGGCGTAATGCGCATCGAGACCAGACCGACTGAATCCTGCACCGATGATGGAAACGGAAAGACTACCGAAGGCACCAAGTCGAGCTACGAAGAGCTCATAATGACGGAAAAACCAAAGGTGAAGTGGGAAGATGTCGTGGGACTGGAACCCGCCAAAAAAGCAGTGAAGGAAGCCATCGTTTATCCGGTTCAGAGACCAGACCTGTTTCCACTAGGATGGCCAAGAGGAATACTGCTGTTTGGGCCTCCAGGCTGCGGAAAAACGTTGATCGCTGCGGCAGTAGCCACCGAGATTGACGCAACATTCGTTTCGATCGACGCCGCGTCAATAATGTCAAAGTGGCTGGGAGAAGCAGAACAGAACGTCGCCAAACTCTTCGGTTCTGTGCGAAAGTCAGCCCAGGAGGGAAAACCTTCGATCGTCTTCATAGACGAGCTGGACTCACTCATGGGACAACACTCAAACGAGGTCGGCGGAGAAGTCCGGGTCAGAAACCAGTTTCTAAAAGAAATGGACGGCATCGTTGACAAGGGCAAGAGCCTTCACGTCTACGTTATAGGCGCAACGAACAAACCATGGGACCTAGACTGGGGGTTCATAAGAAGATTCCAGAAGAGAATCCTAGTTCCCCTTCCCGATCATCACACGAGACTGATGATGTTTAAGCTCTACACGAGTAGCCTGTATTTAGCAAATGATGTTGATTTGCACGAACTTGCTAGAATTTCAGAAGGCTTCTCAGGAAGTGACATAAGAGACGTGTGCCAATCTGCACAGCTGAAGCTCATAGGTGAATTCTTCGAAACGGGACAGGCAAATAACAAACAAGCTAAGCCTCGAAACCTGAGTATGGATGACTTTAGACAAATATTGGAAGAAAGAAAACCAAGCGTATCGCTAGACATGCTGTCGCTTTATACGAGATGGTCAGAAGCGTTCAAAGCTCTCTGATAGGAGATGGAAACAAGGAGTAAGTGTTGGATGGAAAGGTTTGGAGAGACATTGTAATTTCTTGAAACATTCTCCTTTCTCCCCCTCAAGAATTTTTCTCCAAACCCCACAAACCAACACACTACGCGTTTTCATTTCCTCTTGAGAGCATCCTCAACGATATTGGCCAACCTTTCGGAGTCTGCCAACGCGTTCACGTAAGGCACTCGTAGGTTCAAGCGCTCAGTTGAAAATGGTCCAGCGAAAACTATCACAGGATCCGTGTTGTTTAAGGCGTCACACGCCTCCTCAGCTGACTTTACAGTGACAATTTTAAGTATGCGCTTGTTCCTAGCCACTGGACCTTTGAAGCCTTCCAGCAGCACGAAATCATTGCCCCTGCATTCTTTGAGAACCTGTCCTAATGAAAAGTCACTTGTGTTTCTTCTCCGTATCACGGCCACCTCGTTAGATGACACGGCTACGATCGTTTTGGCACCCGCCCGAGCAAACCTCCAAGTATCCTTTTCTTCCGTGTCAATCGTAAAATTCGCCTCTGAAATGTGCTTTACTGCTGCTACGCTGTAGCCTCTTTCGGCCAGCTTCGCAGTCAGGGCCTCTATTGTGGTGGTCTTTCCAGACTTTTTTCCACCGACCACCGCTACTACGACTGGTTTCAACTTTCGCCCTCTGTGTGTTCCATCTCTTCCTTAAAGATGTGTTTCAACGTTTGTATATCCACGTGCAGCTTTTCCGAGACGCCCTTCACCCACCTCACGTATGCTCTAAACAGGTTTTGCAGTATGTCTGCCTTCTCCGCTTCAGGCATATCTTTTTCCTCTGCAAGCAAGAGCGCAAACCATTTCCCTGGGTCAGTGAGTTTGTACGTTTTGACCCAAACTGTGCGTCCGCCTTTCTCCGACTTTTCCATCTCCTCATCCAGGATTCCAAGCCTTGTCAACGACTTCAGATTCTCGATGACTGTTTTGTTCGAGTAGTTGAGCCTCGAGACGAGGTCCTTTTGATAGATCTTAGCAGATGTGCCTTGGCTCAAAGAGAACCTTAGGACGTCTACGGCTGCTCGTGAACCAAAGATGCCACTCAATATCCTTGTCTTCTCACCCGATGGAAGAAAAACTACATAAGGATGTAGATCCTTGCTCAAACCCTTACCTTAGAATTGATTTGTTTCCGCTACGTCTTAAGAGTTGCGGCCGTGGCAATAGGTTTTTTTGGCAGTCTAAATTCCTTCTCCAGTCAGGGTGTCCGCGAACGACTGTTTCATCGTGGTCTCCTAGAGATGGGGATACCTTTGTGACCAACGATGGTTTCATATTCAACACCTTTGGTTATGAACACCCTGACGGCAGGGTCTTCGCTTTTCTCAAGTACATCCCAGCTCGGTTCAAAAGTCTCTTTAACATCGACTTCTTGGAGAGAACTTGGAAGTACCGGAGAACTCGGTTATTTCGGGCAGAGAAACTCTACACTGCCGAAAACTATCAGACATACCTTAAGACGTTTCGAAGCGCATTCCCAGAATTCTCTTATTTCTGTCCTTTCAGAAAAAAAGAGGTCATCGCCGCGCCTTTGACCTTGGTAAAGAAGGTCTATGTTCCAAGCGAGTGTTTGCGCTCTTTGAAGAAACTCAGAAAGAAGGACCGTCTGCAGGAAGCCACGTTGGATTTGATCAGGCTCCTGTCGAGCGAATCAGGTCTCAGCGAAGACGACTTTGGAGTTCACGGTTCTGTGGCTTTGGGGATGCACACGTCAGCATCAGACATTGACATCGTCGTTTATGGCGCGAGGAACTTCCGCATCCTAGAACGAACCGTGGACGAGCTAGTCAAAGCAAGAGTCCTACGCTATCAATGCAACAATCGTTTGGACGCTGCGAGACGCTTCAAGGGCCGCTACAAGGATAGAGTGTTCATGTACAACGCTGTCCGCAAGCCAGAAGAGATCGACATGAAATACGGCGCGATTAGCTATTCAGCAATCGTTCCTGCCAGGTTCACGTGCACAGTTAAAGATGACGACGAAGCCATGTTCCGACCTGCCACATACAGAATCGAGAATTACGAGCCCTCCGATGAAGAGTCGAACCTCGAAACCAAGAATCTGCCTAGCAAGGTGGTTTCCATGATAGGCTGCTACAGAAACGTTGCAAGGCAGGGCGACAAGATTAGGGTTTCAGGAATGCTTGAACGTGCAGAAAACCTTGAGACAGGCAGGTCCTTCTACCAGGTCATAGTCGGAACAGGCACCTATGAGGAAGAAAGCATTTGCCCAGCATGAGGCTGAGAGACCGGGACGTTATAGTAACGAGAGAAGGTTTGATTTTTCGAGTCTTAGGATATTCACACCCACACAACGCCTACGTCTGCGATGTCGAGTACGCGCCTGCTAAACATTTCAGGTCCGCCAATCCAAAAGCACTGAGAGAGAAAAACGATGAAATCTTCTACAAGTTCTACGAAGATGAAGGCTGGAAATTCCTGCAGCGAAGTTTTCCCAAGTATCTCATATTCGATGAGATGCTCCAGAAGAAGATTATCGGTGTTCACCAGGTTGATTTCACGAAGGTAATGAAGCCTGATCAGACACTTCAAAGACTGACCAGGACAGAGCCCAAAGATGATCTTGTAGCCAGCCTGCAAAACGCTCTCAGATTGTTAACAGAACAGTCTGGTCTAATAAACAAAAACTTCGGCGTCTTCGGATCAATACTCTGCGGGTTCCATCATCCACGTTTTTCAGATCTGGACTTCGTAGTCTACGGAAGAAGCAACCTGGCCAAAATGCGCGAGACTATGCTGGTACTCTACTCTGACAGCGCATCTTTCTTCAAGAACGAATTCGAGACTGATGAGCCGATTAAGGGGAAAAAATGGCGTTTCAAGAATCTTAGCCCTGAAGAGTTCGTGTGGCACCAGCGTAGAAAGTTGATTTACTCCCTATTCAAAGACGAAGAGACTGGCAGAGTCATCAAAACCGAGCTTGAACCAGTCAAAGAATGGAAAGAGATCAACAACGAATATGATCCAAAGACGAAAATAGTTCAAAAGGGCTGGGTGAAAATGTACGCTTGGATAACAGGAGACGATGACGCTCCCTTCATGCCTTCAATCTACGAAGTTAGACCAATGAAAATTCTGGAAGGCTCGAGACTTACAAGCGAGGCGACTCGCATAGTCTCTCACGTGGAGGAGTTCAGAATGCAGGCCTACAGGGAAGAGACGGTATACGTTGAGGGAAACTTGGAGGAAGTAAAAACTTCACGTGGAAAGTCCGTACAGATCAGTTTAACCTATTGTCCAAGATACTACGAACAGGTCTTGAAAGTAAGCCCTCAAGATTAGCTTATGCCAAAATCATAAAATCTGATGGTCTGTTCCCCACCAAGAGCCTGAAATACTCGAGACCACGCCTCTTATCAGTCACGCGTTCAAGTTTTCCTCGTGCAATAACTGCTTCGCCTGCCCTGGCTTGGTCGCAGAATCGGCCTCGAAAAGACACGATCTCCTCAATATACCCCACTTGTGGTCCATCAAGAATGTGAGTGTTATCTAACTTATAGACGCAGGGCGTGAAAATGGTCTCAGAATCGTCGACAACTGTCCCACTGACTTCCGTTGTGCCCATGTTCCGGTATTGAACGTCACCGTAGCCCTCGTTAATCTCATCCCGACTCTTCACAAAGCGGAAAAAATAGTCAGTCCCAAGAAACTTCCCTTGCATTACCTTCCTCGATTCGGATCGAACAAAACTTTCAAAATTGGCGGAAGAATCCTTCGAACGAAAATCGAACAGAGATGCAAGATCCTCTCGAGTATATGGCCTAAGGGTCGCAGGTCCGCTCTTGAGTATCCTCTCTAGCGTAGAGTACACTTTTCTGCAATTTTGTGAACCGTAAACAATAGGGTCGATGTCTGAATTTGCTCTGTGAAGCCCAACCATGATCGAGCCTGAAATCCCGATAGATCCCAAAGGAATATTCGCCTCTTCTTTCAAGAATTCTACAAACTCCAAGGCCTTGCATTCGAGCGGATCTAATTCTTTTATGCTGCGCAATTCCTGCAGCTTTTCAATAGGCTTATACAGTTTCTTAACGTCACCACTGGGAACCTCACATAGCGTTTCATCGAAAACCGTGTCATAAACAAGGTATTGTGGAAATCTCTTCTTCAACAATTCGTATCTCTCTGAAAGAGAATAAACCTTGCCGTAGACCGTTCCATTCCTTTCTCTTTCACCTTTCACAGTGGGAAAGTATCGAATAAAAGCAATAATACTATTTGGTGGGTGAATCAAACCTTTGACGTCGAAGATTGAACCTGCAAAAGTTTCTAATATGTCTCCTTCACACGTTGTCATTCATCTGTTACCTATGATTCCACTATTGACTTTTCCCGTGTAATCCACTGCGTATTCTTGAGAGCTAGCTCAAGTGGTACGGCTATTAACGTGGCAATGAACGCCTGCAACAGTCTTATTGCAGGATATACAAAAGGACTAATGACAAACGCAACACGTACAGTATCTAGGTTAAGACCGAACATTTTGTAGACTATAGGAACTGCGAAAATATCAGATCCCCACATGTCGTCTGCTTGATTTCCAATAAAACAAATCAAGAAGAACAATATCGAGACATTCAATGGATTTGAGAGCTTCCGAGCAAATATTATGGTGGAAATAATCAGTAGAAGAGCGATTATTTTGTCCCAAAGAACAGCCACAGACACATAATAGTAGTTTGCGATTGGTTGCGAGGGAGGAAGAAAAAGAAAAACTGCAACCAATACGCTTAGCGAAGCAAAAGCCCACTTCCACTTTCTGTAGTAAATAAGTCCCACAACTAGGGCATTTAGGGGAGGAGAAAGTAGGAATGGTGCGCCAGCAAGAGCTCCGCTCGACGGAGGTAGCACCCAAGTTACAGAAGCGCCTAGAAAGGCGGTCAAGGCGCCTAAATAGGGGCCTAGCAAGAACCCGAAGACGGAAGCGGTGAGTGCACCGAGATCAATGTTGAGACCTGATACTCCAATAGCTGGGATTATCGGAGATATTATGGACAAAACGTAGTATAATGCCACAAGAACAGCAATCAGTGCAACGTTGCGGGTCGATAGCTTCAAAAAATGCACTCGCCCTGTGTAGGTTTCTGACTTACTATGTAAGTTTTTACACAAGATTAATAAGGTTTTCTTGAGGACTTTCGCGTGGTGGTAACCTTGGAGGCACATGAGCATGCGAATCACATTTCGAAATGCTTAGAATTAGCAATTCTTCTTGAGGCCAGTGCTCATAAACCTGGAAATGTTAGCGTTGTAACAAACTTCGGGAAGACGCGTTACGAGCATTTTCTTGCTTCAGCTGTCGCCGCGAGGTCTTCCTTTGATCAAGCCGCTAAGCAGGGAATCGCAGTATATTATGGCGAAGTTGCAGCCACGTGCGTCGGTGTTGGGAAGATCATAATGGACTGCGTCAGGGATATTGACTCGTGGCAGCATGGTGGAAACACTCTACTTGGCACAGTGATTCTTCTCGTCCCGATTGCGGTTGCCGGAGGAATGACCCTTGCCGAAGGTGACTTCGACGCTTCGAGGCTGAGAAGAAACATCAAAATTGTTGCGGAATCAACAACTCCAGAGGATGCTGTAAACGTTTACGAGGCTATGAAGATCGCCAAACCGAGCGGTCTCGGCAGCTCTCCTAAGCTTGATATCAACGATCCGACCTCGACAAGACGAATCCTCCAAGAGAACGTCAACCTTTTTCAGGTTTTCAAAATAGCTGAAGGATATGATACGATCTGTTCTGAATGGGTCAATAATTATCCCGTGACAGTCGAGCTTGCCTACCCACACTTTATTCAATATGTTGCTGAAGGCAAAGACTTGAACTATGCCATACTCCATACTTTCCTGCAGGTCTTGGCAAAGTATCCAGACACGTTCATAGCTAGGAAGACAAGCGTTGAAAAAGCCAAGGAGGTGTCTGCGGAAGCGGCGCAAATTCTAAGTGCTGGCGGACTTGAAACACCTGAAGGGAGACGAAGGCTAGCAGAGTTTGATGCCAGACTTCGAGAGTCAAGCAATCTATTGAATCCTGGTACGACTGCTGACATCGTTTCAGCCGCCTTGTCAATAAGTATACTGGACGGGTACAGGCCATAAATTCTATTTTTCGCAGTCCTCAATAACGCAAGCCGTCAATGGCTTATGGTTAGAATGGGGTGGAAAAAACAGGTGCCCATGCCAATGATGCCTTGTTCATCTTTCTTCTAATCTTCATTTTCTTTTGCAGATTTTCTACGTTAAGATTTAAAGGTGGCAATCCATTGGAATATAAAGACCTGAACCGTCAGTGGGAGCAAGCTCAGAGTTGCAAGTAACTTTGATCACAGGGCGAACAATAGATCAGGGTGTCGGAAAGGAGCGGGGAAAAGCCTCCGAAAAATACAGAGAGAGCGTTTCAATCTGCCATATCGATGCTCGAGACTTGAAAAGGCTGGGCATTAAGGAAAAAAGCAATGTTTCAGTTTCGACGTCATTCGGGTCAGTCATCGTGATGGCAGTTGAGTCTCCAAGGGCTCCACATCCAGGCGTCATATTTGTGCCCTATGGTCTCTGGGCAAATGCGATCATTGACCCTGAAACTCACAGCATCGGCATGCCCTCTTTGAAAGGCATCCCGGCTAACATTGAACCTGCGCAAGATAAGCCTGTACTGAGCCTGGCAGAGCTCTTGAAGAAGCAGTATGGGAAGTAGCCGGATGCCAGTTATCAAGGCTGTGACTTGCCCGGTCTGCGGATGCTTGTGCGATGACATAGAACTGACCGTTCGCGATGGGAAAATAGTAAAGGTCAAAAATAGTTGCGCGATGAGCGAATCTAAATTCCTCGGTTACAATGGCCACAGGCTTCTGAAGCCCCTCATCAGGAAAAACGGTCAGCTGATCAGGGCTTCAGTTAAGGAGGCTACGACGAGAGCAGCTAAGATTCTAGCTGATGCGGACTACCCGCTGTTGTTCGGCTGGAGCTCAACGAGCTGCGAGGCGATTCGTGTCGGTCTCGAATTGGCCGAGGAGGTTGGGGGAGTGATCGACAACACGTCAACGGTCTGCCATGGTCCTTCAGCATTGAGCATTCAGGACGTGGGCATTCCGACGTGTACTCTCGGACAGGTTAGACACAGGGCTGACTTGGTGATCTACTGGGGAAGCAACCCTTGGTCTTCTCATCCTAGGCACATAGAGAGGTACACGAACTTTTCAGACGGAAGGTTCGAAAAGAACGAGTGGAGAGCTTACTTAAGCAAGGTTAAGGCTTCTACTGCTAAGAAGAAATTTGATAGTGCGCTGAGAAAAGTGCTACCCAAAGCAGGTAGGCCTGCTCCTTCAGCGGTCATGAAAGAGCCTTACCCTGCGCTGTTGAAGGGAGGAAGAAAACTAATAGTAGTTGACGTTAGGAGAACAAGGACCGCTGAGGTCGCAGACTATTTTGTTCAGATAGAACCCAACAAGGATTATGAGCTTTTTCAAGCACTAAGGACGTTGATTCGCGACGGTGAAATTGACGTTGACGAAGTCGCCGGCGTCCCCGTGGAGTACCTCGAAGAAATCGCTGAGGTCATGATTAACTGCAGCTTCGGCGTAATCTTCTTCGGCTTAGGATTGACGATGAGCAGCGGTAAGCTGAGAAACGTTGACGCTGCGCTTTCACTGACCCGCGACCTGAACGAGCGGACTAAATTCATGATAGTGCCGATGAGGGGGCACTTCAACGTAACAGGCGCTGACACAGTCTTCACGTGGCAAACAGGTTTTCCGTATGCTGTCGATTTTTCCTTGTCATACCCAAGATACAACCCAGGAGAAACCACTGCCGTAGATATCCTGCTACGCGAGGAATCAGACGCAGCCTTGATCATCGCCTCAGACCCTGTTTCGAACTTTCCGAGAAGAGCTGCTGAACATCTCTGCAGAAACCCTCTCATAGCCATTGACCCACACTTAAACGCGACTTCGCAGATGGCTGACGTTGTCTTTCCATCGGCGTTCGTAGGAATAGAAGCCGAGGGAACAGCGTATCGAATGGACCACGTTCCATTGCCTCTGAAGAAAATCGTTTCGCCACCCAGGGGAGTCCTATCCGACGAAGAGATACTCAGCAGGATTCTCTCAGAAGTCAAGAAGATCAAAGCCAAGAGCAGTAGGGAGGCATCATAGGTGGAACTCCTCGTGAAGAATGGCTTCGTTTATGATCCGCTTAACGGCGTCGATGGCGAAAGAATGGACATCGCGATCAAGGATGGCAAGGTCGTTGAGAAGGTCAATGAGCGCAAAGCACGGAAGATAGATGCTTCAGGGATGATCGTCATGCCTGGCGGCGTGGACATACACACGCACATCGCCGGCTCAGAGGTTAACACGGGCAGGCTCCTTAGGCCTGAGGATCACTTCAGGGATGCTGAACCAAAGACCTCGAGAACAAGGTCCGGAGTTGGATATTCGATTCCCTCCACTTTCACCACCGGATACAGGTACTCGAGGATGGGTTACACGACGATAATGAATCCGTCCATGCCTCCGCTGGAAGCGAAGCACACGCATGAAGAACTCAACGACACTCCGATGCTTGACAAGGCCACTTACCCCCTATTAGGAGACTGGTGGTTTGTGCTAGAATATCTGGCGAGAGGACAGATCGATGAGCTTGCTAGGCACGTTGCTTGGATATTGACCACGACGAAGGGATACGCCATAAAAATAGTCAATCCCGGCGGCCTGGAAGCCTGGGGCTTCGGACAGAATGTTCACAGCCTAGATGATCAGGTCCCGCATTTCTGCGTGACCCCGCGTGAGATTATTCGTGGTCTTTGCAACGTCAATAGGCTGCTGAACCTGCCGCACACGATTCATGTTCACACTAATAACCTTGGGCAACCTGGAAATTACGCCACCGCCCTAGACACAATGGGCTGCGTCGAGGACATGGCTTCAGAAAACAGGCCAGCAATTCACATTACACACTGCCAATTCAGCTGTTTCAAGGGCGATGATTGGCGAACTCTGGAATCTGGGGCGGATGAAATAGCCAGCTACGTTAACTGCCATTCGCACGTGACGATGGACATGGGCCAGGTCATATTTGCAGACACTACGACGATGACGGCCGACGGACCGTTCCAGTTTGGACTTTCGGAGTTGACTGGAGGCAAATGGGTGAACCATGACGTTGAAACAGAGACCAGCGCCGGCATCGTGCCCTTCAACTACCGTCGCAAGAGCTACGTTCATGCAACTCAGTGGTCAATAGGGCTTGAGTTGGCCTTGCTCATCAGGGACCCGTGGAAGATTTTTATGACGACTGATCACCCGAACGGCGGCCCATTCACGTACTACCCGAGAATCATTGCTTGGCTGATGAGCAGAAAAGCGAGGGACGCAACGATGAAGAGAATCAACCCTAGGGCAAGGAGCAAGAGTCTTCTCTCGTCAATAACGAGGGAACTAGGGTTTCAGGAGGTCGCGGTGCTAACGAGAGCAGGTCAAGCAAAGGCTCTCGGACTTGAAACTAAGGGGCATCTGGGAGTGGGCGCCGACGCTGACATAGCGATATACAACGTGAACCCACAGTGCGTGGACCCCGCAGGAAAATACAAAACGGTCAGAAGAGCTTTCAAACACGCTGCTTACACCATCAAGAGCGGCGAGATCGTAGTCAAAAACGATGAAATAGCCAAACACGCGCAAGGAGCCACCATGTGGCTTGACGTTCAGACCTCTGAGCCGGTCCAGATAACGGATGAAATGAAGAGGAAATTCAGGGAGTATTGGACCGTCGAATACGAGAACTATCCAGTAACGGAAAACTACCTTAAAGTTTCACGCTCGAAGACCGTGAAGGCTGATGTCTAGATGATAAACCTGTACCCGCTCAGCGAATTTAAGCTACCAATAATGGCCGGGTGCATCAGCCCGGACGTCTTTCAGAACCAGAGATCTGAAGAAATACGGATGCTCAAGGTTTGGGAAGGAAATAAGGAGAGAAATCTCGGAGAGCTATTCAAAGTCGAGGAGTCCATTGGAGAAGAAACGTCTATAATGATCTCCGGCAACGTCGGAGAGGTTCGCAGAGTAGGCGCGTGTATGAGGGGCGGCCAGATAACGATCAACGGAAACGCTGGAATGCATTTGGGCGAGGAAATGAAGGGCGGGAAAATAACCGTGAATGGCAACGTCGGCGGATGGGCCGGCTCAATGATGACAGCCGGCGAAATCGAAGTCCAAGGCAACGCTGGCGATTACCTCGGCGCCCCTTATCGCGGAAGCAGCGAGGGTATACGCGGAGGACGGATAGTCGTTCACGGAGATGTTGGAAACGAAGCAGGAGCACACATGAAAAAAGGTATCATCAAAGTTTACGGAAACGCTGGTCAGTTCGTCGGCTTCCGCCTAAGGGACGGAACAATCTACGTTCAAAAAAATTGCCAAGCAAGAGCAGGAGCCTGTATGATCAACGGCAAGATAATCCTCGGAGGTTTCCTAGAATCCGTACTGCCTTCGTTTACGATAGACAGCATCAGGGGAAAGGTAAAAATCGAAGAAGACGAAACGGTAAGCGGTCCTTTGTACGTTTTTCTCGGAGATCTAGCAGAAGACGGGAAAGGGAAGTTGTACGTCCCGAAAGAGAAGAACCCGCATCTGAGCAGTTATGAAAGGTTCTTGTAAGCAGAGGGTTTCCATGGAAAAAACTCTAAGCGTAAACGGTTTGGCATCAAGACTCTTGGGTAAGTTACTCGCAAACACGGCATATTTCGGTGTGAGCGTTCGAAAAATGGACTGTGGCACAACCGTCGTTGACGCCGGCGCAGAAGCCAAGGGCGGATTTGAAGCCGGAAGACTCATAACCGAAATCTGCATGGGAGGGTGTGGAAGGGCCACAATAACGCGCTCAAAATACGGAGAATTAGACCTCTGCTCAATATTTGTCCACACAGATCATCCGGTTATCGCAACTCTTGGTTCGCAGTACGCGGGCTGGCAAGTAAAAGAACAAGGCTATTTTGCAATAGGCTCAGGACCTGCTAGAGCCTTGGCCCTCAAACCAAAGGAAATCTACGATGAAATCGGGTACAAAGACGACTTCGACAAAGCTATACTGGTTCTCGAAGCTGCTAAGACGCCATCGACGGCACTCGTAGAGAGAATCGCGAAGGATTGCAAGGTGGCACCCGACAAACTGACTGTAATCGTTGCTCCTACCACCACCGTAGCAGGCGCAATACAGGTTTCAGGGAGAATAGTCGAAACGGGAATTCACAAACTAAGAAGAGTTGGACTTGACCCAAACGAGATTCTGCAAGGTTGGGGATGTGCCCCAATTTCACCTGTTAGTCCCAAGTTTGCAGAAGCGATGGCTAGGACGAACGATGCCATTCTCTACGGCGGAACCGTGTACTACACGGTGAAACATGATGATGACGACGAGTTGAAGGAGATCATCCAAAAAGCACCTTCCGAAACATCAAAACAATATGGGAAACCATTCATAGAAATCTTCAAAGAAACAAAGTCTGATTTCTACAAGATCGACCCGAACCTGTTCGCGCCTGCCACGGTCACGCTTACGAACATCTTAACCGGACGCACGTTCAAGAGTGGAAGCATCAACGTCGGCGCAATGGCAAAATCATTCAACATCGAAGCCGCTAGGACCCTCACATCCTAATGTAGGATCTGACAGCCTTGGCCGCAGAATAGCCCAACGGAATTGTGTACAGCGCAAGCGTCAGGTTGAAGATGGCTACGAGCGGCGTTGCTGCGATAAGGCCCAATTCCGAATAGCTAAGACCTATTGGTGGCGGAAAGCGTAGAAACACATAGTCGATCAATACCATGACAACTGTCCTCAGAATGACTCCTGAAGCAGTCAACAGGGCCGCAACAGTTTCTTCTCGCTTTGGAGAGTGTTTTGCCACGAGAGACTTAGCTATACCCATGCCCAGTAGCATGCTTAGGACAGCCGCCATGTTGTAGAGCGGTCCAGACGGAAGGTAACCAGGGAACCAGACAAGCAGTACCATAGTGTTCAAAAGAGTTATGAAAAATCCGACTCTCGCTCCGTAAAGCAAGAATGCTGCGACGATCGGTATTTCCCATATCTGGTAATACAAATACGTCGCGTAAAATGCTGGAACTCTTATCGGAAGAACATCCAAGACTATAGAAAGCGCTGAAAACACTATTATGAGCGAAATGGTTTTACTGTTCAATTTTACCATCTGGCTTATCGTAGATGACCTTCTCTGGAGCCTAGCTATTTAAGAGTAACTACTCCATTATGGGTAACAAACCCCTAAGGGTTCTGTTGCATTTTAGGGTCATGCTTCTCCCCGTTGCATATCGGGTGATGTCTCTCTACTGCTCTTAACTGCATTTTGTATTAAAGTTATCCACTTGTTTTGACCTTCCACCTTTATCCCGCAAGCCTCACTAGGAGTTTTGCCCTCCAAGGCCTCATGTGGTCTGATGTAGTTATGAAATAACTGATAACCCGAGATGATCGGTGTTTCTTTTGTCTTTAACCCTCTGAAAACTTTCTCACGGTCGCGAACTTCCCCGCAAAAACGCTCCATTTTATTGCTGTTTGCTCTATCTCGAAATTGAATATTGCGAACATGTGTTGCGTCAGGGAAGGCTTTCATGCTGGCGATCGAGTAAGTCGGTAGCCCGTCAGTTATGATTGTCTGCGGTTGCTTTTCCATAAGAAATCTTGCCTTTGAAAACAGCGTTCGCGCATCGTGCATGTCTTTAGTTTCGGCAACCTCTTGGCTAATCCAGAACCTAGTCTCGTCGTCAAGAATGGCGAACAGATACTTCATGTCGCCCTTTATTTTGACGTAAAGCTCATCTGCTCTCCAAGTGTCGCTCACGTTTGGCTTGATTTTTTCTAAATATTCTCCCATAATATTGACATACTTCCTAATCCAGCGGAGAACAGTAACATGATTAATCGTCACACCTTGAAGTCTCAAGAACTTCTGAACATTCCTTAGCGACTCGCCAGTGAAGTAAAGTTGCATTGCAGAAGTCACTATTTGAGGTGTCGCTTTCATCTTCTCAAAGCCTAGATTTATCGAGAAGCGTTTGCCACATGCCTTGCACTTGTATCGTTGGATGCTTCCGTTTTGGTTATGTCGTACTGCATTCTTGACTATCCTCTCTGAGCCACAGTATTTGCAGATCTGAACATTGACTTCTGGTATGACTCTGCATATGGCTACTTCTGCTCTGAATGACTTCGAAAACTCTACTGCAAAAATATGCTTACACTTAATATGGCGATACTTGTTATCAGGGCATTCACAGAACCATTCTTGGTCAATCTTGGTTATGGCATATTCTCCGTTTCCGCTTTGTGATTTGACTACGTATGAATTTTCGTCTAGTCGTCTAACTTGCCCTTCAAGTTTTGCGATTGCCTCGCCACGTTCTTGTCTTGTTGTTGTTAGTTGTGTCGCCAATTTTAGGCACCTAACAGCATATTAGGTACCTAAAGCTATTTATACCTTTCGGTACCTAAAACTTATATAGAAGAAATGCCTTCTCATTAGCATGGTGCCTAGACATGAAGCTACAGAAGCAATTATCAAGAAAAACAAAAGGCAAAGCCTATCCAAAGTATGTAATGACTATACCACCGAAGGACATTGAAGAACTAGGATGGTGTAAAGGGATGGAGCTAGACGTTCATGTTAGCAATAATAAACTAATCATAAAGCCGAAGGAAAATAATGAAAAAAAGGTTGTCAAGAACTAGCTTGTGATTGTGATTTAGGGGCTTTAGAAAGCCATTCTTGAACTTTCTGACTTATGTTCTGTAATTCCGCTGTTTCGTTCTTCATGATCGTCAAGTAAGCATCATCCAATTGTTTCATAAAGTCAGGTTGACTAGATGCTATCCATAGCATAGGTGCAAATGGCTTTTCTTGTGTTCTATTGTTATGTAGAACGATCAAATCAGTATTCTGTCCCACCCCTTGCATTCTTTCAGACACTTTCTTCGAGATATACACGATCGGAATAGCACTGATCAGTGGTAAATAGCGGGAATATCCATATTTCGTCATCTGGGGAAATGCAAGTTGGGCACCGATACCAATAGTGGTAAAACCTAGCGAATCCCGCAATTGGTATGCACCATTTTGGTTCATCCAAAATATGTGCGCTTCTTCTGAAGGTTCTAATCCAAGAACGATAAACTCAAACTCTAATGGATATTCATAATCTTCAACGTCTTTTACAGCATTCCTAACAAGTGACTCGGGCGTAGTTTTTGCAGCTTCAAAGACCAAGTTGTATTTCCACAATATATTATTCTCATACCACTCTTTCTTGTAGTCAAAGCATTCTTTACTAATGATTTTCACAATGTCTTCTATACTAAGTGTTTTCTCTGGCATCCCGATTTTCTGCGTGACTCTTCGCAGTATCAAATCTGATGCAAATGCGTCGCCTGAACTCATCGCGTAACAATAATCAGTTATACGTCTTATCTTTGGTTCAATGCTTTCAAACTCAATCCCCGCTGACACGAGTTTATCAGCGCAAAACACAATACATAGAGGAACTGGTTTCTTATCCTTATCAACTACCCCGACATTAGTTATTGCGGCAATACAAACTGTCACAGGTTCTAATCCCCTGATTTCTTTATGCTTCAGATATTTCTTTAGGTACCTATTAGGCTGTTTCTTGTATAAATGGTTATCTCTAATCATTCAAAACACCCTCTGTGACCCGATTGCAACATGATAAAATGTGACCCGAAGACGAAACAGAACCCCCCTAAGAGAGGTTCTGTGAAGTCTCTGTCACCTTTCTGATATTGCTCTTCACGTATCTCACCTCGTCACTCGCCAGAGGCTTAAGTGATGAAGAAGAAGGGTTGAGATGCGTCATGCTTAGGCGCGCGTCTTTCCGCGCGCAAAATTGGGAAGGGAAAGGAAGCTATGCATGACGCATCGAAATATTATTGAATGATGCAATTTAATATAAGACTTACCTTCATAGAAGCTTATTTCATGTTACTAGCTAACATCGGAGGATTGTCTGTTTTAATCATTTACATCAACCATTTCCTATTGCCTGTTTCAGAATGAAACGACTATGAGGAAGACTGATCAACCATAGAGGTGACTGGACCCAGTATGATGCCATCCGGGGAAAAGTAGCGCTTTGAGAAATCCGATGACGAGGTAACAGAGCCAACTTTAGTACAAAATGCAGCAGGCAAAGTAAGACAGCATCACTTGAGATGCAGCATGGAACAGCCACCCTAGAATGAAACAGAACCGCAAAAGACTGAAAGATAAATACCGCTGAAACATATCATTAATGGGAAAACCCTTTGTCCGAACCCGGAAAGCTCTCTTCGAAAAGTGTCAAAAGCTGGTTGGAGCATGAGAGTGGACCGCTTCTCGTTCCAATACACTCAAAGGCTCAGAAACTGCTCGACGAAATGCGCAAGACTATTGAGAATCTCTTGAACAATTCTAAGACGCTTCTAGACAATAGTCAGAGAGAGATCGAAAAAAGGAATCCAAACATCTACAAGAGGGCAAGAGCACTGAACAAGCTCGCACGCCTCTTCATCGATCGGCTCCGCCACCTAGAGATTCCAGAGAACGTAACCTACGAGGATTTCCAAGAGTTCGTGCAAGAGGTTCAAAAAGCTTTCACGGCAACTGATACTGACATCAGAAACTGGTTCCCGCATGTTTCTCCCTTCTTCATCCTTGACAGAAGAAAGTTTCAAGCAGTTTTTGAAAGGGCAAAGGAACTACTGAAAGAACTTGATAGCTTCTTGACTAAGGAATACGTTAAAGCCAAAACCGTGGAGAAAACTTTTCAGCTAGTCGACAAAGTCGAAACCCTTGAGATAGAGCTCCAGAATCTGCAGGAGCGGAGGGCAAGGGCCGAGGAGGAAAAGACTCGTGTTGCGAACGAGATCTCTGATACTCATAGAAAGATGTCTGACCTGAAAAGCAGCGGAGGATTAGACGAGCTGAGTAGACTGGACGCTGAATCAAACGCTTTGAGCAGCGAAGTGGAACAAAGTCTCAGGCATCTTCAGAAGCCGTTTGTCAAACTTCAGTCTATGGCGCTCCGTGGAGAGGGAAGCGGCTTAACTCCAGAGGAGCTTAGCAAGTTGAATCAGTATGTGGCCGATCCGTTCCAAGCGCTCGCAACCGAAGAGGACGGGCATCCTCTGCTGAGGCAGATCATTGAGAAGATGAACCGCGCCATATCTGACGGTAAGCTCAAGTTGAAGCCAGAAAAAACAAGGAAGGCAGAGCAGCTTGCAGAGAGCATACTGGCTAAAAGCTCATTAACGGGGCTTCATGAAAAAAGCATGAAAATCATGGGACTCAAGAAACAGCTTTCTGCATCTGACGAAATCACAGAGACAGGAAGAAACCTGTCGAAACTTCAAGAACAACTCGAAGGGCTAGAAAGGAAAAAGAGGATCACAGAAGGAGAACTGAGCACGCTCGAAAGGACATACAAAGAAACTGATGAGAAGATTCGCAACTGCAAGTCTGAGATTGAAAAGAACGCCTTCGACTTTACCGGCAAAAGAATTCAGCTTGGATAACCCAGGGGAAACCTTTGACCACTGAGTACACTCAGATCGTCAAGGATTCCTTGGAGGCAAAGGCGGAAGCTTTCCAAAGATTAGTCGAACATGCAACGAAACTGATTTGCGAGGAGAAAGGCAAAACCCGTAACTTCAGCATCATCGGAAGGCTCGTGGACCTGAACCCTGCTGGAAGATCCCTTATAATAGGCGACCTGCATGGAGATCTTGAAAGCCTGATCGAAGTTCTCAAGAAGAGCGATTTTCTAAGACAGCTTGAGCATGCTACAGATTCCAAGATGATCTTCCTCGGCGACTACGGAGACAGAGGCGCATACTCTGTGGAAGTCTACTACGTGTTGTTGCAACTGAAGCTTCTCTTTCCTAATCAAATCGTCCTATTGAGGGGAAACCATGAGGGACCTGACAATCTGATACCTGATCCGCATGATTTACCAGCGCAGTTTCAGATGCGCCTTGGCGATGAGTGGAACGTCGCCTATCGACAGATTCGGAAGCTCTTTACGTGTATGTACAACGCAGTGCTGGTTGAAGAAAGGTACCTGATGATTCACGGCGGGCTGTCATTGAAGGCACAAAAGATCGAAGATCTTGCATATGCGCATGACTTGCAATCAAAGCAAGATCTTTTCGCCGACATGCTTTGGAGTGATCCGAGTGATCATATCAGAGAAACAAGTGCTTCGCCAAGAGGCGCCGGAAAACTCTTCAGTGCAAGCGTGACTGCCCGAGTCTTGGAAAGATTTCGAGTGAAGATTCTGATAAGGGGTCATGAACCTTGTCCAGAAGGTTTTAGAGTGGACCATGGTGGGAGAGTTTTGACTCTGTTCTCCAGGAGAGGCCCACCTTACTTCAATGCTTACGGAGCGTACCTAGACGTAGACCTGAATGAGAAACCGGAAAACGCAGACCAGCTAGTACCCTGCATACACAAGTTCTAAGCGATCGGAAGCCTCGAACGGAAACTTTAAGAAGATAACTCAGTTAGCATCTCACACCTATCGCTAAGGTAGAAGGTTCTTTTTGAGGTTTGGCATCTTAACGAGAAACAGGAACTCATGGAGTTCAGTCCAGCTTCAGAAGGCATTATCCAGACGAAGCATTTCTTGCACCTGCTTCAGCTTCCCAAAGTTGATTGCACGCTTGGGCTACAAGCCAAACCTAACTACCGAGGACCTCACCTTGCCGGAACAGCTTGACGCGCTCGTTATTCGCCCAGTCGGACGTGGCTCAATAGAAGAATTGGTTTTCAGAATGGACGTTCTATATCGCCTAGAACGTCTAGGAATGTACGTGATAAATCCGGCTGAAGCGATTGAACACTGCGTCGAC
>Ga0187771_10000852_pt1 | contig 19520 bp, 12 predicted proteins | sample 0116_SJ02_MP15_1_FD_133139 | JGI IMG/M metagenome (GOLD analysis project Ga0187771, IMG submission 133139) | Tropical peat soil microbial communities from peatlands in Department of Meta, Colombia - 0116_SJ02_MP15_10_MG | ecosystem: Environmental > Terrestrial > Soil > Wetlands > Peat | place...
ACTGCGTCCGCGCCCGGCGGCACGGCCGCTCCGGTCATAATCTGCACACACTGGCCGGGGCCTACTGTGCCGCTGAACTGTGCTCCCGCCCGGATTTCGCCTGTGAGTTTCAGGGTCGCGGGGACGCCGGCCACGTCGGCGGCGCGCACCGCGAAGCCGTCGCGCGTGGAACGGTCGAAGGGCGGCGCGTCGCGATCCGCCAACAACGGCTCGGCGAGCACATGGCCCATCGCATCTGGGAGGGCGACCCGTTCACGCCTGGGCGGATTCTCCCGGACGTGCGCGCCGGCCACTTCCGCGACGATCCGGCGGGCTTCGATGTATGAAATCATGGAACGCCGGGACTCAGAGCCAGGAGGCGAGCTTTGTGCCGGGCAGCACGAATGTGGCTTCCCGCTCCGGGCCTGTAGATATCATCCCGATTTCGACGCCGAGAGTGTCGGAAATAAATTTCAAGTAGTCGCGGGCCGCAGCAGGAAGAGCCGCGGGATCCTTCAGGCTGGAAGTGGGTGCCATCCAGCCGCGCAGGGTCTTGTATTCCGGCGTGACTTTCTCGAGGGCTTCGACATCCGGAGGTATTTCCGTGAGCGGCGTGCCCTTGTAGCGATAACCGGTGCAGACTTGGATCTCCTGCTGGGCGTCGAACACGTCCAGCTTCGTCACCACGAGCGAATCAATCCCGTTAATCTGGATGGCGTAGCGAAGAATCACGAAATCGAGCCAGCCGCACCGCCGAGGCCGTCCGGTGACGGCGCCAAATTCCTGGCCGCGCTGGCGCAGGGCGTTAGCTTCCAGGTCGGGCATTTCCGTGGGAAAAGGCCCGCTGCCTACTCGAGTGGTATAGGCCTTGGTGATTCCCGCCACACCAGTGATGCTGCGAGGAGGCAGACCCAAGCCTGTGCACGCGCCTCCCGCCGTCGAATTCGATGAAGTGACGAAGGGATACGTGCCGTGGTCAATGTCCAGCATGGTGCCCTGCGCCCCTTCCAACAGAACGCGCTTCCCGTCTGCAATCGCGCGGTTCAGCAGGGCTGACGTGTCGGCTACAAACGGCCGCAGCCGCACGGCAAACTGTTCGTAGTGTTCCGCCAGGCCTTCCACCTCCAGCGCATGTCCGAATGCCGCCCGGCAGATCCCGTCCTTTTCGTCGATTACGCTGCGCAGTTTGTCGCGGAACCCACCAGACCCCAGCAGATCACAGACGCGCAAGCCGCGGCGCGACATTTTGTCCTCGTAGGCCGGCCCGATGCCTCGCGCAGTGGTGCCAATCTTCGAGGCGCCCCGCGCCGCTTCCGCCAGCTTTTCCATCTGCCGGTGGTAAGGAAATATCAGGTGAGCCCGATTGCTGAGGAACAGGCGACCTGTAGCATCGATACCGGCCTTCGCCAGTGAATCCATCTCCGCCACCAACGCGGCAGGATCCACCACAACGCCTGAACCGATGACCGCGCGTTTGCCCGGCCGGAGAATGCCACAGGGAATGAGCTGGAGGATAAAGCGGTGGCCGTTGAAGATGACCGTGTGGCCAGCATTGTGCCCGCCGCTGTAACGCGCCACGATGTCGAACGAGCCAGCCAGGTAATCGACAACTTTACCTTTGCCTTCGTCCCCCCACTGCGCTCCGACGATGATCACTGCGGCCATTCTTCCCTCTTGCTCGCTCCAGCGCGGGTCTGGCGCTGCAGATTGCACGGTGCGCCCGCACGCTCCCCCGCCCGATTCCTCCTACTCACGCTTCATGCTGCCGGAATAACGACGTAAAGGCGGGAGCGGCAACCCAGTGACCTATCGTACCCTCAGCGTTCCGCAGAAGGCAATCGCAAAACCCCCGTAGCAGGTAACGGCCAAGGACGCCGGCCACGCGCACGGGCCGTGCGGGGCTATTGGACGTGGGTAGAAACGAACCTTGCGACTTCTTCTTTCGGCAGGTTGCCTACTAGCTGTCCAACCACCTCGCCCCCCTTAAACAGAAGAAGCGTGGGGATGCCGCGGATGTTGTACTGCGAAGGGGTGACGGGGCTCTCGTCTACATTCATCTTCACGACTTTGATTTTTCCAATGTTTTCCTGCGCAACTTCCGCCACCGTGGGCCCCAGCATTAGGCAGGGGCGGCACCACTCGGCCCAGAAGTCCACCATGACGGGCTGGGATTTGCTCGCCTCAATGACGTCTGACTTGAAGTTCGCGTCGTTTACGTGCCCTACTGCGTCTGCCATGTTTTCCTCGTTTTGTTTATTGCGCCCGTGATACCGGCCCGTGCGTACGCCGCACGGGCGGACTGCCTGCGCTCTCCACTCTCTTCCCTGTTAGATGTTACACCAGATTCGCGGTTGCGCACTCAGCCGGAGCGCAGAATGCGCGACCGTTCGTACACTTCGAGGTATTTCTCCGCCGCCGCGTCCCAGGAAAAATTTTGGGCCATGGCGTTCTGCATCAGCTTACCCCACGCTTGGGGATTCCGAGAGCAGTGCAAGGCCCAGCGTACGGTGTCCAGCAGCGCTGGACCGGTGGCGTCCCAGAACTTGAACCCTGTACCTCTGCCCGTGTCCGGCTCGAAGGGCTCGACCGTATCATCGAGCCCGCCGGTGGCGCGCACCACGGGGATGGTCCCGTACCGCATGCTGTACATTTGGCTGAGACCGCATGGCTCGTAGCGCACGGCATCAGGAAAATGTCCGCCCCCGCCTCGATTTTGTGCGCCAGCACATGGTCGAACCCGACGCGCACTGCCACGCGGTCCTTCCGGGCGTCCGCGAGCATGCGGAAGAAAGCCTCATAACGATGGTCTCCGGAACCAAGAGCCACAATGACCACATCCTCGTCCAGGAGGTCGCGCGCCACATGCGCGATCAGGTCGAATCCTTTTTGCTCCACGAATCGCGACACGATCCCGATCACCATGCGAGCGTTGTTCTCCGCAGGGAGCCGCAGCTCACGCAGCAGATCCTGCTTGCAGATTGCCTTGTTGGCCGGATCGGCTGCGGAGTAGCTGGCCGCAATCCACCGGTCGTTCTCCGGGTTCCAGGTAGTGTAGTCGGCCCCGTTCAGGATACCCGTCAGCCGCGAAGCCCGGGAACGCACCACCGCGTCCAGCCCGAAGCCATAGGCCGGCGTCTGAATTTCCTCCGCATATCTCCGGCTCACAGTAGTCAGGTAGTCGGCAAATAGCAGGCCACCCTTCAGGAAGTTGACGTCCCCCCAAAACTCCAATGCGTTGATGTGGAACAGGTGGCTCGGCAGCCCGGTCCGCCACATCACGTCGCGGCCGTAGCGTCCCTGGTAAGCCATGTTGTGGACCGTGAAGACGACGGGGATGCGGGCGAATGCTGGATCGTAGCCATACTGGCCGCGCAGCAAGACGGGAACGAGCGCCGTTTGCCAGTCGTGGCAGTGGATGAGGTCGGGCCGCCACGATTGTTTGGCGACCTCGATCACCGCGCGGCTGAACAGCGTGAACCGCTCGGGATTGTCGCCAAATTCGCCGCCAAACTCCCCATAAATGCCGTGACGGTCGAAAAATTCCGCCGCATCCACAAAGAAGTAACGCACGCCGCGCAGCGGGTCGCTCTCGCGGATGGCCGGAAAGTGCATACGCGGCCCCACCTGAATCGTGAGGCTGGGGATTGCGACGCGCCGGGTGCCGATCCCGCGGTACAGCGGAAGGACGACGGCGACATCGTGCCCCATCGCGGCTAGGGAGCGCGGGAGCCCTTCGAGAACATCGGCGAGGCCGCCCGTCTTCGCGAAGGGCAGGGCTTCCGAGGCTGCAAAAAGAATTCTCATCGCGCGTGCCGAAAGGCACCTCACGGTAAAGGAGGAACCCGCAAGCGTCAAGCGCCGCCGCGGGCGACGGCTGCCTGCGACCGAACACGGAGAAAACAAACCCTGCTACACTCCGGCGCCATGGGCCAGCGGCTGGGACAGCATTTTTTGGTGGACACGGCGTGGCGGAGGCGCGTGATCGAATCGCTAGGCGTCGCTGCCGGGGACGTGTGGATCGAAATTGGAGCGGGTCGGGGAGAGATGACCGCGGAACTGGCGCAGCGGGCCCGCTGCGTCATTGCCATAGAAAAAGATCCGCCCCTGGCGCATCACCTGCGGCGGCTCGCCGGAGAGTGGCCCGCGCTCAAACTTCTCCAGGCCGACATTCTGAAGGTCGAGCTCGGCACGTTGATTCAAGACGCGGAGAATAATTGCCCCGGCGCGCGGGTTTCCGTCTATGGCAGCCTGCCCTACTACATCACCTCGCCGATTCTCCACCGGCTGTTTCCGTTTGCCGGGCAACTCGCGGGAATTCACGTGATCATCCAGCGTGAAGTTGCCGAGCGTCTGGTGGCACATCCTGGCACGCGCGACTACGGCTACCTTTCCGTGGCCACGCAGTTCTACACGGAGCCGCAAATCGTGCTGACAATTCCCCCCGGCGCCTTCCGGCCGCCGCCGCGCGTCACTTCGTCACTGGTGCACATGCGCGCGCCAGGGGCCTGCGCGGGGCTGGGCGTCGAAGATGCGCATGAATTCCTGGCGTTCGCGCAGGCGTGCTTCGCGCAGAAGCGGAAGAAGCTGCTGAATAATCTCCAGACGCTGGCTCCACGCGCGCAGGCCCTCGCCTGGCTGGAATCGGCGGAAGCGCCAGCAAATGCGCGCGCTGAGCAGCTTTCCATCGCGCAGCTCGCGGCGGTTTGGCGAGCCGCAGCTACCTCGGGGGCAACGTATCGCGCACGGCAACCAGCCGGTCGGGATAATTCGTCATAATCCCGTCCACGCCCCCCGCAGCCAGCGCACGCATTTGAGCCGGCTCGTTGATCGTCCAAGTGACCACTTTCAGCCCGCGGCGGTGAGCATCAGCGACGAGTTCGGGAGTAACGCGATCGCCTCGCGGGCCGATTTGCCGCGCTCCAACCCGCACGGCCTCCTTCACCATGTCTTCTCCGCCGGAATCGAACAGGAGCCCAGTCATCAGCAACCGGTCGAGCTGGTGAATGCGGTCCAGCACAGAGGCGTCGAAGCACAGCACCACCGCGGCCTTCGACTCCTTGCGCCCGCGCAGCGCGCTGATAACCGCGCGCTCCACGCCGTATCCCGCGCCACCCTTGATTTCCAGATAGAGGCTCAGATCCGTCTGCCCCGAGAAGTCCAGCAATTCTTCGATTGTGGGCAGACTTTCGCCGGCAAATTCTTCAGAGAACCAGCGGCCGGCATCCAGTTGCCGCAGCTCGTTGAAGGTGTAATTCTTCACCAGACCGTCGCCGGAGGTGGTGCGGTTCAGAGTTGTATCGTGAACAATCACCAGCCGGCCGTCGCGGGAGAGGTGCAGGTCCGTCTCGATGCATTCGGCGCCCATCTCCACGGCCCGGCGGAAGGCGGCCATCGTGTTCTCCGGCGCAACGGCGGAGGCGCCGCGGTGCGCGATGACCCAGGGCATGCGCATGTGGCAGATATCCTAGTGTGCTTCGCCGTCGGGGGGAAGGGGCTAATCCGGAAGCGATGGCCAACGGCGCGTGGCCCGAAAGTGCCAGCGCTCAGCGGTTGAGCGCCTAACTCAGGGTGCCTCGCCGGAGCAGCCGTGACTGATGTTGCGCGCTAATCCCCCGCCACCCCTATCCGCCGCTCCATTCGTTTGTTATGCTTCCCGCCGCCAAATGCCCGACACGAGAGAAAGCGCAATTCTGGCTGCCGTCCGCGCGGCCGCGTCCCATCATCCCGACTCCCCGGCCCTCGTCTCCCCGCGCGAGACACTGAGTTATGCAGGATTGGAACGCCGCGCCGCGGCGATCGCAGCCCAACTTGCGAGGGCGCCGGGTGAGGTAGTCGGGCTGTTCTGTCCGAATGCGCCCGGTTTCGCCGCCGGCCTGCTCGGCGGGCTCTGGGCGGGAAAAACAATTGCCGTCCTCCCCTGGGTCGCTCCCGCGCCGTTGCTCAATTCTATGGCTGAAGAGGCCGGTTTCCGCACCGTGCTCGCCGCTGAAGAACTCGCGCCCCGCGCAAAGGAAGCGGGTCTCGAACCGATCGTAATGCCAGGCGGCGAGGGCAACAGCCGCGCCATGTCCGAGCCTCCGCTCGCCGCGTGCGCCCTGGAAGCAGCCGTCCTCCTATACACATCCGGGACCGCGGGCCGCCCTAAAGCCGTGGCGCTCTCCGAATCGAATCTACTCGCAAACGTTGAAGGCCTCCGGATTGCCGGGGAGTTCACCGGTGAGGACGTGATGCTGGCCATCCTCCCGCTGTTCCACGCTTTCGGTCTGACGGTCACGCTGCTCCTTCCACTCGTGCTGGGCGGAAAGGTTGTGATCGAGGATCGCTTCGTTCCGCGCACCTCCCTGCAAGCCGTCGCGGCACACCGCGTGTCGGCGATGATTGGAGTGCCCAGCCAGTTTCGGCTGATGACTAAGGAGCGGATGGACGTGGACGCGGCATCGCTGCGTCTGTGCATCGCTGGGGCAGAACGCCTGGGCGATCACGTTGGCGAGGCCTTCCAGGAACGATTCAACCGCCCGCTACTACAGGGCTATGGCGCTACGGAAGCGTCTCCAGTCGTCTCCTTCAACAGGCCGCGCCAGAACCGCACCGGAAGCGTCGGGCTGCCCCTGCCGAATATCCGGGTCACCATCCGCGAGGAATTGCGCGAACTGCCTGGCGGAGAGCACGGCGAGGTTTGCGTGGAGGGACCGAGCGTCATGCTCGGCTATTTCGGTCAGCCGGAGGCCACCGCTCGGAAGATTCCGGGAGGTGTTCTTCACACCGGCGACCGCGGCTGGCTGGATCCCGAAGGATTCCTTCATCTCGCCGGCCGAGCCGACGATATGCTGAAAGTCGCCGGCGAAAAGGTGTATCCCGCCGAAATCGAAAGGGTGCTGGAACAAATCGAAGGGGTTGAGGAGGCCGCCGTGATCGGGGTGGAGGACGAGGCGCGCGGCACGACGCTCGCCGCGTTCGTGGCCGCACGCCTGGGGGCGACGCTCGATGCCGCCGCTGTCCGTGCCGCCTGCCGGGAACGTTTGGAAGCGGCAAAAAACCCGCGCGCGGTCACCGTGGTGGGGCAACTTCCCCGCGGCCTGAGCGGTAAAGTGGACAAACGGGCTTTGTTGCAGCAGGCCACGCAACTGCAGGCCAGTTCGGCGTCCTAACCAAAGCTCCTGGCCCCAACAGGCGACTCACCAGATCTTGCAGACTTTCTCCCGCACCATCGCGTCGCCCTTCGTGCATCCGAACGCCTTTGCGAACTCGGCCATATTGGACACCGGCCCGCGCACGCGGAACCTCGCCAGTGGATGCGGATCGGTGTTGGCTTGGAGGCGCGCGACTTCCGGGCGCTGGTGGCCCTGCCAGTCTCGCGCGAATCCAAGGAAGAACCGTTGCTCGGGGTTGAAGCCGTTTGTGTCCTTCTCGCGAGGCTTCCCTTCGATGGACTTCTCGTAGGCAGCGTAAGCCAGAGTCACACCGCCAAGATCGGCGATGCTTTCCCCCTCGACGAGCTTGCCGTTCATGTGCAGGTCACCCTCGACGAAGTAGCCGTCGAACTGCTTGGCGATGCACTCGCCGCGCTCCTTGAAATTCTTCAGGTCCTGCGGAGTCCACCAGTTTTTGAGGTTGCCGAACCGGTCGAACTGTGCTCCCTCGTCGTCGAAGCCGTGCGTTATCTCATGGCCAATCACCGCGCCAACTCCGCCGTAGTTGTAAGCATCGTCTTGCTTCGGATCGAAAAACGGTGGCTGGAGGATTCCCGCGGGAAACACAATTTCATTCAGTTGAGGGTTGTAGTAGGCATCCACCGTCTGGGGGGTGATCCCCCACTCGGTGCGGTCCACGGGCTTGCCGATTTTGGCCAGGTCGCGCGCGTGCTCGAATTCCTGTGCACGGAGAAAGTTTCCTACGTAGCCGGCTCGGTCTATTTGCAGCCGCGAGTAATCTCGCCACCTGTCCGGATAGCCGATCTTGATGGTAATGGCATCGAGCTTTTCAATCGCCGCCTTCTGGGTTTCCGAACCCATCCACGAAAGCGTCGGGATGTCCGCGCGAAGGGCGGCGACCAGGTTGTGCACCATTGCGAGCGAACGAGCCTTTGCCTCCGGCGGGAAGTACTTCTGGACGTACAGTTGCCCCAGCGCTTCCCCGATGTTCTGGTCAGTCGCAACGGCGCAGCGTTTCCACCGGGGCCGCAGTTCCTTCGCGCCGGTAAGAATTCTCCCCTTGAAATTGAAATTCTCCTGCACAAAGGGATCGGAAAGCGCAAAGGCCACACTGTCCAGCAGGTGCCATCGCAGATAGGTCTTCCAGTCGTTCAAGGAGACGCTCGCCATCATTCCGTTGAGCACCTTGAAAAATTCCGGCTGGCCGATGTTGAGTTCGGCGAGGGGCGCACTGCCCGCCGCGTGGAAATACACCTGCCAGGAAAGATTCGGCGTCATGGCCTGGACGTCGGCGATCGTCATCTTGTGATAGATGGCCTCGGGATCCCGCAGTTCCACGTTGGTCATGGAAGCCTTGGCGAGCGAGGTTTCGATCGCCAGAATCGCTCTGGACCCGGCGGCGGCCTGTTCCGCCGAATCACCAGACAGTTCGAGCATTTTCGCGACGTGCTCCACATACTGGTCGCGCAGCTTCTTCGATTTCTCGTCCTCCCTCGTGTAGTAGTCCCGGTCGGGAAGCCCCAGCCCGCCTTGGTTGGCTTCGCCGATCACCTGGGTGCTGTCCTTGAAGTCCTGATCCGAGTTGAAGGCGAAGAGTGCCGGGACGCCTCGCGTTTGCAATTCGGCTGCCTGCTCGACGAGGCTGGGGATGTCGTGCACGGCGGCGATGGCCGCAAATTCCGCCTCCAATGGCCGGGTGCCGGCAGCGTCGATGCTGGACGTGTCCATGCAGCTCGCGAAGAAATCGCCAATCTTTTGTTCGTTGGATCCGGCCGCGGCTTTTGCTTGCGCCGCCGACTCCAGGATCTCCCGAAGCTCGGTCTGAATGTTTTCATAAAGGATTCCGGCGCTGCTCCAGGAGGATCGATCCGCGGGAATCGGATGATTCTTGATCCATCCGCCGTTGGCGAATTGGAAGAAGTCATCGCACGGTTTGCACGTGCGATCCAAGTCTGCCGGGTCGTAGTCATGGCGCCCGGTGTCATCAATTGGCGCGGAGGCCGTACCGCCCAAGAGTACGGCGCTCGCCACTCCCAGAATGGCCAGCGAGAGGAGCGCCGAAATCCAGGAACGTCGTCGGTTCATGTTCCACCCCCGTCAGTCCTTCTCTTGGACGCACTACTACCACATGCAGGTTACGCACGCCAGCAGCAACCTTTTCACAGAACGACGATTGGGAGCCCGCCCCCTGAAGAATAGGAACGCCCAGGCAAAAAGCGTGTCGAGCCAGCTGGTGCTGAGGGCGAGCCCTCGGCAGGGTACCCGCTCAAGGCGAGAGGTCTGCCGTAACGGAGCGAGTGCCTTTCCCGTCAACTGTGAGCGCCTTCTCCCACGCGCGGTAACCTGATTTCTCGATTCTGATTTTGTGCTCGCCAGCAGGAAGTCGCAGAGTGGATGGCGTGTTGCCGACAAATTTTCCATCCACGAGGATATCCGCTCCCGGCGGAGTAGATTTGACGCTGATAACCGTCAAATCCGGCGCCTCAATGGGGGCCAGCGCTCCTGCGCTCGCAGACTGGGATTCCTGCGCGGCGCCCGCTTCTGCTTTCCCTGCTCCGAGCGCTTCGAAGGTGGCGCGTTCGAGCGCGTAATCCCCGTTGATGTAGGCGGTTATCTCTGTTCCCTGGGGAATCGTGATGTCCTTTCCGTGCATGAACAGAAACAGCGGGGCCGCCGGGAAAAACACAATGCCCGTGAGGACCATTCCGGTGGTCATCGCGCCGACATGGCCTCCCCCCTGCGCTTCTCTCACCGCGCGGAGAGGAGCCCGTTCTCCATCGGCCAGGCGCACCTTATCAATCATGACGTTCAGCTTGCCGCCCCGGCCCAAATGGCGTTTGTGCTGAGCCTCCGTCACCGTGGCCCAGGCAATTCCACCCTCAGGAATCACCACGATATCCTTCACCCGCACGGCCTCAACCACGCGGAAATCGACGGTTTGTCCTACAACGGCATTCGCCGAGGAAAGGTCGCTGGTCAGCCGGAGCTTCACAGGTGTGCCGTCCTCCAGGGAGAAGGCAGGCGGTTGACGAAGCGTAGCCGCTTCCGGCTTCGGGGCAGCCTGCTGGCTTTCAGTCGAGCGGGCATCCTGCGCGAACAACGGCCGACCCGCCGGGCAGAACAGCATGCATCCGATGGTGAAAAGAGTGATGGAGACTTTCGAAATCGAACGCATCATACGCACCCCATCCTCGGCTCGGGGTTCATTCCATATCACGAGGGCCCCATGCCGTCAATTCAATCGAGGGTAAACAGCCGGAACTCCCCAGCGCACGAGCCGCACCTTTCTCGCACCTTCTTTCCTCGCTACACTTAGCGCGGGCCGGGTCCGGCGCGGATTTAATGGCACGCGAATCGCTCATCGAATTTGTGAACGAGCTCGGAAGACGGGGCGAGGCTCCCGCGTGGGTTCACCATCGCGGCTACCGCACGGAACGCTGGACATACCGCCGCACCGCGATAGTGGCCCGCCAATTCGCCCGCGAACTGGAAGTCCGCGGGGTCGAGCGCGGCGACCGCGTGCTGCTGTGGGGAGAAAACTGCGCGGAATGGGTGGCTGCCTTTCTCGGTTGCATCCTGCGCGGGGCGGTAGCCGTGCCCATGGACCGCATTGCGGCGCCTGACTTCGCTTTGCGCGTGGCCCGAGAGACTCAGGCGAAGGTAATCGTCGCCGGGCGCGAGGTCCTTTCCTCGTTGTCCGCTTCTTCCTCCTCAACGTCCTCCGCTTCATTTGCCTCCCCGCTGATTCTCGACGAACTCGCTACATCCCTGTCGCACCGCGGTGATGGGTCCTATGCCTCTCCCCGACTGACCCGCTCGGATCTCGCAGAGCTCGTCTTCACCTCCGGCACCACTGCGGAGCCAAAGGGCGTGGCCATCTCCCACGGCAACCTGCTCGCAAACCTCGAGCCGCTCGAAGCCGCCATGCAACCCTACCTGAAATATGAGTGGCTGGTGCATCCGCTGCGTTTTCTCGATCTGCTTCCGCTGAGCCACGTCTTCGGACAGTTCATGGGCATCTGGGTGCCGCCGTTGCTGGGCGGAACGGTGTTTTTTCACGACACACTGAATCCTGCCGAAGTAACGCGTCTCATCCGCCGCGAGCGCGTTTCCGTGCTTATTGCCGTTCCCCGGATGCTCGAGGCTCTCCGCGCCCGCATCGAATCCGTAGAAACGGCCGCCGACGGTGGCGAGAAATTCCGCTGCGATTTTGCCTGGGCCGCCGGCGACATCCATTACACCCGGCGCTGGTGGCGCTTCCGGCGCGTCCACAACCAGTTCGGATGGAAATTCTGGGCGTTGATCTGCGGGGGAGCGGCGCTGGACGCAGAGACGGAAGAATTCTGGCGCCGCCTCTCCTTTGTCGTCATTCAAGGGTACGGGCTCACCGAGACCACTTCGCTCATCAGCGTCAACCATCCCTTCCAGCTCTCGCGCGGCTCGATCGGCAAAGTGCTTCCCGGCCGCGAGCTGCGCCTCTCCGAGACGGGCGAGATCCTGGTGCGCGGGGACAGCGTCGCCGCAGGCTACTGGCGGGGAGGCGAGTTCCAGCCCGCGGCTGAAAATGGGTGGTTCCACACAGGCGACGTGGGCGCCCTCGACGCCGCGGGCAATCTCTATTTCAAAGGCCGGCAGAAAAACGTCATCGTCACACCGGAAGGGATGAAGGTACATCCCGAGGATCTCGAGGCGGCCCTGCGCGTGCAGCCAGAAGTGCGCGACTGCGTGGTGGTGGCGCTGCCGCGCGAAAAGAACGCGGAAGCCTGCGCCCTGCTCCTCCTCCATGCGGAAGCCACCGGCTCCGGAGCTACCGTGGCCAGCCGGGAGCAGCGCGCCGCCGCGGCCGTCCGCCGTGCCAATGAAAGCCTCGGCGTCTACCAGCGCATCCGCCACTGGCGCCTCTGGCCCGACGAAGATTTCCCCCGTACAGGAACCCAGAAGCCGCGCACCAACCTCATCCTGGAGCGCATCCTGGCGCAGGAACGCGCTGGAGCGGCACCATCGGCCGTTGCCGGTCCGCTAGCTGAACTCGTCGCGCGCGTCGCCGGCCGCGCGCCCCAGGCGCTGCCGCCGGGTGCCACCCTCGATCGTGACCTGGGCCTGAATTCTCTCGAGCGAGTCGAGCTCATTTCCGCGATTGAAGACCGCTACCAGACCGAATTAAGCGATACGAGCGTAACGGAAGCGACTACGGTCGGCGACCTCGGACACTTGCTCGAACAGAAGCCCACGGGCAGGCCGGCCTACGTTTATCCGGCGTGGACACAGCAGGGATGGCAGCAGGCCATCCGAGTGGCCGTCTATTACCTCTTCATCTGGCCGGCCACTCAACTGCTCGCGCATCCCCGGGTTCGCGGCCGCAAGAATCTCCGCGGTCTCCGCGGGCCGGTGCTGGTCATCTCCAATCACGTCACGGAAATTGACATCGGATTCATCCTTGCTGCGCTGCCGGCGCGCCTTCGCCACCGGCTGGCCGTAGCCATGATTGGTGAGCGCCTGCGCGACATGCGCAATCCTCCAGCGGGCACTGGGTTCTTCCGCTCCTGGCTCGGCCGCTTGGAGTACTTTTTGATCGTCGCGCTGTTTAATGTGTTCCCGTTGCCGCAGCACTCCGGCTATCGCGAGAGCTTCGCCTATGCCGGCGCATCCGCCGATCGCGGCTACAGCGTCCTGGTATTCCCCGAGGGCCGGCGCACTCCGGATGGAAAACTCTCGCCGTTCCGCGCCGGCATCGGAATGCTGGCGAAGCGCCTGAATCTCCCCGTTGTGCCGCTGCGTATTGACGGGCTCTACGAGCTGCGCGCGGCAGGAAAGCGTGTGGCACGACCCGGTGCCGTGCGCGTGTGCATGGGCGCGCCGCTTCGATTCGCCGCCGAGGACTCGGAGCAGTCTATCGTCGCCCGCCTCCAACAAACAGTCGCCGACCTCGAATGGAAGCCGCCCTCATAGAGGCACGGCGCAGCAGTGCCGTAGCCAACACAGACGCAGCAGCGTTGAGTGGACAACCGAAGCCGTCGTCCACGCGCTCTTTAGGAATGGGAGTATGATGGTCCGCCACTAATCGCGAAAAGACTGGCCGAAGCGGGGATCTGCGGGATACGTCGATGAAGCCTCCCATCCTTCCAGACGAAGCCCAGCGGCTGCAAATCCTGGCCGAATACGGCATTCTGGACACCGCTCCGGAGCAGGAACTGGACGATCTGGCCCGCCTCGCAAGCTACATCACCGCAACGCCAATGGCGGGAGTCACCCTGATTGACGCGGATCGCCAGTGGTTCAAATCCAGAATTGGCGTAAACGCCGAGCAAACGCCGCGCGACATCGCCTTCTGCGCCCACGCCATCGCGGGCCGCGATCTGCTTGTGGTGCCCGACGCGCGCGCCGACGCTCGGTTTGCCGACAATCCCCTAGTAACCGGCGAACCGCACATCCGCTTCTACGCCGGCATGCCTCTGGTGTCGCCGGAAGGCCACGCACTGGGCACGCTGTGCGTACTCGACCGGGTGCCGCGCGAGCTTACGCCGGACCGGCAGGAGGCGCTGCGCGTGCTCGGCCGCCAGGTGAATGTGCAACTCGACCTGCGGCGCCACATGATGAAGCTGGTGCGCACCTACGCGGAGCTCGCCGGTACGCAGGAAAAATTCGCGGCGGTGCTGCGCTCCGCCACTACCGTCGCCATTCTGGCCACAAACCCGAAGGGCACTATCACGCTGTTCAATCCCGGCGCGGAGCGTCTGCTGGGCTGGACCGCCGAAGAAGTGATCGGAAAGAAATCCCCGCTCAATTTTCTTCTCGCCAGCGAAGTCGAGCAGCGCGCGGCAGAGCTCGGACGCCGGCTGGGAAAGGAAATCCAGGGACTGAACTACTTCGCCGAACTGGCGCGCCAAGGCATTCACGAAGAGCGCGAATGGACCCACGTGCGCAAGGACGGCAGCCACGTGCCGGCCAAACTCGGGGTGACGCCCCTGCACGATGCGAACGATGAAATATCGGGCTTTCTGGCCGTGTCCAAAGACATGACTGAGCGGAAGCGCTACGAAAAGGAACTGATTCGAGCCCGCGAAGCCGCCGAAGACGCCAGCCGCGCCAAAACCGAATTTCTGGCCAACATCAGCCATGAAATCCGCACGCCGCTCAACGCCATCCTCGGCATGACCGAACTCGCCCTCGGCACCCAGCTTACTGCCGATCAGCGGGAGTATGTGACCGCGGTACAGGACGCGGGCCGCACGTTGCTCGCCCTCATGAACGACGTGCTCGATTTCTCCCGCATCGAAGCGCGCAAACTCGAACTCTACACGATTAACTTTCCTCTCCGGGAAACGCTGGCGGACGTCCTCCGCACGTTCGGCCTTCGCGCGTATCAAAAGGGCCTCGAACTGATCCTCCAAACCGGCCCGGACGTGCCGGAAATGGTGAGCGCAGACGTCGTCCGCCTCCGCCAGATCCTCACCAATCTCGTCAGCAACGCGATCAAATTCACCGAGCGCGGCGAAATCACGCTCCGGGCCTTCGTGGATATTTGCCGCGCGGACTACACGCTCATCCATTTCTCGGTTGCCGATTCCGGAGTCGGCGTGCCGCCGGCAAAGATCGCCATTCTGTTTGACCCCTTCACCCAGGCGGACAGCTCCACGCACCGGAAATACGGCGGCACGGGCCTGGGCCTGGCGATTTCCAAGGAACTCGTCGAGGTAATGGGCGGGCAGATGTGGGTAGAGAGCGCGCCTGGACGCGGCAGCACCTTTCACTTTACGTTGCCCGTCCGCGGGCGCCGCAGTGGTCTGCCCGTGCCCGCGGCTCAGGAAAAACTCGCTGGGCTTTCCGTTCTCGTTGCCGATGACAACCGCACGCAACGCGACACGCTCGCGGAACTCCTCGCGCGCCGCGGCATGAAGACGGAATCCGCCGCGGGCGGCCGAGCCGCCGTGGCGGCCATGGAAGCCGCGGCAAAGCAGGGACGCGCCTTCGACCTGCTGCTCCTCGACGCGCAGATGCCCGACCTCGACGGATTCGCGGTCGCCGAGCGCGTCCGCGCCGTTCAAGTTCCGGGCAAGGGGCGCCGCTGCCCCATTGTCCTGATGACCGTCCCCGGAATGACCGAAACGGAAACGCGCCGCGGCGCCCTCGGCATCGGCGCCTCGATCAGCAAACCTATCCGCGAATCCGCACTGTTCGACGCGATCGAGCAGGCCCTCCAATCCCCGACCAGTTCCAGCGGGATACACCGCATCGCTCCCCTGCCTGCCGCGCCGCCCCCCTCCGCGCCGGGAGAACGCCCGCTCCACATCCTGCTGATCGAAGACAATGCGGTGAATCAGGTGGTCACTCGCCGCCTGCTCGAGCGCGAAGGTCACACTGTGATCGTTGCGGAGAACGGCGTGAAGGGACTGGAGGCTGTGGCCCGCGAATCGTTTGACGCCATTCTCATGGACGTGCAGATGCCCGGTCTCGACGGCATTGAAACCACGCGCGCCATCCGCTCCCGCGAACGGGGCAGCCACCACCGCACACCCATCGTCGCCTTTACCGCACACGCCCTGAAGGAAGACCGTGAGCGTTGCCTCGCCGCCGGCATGGATGAGTATCTCGCCAAACCCGTGGAGACCTCCACGCTGCTCGAAGCTCTGGTCCGTGTCGCGGGCTCAGCGCGCGATCAGGCCGCTTCCACCCCGGCAGCAGCCGCTCCCGCTGCTGGAGCCTCTCCGGCCGCGCCGCCCGCGGTGCCGGACCCACCCCACGTCGCCGGGCTTCGCCGCATTGTCGGCGGAGACGAAAGACTGCTCCGCGAAGTCGTCCGCGTATTTCTCGAGGATACTCCGGCGAAAGTTTCCGGCCTCGCCATCGCGCTCGCCGCGCAGGATGCCAGCGCGCTGGCCGTGGCGGCCCACGGCCTGAAGGGCTCCGCCGCCGCCTTGGGCGCGCGCGCCGCCACAGAGGCTGCCGCGCACCTCGAAACACTCGCCCGCACCCGAAATCTGGCGGAGGCCGACATTGCCGCCGCCCAGGTGAAAGAAGAAATCACCAAAGTCCGCGATGGCCTCGATGCCTGGCTCGCAGCGCAGCCACAGTAGCTCCGTCTCCCGCTCAGCCAATCTCTGCGCCCCTCTGTGTCCTCTGCGTCTGTGCGGTATCCTTTGGTTTACTTTTATCTTTCTCCTGGTCCCTCAATCCAAATACTTCACAAACACCACTTCATTCTGCGCCTCGTTGTAAATCAATTCGTCCACCAGTGCGCGCGCCAGAAGCACTCCGAATCCTCCCGGCCGCAATCCTTTCGCCTCCCGTTTGGCCACATGCGCCAGCGGCTGGTCCGGCGGATAGCCGGCCGCCGCGTGGTCCAAATCCTCAAACCGGAATCCGGAGCCTGGATCCGAAATGCGGTACAGGATCAGCCGTCGCATGTGCAGATAGGAGATGTGCACCTTTCGTTCCGGATCCAGGGCGCCGCCCCATTCGATCGCATTTGACAGCAACTCCCGGAACGCCTGCCCCACCGACCGCCGCACCTCTTCGCTTAGATTCGCGGCCAGTTGCCCCAGAAAATTCTGGATGTGATCCACCACCTCCAGCCGGCAGGGAACGCGCAATTCCACCCAATCCGGCCGCGCGGAAAGCACCTCGATGCGCGGCCGCTCCGGTGCGTCCAGCTCTTCCGCGACCACCTCGAGCAGCCCCGCAGCTTCCACCGGCTTGGTCAGATACCGGCTGGCCTGCCCCCGCACCGCCGCCAGGAGCGTCTCCGGAGTCTCATCGGAGGTCAGAATGATCACTCGCGGCGGCGCGGCCAGAGTCTGCAACCGGTCCAGCACTTCCAGCCCGCTCATACCTGGCATCCAAATGTCCAGCAGCACCAGGTCGAAGTGCTTCTCCCCGGAGAGGCGCAGCGCCTCCTCCCCGTCCGCCGCCGCCGTCACTTCGTAGCCGCCGCCTTCCAGGATCGTGCTCAGCAGTACTCGCGTGAGCCGGTCGTCATCCACAATCAGAATGTTGCTGGCCATGTGCACCGCCTGAAACCGCGCAGCCTCCGAAGTTTGGCCGTTCGATTCTACTCCCGTCGGCGCGCCTCGTGGCGCAGCCGCTCCTGGCTGCGCACTCTATGCTGCCGCATCATGGTGCATCCTGGAGTGCACTGTCGTACGCTGCGCTCCATGAAGAAACCTGGAGGGCTCCTAGATACCGAAAAAGACGGCTTCTTTAGCATGGCTCGACACTTCACCGAGTCCAACGACCCTGGGGAGCGTCAGCGGATCAAAAGGAGCCTCATCCGCTTGACTTTCGGCGAGTGACATCAGCTCGGAGTTGAGCAGATGCTGAGTCTATCCGTCCTTGTCTGAGCGCAACACACCTCAATCCCGCAACTCCTCGTCTGCCAGCCGAGTGCCCTCCGGGCTGAATTCCACCAGCCTTCCTTGCAAGTTGACCATCACCCTGCGAAAGGCTCGCGCGCGGAGTCGCCGGCGCTCGCGCATTTGACGGAGTTCCTTTCCATATCTCGAAATTGCGAGATACAGAAGGAGTACGGCAAGAAGCGCCGAACCATCACGAAGCACGGCCTGCATATTAGGGGAAAGACTGCGGTACCAGCGTGCGATTACGTCCGCTATCCACTCGAACGGGTGATACTTCATTTCACCAATACCAAAAATAAAAATCTCAACAGCCACGGCAGCGAATTTGACTACGATCGGCCGTTTGCGCCACGTCGCTTCTCGCGACGCCTTGGCTCGTTCCACCATCACGAGAACGTAGTGGTTTTGCCTTTCCAGGAATTTAATCGCTTCGTTCCACGATTTCAGATCATGGCGAGATTCTTTCCGCAGCCGGCGGTACAGACTCGCCATCAGGCGCGAAACCTTTTCTTCATATTCGCTTTGGTCGTACTCGGCGTCGAACCGCGCCTCGACCTCTTCCATGTCCGGCAGCAAATATTCCGCTTCCGTGAAGTAGAGCATTTTGCGCTCGACCTCGGAAAACGGCGCGCCTTCACACGCCGCTTCCTCGGCAATCCGGGAAGCCAGAAAATCCATTGCATCTCGCGCGCTTTGAAAGTCAGGCATGACGATGCGGGTACCTTGAATACGCTGTAGAAAGAATACTACCCGGCAATTCCACGTGGATAAGTGGACCGTTTTTGTTTCTCTTGACTTTCGCTTTTTATTCGCCTATACTGTGCCCGGGTAGAGAAACGGGAACCCGGCGCGGCGGGCCCCATTGTCCACGAGGACTCTCCAAGGCCCGCCGTCGCCGGGAGAAATTCCCGCCGCTCCGCCCACCCGTTCCCTGCCCCGCAGGATTCGCCATGGCCAATCGCCGTCCCGACATCGTCCACGTGGACGTGGACGCATTCTTCGCCTCCGTTGAACAATTGCTCGACCCGCGCCTCCGCGGCCGCCCCGTGCTGGTGGGCCGCGGCGTGGTGGCTTCGGCCAGCTACGAAGCCAAATCGCGCGGTGTGCGCACCGCCATGTCCATCCGCGATGCCCGCCGCATTTGTCCGGACGCCATCCTCGTTCCCGGCCGCTATGAAAATTACGCCGACTATGCCGCACGCGTTCGCCGCGTGCTGGACGATTTCACCCCCGCGGTGGAAACCGCCGCGCTCGACGATTTCTATCTCGATTTCGCCGGCACCGAGCGTCTCTATCCCGACCTCACCGCCACGCTCCGGCGCATTCCGGAGCGCATCCTGGAGGAAACCGGACTGGGCGTTTCCCTGGGCGCGGGCACCACGAAGCTCGTCGCCGCCATCGCCTCGCGCCTGCGCCGCCCGCGCGGATTTCTGATTGTCCCGCCGGGGATCGAAGAGGAATTTCTGGCCCCGCTGGAAATCGAAAAGCTGCACGGCATCGGCCACGCGCACGCCGCGACGCTGCGCGACCGCGGCATCCAGACCATCGGCCAGCTCCGCCGCCTGCCGACTGAGGCGCTGGTGGCCGCGTTCGGCGACGTGATTGGCCACCAGCTCTACGACCGCGCTCGCGGCCTCGACCCGCGTCCTGTGGCCGAGCCCACCGCGCCCAAATCCATCTCCCGTGAAACCACCATTGAGGGCGGCACGATTGATCCGGAATTTCTCGACGCGCTCCTCGAATACCTGGCCGAGCGCGTGGGCTCCACGCTCCGCGCCGGGGGACGCGCCGCGCGGACGATCATCCTTCGCCTCCGCTACATGGATTCCTATTCCGCGGCGCGTTCGGCGCCGCTTGCGCCGCCTACCAACGACGACAAATCCCTGTTCGAAGCCGCGCGCGAACTGCTCCACGCGCTTTACACGCGCCGCGTGGCCGTGCGCTTCGTCGGCATCGGCGTCACCAACCTCGCCGCCGACCGCCGCCAGAACGATCTGTTCGATGCTCGCTCCAATCGCCGCTGGTACCTGAACCAGGG
>Ga0187771_10000853_pt1 | contig 19519 bp, 20 predicted proteins | sample 0116_SJ02_MP15_1_FD_133139 | JGI IMG/M metagenome (GOLD analysis project Ga0187771, IMG submission 133139) | Tropical peat soil microbial communities from peatlands in Department of Meta, Colombia - 0116_SJ02_MP15_10_MG | ecosystem: Environmental > Terrestrial > Soil > Wetlands > Peat | place...
CTGAGGGCAAGCCGGGGAAAGGTTCGACATTCATTATCCGTCTGCCTGTAAAGCAAACCAGGCTGGGGAATGCCGGCAGTGGCGGAAAGCTCTGACAAGACAGTAATGAAGCTCGGATGCATGGCGCCCCACTCGGTGCGTTATTCCGGGGAAATGGGATGGTGTTTTCCGGGTGAAGCATTGTTATGTTATTTTGCAGAAACGTGGAAGGCGCGATCGGGTGGTACGCCCGGCTAAAAAGGGGGAAGGATGTGAAAAACCTTACCAGAAGGGATTTTCTAAAGCTCGGCGGCGCCTGCGCGGCAGGAGTCGCCGCCGCGGCAAATTTTCCGATCCTGGGCCGGGGATTGGCGCTCGCTTCTGCCGGCGCCAATTTTTTCACCATTGCCGTCATCTCCGATACTCAGAACTATGTCGATACGACTCACCTGCAACCGTTCAACATGAACTTTTTTCTATCTCAGACAAAATATCTGGCGGACAACGTGAATAACCTGAATCTGGCGTTCGTCACGCACGTCGGCGATGTTGTCCAGCACGGGGACGGAACTAACGGCGCACCGGGAAACAGGTCATACGGCGTCGGCGAAGAATGGGTTAACGCCGGAGCGGCGATGGACATCCTGGATTCTACAGGCCTGCCCTTCGGCATGAGCATCGGCAACCACGACTACGATAACTTCAGTTACAAGTCCGGCAAACTTCCGCTGGTGAGCAACGTTTCGTGGAAGAAGCACTTCGGCTCCCGCTCGAAGTATTTCGCCGGCAAGTCGTGGTATGGCGGCGCCTCGGACAATCTGACCGTGAACCCGGGGCTGTCCAGCTACCAGACGTTCTCGGCATCCGGCAAGAAATTTTTGCATATTTCCCTCGAGATGGAACCCGGCGACAAGGCAATCGCGTGGGCGCAGGGGGTCATCGATTCCCACCCCCGTTATGCGACCATCATAACTACTCACTCGTACCTGGGTCCGCCTCCCTGGGGTGACGACAATTTGCCCCTGGCGAAGCCCGCCGCGCGCAATGCCGCCGGCTACCTGGCCAACTCTCCCGGTGGCTGGAACGACGCCGAGGGAGTGTGGAACAAGCTGATCGCAACTAACGATCAGGTCTTCCTGGTCCTCTGCGGACATTCATGGACTCCCACCAATGCAAACGGTGTTTCCAAAGGGGAAAACATTCGCATCGACAATAATAATGCAGGCCACCCTGTCTACCAGGTCCTGACGGACTATCAGGGGAACACCTCCTTGGGCAGCGGAGGCGGCGACGGCTGGTACAGGTTTATGCAATTCGACATGGACAACCATGTAATCCACTTCACGACCTTCAATTCTTATATGAAAAAATATGCCGGCCAAAACGGGACAAGCACCTTCGATCAACCGCCGGGGTTTTCGGATTTCAGCCTGAACATGCCGGTCCAGGTTCTCCAGGCGCCCGCGCAGGCTGCGACATCTTCTCTCCTCCGGTCGTTTCCGGCAACCCAACCAGGCTCAATACCGGCACTCTGACCCCCGCCAATAAGGACTGCGATTTTGGGTGTCTTTCGGAGTCGAATCTCTATTCCTCCTTTCGCACATTACGGTAGGTAATGGCTCTGAACCATCTAATGAGCTTACAAATGACCCCTGCGGCCACCATCATAGCAACCAGTGCTTCGACAGGGTGATCCCGCCAGTAATAGGGTGCTCGGTATACTCCAATTAAGAATTAGTATCACGAGTCACAGTACTCATGCTCACGGTCCTGACCCGATTATTCCCCAGGCAAAATTCTCGAAACGGCCAGTGACAACGGAGAGATCACCGGCCTGTTGAGTGACCAGCCGGACCGGGTGACGATGCCGCCCTCTTCTGCGCCCTCATGCCGGTTTAAGGCAGCGTCCTTGAGATACGACTTGCATATTCGATGGGAAATCTTAATTTCCAAGAAGAGTAAGGTGCACCTAAGTATTTTTGTAGACTTGAACTCCCTCGCGAAACGCGTGAGGAGCGATCAGCCAAAACGCTACTTCAAACAATCGATTACAAAAAAGGAGATGGACTATGAGCAAGCTCGCCTTGATGGCAGCAGTCGCTAGTTTGGTTTTTTGTCATGCGATGAACGCAAATGCCACGAACCCGACATGGACCAGTGGGGCCGTGCAGTCAGAGCATTACGTGGGCTTCACGACTGCCACGACGACGGGAGCCGCAGGAGGAGAGGTCGCCATGAACTATATGTGCCAGCACCAGTATGGAGAGACTGCGCATATTTGTACGGCGGGAGGATATTTTGCTACTAGCGGATCCTCGACACCAGTCACCGATAAGTGGCTCGAACCGAGTGTGGGAAACTGCGTCGGCGTCGGCACCTCGTTATCGACCACAGGCGTTCTTTGCCAAATACCCACGCTCAATAACGGCGCCTTCACCGATCCTGCCGGCTTCGTCCAGTCGTGTGAGAACTGGACCAGCCAGTCTGCCAGCGACTTTGGAACCGCGGCGGAGGCGGCCACTCATACTAATGGGCATTTAGAAATGATCTCGTGTAACACGGCACTGCATGTCGCATGCTGCGGCCCGTAGGTATCGGGTCGGGCGGCATGCGCGCCGTTTAGGTTTGGCCTGCTGATTCCACCCCGGGAAGTTGGGATAACGGCCAAATCTCTTGCACCGCCCATGCCCAGCGAAGCCGTCGTTCAACGTAAAGTCCAGCAAGGGGGAGCCGGAAGGTTCCCCTGTTCCCGCTCATATTGCCGGAGCGCACGCACAAGAAACACTTTCAGGCTGTACGGAACCTTGCCTTTGCCCCTTACCGTTATGTCCAACTCATTGCAGGCAACAATTGGGAAATCGGCTGTGACAGCCTCGGGATCGCAGCTCCCCCGGAGCAAATGACCAGGGCAGGCAACGATGCTGCCTTGTTCTCCAACATTGGGCAGGTTTAAGACAATCTCGGCGGAATATTACTTGCATGCTCGATTGCGAACGCGTAGGGTTTTGCTCAGTGGAGAGGTGCAGGGGAACTTCATCGCGCAAAAACCCGACCGCGAAATACACTTTGGATATACATATCCGTATAGAGTGATTCGAGGGGGTGACTCACATGAGGAGGCCATCTGCCGGGATGTTCAAAGCGGTCGCCCTGCTGTGGGTCCTTGCTGCCGCCGTTTTGCCCTGCGCCGTCGCGACGGCTTCACCGGACCTGATCGTATACAATGATGCTCTCAACTCGGGCTGGGCCAACTGGTCGTGGGGCGCAGCCGCCAACTTCGCCGCCGCCTCGCCCGTGCACAGCGGCAAGTATTCCATAGCCGTGACCATCACGTCCGCATGGGGCGGGCTATACCTGGCGGCAAGCCCGGCGATCTCATCCTCTCCATACGACACGTTGCAGTTCTGGGTAAACGGGGGCGTCGCCGGCGGCCGGAAGGTACAGGTGATGCTGGCGGACGGCAGCTACAACCTGCTCACTAATAACGCGGTCAAGGTGCCCATAACTGCCGGCGCCTGGACGCAGGTGAAGGTCAAGCTGTCCGATCTCGGGGGCCCGGGGCAGATTGGCGGGATCGTTTGGCAGGATACGAGCGGCGGCGCCCAGCCGACGTTTTACCTGGACGATATCTCCTTCATCAACCAGGGGGTCCCTCCGGATAAGGGACCGAACCTCAGTGTCAACGCGGGAGCGAACCGCCACGCCATCAGCCCGGATATCTACGGGATGAACTTTGCAGGCGCGGCCCTGGGGGCCAAACTCAAAATTCCCGTGCAGCGATGTGGAGGCAATTCCACCACGCGCTACAACTGGCAGACCAATATGCACAATGCCGGCAGCGACTGGTATTTCGAAAATATCCCGGACGGTGCGCCCGTCGAGAACGGTTCGAGCACCGACCTGTTCGTGGATCAGGACCGCCGGACAGGGGCGAAGACCATCCTGACCGTGCCCCTGATCGGCTGGACCCCGAGGGCCGACAGTCCTCGCAATCAACCGTATGACTGCGGTTATAGTGTTTCCAAATACGGTCTCCAGCAGAGCACCGATTCGCAGTGGGAGCCTGATTGCGGAAACGGTGTTTCTCAGGAAACCGTCAAGGAGATCACCGGCAACGACCCTCACGACACTAGCACGGCCATCGGCGCCCCGTTCGTCACCGAATGGATCGGCCACCTCACCGCCAGGTACGGCCATGGTTCGAGCGGCGGTGTCGCCTTCTACGACCTGGATAACGAGCCCATGCTGTGGGACAGTACGCACCGGGACGTGCACCCTCTGGCGACGACATACGATGAGCTGCTCCAAAGAACACTTTCGATCGCCCCGGCGGTAAAGTCCGCAGACTCGACAGCCAAGACGCTTGGCCCGGTGCTCTGGGGCTGGTGCGCCTATTTCTATTCCGCTCTCGACGGCTGTTCAATCGGAAATGACTACCACAGCCACGGCGACACGTATTTCGTGCCATGGTATCTGCAGCAAATGCACAGCTACGAGAAGGCCCACGGGGTGCGCATACTCGATTACCTGGACCTTCACTATTACCCCGCCGCAGACGGCGTCGCATTGTCTCCGGCGGGCAGCGCCGCCACCCAGGCCCTCAGGCTGCGTTCCACTCGTTCCTTGTGGGACCCGGCCTATATAGACGAAAGCTGGATTTCGAACATGGAGCCCGGCGGAGTGGCGGTGCAGCTTATTCCACGCATGAAGCAGTGGGTGAACTCAAACTACCCCGGCACGAAGCTCTCCATAAGCGAGTACAACTGGGGGGCGCTCGACAATATCAACGGCGCCCTGGCGCAGGCCGACGTGCTGGGGATTTTCGGCCGTGAGGGGCTGGACCTCGCCACACTGTGGTCTCCTCCGGCCCCAACCGATCCGGGCGCTTTCGCCTTCCTCATGTACCGCAACTACAACGGGGCGGGCAACGGCTTTGGCGACGTAAGCGTCCGAGCCGCCAGCGCCGACCAGGACCTGGTGTCCGTTTATGCGGCGCAAAACAGCCTGAACGATGCGCTTACCATCATCGCGATAAACAAGACGGCCGGACCACTTACCAGCAATGTCGCTCTTTCGAACTTCAATCCACGGGCAACCGCTGCGGTTTACCAATACGGCGCGGCGAATCCGGGGGGCATCGTACACGCCCCCAATCTCGCCGTAACGGCGAGCGGTTTCAGCGCCGTTTTGCCGGGCAATTCGATCTCGCTCTTCGTCCTGCCGCAGGTGGTAACCGTTACGATTTCACCGACAAGCGCCTCGATGCCGGTTGAAAAAACCAAGCAGTTTACCGCCAAGGTTTCCGGAACTGCTGATACTTCGGTTACCTGGCGGGTGAACACCGTTTCGGGGGGCAACGCGACAATTGGCAAGATATCGGCTTCCGGCCTGTACACGGCCCCGGCCAGGGTGCCCAGCCCGTCTGCGGTGACGGTGAGCTGCGCTTCGAACGCAGATACAACCAAATCCGCCTCAGCCAGGGTGAAGATCGTACCGGCTGCCTCGGTCCCGGACTAGACGCCGAGTGGAAGCTAAATTCCGCTAATGGGAAAGGACGCGCGATCCGTGATCCGTGATCCGTGAAGGGTGAGCAGTGAAGAGTGAAGAGTGAAGGGTGAAGGGTGGAGAGGGAACAGCGAACGGAGCGAGGCTTGCGCGAAGCAAACCGTAGAACCGCAGAATGTAGAATGTAGAACCGCAGAAGTGTTCCAATCCACCTGGGCGCGGATCGAGGAGCGGATCGGAGTGGATGGACGGGGAGAGGTTCTCGCTGCATTCGCTGTTAATACAGGGAAATTCACTCCTCCTGCCGGGCAACATGTTGATTTTATTGTGAGTTTTAGATTTTGCCTTCTGAAATAACAGCGGATAACAGCGGGGGTTATTGAAAATCTGCCATAATAACAATAGGATACGATCTTATTTCCCATGTTCCGACTTCTCCCCCGGCTGGCTGATGATGGAGTTCCCGAGTTCCCAAAGCCTTTTTCCACAATTCCGGGCAACATTGTACTTCACGATAAGAAGTGATGTCAAGAAAAAAATGAAGTATAAAAACAATATTTTTTCCCGGCGCGGATGATGGAGCCGCGCTTGTAAGGCAAAAGGCAAAAGTTAAAAGGCAAAAGTAAAAAGGAAAAACCGAATAGCCATCCTCAGCGCCTGTCGACAAGTTGGCTTTTCGGTAGGGCAGATCAGTTTTGCGTGCGCACTCACGGAAACGCGGTTGTTCTTGAAGCCGGCACCGGCTAAAGTCAGTTCCCGGCTGCGACCTGGGCCAGCGCAGATATCGGTTCCACCTTTGGCCTCAAGGGCTATAGTGCTGTCGGGGGGGGCTTGAATCCATGCGAAAACGGTTGGCGTCGGACAAGGAACTGAGCGAGCGTTACCGACATATCCAAAGAATTCTCTCAATAGCTCAAACGGAGACCTGACCCCTCTCTCACAGGGTCAATCGCCGGGAATATCCTTGGAGCTTTGTCAGGTAGGGATGGTATACCGGCAAACTAGTTGGAAGAACGTGAGTTGAAGAAAGTCATTGAAAAAATGTCGTGTCGTTTGCGGGCGCGAGGCTTAGCAACACCGGGAGATTAGAGAAAACCTACCGTACCCAATGCTCCAGATGTCGAAGCAAATTCTTCTCTATTACCCATGCATCCCACGAATCGTGAGTATCGTTATTCAGTTCGAAACGCACGCCGACAATAAAATCTATCCAGACAAATGCGCGGCTTTGGTGGCGATATGTTAATTCGCACAGGCATGCGCCTAAAGAATGAAAATCAGCGACCTCAACCATTGGTTCAAGAACGCTCCCCTGAAATCCTTTCGCAGCAGACAGTTTCCCATCAGTGGATTTCCATAGGAAACTCACAGATTCCTTCTCTGGACCAACAAAGGATTCGATATAAATTTCCGGCGGGGTGCGTGACTGCGTTTGGGTGGCATTTAATGCTGAACAAAACTCATCCGTCTCTATTTCCTTGAGGAATGTGTGCCAAAACCAAGTTGAGTCCATGACCTGTGTGGAAGGACATTGAGAGTCACGCCCCAGTCCCTTCTCGACATAGAGACCGATGATAATTTCTGCATCTCCAGACGGTACAAAGCCGAATTTTGGGTATTTGTAGGCAGGGTTGACTCCAACAGGAGAGAGCCACCACGTGGTGGACTCAGAGAGGAACCGATTGTACTGGATAGCGAAAAGACGTTTTTTCTCTTTCGCTGATTTACGCAGTTCCAGAACCGCTCGACAGGTTTCATGAGGAGAACTGTATATGCAGGGGATCAGCATCTTGCGCTCCCGTTAGCGGTCTCAAAAGTATCGTCCTGAGCCATTCCTCATTCTTTCAGCACCACCATCTTCCCTGACAGTAGTCGACCAGTACTTTTGTTCTATCATCGATATCCGCCTTAAGGAACTTCTTTTTGACAGCGATATCCGATGAAACTTTTCTGGTGACCGCAAAAAGGCTCCGGTCATAATAAGGTATCTTCTCAGGTGGAATTCGATTCTGGACTGCACTGTTCAGTTGTTTCTCAATAACTGTAAGATTCCCAAATTTATGCTGATATTCGAGGAACTCCTTCTCATCGGCAAATCCGAGCGCCTCAAATGAATAGGAAGGTGTTTGAGACGCGATATGTTCGATAGTCGGTGATTTGGAAACAAATTCGGAGAGTTTTGAAACATTGAACTTAGTTCCTGATATTTTTTCACAATATTCGATGAATATATGAGGAAGCGCCCTGTTTCCGTATATGTCCCTGTTTAAGTAAGCCACAAATTCTTCCTTTCCCATCCATCTTTGATTATATGAAATGAGGCGGTCCTTTATTTGTTCGAGACTCCAATCTTTATTGATTTCATATGCCAGCCGAGATATTTCCGCTCTAGGGTCGGTGCCTCTCGTTTTGTATATTCTAACATCAATCATCTCTATCAGGTCAATGATTGATATATTTTTATATTTCGCATATTTGATCGGTTTTCCGAGCAAATTGAGTGTATTTAATTTTACCATTAGAGGGTACAACGTTGCAGACACTCCCAAAACGCAGAACAATTTATAGTATTTAGGGTCATTTTTAGTCTTGTTCAGCAACTCTCTCAGCGAATTAAAGAAATTACGGAGAGCGTCGATATATTCAGATATAAAGGTTTTCATATCCTCTATTTTAGAACGTTCGCCTTTATTGATGGCATCACGGTAGGTGGACAGTTTATCCTTTAGATATTTGAATACATAAGTTGCAGTAGCATCGTAATTATCATTGAAATGTGAAACAAAATGGTATCGCATCACATTATCTTCGGTAAACTCAACATTCTTTATTAAGGTAATTTCCATCGTTTCGCCGATATGCTTAATATCGTCGTAAATTTCAAAAATGTCCCCAAGCATATCATTTATGTAATCGTCGAGTGATTTTGATAAATAGCGATTAGAAAAATATATTAGCAGACTCTTTGCTTTTTCCATATTTGACAGCAGTTTACCTCTATCGTTAACGGTCTGAAAAATTCTTATTGCGTCACCCTCGGTGTTCTCAATGAATTCCATAACTTCCAATTTTTCAACTGACCTCATGAAGGTTCTCTTGTCATGAATTTCTGAGATTATTCTCTTTATTTCCTCATAAGCCTCGTATAAAAGTCGCTGGCTCTTATTTTCAGGGGTAGATGCTCTGCGTTTCAACAATTTATTAAAGAATATGTGGTCTTTTCCAAGAGGCTTGAGTCTAAATCGTTCGTTTTTAATATAGAAAAGGTCGTAAAAATCAGCCTCTTTTTTCTTAAGATGTAGAATGAGTTCATTTATTATCATCGTTATAGTGGTGATTCTCTGTTGTCCATCTACAATGTAGAAGGTGTCATCCATTATAGGGTTTCTCGACAAAACGATTGTGCCAATATAGTGAGACGACTTACTATCAATAGATTCACGTATATCTTCAAACAACTCTCTTACGTTTTGCTTTTCCCACGCGTATCCCCTTTGATACTTTGGAATCTCAAAATACCTACCATTGTAGAAGTCCTTTATCATCTCACTAGCCATTTTCATCCCCCTCTCAGGCGGCACATGCCGCGTCAGGTACAAAGTGGATTTCACGCTCTTCAAGCGCTCTTTATCCCCCATACAGAATACGACAGTTTACCCGAATTCAAAAAACAATTTCAATGGGGTACTCGGATGGGGGGCATTCAAATTGGTGACATTGCTGCTGGATAGTGGTATTCAGAAAAGACACAAATATGGATGTTTTTTTGCCACTGGAGGGGGTGTGATGAACAACAACAGTCTGGAAACAAAGACTCTCGAAAACCGGCTGTGGGAAGTGGGCAAGTTGTTCGAGTAAAGGAAGACTGACCTTCGACCCTGCTCTTTTAGATGAGCCAAAAGAGATGAGGGTGGAGGCGGTTCTTCACGAACTTTTTGCACATGCGTTCTCCGGTCAACAAGCCGTCGAGTCAACTCTTATCGACTTGCGCCCCTACCTTGACAGTGCCATTCCGCACGACCCCGTGGTGAAGAAACTTGATGACATCAAGCAGGTTTTAGAGAAAACAAAAGGGGCTGACGAAAATTAGAATTTTTAGGGAGAGCGCATGCGCACTTTGACAGAGCCAACTGAAAACGACAATATAGAATGTCATCTCCAACAGGTCGGAATGGGTACTCTTCTTTGCAGAGCAGCACGTCAGACCGGGGAGAGAACCACCAATGAGGTAAACCCTACAATATGTTTCAACTGCGATGCAGGGAGGGTTTTCCGTCAAGTCGGATGTGACGCTATTACCCCGAAGTTGAGGATATTTAGCATGGCAGGCGCGACTCAAATAGATTTGGAATCCCTGTTTTGCAAGATTCGCAAAAAACCCACCACTCTCGAATACTGTTCCTCATGCGGTCTTGCTAACGCGGAAACGACGCGGCAGATCATCACCACGGCGAGAGGTCTTTTTCAGGCTCAGGGCTTTCACTCTGCCTATCAGGATATAGAAAAAGCCCGTGAAGCCATCAGGGATGGCAATTTTGAAAACGCCATAACGAGAAGCATATCGTGCCTTGAGAGCGTCATCCGCACGTGCCATGAGTCTTTGAATCATCCGCTTCCAAACAAGAAGCGATTGACTGACCTTTGGAAATCGATGAGGGATGTTTTGCAATTCGGCCAAGTTGATTCCTCTGGTTCCCTCACGAATCTCCTGAACAGTTTATCCGGTGCCGTGCTTCATTTGAGCGGGTTGAGAAATACACTCGGAGATGCACACGGGAAAGGCGCTTATCGACCTGAAGTGTCCGCGGTAATCGCAGAGATTGCCATAAATACTGCCTCAACATTGGCAACAGCAATCATCCGAAGGCATAATCAGATTAAAGGAAAGTCCGATGACTGATATAAAAATGAATGTTCCCTTCCCCCTCGATGATGAAGGATTTTTCAGGAGGGAGTGTCCTTTCTGTTTTAGAGAATTCAAGATTAAACTGAAAGAAGACGAGCTCAGCGACTTGGCTCAAGGGGTATCGAGCACTTTTATGGTGGATTCCGAGCCTGAGCCTTCCTCAGAAGATACTGAAGATCAAGCCGCGGACTTTTTTTGCCCATATTGCGGTCAAAGTTCAGCGGCAGGAACTTGGTGGACTCAAGAGCAACTTGCCTATATCCAGGTTCACACAAAGAATATCGTGGCAAAAATTGTCAATGAAAATTTCATTGGGCCTCTTAAAAGGAATTTTGGTCAAAATAGGTCTGGAGGTTTGATTTCCATAAAAGTAACGGCAAAGGAATTAGAGCAGACAGAGCCTTGGATTGCCCCTGAAGCAAATGACATGAAGGTCTTTGATCTGGAGTGCTGTCAACGTAGTTTGAAAATTGATGAGGCTTGGAGAGGCACAGTCCATTGTTTTTTCTGTGGGTTCCCGCATGGCTGACATCATCAAAGGATGTCCATGATCGGATACAAGTATTAAGTTGCCATTTCCTTCGCTGTCGGGGATAGGGATGAAGCGAAAACCTATTGCAATCGATGTACAGGCTGCTGTCCTGCTTAGGTCAAGGAGACGATGTTGTCTCTGCTTTGGGCTAAATCGAGACACATCCATTAAACAGGGGCAGATAGCTCATCTCGATCACGATCCAGCCAACGGTGCTGAGGATAATTTGGTTTTTTTGTGTCTCGATCACCATGACCAATATGACAGCACCACAGGACAGAGCAAGAATTTTACCATTACTGAGGTCAAGAAATATAGGCTGGAGCTATACTCTGCCGTAAAACTTGCCTTTGACACTGAAGTCTCTTTTGGGAAGGTCAAAATCATGATCCCTGAAATCTCAGGGCATTATATCCGAATGACGCAAAATGAAAGCGCGGAGTTGAAGGTCAAGCGCATGGAGGATGGTCGGTATCATTTTTCTGGCCTTGCTTTGTGGGGTAGGAATAGAGAATACGGACCAAACATTGGCGAATTGGATTTTATAGGGGATGTGGAAGACAATGCTATTACATACTCCTGCCCACATCCCGATGGCACTATCTATAGGATCACGCTTCTTTTTCTTGAAACGGGAATGAGCGTCACTGAAGAGAATTCTCAAGGTATGTTTGGGATGAACGTTTCTTTCGCTGGAGAATATGGAAAAGCGTGACCGTTGCATGGGTGGACAGAGATAACACCGATGAATGAGAAAGAACGAATCGAAAAGGGAACCGCTGAGGGCTTTCTCCCACTCTATAATTTGAGGATGGGAACTTCATTCTCTATAATCGAACACTCTGATGCCCCTGATTTCCACTGTGCGGATGAAGCTGGCAATACATTGAATTTGGAAGTCACACTAACTGAAGATCGACCCGGAGATATTCAAGCTAATCTTGGAAGGTCTGATCATAAAAGTCTGGAGGCTCTGAAAAAGCACCTTTCCGACGTGAAGGCTGGCAAAGCACACCCAATGGAGTGGGTTAGCTGCTTGCCAGGCAATGTCTCTGCTATGATCGTTAGCCGCATTCAAAAAAAACTGAAAAAAGGTAACTGATCACAGGGTATCTAAATTTCAGCCTGACAGATCCATGACAGATCAGGCGGCTGTTCTTTGAAAAAACGCGTAAATGCATCGACGAGCAGTTCGAAAGTTGACTTCGCTTGAAGGCGGCACGTCTGTCTGAGTGAGAGGATGCGTTCAACCCAGAGGTTTCCCTTGTCGCTTTTCGTACCTTGGCTGCGTTTGCGCCAGAGCACCGCAAACCGAAGGATGCGCTCGCCAAAGTTATTGGTCGGCTCCACTCCTTCTTCTGTCAGGAAAACAAAGAGAGATTCCATCTCATCTTCGAGCCTGCGCACAAACGTTCCCGCTTCGCTCTGACTGTCCCGGTAAAGAGCGATAAGATGGCAAAACCTTGCAAAAAACGCCCTCCACTCTCCAATGGTCGGTGGGGCTTTGGCCATCTTTATCAGGCGTACCAACTCTTTTAACGCCCACTTGCCGCAGCTCGAAAGTTCCGGGTCCCTTCTTTGGGCCAGGCCACGGGCCGTGCGGATAAGATGTGCCAGGCATGTCTGCCTTTTGTTTACCCATTTTTAGTAAATGCCGTAGTCGTCGCTTACCAGGATGCCGCACCAGGCGCCGATGAGCTTTCCAAAGGCCTCCCTGGATCGGTTGGGATGTATCATAAAGAAGGCGACCACGGGATTTGTCATCACCCACAGCCAGTTTAACTTGCCGCCCTTGTACCATGGCGTCTCGTCGACATGGTTTATCCGCGATGCCCGCGCTTTGTCCGTGATGGCCTCATAATGTTTCTCAATGGCCCTGGATGCGCGATCTATCACCTTTTGGATAGCGCCCAAGCTGACGGGAATATTTAGCACCGATGAGCAGAAGTTTTGCACCATATCACGACTGTTTCCCGCAATGCCCGCCAGCTCAACGACAAGGGCCGAGAGCCGGGCGCCATAACCGGTTTGGAATTGGGCAGGGACATGTCCCTTGTTGACCTTGCCGCATTGGCAGCACCTGCCGCTATAGAGGGCGAAGTGTATGATTCTCGTCACGATTTCCGGCAGTTCGATATGTTGGTGCGTATAGTAGCACTTGAGGTCATAAAATCGGTCGCAGCCGCAGGAGCAGCCTTTTGGGTAGATATCCAGGGTCTCGGTCGGGTCGAGCATTTGCTGGCGATATCCCTTGCGCCGTCTTCGGCACTTCGCTTTGGCCTTATTTTCAACCTTGCCGGAGCTCTGTTTTTTGAATGGATTGTCGGAGGAAGGGGGACGGTTTGAATTGGATGAATCCTGGTTGAGCCTGGCTTCAAGCTCTTCGATGCGCTTTTTAAGCCCCTGGTTTTCTTCCAGAAGATACATAAGGAGCTTTAGCACACCGGGCGGCGTCCTCTCGATGTCCTCGGCCGTGATTTCGGCCCCCTCCGGGAGCAGGTTCCAGTCAATCATTTAGGACCTCCCGGAAGTTTTTGGCCAAGGGATAGAGGAACACCGCCTTGACTGAGCTAAGGTACCGAGTGTGTCTATCGTACTTGCCGCGTCCTTTGGTTAGGCCGACACATACCCAATTGGCGGCCCGGTAACAGGTTCCGGAAAACTTTTCCTTATCCACGAATGTCTCAAGCAGCAGCGCCGGCTCACGGTAGAAGTGCAGCCAGTCCCTTTTGAGTGCTCTGATGTTGGCCGCAAGCACCTTGGAGGCCAAGTGCTCAATATGGACCCAAGGCAGGATAAGAAAGCGGACATTGTCGATCACCTTATTCAGGTTCCTCTGTCTGACCGCAGCAGACCAGCCGATTATCCGGTCCCGGCATGCCACCTTCCACGCGGCGGACCCCCAGCCCAGGCAGGCAACCGGGCGGTCTCCAAGACAGGCGATGTACTTGAGATAGGAACCCACAATCCAGGGATGGGCAAGGTAGTGGAATTTATCAACCAGGTGGTCCCACAACGCTTCTTCTGGACTGAAGCGAACCATGCGAATGGTCAAAGAGCCGAAGTCGGAAACCCTGCCCCTTATCTCGGAGGTGTCGTATGAATCAATGTTTGAAGGGGCTTTTCTGGGAAATCGGAAATTTTCATTTTGCCGGGGAGGAAGCTTGATTTCACCCTTTTTCTCCAGAGAAAGCAAAAGAGCCCGGCACGCCATGTCCTTGAGAAGGCCGTTTTCCTGTCTCCAGTTCCAGTGCCGGCAAAGAATACGGGAGATTGCCGACCGGCCTTCGGCCCAGTTTTGGGCAATACTATCTCTGATAATTTTTAATTCGTTGTGGTCAATCCTGCGGCTGCGTATGCGATAGGTTCCTGACAAGGTCCTTCCTCCCTTTTGGGAAGGACCTTATCAAAAAGCGGATTGTGACGCCAGCGAAAAATCAGACCTTGAGGGAAATTTTTTAACCCTGTGATCAGTTACGAAAAAAGATTATGGCCCAAATACCGCTCTTGTTGTGCGGGATACTTCTGGCTGTGATTGGGATTGGGATTTGGTGACTAACCAAGTTAAGGATGAGCTAGATTTGAAGTCAAACCCCTTCGAAAAGGGTATATGGATTATCTCTCGCTCAAAGGGCAGAATTACCCGCCTTCTGTGAGTTACAGTTAGAAGGAACTCAGTTTACTTACATTGGCCTACGGACACCGAATGCGTGTTGACCATGAAAATCTATTTCGGCGGACCCCTTTTCTCCGAATCCGAAAGAGGTTGGATTCGATGCACAATCAAGAAGATAGAAGCGCTGGCGCGGGACCGGGGCGCGGACATCGAGATCATCTTCCCATATGACGTGATCGCTCAAAGTGAAATCAGATCTCTTGGCACTGATGCGAAGCGTGAAATCTTTTCCGGTGCAAATTCCATCTCGAAAGTGCAGATATAGTCATCGCGCTCCTTGATGGGTCTCAAGTCGATGACGGTGCCGCATGGGAGATCGGGTTTTTTTACCGGGGAAAACCTGAAGGGGCAAAGATCATTGGGGTGAGGACCGATTTCGGAAACGCCGGCGAGAGTGCCGGTTCCGTGGTCAACGCCATGATCGAGTGCACCTGTGATCGGATTGTGAGGTCGAGTCAAGAACTGCTTTCGATTTTGATTGATTTCATTGATGAATTGGGAATAACTTCAGGGGAAAATCACCTGATTGGGGATTCCTATGGTCGCCTACAAGTACGAGGTCGCCCTTTCCTTCGCGGGTGAGGATAGAGCCTTTGCCGAAGAAGTTGCCAAGGGTCTTCGAGATGCCGGAGTTCAGGTTTTCTATGATAATTTTTATGCCGCCGAACTTTGGGGTGAAGAACCCAGCACGAAACTACGGCAGGTCTATCATGACTCCAGTGAATTCTGCATCATGGTCATCAGCCGGTACTATCTCGAAAAAATGTGGACAATCTTTGAGCGACAACAGGCGATTGAACGACTGATTAGGGAAAAAGGAAAGGCTTACGTCTTGCATGTTCGTTTGGATGGGTTCGCTGGCGAAGTGCCGGGACTGCCTGGATCGATCAGTTATCTATCAGTTCGCAGCAATCAGGCTCAGATCATAGTCAACACCTTCCTCGCCAAGATCGGCAGAAACAAGCCCAAGGCAAGCACTTCTCCAGCCAGAGCCGAAACTCCAAAGCCCTACGTGCCAAAACTGAAACGATCATTCACGGATAGGGAAAAGAACTCGTTTCTGAAAGACTCTTTTGGGGAGATCATTGATCTCGTGGAGCGATTTTTGAGTGACACCAAGAACGAGCATCCTCATTTTGATTATGATGCCGAGAGGATCACCACACGGAAAGCCGTTTTCACCGTATACAGCAACCAAAAGCAGGTCACTCAAATCAAAATCTGGCTCCGAGGGGCGCTTGGGGGTAACGAAATTTCCTTCCGGTACGGAAATCGGATCGAAATAGACGATAATTCCAGCAACGAATCGATTTATCTGGAAGAGCGCGAGGGTGAACTCAAGTTGAAGCCGCTTGGCATGGGGATGTTCGGATTGGAAAGGGATAAACTCCTGTCACCCCGCGAGATCGCAGAGTACCTGTGGGGAATCGTGTGCAGGAGTTTTTCGTGACCGATTTCGGAGTTTTTGGATGACAACCAGAGAGAAACTAAGGAATCTGCTTGCCAGCATTGGCGCGAATGCTGATCACTGGCAGGATAATGTCGAGAAATTCCGCATAAAGGTGGATCTTCTTGATCAATCAGGAAAATACGGCAACCTTCTCAAATCTTTTTTTTCGTGCAAAGACCTCAACACAATAAACAGTTACTCCTTTGAGATTTTGTTTGCGTACGATTTTGAAGCGAATGGGCTAAGCCTCGAATATGAGGTTAAACAATGTGACGAAGATAGCCACAGCATAGATTTCCGGTGCTGCCTCGATGATAAGAGCATATTATTTTTTGAACTTCGCCTCATCCAGCAACGAAACTGGATAACGCAAAGTCAAAAAAATCAGTTGAACTCCGAGGGTTGGTACACGACTGTCTTGGGCGGAGAAGATGAGAAGAATGAAACGATCAGGCTTCAAAATCTAATTTTGGAGAAATGTCAGAGCAGACGCGGGAACCCGATAAAGTTCCACGGCGTTATTGATGGCGCGTACAACTTTATAGTAGTGAACGTCTCTGAACTGCATCTCAACATGTGTGACCGTGCTGATTGTTATTTAGCGGTATATGGAGATCGCTATCTTCCACCAGTTTTTAGGCGAGGCGTGTTCGGACTTTGGGATGAACTACCAGATAATTACACCGCTGAAATCTTAGAATTATACAAGAAATTCAGGATATTCCGTGAGTGTATTCACGGGGTGATGTTCGTGAAATTCGATGGAACAGGGAATTGGAGTCGGTTGTATCTGGATCAAGGGTTACAGTACTTCATAGTTGGCAATAATAATCTGGTCGAAAGTGGTCGTTTTCAGGAATTATTAACGCCACTCTCATTTTTGAAGAAATGGAATAAAGACGATGAATAGTTACACTACTCGTATTCCAAAAGTGACTGATCCACTTATTGCCCGAATTATGATTGATCACACTCGAACAACTAAGCAGGGCTTTCCAAGGCAACCTATATCGGCAGTCCACCCTGATTGAATGAGCGCGGCACCTAACAGAGAGCGTACTTTCTTAGGGGTAATAGCGTTCAATGCCTCTGGATCTTCAAGTCCCTCTCGAAACTTCAACGCAGCCGCTTCTGCGTCATCACAGTGGGAATTCTTTTTGGAGTCGCTGCTTACGAATGCTTCCCATAGAAACAGTCCCTTATCCGCAGACTTAAACTGTGACCAGTTAAGAAAACACGGAACTTCATGCTTCAGTAAGGATTGAACACGATCCAGCAACCAGAAAGTCTGAGTGAGACCCGTTGCCAAAGATGCGGCTCCAGCACCGGCGCTCCATGGACGGTTGCCCTCCCCAAGCCTCGGAGCGGTCAATTCGATGGGATTGTCAGCAATGGGAACGAACAAAGGGCATTCAAATCCCAACGCAACCCTGTTTCCAGCATTGAGGTCACCGGCGATCTCTTTTGCCAACTGAGCCATATCGGAACCAGTTGAACAACCACCCGTTTCTTCTGAAACTGAGAGCCGCGCCCATCCAAAGTTGTTGCGCTTCACAGAGCCGATGTCAGCACAGTAGATAATGAGATTCGTCATTACGATTCCCTTCCAGCGAAGATCGGATCGCCGTAATCTACGTCTTTCAGATGGTGGTGGTCGGGAATATAATACATTCCCAAATTTATTTTCAATCGCTGAATTAGTCAGGTGTAGCCAGGAGGAAAAAAGTTGAAAATCTATTTCGCCGCTCCACTTTTTTCCGAACCAGACCGGGATTGGATTCGGTCAACCATCAGGAAAATCGAAACCCTTACCCACGAACAGGGCGCTAGGGTCGAGATTGTCTTTCCGTACGACTTGATCACCATGGATGAAATTAAATCCCTTGGCGCGGAGGCGAAATATGAAATCTTCTTGAGGCCTTGGATGACCCGCGACCATCCGCAACCTATACGCAACCAGAAGAAGACAAAGGACTCGACCAATCTGGCTGAGTCCTTGATATTGTCTGGAGGGCGACGAGGGAGTCGAACCCTCGACCTTTGGTTCCGGAGACCAACGCTCTATCCACTGAGCTAGTCGCCCTCAATCCGGCTGGAAACAACAGGAGATGGAAATTACAGTAAAACCCTCAAGGATGCCGCCCTGATCCAGTTGCCTGCCTATCACAGGCGCTCTCTTTTGTCAAAAAGAACCAAAGCGGTTGTTCACCCACCGCCCCGCTTGCGCGGGCGGAAAGCTTTTCTTACTTTTTGGCCGGGCCGGACATCTTTTACCAGGATATCGAATTCGGGGCTGCTCCCGGCTCGAAGATCGTTAAAATCCGCTGCGATCACGCAGTCACGCGCCTCTTTCACCATCAATCCCACGAGGGTCCTGCGCCTCATCTACCGATACATCTTTGCGCTCCCGAGCCTGCTCACCGTTAACCCTTCACCGCTCACCCTTCACCCTTCACCCTTCACCGATTTTAACCATCGAGCGGCAAAAAGGGGATATTTTCTGTGGACTGCGCGGCGCGTTCCGATTAAAAGCTTTGTGGAAGGATTCACGGAAGAGGCGCAGAGGACGCCGGGACATAAGATGGATGCGTTCAAGAATCGATAATAGAGAGAAAACGGCCGGCTGGTAATTGCGATGAACCGATCTTTCGGGGCTCAAAGCCCCCCCTGCCTTACCTTCAAAAACCTCTCCAGCGTTCCGGGGCTGGTGCACGGAGTTTTCAGCAGGCACGGCGGGGTCAGCCTTCCGCCCTACGGCAGCCTCAATGTTTCCTGGGGCAATGGGGACAGGCCCGAGGCCGTGCTTGAAAACCTGACGCGCATAAGGAGGGCGGCAGGGCTTGAAAGGCTCGTATCCTGCCGGCAGCGCCACGGCGATTTGCTGAGTTTTGTCGATAAGGGGTCGGTCGAAAGGCTCCCTGCGCGCCCGCACGGGCTCATCGCCCCGTCCGCAGACGCGCTTGCCACCGACATTGCCGGCCTGAGTCTTCTTATAAAGATCGCCGATTGCCAGTCAATACTGCTTGCGGACCCCGGGAGCCGCATTATTGCCAATATCCACTCGGGGTGGCGCGGGAGCGTGCAAAATATAGCCGGCAAAACCGTCAGGCATTTGGAGGAACGCTATGGGCTAAATCCAGCGGAAACCCTTGCGGCAGTCTCGCCTTCTCTTGGTCCCTGCTGCGCGCAGTTTACAAACTTCCGCAGGGAGATTCCGGAGGAATTCCGGTCTTTTCAGGTCCGCCCCGAGTACTTCGACTTTTGGGAGATTTCCCGGCGCCAGCTCTGCGCAGCCGGAATTCGCGACGAAAATATCGAGTTTTCACGAAAGTGCACCGTATGCGGCAGGGCGGATTTTTTTTCCTACCGGGCCCAGGGCCGAACAGGACGCATGGCTTCGATAATAGGCTGGAAAAATGACGCGGATGGAGACAGATAGACACCGATGGAAAAGCGGGCTAATTTGTATCC
>Ga0187771_10000854_pt1 | contig 19519 bp, 22 predicted proteins | sample 0116_SJ02_MP15_1_FD_133139 | JGI IMG/M metagenome (GOLD analysis project Ga0187771, IMG submission 133139) | Tropical peat soil microbial communities from peatlands in Department of Meta, Colombia - 0116_SJ02_MP15_10_MG | ecosystem: Environmental > Terrestrial > Soil > Wetlands > Peat | place...
GCGCGACGACGCTTTTGAATTCGTTGTAGAGGAGGTAGATCGCATCGATCTCCCCGCTTCGGTACAGATCCATGGCGGCCGCGGCAATTGCCGCGATATCTGCGAACGGCACCTGGGCCGGCAAGCCGGTGTGCTCGCCCGCGATTTTGGCCTGGCGCTTGCGGAAGAAATCGCGCCCCTTGCGGCCGATCAATTCCAGCGTCACGGAAGCGTTGGCGCGCTCCTGGATGAATTGCAGCGCGCCCTTGTTCAAATTGGAATTGAACGCGCCGGCCAGTCCCTTATCGGCGGTGATCAGAGTCAGCAAGATGCGATCCTCCGGCCGCCGGGCCAGCAGCGGATTTTGTGCCGCCTCTTCGTTGCGCACGGCGGCCGCGGCGACGTCGGCCAGCATCTTGCGCAGCAGCGCGCCATACGGCCGCGCGGCGATCACGCGATCCTGCGCGCGGCGCAGCTTGGCCGCCGAGACCATCTTCATGGCCTTGGTGATCTGCTGCGTGTTCCTGACTGAGCGGATGCGCCGCCGGAAATCGATCAGACTCGGCATCGGTCGAAACTACGCCTTTGCCGCCACCGGCTTCGCGCGCTCGGCGGCGAACTTCGCCTTGAGCTCCTTCACCGCGCCGGTCAGTTCGGCCCGCAGTCCGTCGTCGAAGGCTTTCTTCTCGCGAAGCTGCAGGAAGATGCCGGGGTGCTTGTCCTCGATGAACCTGTAGAGTTCCGCTTCAAACGGCCGGCAGTCTTCCACCGCCAGATCGTCCAGCAGCCCCTGGGTCGCGGCGAAAATGATCGCGATCTGCTTTTCCACCGGCAGCGGCGAATACTGCGGCTGCTTCAGGATTTCAACCAGACGTTTGCCGCGATTGAGCTGCGCCTGCGAAGCCTTGTCGAGATCCGAGCCGAACTGCGCGAAGGCTGCCAGTTCGCGGTACTGCGCCAGATCGAGACGCAGCGGGCCGGCCACCTGCTTCATGGCCTTGATCTGCGCGTTGCCGCCCACGCGGCTCACCGAGAGACCCACGTTCACGGCCGGCCGGATGTTGGAGTTGAACAGATCCGATTCGAGGTAAATCTGGCCGTCGGTAATCGAGATGACGTTGGTCGGAATGTAGGCCGAAACGTCCCCCGCCTGCGTTTCGATGAACGGCAGAGCGGTGAGCGAACCGCCGCCGTGCGCATCGCTCAGCTTGGCGGCGCGCTCGAGCAGGCGGCTGTGGAGATAGAACACGTCACCCGGGTACGCTTCGCGGCCCGGCGGACGGCGCAGCAGCAGCGAGATTTCACGGTAGGCCGCGGCGTGCTTCGAAAGATCGTCGTAGATGCAGAGCGCGTGGCGGCCCGAATCGCGGAAGTACTCGCCCATCGCGCAGCCCGCGTAAGGCGCCAGATACTGCATCGGCGCGGGATCGGAAGCGCTGGCCGAAACCACGATCGTGTAAGCCATGGCGCCGAATTCCTCGAGCGTCTTCACCACCTGCGCCACCGTCGAACGCTTCTGGCCGACCGCGACATAAATGCAGATCATGTCGCCGCCCTTCTGGTTCAGAATCGCGTCGATGGCGATGGCGGTCTTGCCCGTCTGGCGGTCGCCGATGATCAGCTCGCGCTGTCCGCGGCCGATCGGAATCATGCCGTCGATCGCCTTGATGCCGGTCTGCATCGGCTGCTTCACCGATTGCCGGTCGATGACGCCCGGCGCGAGGCGTTCAATGGGCATGAACTGGTCCGTGGCGATCGGCCCCTTGCCGTCGATCGGATTGCCCAGCGCGTCGACCACGCGGCCGATCATCGCCTCGCCCACCGGCACCGACATGATCTTGCCCGTGCGGCGAACTTCCTCGCCTTCCCGGATGTGCTGGTATTCACCCAGCAGCACCGAACCCACCTGATCCTCTTCGAGGTTCATGGCGATGCCGCTCACCCCGTGGCTGAACTGCAGCATTTCGCCCGACATCACTTTGTCGAGACCATGGATACGCGCGATACCGTCGCCGACCGACATGATCGTTCCGACTTCGCTGACATCGATGGCACGCTCGTAATTCTCGATCTCGTGCCGCAGGATACTTGTTATTTCGTCTGCCCGAATCTGAGCCATAAAATTCCGCTTTAAAGAGTTGCGGCGAGCCGCTCCCGCAGCCCTGCCAGTTGTCCGCGAACGGACCCGTCAAATACCTTCGAACCCAGCTGCACCGCGACGCCGCCAATCAGCCGGGGATCGACTTCCACCCTCACCCGCACCTCGGCGCCTGTCATCGCGCTCAGGTCCCGGACGAGCTGATTCCGCTGTTCGTCGCTCAGCGGGAACGCCGAGCGTACTTCCGCGCGCACCAGCCCGAGCCGGTGATCGAGCGCCATTTCGAACGCGTCCAGCATCTCCGGCAGTCCCGCGATGCGGCGATGGTCGCTGAGCACCAGCACGAAATTCCGGATCATCGGCGCCGCGCCGGCCTTCTCCGCGATGGTCCGGATCACGGCGCGCTTGCGCTGCGCCGAAATCGCCGGTGTGGCCAGCACCGCGCGCAGCTCGGGCGATGCCTGAATGGTCTCGCTGATCGAGCGCACCTGCTCCACGGCTTCAGCCGGCTTGAGTCCGGAAGAAGCGGCGAGAACAACGTCGGCCAGAGCGCTGGCGTAGCGGCTGACAACCGCCTGCGCGATCATCGCGTCGCCTCCGCGCTGGCCGGGAAGTCCCTGAGGAAGCCCGCCAGCAGCGCCGCCTGCGCATCCGGCGTCATGCGCGCCCGCACTTTCTGTTCCGCCAGATCGACGGCCAGTCTGGCCACGAAACTCTGCAGTTCGAGCCGCGCAATCTTGCCCGCCGATTCAATTTCGATTTCCGACTGCCGCTCGATGCGCGCCAGTTCGCGCTCGAAATCCTGCCGGATACGAGCGGCTTCGCGGGCGGTTTCTTCTTCCGCCGTTTTGCGCATGGCCGCAATCTCGCTTTCGAGATTTTGCAGCTTCGCCTGCACTTCCCTGGCGCGCGCCTCGGCTTCGGCTTTGGCCTTTTCGCCCGCCGCCAGACCTTCCTGGATTTCCTTTGAACGGCCGCGGAGCGCGGGTCCGCCCGCCTTGACCGCGAAGTAGCCGAGAAGGCCGGCGAGGATCAGGAAGTTCAGCCACTTCCAGATTTCCATGTCCGGTTTCGCCGCTTCTCCGCCTTCCTGCGCGAGAAGAGGCGCGGTTGTGAGAATGACTGCGTACAGAAGGCGCTTCATGAACTACGCCGCCTTTCCGTGGAGAATCGCGTCCGCGATCTGGCCCGCGAGCAGTTCGCTCTGCGCTTCCAGATTGGCGCGCGCTTCGGTGGCCTGGCGGGCGATGGAAGCCTTCGCCTCCGCCACCTTCTGTTCCGTTTCGGTGCGCACCGCCTGGACCTTCGCGCTCAGCTCGGCCTGCAGGGCCTGCAGGTTGCGCGCATTCTGGTCGTAGATTTCGGCCCGCGCGCGGCCCAGCGATTCTTCGTATTCGGAGATCCTGTGGTTGGCGTTCTTCAGGCTTTCTTCAGCCGCCCGGCGCGCGCCTTCCGTCAGCCGGAAGCGCTCCTTGAGAACTTTCTCAAGCGGGTTAAAGTACAGAATTTTAACGAAAAAGACGAGGATCAGAACAAGAAAGAACGTAGGCAGGCCTTGCAGCACAATCCCGCCCAGGTCGTGTAAGGTTTGGTCCATGTAAGGGAACGAAAAACGAAACGCGAACTACTTATCTAACGTAGCATGAGGGTTTTGACGGGTCAAACCAACGGGTCCTGGGTCGTCCGGCTCGGACGATGGGCCATTCAGACGCTGCGCCCGACCACTCCAAAGTATGGTGCCGCGGCCAGCATCCGGCGGTCGTTGGTCCAGATTTCATGCTCGCCAGCCTGACGGGCGCTTGTGAGATGGAGCGCATCGCCCGCCCGCAGGAAAAGGTCCGGCGGCGCAGCCGTCACCAAGGCTCCAGCTTGACGTAACAGCGCCTCAGTGACGGGAACCGTCTCCCAAACGCCTGCGTCCAGATTCTCCAGAAATGTGCTCGCGAGCCGCTTGCAATCGGATGGCGTGATGACTCCCTCGCGCAGATGACGATGGAAGACGCATTGAACCTCACAGACAGCCCAGACAGATGTGAGTCTCGGGCGAGCCTTGCTCACAAGCTCTCGCACGAGCATGGAATCCGGCTCATTGACATACACTTTCGCGATGTATGCCGAGTCGAAATACATCGGGATCAGCGATCTTCCTCTAAAAACTTCCCGCTATCCGAGGATACCTGGGGCATGCTGGCCCAAAACTCCGTCAGATCCGGGAACGGAACGAACTTCTTCTTCGTCGTCAATGGCCGGAGTTCCGCGACCGGTTCCCCGCGCCGCTCGATCACGATGACCGTTCCTTCCTCGGCCTCGCGGACCAGTTCGGAAGTGCGGATATGAAGATCGCGAATGGAAGTGGTCTTCATGTGCTACATTGTAGCACTTCGGGCCCTTTTTCTCGCCACCATCACGCGCGACGGATAAAAGCCCTGCTGCACCGTCCGGTCATGCTCCACCCGGAACTCCGATGCCGCCATCGCCTCGGGAATCGCCTGCTCCACCTGGCAGCCCCAGAAGGCCGGCGCCAGCCCGCCCGCTACCTTATATAGCGCATTGAAAGCAGGCACGTTCTGCCCGATCATCACCACCGCGAACCGGCCGCCCGGCCGCAGCACCCGATGGATCTCCCCCATCGTCTCGGCAATCCCGTCCGGCCCCAGCAGTTCGAACAGATAGCAGCAAACCACCGCGTCGAACGCCCCATCCTGGAACGGCATGCGCCGCGCGTCCACCGCCTGGCAATCGATCCTCGACCCCGGCAATCCCTTGCGCGCGAGCCGCTGCGTCCGTGCCGCCATGTTGGGCGAAAGATCGATCCCGCACGTCAGCCCCTTGCGGTTCACGCCCGCCAGCCACCGCAGCATTTCGCCCGACCCCGTCGCCACCTCGAGCACCCGCATCTGATCGGTAATGCCCGAAAGCTCCAGCGCCACCTTATGCGCCTTCTCATGAAAAAGCAGCGTTGAAAGCGGATAAATCCCCGCCACCAGATCGTAAATCTGGCGCGTCTGCCGCGGTAATCCACTGAATCCGTTGCGCCTCAGCGAGGCCGCAATATTTAAAGCCGAGTCCTGGTCGCTCACTTTGTTTTAAGAAACAGCCGCCATCCGGATCTGATTCCCCGGCAACTCGATCTCAATGCGAGTTCCGCGGCCCGGCTGGCTGTCGATCAGCATCCTGTAATCCTGGTTGTAAAGGACCTGTAGCCGCTCTTTTACGTTACTAACACCGATCCCTTTCGTAAAGACGCTGGCCAGTTCCGCCTCCGCAATCCCCACGCCGTCGTCTTCCACTTCAATGGCGAGCCGCCCGTTCGCGTACGAGGTCCTGAGCGTGATCGTCCCGCCATCCACCTTGCTCGAGATCCCATGCTTGATCGAATTCTCGATCAGGGGCTGCAGCAGCATGCTCGGCACCAGCATGTCGAGCGTCGCCGGATCGATCTGCTTCACCACGCGCAGCTTGTCCCCGAACCGCACGGTCTCGATCGACAGGTAATCCTCCACGAAATCCAGTTCATCCCGCAGAGGCGCGAAGTGATCCTGATTGCGCAGCCGCCGCCGCATGATGCGCGACAACCGCCCGACCATCGACCGCGCCAGCTCGGGATCCAGCCGGATCAGGCTCGAAACCGAGTTCAGCGTGTTGAAGAGGAAGTGCGGGTTGATCTGGCTCGAAAGCGCGTCGAGGCGCGCCCTGAGCAGCAGCCGGTCCTGCTCTTCCAGCCGCGCCTCATTGCGGGTGTTGCTCCAGACCTTCAGGGGCAGCGTGATGCAGAAGTAAGTCGAAACCCAGCTCGCCAGAATCATGGTCGGCGGATCGTTCCACCGCGTCACCGTAAACAGGCGCCCGGGGAAGGCCGTTCCGAGCACCTCCCGCAGCAGTTCCGAAGCCACCACGCCGCCCGAAAAGAACACATGGAAGAGCGCGCTGCGGAACTCCCGGCCCTGCTGGAACACGCGGTAGACATTCACATCGGGAAACGGCGAAAAGCGCCAGACTTCTTCCTTGTCGGCCGGCCAGTCGCGCAGCAGCCCGCCGCCGAGCCCGATCGCCGCGAGAAACGCCAGCGAGAGGAGTTCGTGGTTGAACATCGACGGAATGGCGATGATCATCCCCGCCAGCCAGCCGCACACATACCCGCCCGTAATGCCGGCGAGCAGGCTGCCCTCCATCGCCAGATCGAGAGCCGAATACGACCCGTGCGTCATCAAACGAATGATGACGCCCGGCGCGAAAATCCCGGCGAACCAGAGCGCCAGCCAGAGCCGCTGCGTGAGCGTCCGTTCCTCGCGCAGCAGCATGCGCTTGACGCCCTCGATCCGCACCCCGAAGCTGGCGATCGAAGTCACCACCCCGATCTTGACCAGCAGTGTAATGAGGTGCTGTTCCACCGGTGCTCATTATAATGGAGTACTTTGCAGGCAACTTTCCAATTGACCCAGGCCGCTGAGGCCAATTTCCCCACGGAATACGGCCAGTTCCGCATCCTCGGCTTCGAGGCCCGGGGCGGCAAAGAGGTGGAGGAAGCCGTCGTTCTCTTGATGGGCGACGTCCATGCCGGAGGTCCTCCGCTCCTCCGCATCCACTCGCAGTGCCTCACGGGCGACGTCTTTCACAGCCTGCGCTGCGATTGCCGCGCCCAGCTCGAAATCGCCCTGCGCGAAGTCGCCGCCGCCGGCCGCGGGCTCATCATTTACGAGCAGCAGGAAGGCCGCGGCATCGGCCTCATGAACAAGCTCCGCGCCTATGAACTGCAGGATCAGGGCGCCGATACCGTCGAAGCCAACGAGCAGCTCGGTTTCGAAAGCGACCTCCGCAACTACGCCCTGCCCGGCGCCATCCTCCACCATCTCGGCATCGGGAGCGTCCGGCTGCTCTCGAACAATCCGGAAAAGGTGAAGGCGCTCGAAGAGGCCGGCATCCAGGTCGCCGAACGCGTGCCCTGCATCGCCATCCCCCACGAATCGCGCCGGGACTATCTCGAAACCAAGCGCGAGAAGATGGGGCACCTGCTCGACCCCGGCACCCCCGCAAAATAAACTCCCGGCCCCGTTCCGCCGATATCAGTGCATATGAACAATACGGAACGTCGGCTCGAAAGCCGGTTCCTGTGCGCCGATCTCGTGCATCTCACGCGCATCGGGAACAACTCGGTTGAAACTCTCGAGGCGGTGCTCGAAGACATCTCTCCGCTCGGCGCCTGCGTGCAGGTGGACGAGGAGGTTCCGCTCGGCTCTGAAGTCCTGCTGACGGCCGCGGGCAAAAGCCTCTCCGGCGTCGTCTCCTACTGCGTCTATCGCGATTACGGCTACTTCGTGGGCATTCACTTCCTGGATGACGCCCCCTGGTCCCGCGGAGTTTTCGTGCCCGATCACCTGATCAGTCTGGAGACGCTCATCAAACGCTGCGCGGAACAAAAGCCTTCCTGACCATCGCCGCCAGGGTCACTCTCGGGCATCCGGCGGCGAATTTCCGGCCGGATCGCGCCCTCCAATTTCCGGCCGAAAACTGCTATACTCATGTGTGGATGGTATTTCCCCTCCCCGCGCAATCGCGGCAGTTCCGCTCCCCGCTCCCTCTCGCTTGCTTCTGCAGTAACGCCCACTGATGTTCATCAGCTTCACCGCTTTCGCTCGAACGACAAATCAATCGGCAGGAGGACTCACCCCGCATCTATGAGAGCTACCGTGCAGGTCGGTTCCGGAATTGAAAGTCTCTTCGGCACGCGCGATGAGAATATCCGTGTACTCGAGACCGGTCTCAATGTCCGGACGCGTCTCGGCGAAGACACGCTGGAAATCGAGGGCGAACCCGATTCCGTCGCCCGCGCCGAAGGTATTCTCGAAGACTATTTCTCGCTGGTGAAGGAAGGCGTGGTCTTCAAAAACGGCGACCTCAACAGCATGCTCCGCGTCGTCACCGCGGATTCGGGCGTCACCCTGCGGGCTCTGTTCGAAAGCGGACGCCAGCGCAGCTTCGGCAAGAAAGTTCTCGCGCCCAAGACCGTCACGCAGCGCCGCTATCTCGAAGCCATCGAACGCAACGATCTCGTCTTCGGCGTCGGCCCCGCCGGCACCGGCAAAACCTATCTCGCGGTCGCCATGGCCGTGCAGGCGCTCATCAGCAAGCGCGTCAGCCGCATCATTCTCACCCGCCCCGCGGTCGAAGCCGGCGAAAAGCTCGGCTTCCTGCCCGGCAGCCTGCAGGAGAAAATCGACCCCTATCTGCGCCCGCTCTACGACGCGCTCTACGACATGATCGAAGGCGACAAAGTCGAAAAGCTCGTCGAACGCAACTCGATCGAAGTCGCGCCGCTCGCCTTCATGCGCGGCCGCACCCTCAACGACAGTTTCATCATTCTCGACGAAGCCCAGAACTCCACCGCCGAGCAGATGAAAATGGTGCTCACCCGCCAGGGCTTCAACTCGAAGATGGTGGTCACCGGCGACCTCACCCAGATCGATCTGCCGCCCGGGCGCCGCTCCGGACTGCTCGATGCCTGCGAAATCCTGCGCGGCGTCGAAGGCATCTCGTTCATCCAGTTCGACGAACGCGACGTGGTGCGCCACTCGCTTGTCCAGCGCATCGTGCGCGCCTACGAAAAATAAATGAGAGCGTCATCGAGCGGCAGCTTTCGCTCAAGCTCTCCGAAGGCATGCCCGTCGATTCGCTCGCAATCGACCAGCTCCGGACCCCCGCGGTACGGCCCACGGCCTGACCGCACAACATGAAATCTGACCCGCACATAACCTGCCGGCGGAAGCCGGCCTCACTCGACCTCGGTTCTCTGGAATCCTTCGCCCGAACCCTGCGCCGCCGGGTGGCGCGCGGCCGCGAGTTCCACTGCCTGCTCACCGGCGATCGCGAACTGCAGGCGCTCAACCGCGAATTCCGCCGCAAAGACTACCCGACCGACGTGCTCTCTTTCCCCTCCGATACGCCCGATCGCATCGGCGACATCGCCATCTCGCTCGCCCGCGCCCGCGCCCAGGCCCGCGAATGGAAGCACTCGCTCGAAGACGAAATCCGCATCCTGATGCTCCACGGCGTCCTGCATCTGACCGGCCTCGACCACGAAACCGATTCCGGCCGGATGCGGCGCGCCGAAACACGCTGGCGGAAGAAATTCTCGCTTCCGGCGGCACTCAGTGAGAGAACGCAATGACGTTTCTCGCTCTCTTCATTCTGGTCGCGCTGATCATGCTCTTCACCACCATCCAGACGCTCTACGTGGAAGGCATGCGCCTGCGCGGCCGCGATCAATCGTGCCTGCAGCACTTCAAGGCCGAACTCGAACCGCGTCTGCACCTGCGCCCGGAAGACGGGTCGCTCACCTTTTCTCTCTGGAAGCACACCTGTCTGGTGCTCTTCGGCCTGGTCATGCTGGCGCACGTGATGGATGGCGGCCCGGTCACGCCGCTCGCGCTGGTTGAAAGCATCGCGAGCGCCCTCGCCCTCATGGTGCTCTTCGCCTATCTCGTGCCGCAGTTGCTCGTACGCCGCACCGAAGGCCGCTGGCTTCTTCCGCTGTTGCCTTTCTACCGCGCGGCCGCCATCATCGCGCGTCCGCTCGTCCTGCTTCTGAAATTCCTCCACTCGCTGCTCGATATCACGATGGAGGAGCCCGAGCGCGACGAACCCGCCACCAACGCCGAAAACATCGACGTCCTCATCACGGCCGGCACCGAAGAAGGTCTGATTCACGAAGAAGACCGCGAACTCATTCAATCGGTCGTCGAGTTCGGCGATAAAGTCGTCCGCGAAGTCATGACCGCGCGCCCGAGCATCGTCGCCATCCAGGCCGACCGCACGCTCGAGGAACTCCACTCGCTCGTCATCAACGAGCAGTACTCGCGCATCCCCGTCTTCGAATCCTCGATCGACGACATCATCGGCTTCGTCCACGTGCGCGACATGTTCGAAATCGCCGAAAGCGCGCGCCTCAGGCGCAGGGTGCGCGAACTGATGCGGCCCATCCGCTTCGTGCCCGAAACCAAACCCGTCAACATCCTGATGCGTGAGATGCAGCAGGAAGGCGCCCACATGGTGATCGTGGTGGATGAATACGGCAACACCGCGGGTCTCGCCACGCTCGAAGATCTGGTCGAAGTCATCCTCGGCGAAATCCGCGACGAACACGAACCCGGCTCCGACGTCACCGAAGACGGCCACGGCGGCTTCATCGTCTCGGGCAATTTCGATATCGCGCGCATTCCGGATCTGCTCGAATTCGAAGCCGACGACGAAATCGAATCCACCACCATCGGCGGTCTCGTCACCGAATGGCTCGGCCGCGTCCCGAAACCCGGAGAGTTTGTCCAGCGCGATGGCATCCGCGTCGACGTCCTCGCCAGCGATGAACTGCGCGTCGAAAAGGTGCGGCTGAGCAAATCCTCCGTCGCCGAACCCATCGAAAAACATGACTGAACACCGCTCCGGCTTTGTTTCCATACTGGGCCGCCCCAATGCCGGCAAGTCCACGCTGCTCAACGCCCTCGTCGGCCAGAAAGTCTCGATCGTCGCCGACAAGCCGCAGACCACACGCACGGCCATTCAGGGCGTCCTCACCACGCCCGAAGCGCAGGTGATCTTCGTCGATACGCCCGGCATCCACAAATCGTCGAGCGCCATCAACAGGCGCATGATGGACGCCGTGCGCGACGCGCTCGAAGCACGCGATCTCTTCATCTACGTCGCCGATGCGCGCAAGCCTTTCACGCCCGAAGACGAGAAGGCGCTGAGCGTTCTCAAGGCCGGCCAGCCCGTGCTTCTCGCGCTCAACAAGATCGATGCGCTCGCGGCGAAACAGGAAATGCTCCCCGTTCTCGCCGAATACCAGAAGCATTACGATTTCGCCGGGTATTTCCCCATCTCCGCGCTCACGGGCGAAGGCCTCGATCAGCTGCGCGATGCCGTGATCCGCCGCCTGCCCGAAGGGCCCGAATACTTCCCGCCCGATCAGTTCACCGACCAGCCCGCCCGCTTCCTCGCCGCCGAGCTCATCCGCGAAAAACTCCTCCACATCACGCGCGAAGAAGTCCCGCACTCGCTCGCCATCATCATCGACAAGTGGGAAGAACTGCCGGACATCATCCGCATCTACGCCACCATCGTGGTCGAGCGCGAAGGCCAGAAGGGCATCGTCATCGGCAAACAGGGCTCGGTGCTGAAACAGGCCGGCACGCTCGCGCGCGAGGAAATGGAGTCCTTCTTCGGCACCCACATCTTCCTCGACCTGCACGTGAAAGTCGAGCCGGGCTGGCGCGAGAAGCCCTCATTTCTCGACACCATCGATTGGCGTACAATGACGGGCAGAGAATGAAACTCAAGCGTGCAGCCTCCTCACTGCTTCTCGCGCTCGGCCTGACGTTCACCGCCCTCGCCGCTGACAAACCTGTTTCCGACGACTTCCTCACCGACACGATCCGCTCGCGCCTCGCCGCCGACGCCATCGTCAAAGGCGGCGCCCTCGACGTCGAGGTGCATGAGGGCGCGGTCGTCCTCAAAGGCAAAGTCGACGAGGAGAAGCAGCGCCAGCGCGCCGAGAAGATCGTCAAAGGCATCAAGGGCGTCAAAAGCGTCAAGAGCGAACTCCAGCTCGCTCATCCCTGACATTCTGTGCAGGACCAGATTGTCATCGAGAAGCTCTCGGGCGAATTTTTCTTCGTCGATGGTCTCGCCTGGTCCCGCACCGGTTTCCTCGTAGCCGCCGACGTCCTCAGAAAAACGCTCTACCGTTTCGATTCGAGCCCCCGGCCCAGGATCCTGCGCGAAAACGATGGCGGTGCTTCGGGCGTCGCTTACGACGTCCAGGGCCGGCTCTACATCTGCGAATCCGACACCCGCCGCATTTCCCGCATGGACCGCCAGGGCGCGGTCGATCCCTTCATCGAAACCTTCGAAGGAAAAAAATTCAACGCGCCCAACGATATCGTCGTGCGCCGCGACGGCCACATCTGGTTCACCGATCCCGCCTTCGGCAGCGCCGATGACCATCGCGAACTCGATTTCCACGGCATCTTCCACGCCAGTCCGAAAGGCGAAGTCGATGCCATCGCGAAATGGAAGACGCGCCCCAACGGCATCGCTCTCTCTCCCGACGGCCGCCTGCTCTACGTCGCCGATTCCGACCGCCACGCGATAGCCGTCTTCGATATCGACCGCAACGGCGCCGCAGCGAATCAGCGCGATTTCGTCAGAGGCATCGATGGCGTCCCGGGCGGCCTCAAGACCGACGAGAAAGGCCGCCTGTTTGTCTGCGCCCGAGGCATCACGGTCTTCTCCACAGCCGGCAAACAGGAAATGAAATTCATGGAAGACCGCATCGTGGTGAACTGCTCGTTCGGAGACGGCGATGGCAGCACGCTCTACGTCTCCGTGCGCAGCGAAATCTACAAAACGAGCGTTGGCGTGAAGGGCGCCTTCCAGTATTAGCCGGCGCTATCCAGACCGTCCGGTGCTGGGCGTGGGCGCGCTCATTTTCGAGAACAACAGGATCCTGCTCGTCGAGCGCGCGGGCGAACCGCTCAAAGGCTGGTGGTCCCTGCCCGGCGGAGTCGTCGAAACCGGCGAAACGCTGGAACAGGCGGTGCGCCGCGAGATCCGCGAAGAAACCGGCCTCGAAGTCGGCGAACTGAAGCTCGTCGAAATCTTCGAGCGCATCATGGCTGACGCGGAAGGCAGACCCGAATACCACTTCGTCCTCATCGACTACATGTGCCAGCCGACGGGCGGAGAGCTGAGAGCCGGAGATGACGCCGGCCGCGTCCTCTGGGTGAGCGAGGAAGAACTCGCGGGAATGCGCATCACCGAAGGCACGCCGCGCGTGATCGCAAAAGCCTTCGGGCTCCTTCGCTCATAGCAGGCTGTGGCACCTTTTTCGCCACGCGAAATCGCGTGTTTGCAGTCCTGGCCTGCGGCGAAAAAGGCTGCCCGGTTCTGTCTGTCCCGGTTTTCCAGCCTTTACACGGATACCCCCGTGGGTATATGCTGGTTTTGGGAGTTCTCCCATACCGTTCCGAGGAGAGGAGGTCCACTTGCCGGAAAGCCACAGTTGTTACCACCCCGAACCAACATGCGACGACGCGGCGGAACCTCCGTCCAACGGTGGTCCCCTCGCCAGTCTCTCGAACTGACCTGCTGAGCCCGCTTCCGCGGTCTCGGGGCAGGAAACCTGTATTCAGATCACGAGAAGAGGAGAATGTCCATGCAGACCAGAATGATTGCAATGGCCAGGAATGCGGCAGCCTTCTGTGGGCGCGTGCTCGAAGCGCGGTTGCCCGTGGGCGCGCTTTACGGAATCCCATCCACCCGGATCGATGCGCTCCATCGCCGTCGGGGAAACTGATAGATCCTCTGGCGTGAAGGCGGGCCTGCCGTCTTCACGCCGGGCCTGCGCAAGCTTTAATCAAAAAGATTATCCACTTGCGGCCGAGCGAAAACTCACTCCTGCCACTTCAAAACCCGGCCTGGCGCACGGCGAAGTCTTCGATGCTTCGAACGAGTTCCGGATGGTCCGGCCGCATGGCGATAACCGCCATGCGTTTTCCGCTTGCGGCGACAATGGGATAGTAGGCGTTCTTCTCGCTTCCGAAAACCCGGACCGTACGCGCTGTCAGATCGTAGATTCCCCATTTGACAAGCGAAGAGCCGTTCACATCGTCCCAGGCCGCCAATACGACGCCGTCGCCCACCGCCACCGCATCCCCGTGCTTTGCCTGCTTCTGAGCAGGATCGAGCAAGGCAGGCTTTGCGAATGAGGCCCCGTGATCCGTGGACGAAGCGATATACAGGCGCGGCGTATTTCCTGCCGCGGTAAACCAGACCACGTTCACGCGGCCGGAATCATCGACGCTCAGCGATGCGCCATTGGTGGGACAGCCGTTCAACTCCCAGCCGTCATGACTCACCACCGCGGATTGAAACGTTTTGCCGCCGTCGTCGGAGCGCGCAACCGCGATATCCCGGAACATCGGACCGCTCGGCGGCACATACCGGTAGCTGATGAACATGCGTCCCGCGGAGTCGAATGCGAGAGTCAGCCGGCAGCACTCACAGACGTTCGAGAGGATCTTGCGATCGTGCGTGAACGTCTTTCCGCCGTCGGCCGACTCCGTCATCCAGATTTCGGCGATGCCGAAATTGTCGCCCTTTTTGTCGCGCTGATCGATCCAGGCCACGTAGACATGCCCTTTCTTGTCCACGGCGATGGTTTCAAAACCGCGCCCGATAAGAGCGCCTGACGTATCGGTGTTCAGGTAGACGGCGGGGGAGAACGTTTTACCGCCATCCAGCGAGCGTGAGAAACGAATATTTCCTTTCCATCGCTCGCGCTCATTGGCCCAGGCTACATAGATTTCGTTGCCCGGTCCAACCGCAATTTTGGGCGGATTCTCATTCCGGACCGCGGCGTCGCCGGGGATGTCGTTGACGCGAACGGCAGGGGAAAAACCCGCGCCCCTTCCCGCCACACAACGTCTCCGCAAGCAATCCCTACACGGCGTTCAACTGGGCAGCCGTAACCCCCATCGCGGCAGACCCGTACTTCTACTACCGCAACAACGTGCCTTACGCCGAGGACTACATGTTCTCCATCCAGCGGCAGATCGGCTCGAAGGCTCTGGCCACGGTCAGTTACGTGGGCAACGAAGGACACCATCTGCTGGTTCTGCTGCCGGCCAACGTCGGCAGTTCCGCACTGTGCCTGGCGTTGAGCCAGCCAAATGAAGTGGCCGCGGGCAGTTCCACCTGCGGACCTTTTGGAGAAGATTCTGTCTACACTTCCGCGTCAGGCAAAGTCTATCAGGGCACGCGCGTCGGCTTGGGGCCGAACTATGGTTCCATGACGGCGCAGAAGACCATCGGCAACTCGGACTTCCAACGCGCTCGAATCCACGCTTCGCCTCACGTTCGGCGCCCGCTCCACCGCGCTGCTCTCGTACACATATTCCAAATCGCTCGACGAAGCCTCGAACCTCGGCGAACAGATCAATCCCTTCAACCAGAGCCTCTCCCGCGTTCCGTCTTCATGGGATTTGACCCATAACTTCGTCGCCACTTACGAATACTCGATTCCCGTCGAACGCTGGTTCGGGCGCAACCGGATCACCGAGGGGTGGGCCATCGCGGGAACAACACGTTTCAGCACCGGCTTCCCCGTCACTCTCACCGAAAGCGACGACAACTCGCTCCTCGGCACGCTGGGCAACGGCGTCAACAACCAGTTGCTCGATACGCCCCAGGTGGTGGCTGGACAGCGGTTGCAACTCAACACGAACCCGCGGAACAACCCATGCGCATTCAATACGAATGCATTCGCACCCGAGAATCTCGGCCAACTGGGCGATGCGGCACGCCGCATCTTCCATGGCCCGGGCATCGAGAACTTCGATGTTCAGCTCACCAAGGCGACGCGCATCGCCGAGGGGAAGATGCTGGACTTCCGCATCGAAGCGTTCAATGTCTTCAACCACGCGCAATTCTACGGTCCGGGCGCAGTCGACGGCAACATCGACGACCCGAATTTCGGACGAATCGTCAGCGCCGCCGCTCCGCGCCTGATCCAGGTCGCCGCGAAAGTGCACTTCTAACGGTCTGGTTTTTCGTTCCCGGAAAACCCGATCGCGGAAGTCAGCGTCCGCATCCGCTGGCGCTTCGGCCGTCGATCGTGGCATCCGTCACGCGCTGCGTCAAAAAACCACGCGACAAAGCGGGCGGCCCCGTGCCTCAATAATGGAAGTTGACAGGGAGAACAGAAACGTCCGAACCAACGGGACTCGAACGTCAGCTCGGCCCCGCGAGCGCCACGGCTCTCGTCATCTCCAGCATGATCGGAACCGGTATCTTCACCACCACCGGTTTTCTCGCCGGCGACCTCGGCGCGCCCGGCATCGTGTTGTGGAGCTGGGTCGCCGGAGCCGCCTGCGCGCTGCTCGGCGCGCTCTGTTATTCGGAACTCGCGGTGAACATGCCGGAGTCCGGCGGTGAGTATGTCTATCTGCGCACCGCATGGGGCCCGGTCTGGGGGTTCATGTCCGGCTGGGTGTCGTTCTTCGCCGGATTCGCCGCTCCCATCGCCGTGGCCGCGCTGGCCTTCGCCAGTTATCTCTCTCACGTCTGCGCCGCATGTGGCGGCGCGGCCCCGCTGATCGCTCTCGGAACCCATGGCCTCCGCATGGAAATCGGGATGACGCAGCTGATCGCCGCCGCCCTGGTTGTCTTCCTCACTGTCCTGAACGTCATCGGCGTGCGCCACTCGGCGCGATTCCAGAACCTATTCACCACCTTCAAAATCGCGGTCCTCGCGGCCTTCATCGCGCTCGCCTTTCTCGCCGGCCACGGCAACTGGAGCAACTTCACCACGCCCGCGGTCCGGACTTCTTCGAGCCCGCTGCCCGAGCAGTTCGCCGTGAGTCTCTTTTACATCTATCTCTCTTACAGCGGATGGAACGCCGCCACCTACGTAGCCGGCGAAGTGCGCGCACCCGGCCGGACCCTGCCGCGCGCTCTCATCTGGGGCACGGCTGCTGTCACGCTCTTCTATCTCACGCTCAACGTCGTCTATATCTACGCGGCTCCGCTTGAAACCCTGAAAGGCCAGATCGCCGTGGGAGCCGTCGCCGCCAACGCGCTCTTTGGCAACGGCGTCGGGCTCGCCTTCAGCGGGCTCATGGCGCTCTCGCTCATCGCCTCCGTCAATGCGCAGGTGATGACCGGCCCGCGCGTCTCGTTCGCCATGGCGCATCACGGCGCGTTTTTCTCGGCCGCCGGGAAAGTGCACCCCCGCTGGCGAACCCCATGGATCGCCATCCTCGCCCAGGGTCTCTGCACCCTCGTCATGACCGTTACGCCGCTCGCCGACCTCATGCAGTACGTCGGCTTCACTCTCAGCCTCTTCACCGCTCTGGGCGTCGCCTCCCTTTTCCGTCTGCGCCGCAGGGAGGGCTGGCGAAGACTCCCCGCCATCAGCTTCGCCTGGCCGCTCATCCCCGTGCTCTTCCTCATCCCGGAGATCTGGATCGTGATCTGGGGAATCCAGATCAAACCCCTCGTATCGCTCGCGGGAATCGCCACCGTCGCCACCGGAGCTCTGGCCTTCGAGACCGCGCGCCGCCTCCGGCCTTCCGCACTCTAAACGTCCGATGCGTCAATTTACCGCACCCTGCCGCTCCTCATCACCGCTATACTCCCGAACGGAGGTTGCCATGCGATTGCCGTACCTGCTCGTTTTCACTGCTGCCCTTTGTTTCGGCCAGCAGCCCGCCGGGCCCATGGACCACATGGAGCGCCGGTTCGACAACCCCGATCAGCTCGCCAAAAGCTTCGACGATCCCGCCCGCGATGCCTGGCAACTGCCGGATCGTGTCATCGCCGCGCTCGCTCTCAAGCCAGGCTCATCTGTTGCCGACGTCGGCTCCGGAACCGGATACTTCTCGGTTCGGCTCGCGAAATCGGCGGCGCATCCGAAAGTCTTCGGCTCCGATATCGAGCCCGCCATGGTCGACTACCTCAAGAAGCGCGCCGCGAAGGAAGGGCTGAATAACATCGTCGCCGTCCAGGCCTCCGCAACCTCGCCCAACCTTCCCGAGCCCGTCGACGTCGTGCTGATCGTCGACACTTACCACCACATCGGCAATCGCGTCGCATACTTTCGCGCCCTGCGCCAATCGCTGAAGCCCGGCGGCCACGTCGCCATTGTCGATTTCAAGCCCGATTCGCCCGAAGGTCCGCCGAAGGAATTCCGCTTTCCTCCCGAGCAGTTCAAAAGAGAAATGGCCAACGCCGGCTATCAACTCGCGGCGCAGCACGATTTCCTCCCTCGCCAGCAGTTTCTGATCTTCGCTCCGCAGCAGAAGTAGCCTCGCTTCAAAAAAAGTCTGAACAACCGGGCCCGCGGCGGATTAACTGAGTATGGGTCCATTGTCATCGCCGCGTCGCCAGTCCCTCGTCCTCTTACTTTGTCTCGCCGCAGCCCTCCCAATCCTCCACGCTCAGCAGCCAACCGGCGAGATTCGCCTCGCGGTGCAGGATTCCTCCGGCGCGGCCATGCAGGCCTCCGGCAGAATGGACGATCGCGCCTTTCAGACCGACCCCCAGGGCCACTACGATTTTCAGAACCTCGCGCCCGGCCGCCATCGCCTCGAAGTCTCGAAACCCGGATTTGCCACCCAGGTGATCTCGGTCACGGTAACCCCGGGCACTCCCGTTTCCCGCACTGTCGCGCTCGGTCTCGCCAGCACTTCGAGCAGCGTGGAAGTCGTCGGCGCGACTCCGCTCGTGGGCGTCGATCTCACCAAAGACCAGATCGCGGCCCCCGTCCAGACCGCGACCGCGCAGGATATCGATAACAGCGGCGCGCTTGATCTCTCGAGCTTCCTCAACCTGCGCATGAACGGCGTCTATCTCAACGAAATGCAGGGCAACCCCTTTCAGCCCGACGTGAATTTCCGTGGCTACACCGCGTCTCCGCTGCTGGGCACGCCGGAGGGTATCTCGGTCTATCTCGACGGCGTGCGCCAGAATCAGCCCTTCGGCGACGTCGTCAGCTGGGATCTCATTCCGCGCAACGCCATCTCCGAACTCTCGCTCGAACCCGGCTCCGATCCGCTCTTCGGCCTCAACACTCTCGGCGGAGCGATCTCCATCCAGACCAAAGACGGTGTTGCCAATCCCGGGCTCGATGGCGCTCTCACTTACGGCAGCAGCGGCCGCAAACAGGCGCAGGCCGAGTATGGCGGAGGTAAAGCCACCGGCTTCAACTGGTTCCTCGCCGGCACCGGCTTTCACGAGTCCGGCTGGCGCTACGATTCCCCCTCCGACGTCCGCCAGGCCTTCGGCCGTTTCGGCTGGCGCACCGACAAAACCGATCTCGCGCTCACCGCGTCGTACGCCTACAACACGCTGCTCGGCAACGGCCTGCAGGATTATCGCCTGCTCGAGCAGAATTACTCGAGCTCCTACACCGTCCCCGACAGCATCGCCAGCCGTGCCCCTGCCGTCACCCTCATCGCGCGTCACACCTTCAGCAATTCGCTCACGTTCTCCGGCAACGCCTGGTTTCGCAACATCCGCACCGAAGGCATCAACCCCAACTTCAATACCGACGCGCTCGGCAACCAGATCTTCCAGCCCAACGCGGCCGAACAGGCAGTCCTCGCCGCCGCCGGCTACACCGGATTTCCCGCGAGCGGCGCCACCGCCGCCAACACGCCCTTCCCCAAATGGCGCTGCATCGCCAACGCTCTCGAACAGAACGACCCCGACGAAAAATGCGACGGAGTCATCATTTATTCAAAGGAAGTCCAGACCGAATACGGCGTCTCCGGCCAGTTCACCTGGAGCACCTCTCCCAAAATCGGACGCAATCAGTTCGCCGCCGGCGGTTCACTCGATCGCGGCGCCGTCGACTACACCCAGAACGCAGCCTGGGGCTATCTGAACCCC
>Ga0187771_10000855_pt1 | contig 19509 bp, 21 predicted proteins | sample 0116_SJ02_MP15_1_FD_133139 | JGI IMG/M metagenome (GOLD analysis project Ga0187771, IMG submission 133139) | Tropical peat soil microbial communities from peatlands in Department of Meta, Colombia - 0116_SJ02_MP15_10_MG | ecosystem: Environmental > Terrestrial > Soil > Wetlands > Peat | place...
CGCGTGAGCGGGCGCGAGTTCCCGGTGGAGATCGCCGCGCGGCGCCCGGGCGACCCGCCGGCGCTGGTGGCCGACGTCTCGCGCATCCGCGCGACGCTCGACTGGCAGCCGCAGTTCGCCAATCTCGACACCATCGTCTCCCACGCGCTCGCCTGGGAACGCCGGCTGCCGGGGCGCACGGAACGTGCCTCCGCCTGACCGCGCCAAGCGATTCGCGCGCGGATATTTTCCGCATTTTCGCTTGAATATTCCGCTGTTTGCGGGCAAGGAAGCGCCTGCTCCCGCCAGCCTTCAATTGTGCCATAATGACAGCCCGATAGAGGGCGGATGAACGACCACAGTTTGCCAACGGCCGACCTCGAGCATTACGGCAGCTTCGCCCTGATCTGGCGATTGCTGACCGAGCACGGCTTTGCGCATTGGCGCAAATACGCCGTCGCCTTCACCCTGATGGCGATCTCGGCCGGCTGCACCGCGCTCAGCGCCTATCTGATCGGCAACGTCATCAACGAGGCCTATGTCAACAAGAACCTTGTTGGCATCTTCGCGCTCGGCGGCGTCACCGTCGCGCTGTTCGCCACCAAGGGGCTCGCCACCTACGGCCACAGCGTCATGCTTGCGCGCATCGGCAACCGCATCGTCGCCGACAATCAGCGCGCTGTCTTCGCCAAGCTGCTCAACGAGGGCGTCGGCTTCTTCTCCGCCCGCCATTCGACCGAATTCATCGCGCGCCTGAGCGCCGGCGCCGCGGCGGCGACGCAGGTCATCAATCTGTTGATCACCGCGTTCGGCCGCGACCTCTTGTCGCTGATCGGCCTCGTCACTGTGATGGTGGTGCAAGACCCCTACATGTCGTTCTTTGCCTTCGTGGTGGCGCCGCCGGCCCTGTTCATGCTGCGCAAGATGATCCGCCGCATCCACGGCATCGCGCGAAACCAGTTCATGGGCGGCACCCGCATCGTCGAGACGCTGCAGGAGACGCTGCAGGGCATCCGCATCGTCAAGGCCTTCACGCTGGAAGACACAATGCGCGAACGCTTCGACCGCAACGTGGCGGCGGTCGAGCATGAGGCCAACAAGCTCGCGCGCGTGGCCAACCGCTCCAGCCCGCTAATGGAGACGCTCGGCGGCATCGCCATCGCGCTTGCCATCACCTATGGCGGCTATCGCGTGATTGCGACCGGATCGACGCCCGGTGAGTTCTTCTCCTTCATCGCTGCCTTCCTCCTCGCCTATGAGCCGGCCAAGCGGCTCGCCCGCCTCAATATCGAGCTCAACAGCGGGCTGGTCGGCGTGCGCATCCTGTTCGAGGTGCTCGACTCGCCGCCGAGCGAGGCAGCCGACGACGACAGGCCGGCGCTCACCGTCAAGACGCCGCGGCTCGAATTCGACGACGTGCATTTCGCCTACCGGCGCGACGAGCCGGTGCTGCGCGGCATTTCCTTCGTCGCCGAGCCGGGCAAGCTGACCGCGCTAGTCGGTCCCTCCGGCGGCGGCAAGACCACGATCATCAATCTGATCCTGCGCTTCTACGAGACCGAGCGCGGCCGCATCCTGATCGACGGGCAGGACATCCGCGCGGTCGCGCGCCGCTCGCTGCGCCGGCAGCTCGCCTATGTCGGGCAGGATGTGTTCCTGTTCCGCGGCACCATCCGCGACAACATCGCCTTCGGCAAGCCGGGCGCAAGCGAGGAGGAAATCATGGCGGCGGCCAAGGGCGCCTACGCGCACGATTTCATTCTCTCCTTCCCGCGCGGCTACGATACGCCGGTCGGCGAGCATGGCCTGCAACTGTCCGGCGGGCAGCGCCAGCGCGTCGCCATCGCGCGCGCGCTGATCAAGGATGCGCCGATCATCCTGCTCGACGAGGCGACCGCCGCACTCGATTCGGAGTCCGAATTGGCGGTGCGCGAGGCAATGGAGCATCTCTGCCAGGGCCGCACCACTGTGGCGGTCGCGCACCGGCTGCACACGGTGGCGCATGCCGACTGCATCTATGTGATCGAGGCCGGTCAGGTGGTCGAATCCGGCCGTCACGAGGAGCTGCTGCGCAGCAGCGGTCGCTACGCCTCGTTCTACCGCCTGCAGCTCAAGCAGCAGGAAACGCCGGTCGCGGCGGCGGCAAAATAGGCGCGGCAGGGTTGCTCTTTCCGCCTTGTTCGCCGCCGCGGAATGCGTTACCGGATGCCCCGCTGGCCCACCCAACCTCCACCACATTTCGCAGAGGTATCATCCTGATGAGTGCGGACTACGTCATTTCGCCGCCGCCGCAGCCGACCATCGCGGTCGCCGGCACCAGCAAGCTCTTTCCGGTTCGCCGCATCTGGTGCGTCGGACGCAACTATATCGAGCACATCCGCGAAATGGGGCAGGACGAGCGGGCGCCGCCGTTCTTCTTCGCCAAGCCCGCCGACGCGCTGGTGCCGGACGGCGGCACCGTGCCCTACCCGTCGCTGACCAAGGACATGCATCACGAGGTCGAGCTGGTGGTGGCGCTGAAAAGCGGCGGCCGCTACATTCCGGTCGCCAAGGCCAATGACTGCATCTACGGCTACGCGGTCGGCATCGACCTGACCCGCCGCGACCTGCAGATCGCCTCGCGCGACGTGAAACGGCCGTGGGAGATCGGCAAGGCGTTCGACCATTCGGCCCCCTGCGGCGCGCTCAAGCCGGCGAGCGAGATCGGCCATCCGACCAAGGGCCGCATCACGCTCAAGTGCAACGGGCAGATCCGCCAGGACGGCGACCTCAACCAGATGATCTGGAACATCCCGGAGACGATCTCCAAGCTCTCCGAGATGGTCGCGCTCGAGGCGGGCGACATCATCATGACCGGCACGCCCTCGGGCGTTGCCGCCACCGTCGCCGGCGATAAGCTCGAATGCGAGGTCGAGGGCATCGGCAAGCTGACGGTGACCATCGGCCCGCCGCTGAAATAGGCACAAGTTGAGCTTTCTGCGCAAACGGCCGGCGGATGGAACCGCCGGCCGTTTTGCTTTGTTCCGGCCACGTTGACCTCGATCAAAGACTTGTTAACGGCTGCGCCACAGATTGTGCGCGCCGGGCCCCGAACTGCGATTCGATACGCAGGGAACCACGACCATGGGCCAAATTTTTAGCGAACATTGTGTTGCCGTGGCCGCCGATCCGGCGGCCATGGCCGAGCATGTGTTGCCGTTGGCACCGGCAAGCGACGCCGAGGCGCTCAGGCTGTTGCGCTCGAGCTTTCCGGATTGCCCGCTGACCGCCCGCGTGGCCGCGCTCGCCGTGCTCACGCGGCGGCAGACCGCGCGCGCCGCCTAGAGCCCCAAATAGGCCTGGCGCACGCGGTCGTCGTTGAGCAGCGCGGCGCCGGAGCCCGACAGCGTGATGCGGCCGTTCTCCAACACGTAGGCGCGGCTGGCGAGCTTGAGCGAAACGGCGACGTTCTGCTCCACCAGCACGCAGGTGAGGCCCTCGCGGTTGAGGTCGCGCACGCAACGCAGCACGGTCTGCACCACGGCCGGCGCCAGCCCAAGCGAAGGCTCGTCGAACATCATCAATTCCGGCGCGCCCATTAAGCAGCGGCCAATGGCGAGCATCTGCTGCTCGCCGCCCGACAGCGTGCCGGCGAGCTGATCTTGCCGCTCGGCAAGCGCCGGGAACAGCGCGTAGACGCGCTCGAGATTGCGCGCGCCTGCACTCTGCGCGCGCGGCAGCATGGCGCCCATGGCGAGATTTTCAGCGATCGACAGCGTGGGAAACACCTGGCGGCCCTCGGCCACTTGGCCAATGCCGAGATCGCACACCTTGTGGCTTGGCCAGCCGGTGATATCGGCGCCGCGATAGAGGATGCGGCCGCGTGCCGGCGCGTGCATGCCGGCGATGGTGCGGATGAGCGAGGTCTTGCCGGCGCCGTTGGCGCCGACAATGGCGACGATCGCGCCCTGTTCGATCTCGAGCGAGACATCGTCGAGCGCTTGGGCGTCGCCGTAAAAGACGTCGAGGTTTTCGATGCGGAGCATCACGCGACGTCCTCCGCGCCGAGATAGGAGTGGACGACCGCCGGATCGCGCATCACCTTAGCCGGCTCGCCTTCGGCGATCGCGGCGCCGTGGTGCAGCACCAGGATGCGCGAGGCGAGCGCCACGACCGCGCGCATCACGTGCTCGATCAGGAGAATGGTCAGGCCGCTCTCGCGATTGAGCGCCTTGAGGATCGCCACCATGCGGTCGGTCTCGGTCGGGCGCAGCCCGGCCATCACCTCGTCGAGGAGTAACAGCTTCGGATCGGTGGCGAGCGCGCGCGCCACCTCCAGCCGCTTGCGGTCGGGCAAGGTCAGCGAGGAGGCGCGCTGCGCGCGCTTGTCATAGAGGTCGAGGCGGCGCAGCACCTCATGCGCGCGTTCGCGGGCGGCGTCGACATGGCGGCGGTGCAGCAGCGCGCCGACAATGACATTGTCCTCGACGCTGAGCGCCGGAAACGGCCGCACGATCTGGAAGGTACGGCCGATGCCGCGCCGGCAGATGAGGTCCGGCGGCAGGCCATCGATGCGCTCGCCGGCAAACGCGATGCTGCCGGCGTCGGGCGGCAAGACGCCGGCGATGGTATTGAACAGTGTGGTCTTGCCGGCGCCGTTCGGGCCGATCACGGCAAAGATGCCGCCCGCGGGTACGTCGAAGCTAACGCGGTCGACCGCAACCAGGCCGCGGAAGCGCTTGCTCACGCCGTTGACCGACAACAGCGTGCTCATGGCGTCGGCTCCGCAAGACCGATGCGCCGGCGTAGCCAGGGCCAGACGCCGTCGGGCAGCGCGGTGATCACCAGGAGCAGGCAGATGCCGTAGAACACCTGCTTGGCGCCGGGCAGATCGATGCCAAGCGCGTTGAGCGCGGCGGTGAGCGTCTCGGCGAGCCCGGTCAGCACCGCGGCGCCGAGTACCGGGCCGAACAGCGTGCCGACGCCGCCGACGATCGGACCGAGGATAATCTCGATCGAGCGCAGGATGGGAAACACCTGCTCGGGAAACAGGTTGCTGTAATAGAAGGCGTAGATCACCCCGGCAAAGGCCGTCATGCCGGCGGAGATCACCACCGCGATCATCTTGTAGCGGAAGGTGTTGATGCCCGCGGCGCGCGCGGCCTCCTCGTCCTCGCGGATCGCCAGCCAGAAATAGCCGACGCGGCTATTGAGCAGCGCGCGGCAGCCGATCAGCGCCAGCACCGTGGCGGCGAGCAGCACGTAGTAGAACATGGCCGGATGGCCGCGCAGGTGCCAGAGGTCGTTGTGCGCGTATTGCGCGACCGGCAGGAACAGGCCGCCGGAGCCGCCGGTCGCGCCAAGATGGTCGAAGCCGACGCGGGCGAATTCGGCAAGCGCAATGGTAAGAATGGCGAAGTAGACACCGGCGACGCGGAAGCGGAAGGCGAGAAAGCCGATGAAGGCGCCGGCGAGTGCAGCCACTGGCACGGCGATCAAGAGGCCGAGCCAGGGACCGATCCCGTAGCGCACGTAGAGCGCCGCCGCCGTATAGGCGCCGAGCCCGACATAGAGCGCGTGGCCGAGCGACAACAGCCCGGCAAAGCCCATCATGATGTTCCAGCACTGGCCGAGATAGGCGAAGTAGAGGATCAGGATGAGCACGGTGAGCAGGTAATCGCTGGCGAACGCCGGCGCGACTGCCAGCACGAGCAGCAGGGCAAGCAAGAGAACGAGATTGCGGCGCGGCAGGCCGAGACTTGGGTTCATGCCGACCTCTTGCCCAGAATGCCCTGCGGACGGAACAAGAGCACCAGCACCAGGATGGCGAAGGCGAACATGCTTTTCGCCGACGGCGAGAACAGCAAGCCAGCCATCGCCTCGGTTAAACCGATCAGCACGCCGCCGAGCAACGCGCCCGGCATGGAGCCCAAACCGCCGGTGATGACGATGACGAAGGCGAGCAGCGTATAGGCCGGGCCGAGCGACGGCGTGACATCGACAATCAACACCAGCATCACGCCTGCGGCGCCGACGCAGGCAGCTCCGAGGCCGAAGGTGAGCGCATAGAGGTGCTTGATGTCGAGCCCGACCACCAGCGCGCCGGTATAGTTGTCGGCGCAGGCGCGGATGGCGGTGCCAATGCGCGTATATTGGAAGAAGGCGAACAGCAGGCAGGCGACTACGATGGCGGCGATCCCGGCGTAGAGCTTGGTGGCGTCGACGATGAGCGAGCCGAGCTGGAAGCTGTCGAAGGCGTAAGCAACCTGCACGCTGCGCGCATCCGGGCCGAAGGCAATGAGCAGCAGGTTGACGATGATGATCGCCACGGCGACCAGCAGCAGGAATTGGCTGGTGTCCGGCCGCGTGATGAACGGATTGATCAGTCGCCGCTGCAGCACATAGCCGAACACGAATAACACCGCGGCGATCGGCACCAGCATGATCAGCGGGTCGAGGTGGAACACGGCAAACAGCGTCACCGCGATGTACATGGCGGCGGTCATCATCTCGCCATGGGCGAAATTGACCACGCGCACGACGCCGAAGATGACGGACAGGCCGAGCGCCATCAGCCCATAGACCAGGCCGGTCAGGATGCCGCCGACCGCGACGTTGAGATAGACATCGAAGGGCAAAGACTCGCGCTTTCGTTTGTCATCGCCGGGCCAAGCCCGGCGACACCGCTTGGGAAGGCATAGGCGTTGCCTACCTAAGCGCGATGGCGCGCGCAACTCCGGCCTGCCGGAGTTGCGCCACTTTATATGAAGTCCCGCAAGCCGGGTGAACCCGACTTGCGGGTGACAAGCCCGGCCATCACGGTTTTGCAGTGCCGCAGCGTCACGTCAGACGCGCTTGTTGTAGGGCGTGAGCGGCCATTCCGGCTTGCCATTGGCCGCTTCCTTCGGCGCCACGGTGACGAGCTTGCCGCCGCGGTTCTGGATGCCGCCGCCGAGGATCTTGTCGTTCTGACCCTTGGCGTCGAACTGGATGCCGGGGCCGATGCTGGCATTGTCCTTGATGTTGGTGGCGCGGATGGCGTCGGCGAGTGCCTTGGGATCGGTCGAGCTGGCGCGCTTAAAGGCGTCTGACGCGATCAGCAGCGCCTCGAAGGAATAGACGTGGTTGGTGTTGAGGTTGACGCCCGGGTGCGCCTTGGCGAGCGCCGCCTCGAGCTGCTTCGACAGTTTCTTGTTGGGATCATACCAGGGCGCGAAGGAGAGCGGCCCGTCGGACAGTCTGCCGAGCGTCTTGAGATACTGGTCCTCATACCAGCCCGGGCCCATGCTGAGGATCGCCATCGGCGACCAGCGCTGCTTGATCAATTCGCGCGTGATCAGGATCGCGTCGTTGAGACGGCTGACGACCAGCAGGGCTTCGGCGCCGGTCGCCTTGGCCTTGGCGACCTCCACCGACAGGTCGCGCGCGGTCGGATCGTAGGAGATGGTGTCGAGGATCTTATAGGGCATGTCGAACTTGGGCAGAATGCCGGGGATGGCCTTCTGCATGGCGACGCCGAAGGTGTCGTTCTCCGCCAGGAACACCACCGACTTGGGCGCGCTGCCGACCGCGGCGAAGATCTCCTTCTGGTCGATGACGGCGTCGCGCAGGATCATCGGCGCGGTGGGGAAGTTGCGGAACACGAACTTGTAGCCCTGCTCGGTGATCGGCGGAGCGGCGGCGATGTTGATGACGAAAGGGACGCCCTTCTGCTCGGCGACCTGGGCGATGGTCGAGCTCTGGCCGGAATCGAAGGCGCCCATCAAGAGTTGTGCGCCCTCGCCGATCAGCTTTTCCGCGCGCGAACGCGCGACGTCGACGTTGGATTCGGTATCGGCGTTGACGATGTCGAGCGCCGGCAGGCCGAGATCCTTCAAGACGCCGTTGGTGATGTCGACGCCGCGCTGGCAGTCCTGGCCGATGCCGGCCTGGTAGCCGGACCGCGGCAGCAGCACGCCAACCTTGAGCGAGGCGGCGGCGCGCACGATATTGAACGGCGCGGTGCCGGCCATCAGGCCGGCGGCTCCAAGTCCCGCGCTGAAGCTGCGGCGGCTCACGCGCGCCATTTGCGAATGGGTTTTGCGTGTCATTGGCAGTCCTTCCCGGCCCAGCACACGGCCTGTTCTTGTCGATGATGGCGGTGTTCTAGCAGCTTTAAAACCGGCGTGAAAAGCGGCTCAATCGATTACCGCTGGTCACGCCGCCCATAACTGCTCGACCGCCGCGGCGATGCGGAACAGGCGGCGGTCCTGCCCGTTACGCGCAACCACCATCAGCCCGGTCGGCAACCCGCCCGCGCGCGGCAGCGGCAGCGAGATGGCGCAGCAATCGAAGAAATTCCACATCGAGGTGTTGCGCAACAGCATGGCGTTCTTGCGCGCGAACGCGTCCGCCGGCGCCATCTCCGCCATGGTGGGGGCGACGACCGGCGTGGTCGGCATGACCAGCACGTTGATATCGGCAAGGCGCGCGTCCATCGCCGCGACCAGCGCGGCGCGCTCGCCGACCATGGCAATGTAGTCGGCGGCGCTGATGTTGCGCGCCCGCTCCAGCCGCGCGCGCACGTTGGCATCGATGTCGGGCCCACGCCGGTCGAGCCGGTCGCGATGCACGGTGAAAGCCTCGGCCGGCTGGATGCCGCCGCGGCCGTTGACGCGCGTCATGCCGTCGATCAGCGCAAGCTTCTCGTCGGAGAGGCGGCAGCCGGCCCTCTCCAACGCGTCCATGGCAAGCGGAAAGCGCTTGGCCACTGTGTCGTCGAGATTTTCCAGCGGCATACCCTGGGCGATGCCGACGCGCAAATTCATGAGCGGCGCGGGCTCGAGCGGCGCCCAGGCGTCGCCCGCCATCACCGCGTCGGCCCGATAGCAATCGGCGACCGAGAGCGCGATCGGCCCGATCGAGTCCATGCTCTGCGACAGCGGAAAAGCGCCCGCAGTTGATATGCGCTGGCGGCTCGGCTTGTAGCCGACAAGGCCGCACAGCGCGGCAGGGATGCGGGTCGAGCCGCCGGTGTCGCTGCCGATGGCGATCTCGCACATGCCGTTGGCGGCGGCTACCGCGCCGCCCGAGGTCGAGCCGCCGGGAATGCGCGCGCGGTCGGCCGGATTGCCGGGCGTGCCGTAATGCGGGTTCATGCCGACGCCGGAAAAGGCGAACTCGGTCATGTTGGTCTTGGCGACGACGACGGCACCGCTGGCGCGCAGCGCGCGCACGACCGGCGCGTCGCTGGCCGCGGGCTTCCCCTCCTCGGCAAGCACCTTGGAGCCGGCGCGTGTCACCTCGCCGGCAACGTCGAATAGGTCCTTGATGGACACGATCGCGCCGTCGAGCGGTCCCAGCGAAATGCCGTGCTTGGCGCGCGCATCGGCGGCGTCGGCGGCCGCGCGCGCGGCCTCCGCATAAACGGTGAGGCAGGCGCGCGCGCCCTCGCCGCTCGGATCCGCGATCTTTGCGAGTGCAGCTTCAAGGCGGTCACGTGACTTCATGCGCTCAACCCACCCTTCTCGACGACGAAGCGCGCGATCTGGTCGACCCCGTTGCCCTCGCGCAGATTGGTGAAGACGAAGGGGCGCGCCCCGCGCATCTTCTTGGCGTCGCGCTCCATCACCTCGAGCGAGGCGCCGACGTAAGGGGCGAGATCGGTCTTGTTGATGACCAGGAGATCGGAGCGGGTGATGCCAGGCCCGCCCTTGGAGGGAATCTTGTCGCCGGCGGCGACGTCGATGACGTAGATGGTGAGGTCGGCGAGCTCTGGAGAAAACGTGGCAGCGAGATTGTCGCCGCCCGATTCGATCAGCACCAGATCGAGATCGGGGAACTTGGCGCGCATCTCGGCGACGGCGGCGAGATTGATCGAGGCGTCCTCGCGGATCGCCGTGTGCGGACAGCCGCCGGTCTCCACGCCGGCAATCCGTTCGGGCGCGAGCGCGCCGGAGCGCACCAGATATTCGGCATCCCACTTGGTGTAGATGTCGTTGGTGATGGCAGCGATCTGATATTTGTCGCGCAGCTTCTTGCACAGTGCGTCCATCAGGGCGGTCTTGCCGGAGCCGACCGGGCCGCCGACGCCGACGCGCAAGGGGCCATGGGGGTTTTTCATTGCTTCGTTCCTTTGCACGCCAGTAATGAGCATTGCCTGATTTTTTGCAATGCATGCCGGCACGTTCACTCCCCCCTTGTGGGAGAGGGAAGAGAGGTCGCCTCACGCGCGTTTCTTAAGACCGGAACAGCCGCGTGTACTGTGTCTCGTGCCGCGCCGAGGCGAGGTCGGCGCGGAAGGCGGACGAGCCGAGATCGCCGAGCGCGGCGTTAAATGCGCGCGCGGCGGTCGCGGCGACGGCGGGCTCGAGCGCGGCGAGCACGCGCTGGCCGTCGGTCTGGCCGAGCGGAATGAGGCGCACGCCGGCCGACACCCAATTGGCGGCAACCGCTTGCAGAAAGGCCGACAGCGCCGGCTCCAGCGCGATGCCGTGGCCGGCGGCGGCAACCGCCACCGCCACCGAATAGGCGACCGCGCCGTCCCAGACGACTTTGAGCCGGTCGAGCGCGGCGCAGGGCCAGGCGGCGCGCGCCGCCTCGACGAAGGCATTGCCTTGCGCGGTCGTCTCCAGATGGCGCTCCTTCGACGGCGCGAAGGCGGCGGCGAGCTCGGCCACCGCGCACAGCGTCTTGTCGTCGCCGACCGCGCGATAGGCATGAACGAAGAAGACGGCGTCACAATAGCCGCCGCCCTCTTTGAGCATCACCTCGAGCCAGCCTTGCAGCGTCGCCGCGTCCTTGATGTCGCCCGCCTCCACCGCCCATTCGATGCCGCTGGAATAGGAAAAGGCGCCGACCGGAAAGGCCGGCGACAACCAGGCCATCAGACGGTAGAGCGCTTGCGTCGACAATGGGGTCTCATCCTTCGAGACGCTCGCCTTCGGCGGACTCCTCAGGATGAGGGTTTTCTTCTTGCGTCGCTTCTCTGCTGCCTCATGGTGAGGAGCGCCGCGCAGCGGCGCGTCTCGAACCATGTGGCGGCCCTTGGCGCGCAACGATGGGGGCCGCATCTTACGTGCCATGTGAATGCCCCTGCGGCCCCGCTGGCTCTGGATCGAACGGCGCTTCGAGCGGCTTGAGATGCGCGCCGAGCCCGCGCAGCATGTCCTCCAGTACATGGTCGCGGCGGATGCGGATCTTGCCGCCGGCGAACTGCACGTCGGTGTGGCGGTTGCCGAGATGCCAGGCGAGCCGCACGAGGTCGACCGCGCCGTGCGCCGACACTTCGACCAGCGGCTCCGGCGCGCCGGCGACCAGCACGATTGCGCCGTCGTCGAGCATAAGCCCGTCGCCGTCGCGCAACGTTACCGGCTTTGCGAAATCGAGCAGGAACTCGGTGCCTTTGTCGCCTGTGAGCACGATGCGGCGGCGTTGCCGGTCGCCAGCGTCGAGCGTCACGCGCTCGCGAGCCGCGGTCGCGTTCCATTGGCCCTGCGGCCTGATGGCGGTGACGCGGCGCATCGCGTCACGGCCGTTCGATCTTTTCCGGCGTGACGATCTCGGCCTTGCGCTCGGCGACGAAGTCGGGGGCGGCGGCGCGCCAGGCCTTGAAATGCGGCGTCTCCATGTGACGGGCGAGCGCCTCGGCCGACTCCCAGCGCTCGACCAGCATCAGACGCGACGGATCGGTGACGCTCTGGTGCATGTCGTAGCTGATGCAGCCTTGCTCCTTGACGGTTTCGGCGACGCTCGCCCGCGCGGCGGCGATGGCCTTCTCGGCGGTGCCCGGCTTGAGGCGCAACTCGACGATGACATAGATCACGGCGTTTCCTTTCCCGGTTTATCCGGGAGAGTTCTAGAACAGGAAATACCGTTGCGCCATCGGCAGCACCTCGGCCGGCGCGCAGGTGAGCAATTCGCCGTCGGCGCGTACCTCGTAGGTTTCCGGGTTGACCTCGATTTGGGGCGTCGCCGCATTGTGGATCATGTTCTTCTTGCCGATGTCGCGCGTGTGCTCGACGGCGACGAACTGTTTGTCGACGCCGAGCTTGTTGCGCAGGCCGGAGCGCGCCGCCGCCTTCGACACGAACACCAGCGAGGACGCCGTGCGCGCCTTGGCGAAGGCGCCGAACATCGGCCGGTAATGCACGGGCTGCGGCGTCGGGATCGAGGCGTTGGGATCGCCCATCTGCGCGGCGACGATGGAGCCGCCCTTGATCACGATCTCCGGCTTCACGCCGAAGAAGGCGGGCGCCCACAGCACCAGATCGGCGAGCTTGCACTTCTCGACCGAGCCGATGTGCTTGGCCACGCCGTGCGCGATGGCCGGGTTGATGGTGTATTTGGCGACGTAGCGCTTCACCCGCGCATTGTCGTTGTCGCCCTTCTCTTCCTTCAGCCGGCCGCGCTGCTTCTTCATCTTGTCGGCGGTCTGCCAGGTGCGGATGATCACCTCGCCCAGCCGCCCCATCGCCTGCGAGTCGGACGACATCATCGACAGCGCGCCGATGTCGTGCAGCATGTCTTCCGCGGCGATGGTCTCCTTGCGGATGCGGCTCTCGGCAAAGGCGAGATCTTCCGGGATCGACGGGTCGAGATGGTGGCACACCATCAGCATGTCGAGATGCTCATCGATGGTGTTGCGGGTAAACGGCCGCGTCGGGTTGGTCGAGGACGGCAGCACGTTCTTTAAGCCCGCCACCTTGATGATGTCGGGCGCGTGGCCGCCGCCGGCGCCTTCGGTGTGGAAGGCGTGGATGGTGCGGCCCTTGAACGCCTTGATGGTGTCCTCGACAAACCCTGACTCGTTGAGCGTGTCGGTGTGGATCATCACCTGCACGTCATAGTCGTCGGCGACCGATAGACAGCAGTCGATCGCCGCCGGCGTGGTGCCCCAGTCCTCGTGCAATTTGAGCGAACAGGCGCCGGCCTTGATCATTTCCTCGAGCGCGGCGGGCTTGGACGCATTGCCCTTGCCGGCGAAACCGAGATTGACCGGAAAGGCGTCGGCCGCCTGAATCATACGGCCGAGATGCCATGGCCCCGGCGTACAGGTCGTCGCATTGGTGCCAGCGGCCGGGCCGGTGCCGCCGCCGAGCATGGAGGTGACGCCCGACATCAGCGCCTCGTCCACCTGCTGCGGCGAGATAAAATGGATGTGCGTATCGAAGCCGCCGGCGGTGAGGATCTTGCCCTCGCCGGCGATCACCTCGGTGCCCGGCCCGATGATGATGGTGACGCCAGGCTGGATGTCGGGATTGCCCGCCTTGCCGATCGCGGCGATGCGCCCGTCTTTCAGGCCGACGTCGGCTTTGACGATGCCCCAGTGGTCGAGGATCAGCGCATTGGTGATGACGGTGTCGACCGCGCCGCGCGCGTTGGTCACTTGGCTTTGCCCCATGCCGTCGCGGATCACCTTGCCGCCGCCGAACTTCACCTCCTCACCGTAGACGGTGAAATCCTTCTCCACCTCGATGATGAGATCGGTGTCGGCGAGACGCACCTTGTCGCCGGCGGTCGGCCCGAACATGTCGGCATAGGCGGCGCGTTTCATCTTGATCGGCATGGCTTCGTGTCCCAGATTTTTCCAGCGTTCGCTGCCCCTTGCGGGGGACCGTCATTATCCGCAGCGTTCTCAAATGCTTCGCGAAACTTGTCCTCGTAATTAACAGCGGCGGATTACATCGCCCTTGCCACACGCGCAGGTGTAGATAGGCTTACCTCCGGGTCATCCATCTTCGGCTCACGCCGGACACGGATGACCGCCATGACCGGAGCGGGCATGGAACGTGAGCGCTGCTCGCAGCCTCGTGGTCCACGCTTGCCGGTCCGGGCTCTCAGTAACTGGGTACGGCTGCCGCGAGCTTCGGCTTGCGCGCCGCATATGGATCCGAGGGCTTGTGACGGGCAGACGACGGTCTGCCCGTTATGGTTTTTGCAGAGCCCTCTCCGCTCATGACCGCTCATGCCGCGCTCCGGAAATGCGGCGCCAGGCGCTCGCGCGCGAGGCGATAGCCAACATCGCGGCGGTGGCGCACGGTCTGGCTAGAAAAATCGCGCAAGCCGAATTCGTCGTCGGAGGGATCCTCCGGTCGCGGCTTGCCTTCGACGATTCGGCTCTGCATGTCGATGTCGACCACGTCGATGGTCTTGAAGGCGCGCGCCCGCGCCACGCTATTGGCCAGATTGCCGGCGATCAAATCGGCCGGCACCAGCGCCACCAGCTTCTCCATGGTGTCGACGAAATCGTTGATGCGCTTCGCCGTCTCGCCGTCCTGCCGCACGCGGTTGCCGAAGCTCAATTCGTGATCGCGATCCTCCACGTCGGCCATGGTACGCGGCAGCCGCGTGCGCAACGGATAGAGGTCGATCACCACCAGGAGCCGCTTGACGTCGCCGCCGTGCGAGAAGGCGTCGATGGCGTCGCCCAGCGGCGCATTATCGACCAGCCCGCCATCCCAATAGACGCGGCCGTCGATATTGATCCAAGGGAACTGCGGCGGCAGCGCGCCGCTCGCCATGATGTGTGGCGCATCGATGACGGTCGCCTCTTCGTCGTCGAGCTTGCGGTTGGAGAAGTGCTTGAGCGTGCCGTCTTCGACATCAACCGCGGCGACCACGAACGCCGTGTCGCTGGCGTTGAGCGCGGCAAAGTCGACATGCTTTTCGAGTGTCGTGCGCAACAGGTTGGTGTCGTAATAGGAGGTCCACTTGGCCACGTTCAGATAATCCGAGCGCGGCCAGTAGAAGCCCGGCAGGCCGAACAGCGACAGATCGCGCCGCATCGCGCGCGGCCAGAAGTCGGGCGTGGTCAAGGTGAGATCGTCCCACAAACCGGCGATGCGCCGCCGCGCGTCGGCGCGGTTGGCGGCGCCGACGATGCAGGCGGCGTTGATGGCGCCGATCGACACGCCGACCACCGACTTCAAGGCGACGGGGTGGCCGGCCGCTTCCGCCGCATCGATCAGCTCGAGCAGCGCGGTGACGCCGCCGCATTCATAGGCGCCGAGCGCGCCGCCGCCCTGCAGCACGATGCCAACCTCGATCACTTTCGGCGTCTCGGCCATGACGGCTCCCCGCTCAGAGCTTGCCCATCACATTCTGGCGGAATCCGTAGATCGTGCGTTTGCCGGCGAGCGCGACCAGCGTCACCTCGCGCGTCTGCCCCGGCTCGAAGCGCACCGCGGTGCCGGCGGCGATGTCGAGCCGCATGCCGCGCGCCTTTTTGCGGTCGAACTTGAGCGCCGGGTTGGTCTCGAAGAAATGATAGTGCGAGCCGACCTGGATCGGCCGGTCGCCGGTGTTGGCAACGGTGAGCGTCACCGTCTTGCGGCCCTTGTTGAGCTCGATCTCGCCGTCCTCAACGACCAATTCGCCGGGGATCATCACAGCACCCCGGCGTAAAGCCCCGCGCCGATCAGCACGCACACCGCGCCGGCCATGCGGATGAGCGGACGCAGCTGCCCGCGCTGCAAGGTGAGCGCAAAGCCGATGCCGATGCCGTGCAGCGTGGCGGTGGCGAGCGCGAAACCGGCCATGTACTCGGCGCCGCTCACCGTCTCGGCAACTTCGGTGCCGTGCGCATGGCCGTGCAGCAGCGCGAAAGCGGCGACGATCGCCGCACCGGTCCACACCGGCAGGTCGACCGCGAGCGCCACCATCAGCCCAAGCGCGACCACCGAGGCGAGGATGCCGGGCTCAACGAAGGGCACGGCGACATGCAGCATGCCGAGGGCGCCGCCGATCAGCATCACGCCGACGAAGGCCGCCGGCCACACCCACAGCGCGCGGCCGCCTTTGAGCGCAGCCCACAAGCCGACCGCCACCATCACGGTGATGTGGTCGAGCCCTGAGAAGGGATGCGCGACGCCGGCGGCGAACGAAGCGGGCGAGCCGGCGCCGACATGGGCGAAGGTCGGGCTCGCACTGACCAGCAAGAGAGCGGCGGTGAGAAGCTTTTTCATTGTTGTTCTCCTTTCAACTTTCAACGGATCGGGTTGTGCACGGTGACGAGCTTGGTGCCGTCGGGAAAAGTCGCCTCTACCTGGATGTCGTGGATCATCTCGGGGATGCCATCCATGACCTGTGCGCTGGTGAGCACGTGGGCGCCGTCGCGCATTAGGTCGGCGACACTTCTGCCGTCGCGCGCGCCCTCCAGGATGAAATCGCTGATCAGCGCCACCGCTTCCGGGTGATTGAGCTTGACGCCGCGCTCGAGCCTTCGGCGCGCGACCATCGCGGCCATGGCGATCAGCAGCTTGTCCTTTTCGCGCGGGGTTAAGTTCATTGATCCCTCAATTCAACCAGAGCCGCGGCAGCGGCGTTTTCAGCGCCGCCAGCAGGGCGATGAGATCGTGGCGCAGCGCCGCGCCATCCTTGGCGCACAGCCGCGCCACGGCGATGCCGTTCCAGCAGGAGATGCCGACCTCGCCGGCGACGTCGAACGCGCGCACCGCCGCGAGCGTGGCGTCGTCGCCCGGCGCGACCAGCACGGTGGCGATGGCGATGCCGCCTGCAGCGGCAGCGGGCGCGGCGAGCTTGTCCGCTACGGCACCGTTGAGCCGCGCGCTGTCGGCGAACACGAGCTTGCCGGCGCGGCGCACACGCCAGCGGTCGGCGAAGAAGCCCTGCCGCATCGCCTCGCCCATGGCGGCGCGGCCGAACACCACGGCTTCCGCCAGCAACAGCGAAGCCGAGCCGGCGAGATCGACCTCGATGCGGCGCGACAGACGCGCGCGGTCGAACAGAATGGTCTCCTGCGGCAACCAGGCGAGCCGCGCGCCCTCCGCTAGCGTGAGGCGCACGTTCATCTCGGCGTCGGGCTCGGTGGAGCGATAGATCTTCTCCGCCGCCGCCGTGCCGGCGATCAGGCTGGCTTCCTCGGCCAGCGCGATATCGATAGCGAAACGGTCGCCGCCGGTCATGCCGCCGCCGGTGTTGACGATCACAGCTTCGAGCGCGTCGGCCTCCGCATGCGGAAAGCGCACGCGCAGTGAGCCTTCCTCGTGCACGCGGCTGCGCTGCGTGCGCCGCCCGCGCGCCGCCACGGCGAGCGCGATGTGGCCGGTCGCGCGATTGGCGGCGAAGATCTGTGCGCTTGTGCGGTCCTGATCCAGCACTCAACTCTCCCCCGTCATGCCCGGTCTTGTCCCGGTCATGACGAAAAACGTCATATCGCCAGCGCGCGCTTGAGCGCGCCCTCGTCCATGTTTGCGCGGTCGCAGGAATAGACGATCGCGCCGCGGTCAATGACCACCAGATGGTCGCCGAGCTCCTGCGCGAAGTCGAGATACTGTTCGACCAACACGATGGCCATTTCGCCGAGGCCGCGCAGATAGGAGATGGCGCGGCCGATGTCCTTGATGATCGAGGGCTGGATGCCTTCGGTCGGTTCGTCGAGCAGAAGCAGGCGTGGCCGCATCACCAGCGCGCGGCCGATCGCCAGTTGCTGCTGCTGGCCGCCGGACAGATCGCCGCCGCGCCGCCGCAACATGCTGTTGAGCACGGGAAAGAGCGAGAACACGTCGTCCGGCACGCTGCGCTGGTCGCGCGGCAACGGGGCAAAGCCGGTCTCCAGGTTCTCCTCCACCGTGAGCAGCGGGAAGATCTCGCGCCCCTGCGGCACAATGGCGATGCCGTTGCGCGCGCGCTCGACGGTCGGCAGCTTGGTAATGTCCTTGCCCTCGAACGTGATCGCGCCCGAGCTCACCGGCCATTGGCCGACGATAGCGCGCAGCAGGCTGGTCTTGCCGACGCCGTTGCGGCCGAGCACGCAAGTCACCTTGCCGCGCTCGGCTTTGAGCGAAATGCCGCGCAGCGCCTGCGCCGCGCCGTAATACAACTCGATGTTATTGACCTCGAGCATGCGTCAGCGTCCGAGATAGACTTCGACCACGCGCTCGTTGGACGAGACCTGGTCGATCGAGCCTTCCGCCAGCACCGAGCCTTCGTGCAGGCAGGTCACCTTGACGCCGAGCTCGCGCACGAAGGCCATGTCGTGCTCGACCACCACCACGGTCTTGGTCTTGTTGATCTCCTTGAGCAATTCGGCGGTCTGCATGGTCTCGACGTCGGTCATGCCGGCGACCGGCTCGTCGACCAGGAGTAGTTTAGGCTCCTGCGCGAGCAGCATGCCGATCTCCAGCCACTGCTTCTGCCCGTGCGACAGGCTGCCGGCGATGCGCCTGCGCAGACTCTTCAGGCGGATGGTGTCGAGAATGGCGTCGATGCGCTCCTGCTGCGGCGGCGAGGATTGCCAGAGCAGCGTGGCGCGCACGCTGCGGTCGTTCTTCAGCGCGAGCAGCAGGTTGTCCTCGACCGTGTGCATCTCGAACAGGGTCGGCTTCTGGAATTTGCGGCCGATGCCGAGCTCGGCGATCTGGGTCTCGTCCAGCTTGGACAGGTCGTATTGGCCTTCCTCGAAATAGACGTCGCCGGAATCGGGCCGCGTCTTGCCGGTGATCACGTCCATCATGGTGGTCTTGCCGGCGCCGTTCGGGCCGATGATGGCGCGCATCTCGCCCGGCTCGATGACGAAGGACAATTCGTTGAGCGCCTTGAAGCCGTCGAACGAGACGCTGATGCCGTCGAGGTAAAGTAGCGCCGTGGTGGTGTGTTTCTCGATCATGCGCGCTACTCGGCGGCGTGCGGGGCGGCGGCGGGCACCGCGCCCGCGCTCTTCTTCTCGGCGCGGCTTAAGCGCCAATGTTTGTAGGTGCCGATGATGCCGCGCGGCATCAGCAGCGTGACAGCGACGAACAGCCCGCCGAGGATGAACAGCCAATAGGTGGCGAGCGCGCCGCTGGTGAAGAAGGTCTTGCCGTAGTTGACCAGCAGCGCGCCGAGCACCGCCCCGGTCAGCGTGCCGCGGCCGCCGACCGCGACCCAGATCACCGCCTCGATCGAGTTGCCGGGGGCGAATTCGCTCGGATTGATGATGCCGACCTGCGGCACATAGAGCGCGCCTGCGACGCCCGCCATGCAGGCCGACAGCGTGAACACGAACAGCTTGTAGTTCTCGACCCGGTAGCCGAGGAATCGCGTGCGCGACTCGGCGTCGCGCACCGCGACCAGCACCTTGCCGAATTTGGAGGTGACGATGGCGCGGCAGATGAGGAAGCCGACGGCGAGCGCCAGGCAGGAGATGAACAGAAGCGCGTTGCGCGTGCCCTCCGCCTGCACGTTGAAGCCGAGAATATCCTTGAAGTCGGTCAACCCGTTGTTGCCGCCAAAGCCGAAATTGTTGCGGAAGAAGCCAAGCAGCAGCGCATAGGTCATCGCCTGGGTGATGATCGACAGATACACGCCGGTAACGCGGCTGCGGAAGGCGAACCAACCAAACACGAAGGCGAGCACCCCCGGCACCGCGACGATCATCAGCGCGGCATAGACGAAATGCTGGAAGCCGTACCAATAGACCGGCAGCGCCTTCCAGTTCAGGAACACCATGAAGTCCGGCAGGATCGGATCGCCATAGACGCCGCGCGTACCGATCTGCCGCATCAGATACATGCCCATGGCGTAGCCGCCGAGCGCGAAGAAGGCGCCGTGGCCGAGCGAGAGGATGCCGGC
>Ga0187771_10000856_pt1 | contig 19503 bp, 19 predicted proteins | sample 0116_SJ02_MP15_1_FD_133139 | JGI IMG/M metagenome (GOLD analysis project Ga0187771, IMG submission 133139) | Tropical peat soil microbial communities from peatlands in Department of Meta, Colombia - 0116_SJ02_MP15_10_MG | ecosystem: Environmental > Terrestrial > Soil > Wetlands > Peat | place...
CTAAACAAGCTAGGGCAAGTAATGCGCCTTCAATCGTGGAACGCCAGCCTCTGGTCAATCCTGAGGCCAGAATAATAGTAAGAGCCTCAGTTGCTTCAACCGCGCTGGCCAACGCTACAGTAATAAATAAAAGAGCCGTGCTTTGGTCGATCATAGAAAGCCGCCACTCTTGTTTGCAAATTGTAGTTTCGTTGAGTCGTCTGCAGCCGTTTAAGCATCACCATTTCTTGAACGAACGAATTTTGCACATTAAAATATAAGTATTTCAGTCGATTTTTGTGAAGCCGAATTTCGCCTAGCCTTATATGATGAGTTTGTTAGTTGGTTTATAGATGGTGCACGTCTCGTATATAGTAGAGAGCTCAACATGCGTGCTGAGAATACCTGTAGGTTAAGAGAAGTTTTATATGCAGCAGCAAAGAAGTGCCTACAACAGAGATTTTGTTATGAAAAGCCTTAGAAGTATCTTCGTTGTAGGCGAGAAGAACATATTCGGCGAGCTTGCCCAAATCATTGCCCTTGCAGAAGAAGCCAATTCAATAGTGTCAGAAACGCTCAACGAAGACCAAAATGAGCTAATGCTTGACAAAAGCATGCAGGCTGTACGATCGCTCGAAAAAAAATCCGATAGTATCGCTTTCAAAGTAAGCGAAGATATAACGGCAGGAGCCGTTAGTCCCAATACGCTTGATAACCTTCTCGAATCCGTTCATATTGCAGACGACATAGTCGACATCTACTATTATCAAAGCCGTGAACTCTACCGAATGTACAAAGCTAAGTTTCCTTACTCAGAAGCCCTTGAAGAAAAAGAGTGGTTTTCATTATTCAAAGACATGCTTGACTTGGCTGACAAAGCGCTATCTAAGGTGAAGCAAATGCTTTCAGTTTCAGATTTAACCAAGATTTTGGAGCTTCGTAAGGAAATTGAAGCGCTTGAAGAACAAGGTGATGACATAAAAGATCAAGGTTTTGACTGGCTGTACCGCCATGCGCCTTCTATGCATTATCTCCAATTCTACCATTACAGTGAACTGTTACACAAGTTTGACGATATACTTGATGGATGCGAAGATCTCTCAGAGCTGATCCTGTCCATAATAACTTCACTTCTTAAGTGACGACCAAAGTGATATTAGACATTGTTCTAGTATTCGTGGTTTTTCTGGCTGTAACGCTTGTGGCAGGGAACAACCTCTCCGCTTGCGTGGGCCCTGTCATAGGGGCAAGAATACTGACCAAGCGAAAAGGCGCATTGTTGGGAATAGCCGGCTTCATAATTGGCTTACTCGCACAAGGTTCAGGCATGACTCATGCCATAGGCGTTCTCTTACCTAATTCGAACGTACAGTTGCAAGTTGAAGCATTGCTTGTGGCTATAGCAATTTTCGTAATCGCCTATTTAGTAAGGGTGCCTATATCTTTGAGCATGTCGCTTGTGGGGTTTCTCGCTGGCCTGTCACTTGCCCGAGGCACGAATACTGACTTGCCTTTCGTAACTGAGGTAGCTGCTATGTGGGTTATTGCCCCTGTGTCTGCTGTGTTTCTTGCCTTTTACCTCATACGTATTATCAACAGACGTAAGGTGAAGGATATTTGGCAGAGAATCCGTTTCTATAAGGGTTTGTTGATTGTGCTGTCTTTCACAACTGCCTATGTTTCGGGCGCTAACACGTTAAGTTTGATTGTGGCAACTGGAGGCTTCACGGTGGCAGCAGTAATTGCAGGTATTACAGGAATAATTATGGGCTCACTTTTTCTAGGCGGGGGTGCCATTCGCAGGATCTCTCAGGAATTCTACATGATGCGTTATTCGAACGCGACTATCACGCTTGGAGCTTCAACTATTCTGGTTGAGGTCGCAGCCATTTTGCATATTCCTTTGTCAGCCACGCAAACGACTGCCGCATCAGTTTTCGGCACAGGCCTATCGTACAAAACTAAATTCATGTCACTGAAGCCTTTCCTAACAATAGTTGCAGGCTGGATAATCGCGCCCCTACTAAGCTTTGTGTTAGGTCTGCTTCTCTAGGGAAAGTCATGGGTAAGTCAGCTTATGGAAAGCTTGGTTGATTTAAGTCAGCGCGCTGCCTTGACCCAAAAATGGCTGAGTTTTCTTTTGTCTTCTTGCGCTTGATATGGACTTGTCTGGCAGGAAATCTTGGTCGTGTTGAAGCGATGGCAAATCACAAGATTCCATAGAATCTGGATGGAGTTGGCGTTTTCTTATGAACCATGAAAGCTAGACCTAGGCCGTTTGGGACTTCACGCAAGCAAAGAGTAAACGGCAGATGCGCGCGTTAGCGTGCTGGCATCATTAAGAAAGTTGAGCCATCGGAGTCTTGATCTCGGCAGTTCAAACATGCGTACCCTTCTTCCAAACGATCAACCAGGTAGTGTCTGGAAGCCATGTCCTAGCTTCTAGGCATCGTCGATGGTAACATTTGACGCTTCGTGGACGACTGTTGCAGCTTTATGAAGGTTTCCTTCTGCCCCGCAGAGCGGATGATGCAGCAGCGAGGCAGCAGAGCAGCGCGCTGATGAAGAAGGCAACCTGTACTGAAGACATGAATGCTCCAGCGATGGCTTGCGGGAACCAGTGCAGCCCTGTCAACGTTTGGATCGTCTGAGTGCTAAGTGTTGCTGTAACACTCTGAGGTAGTCCATTTAAGATAGACGACATCGGGTTGTACCCGAGGAACGCGGCGAAGAGTGACTGGGTGGGGGAAAGTGATGTGAAGTAATGAAGGGACTGAGAAGGAACGCCTGCCTTTGTTAGGGCTGAACTGAACGCCGACGGCAAGTCGTTGGAAAGGAAGACAATAATGGCGGCGAAGAAGGCCGCTATGCTTGCCACCATGCCCGTGTTTCGCGTGGTGCTTGCAGTCCCGCCTACGGTCCCCCTGCTTTCTGCCGGCACGGAGTTCATAATCGACGCCAAGTTTGGTGACGCAAACATTCCCATCCCTAGGCCTTGAACGTATATCAGCATGGCGAATTGAAGGTAGGAGAAATTGTAAGGTAGGAGAGCGAGGCCCACGAAGGTCCCTGCGGTCATGAGCATTCCTAGGGTGGCTAGTCCTCTAGCGCCGTACCTGTCCGACAGCGTGCCGCTCACTGGTCCCATTGTGACGAAACCCATTGACAGAGGGAGCAGGTAGATTCCTGCCCAGAAGGGCGTGTCGACGTAGCTTATGCCATGGAGGGGGAGCCAGATCCCTTGCAGCAGTATGCTGAGGATGATTTCAACGCCGCCCCTAGCAATTGAGGCCAAGAAGCTGGCGAATATTCCTGCGGAGAAGCTCCTGATTCGGAACAGGTCGAGCTTCAGCATGGGGTACCTGACCTTGCGTTCTATGAAGGGGAAAGCAACAAGCAAAGTTGCCCCAAACGCCAAGCCAGCGATTACATATGGGTTGGACCAACCCATGGGCGACGAGCCGTACGGGAGGAGGCCATAGGTGAGCGCAATCAGGAACACTGTGAGGCCAGCAGCAAAGGTCAGGTTCCCCCACACGTCTACCTTCTCTCCCTTGCTTATACTGCCCAGTTCCTTCAGTTTCCAGTAGGACCATATTGTGCCAGCGATGCCTACTGGGACGCTCACTAGGAAGACGAGTCTCCAGTCGATCGTCGCTAGAGTTCCCCCGAGGACAAGGCCGATGAAGGCACCGGCTAAGGCGGCTATCTGGTTGATCCCCAAGGCCTTGCCTCTTTCGTTCGCGGGGAAGGCGTCTGTTATTATCGCGGCGCTGTTGGAGAAAAGGAAGGCGGCTCCTACCGCCTGTATTATCCTGAAGACTATGAGTTCGGTTGCGCCCAAGGTTCCCGTGTTGGGGGTCAGATAAAGGAGGATGGAGCCGACTGCGAACACGGCGAACCCTAGGTTGTACAGCCTGACTCTTCCATATATGTCCGATATCCGGCCGCACGTGATCAAGAGCGTCGCCGTGACGATCATGTAGCCGAAGAGGATCCAGAGGAGATACTGGAAGGAGGTTAACGGGTTCAGGTCTATTCCGCGAAAGATGGCTGGAAGCGAGACTAGGACAACCGTGCTATCTATAGAGGCCATGAGCACCCCGAGGGTGGTATTCGACAAGGCCACCCACTTGTACTGCACCATAGAGCAAGCCGATTGAGTCGCTAATTATTAAGGAGTACGTTTTCACGTGCTTAGTTATCAATATGATCCTTACTAACGCAGCGCACGCGGGGTGAAGCAAAAGAATAATCACAGGAGAGCACAGTTACTGCGATTATTGTTAGAATCGCGTTTGCTATCGATTGATTAGATGCGTATCAAGACCTGTTCCTTCCTCGTAAACTTAATTGATTTAAAAGGTGACTGCTACGTATCTCGGCTTAGCGTGGGGTTTTGTTCGATCGACCCTAAACGCTTTTTTGTTTCTCCGGACAATTACCCTTTGTGGTTTCCTCATGACGAGCTGGAAGGAATGGTTGAAGTTTGACTCCCTATGCCACGTTGAACGTATGAAGTCTGCTATCGGCGTTTATCTCAGAAGAGAAGTTTTCAGGAAGGAGTCAGAAGCTGATCTAACTCTGAAGAAGAGGTTGTATGAGCGAACGATCGCCGATCAATCTGCGGATGGAAGTTGGGATCAACTGTTTGTGAAGACTGCTAACAACCTTTGGAATCTGTCTCTTATAGGCTGTGACGCGAAGGACAATAGCGTCAAGAGGGGTTTGGAATGGCTTCTATCGATTCAGAGGCAGAGTTACCGGGGCTATCCGGGCTTTTTTCTTTCCAGCAGAAAAGACGCGAGCTTGATGCGCTCTACGCTTTATGGCGAGTTTGGTCCGGGCTGTTCCATCTTTTATCAGACAGCCTACGCGGTTCACCTTTTCCATGTTTTTGGCTTCGATAACATCAGTCAAGTGCAAACCACTGTAAACTCGTACCTGCAGTTCTGGCGTCCCGACTGGTGCGGCTCATGGTGCAACCTCAACGTGCTGCGAATGCTGATAGAGCATCCGTTGAGTCGAGAATCCACACAAGTGGAGGACGGCTTGAAATACTTTGCCAAGAGGCAAACCAGAACGGGATCGTGGAAGGCTTATCCTTTCTACTACACGCTTCACGCGTTATCCAGAGCTGAGCATGCAACGGCAAAGGAACAACTTGAAAAGGCCCTACCCTCAGTCTTGAAGCGACAGAACAAAGATGGAAGCTGGGGTAGAAAAGAACGCGATATCACGACATTTCTGGTCTTGGACGCCTTAAAGAATGCCGCTATCGCCTAGCGCCTTTCAGAGAGAGTTAGATAGCGCTTTTGAGCAATGCTTCTAAGGCTTAGCTACATTTACAATCAGCTAAGGTTCTGTTTCCGACGCATTGCACTTTGAAAGGGCAGTTACACTCTTTCTGGTACGTGCAAGGTCCCGCTCCTTTCCTCATAAGACCTTGCGATTTGTATTTTGAAAATCCATCTGGGAACACTGTAACAACGGTCTCGCAACTAGTCGCTATCCTCTTCGCAGCAATAAAATTAGCGCCTGATGAGATGCCTACACACAGGGATTTTGCTTCAGCAAGATACGTTGCGGCGTCTTTTGCCTCTGTTGTGGACACGCAGATCACTTGATCTATCAGGCTGTTTAGTCCGCCTTTGCCGTCAGACGCCAAGGCTGGCACAAAACCGTCGCCTATTCCTTGGATTCCATGCTTTCCTTGTTTTCCCCCGCTCATTACGGGGGATTCCGAAGGCTCTACGGCTACGATCCTGACAGTTGGGAAGACTTCTCGGAGGCGTTTTCCGCATCCGATCAGGGTGCCTCCTGTGCCCACGCCGCACACGAACGCGTCGATGCTTCTTGAATGAGTCGTGATTTGATCCAGTATTTCTTGTGCTGTGGTCTTGTAATGACACTCTGCGTTCAGCAGATTTGAGAACTGATCTGGGTTAAAATGCATAGGCCGTCGAGCTATCTCGTCTCGGATTCTCACTGCCTCTTCAAAGTTTCCTTCTGAACAAAGAACCAGTTGCGCCCCGAGTTTTTTCATGATGCTTTTCCTTTCGTCAGTCATGTTTTCCGGCATAATGATGATAACTTGGTATCCTTTTTCTTTGGCGAAGTAACTAAGTGCTATTCCAGTGTTGCCGCTCGAAGCTTCTACTATCGTCATGCCTGGCTTGAGCAATCCTTGTTTCTCGCTTTCTTCGATGATGTATTTCGCCATTCTGTCTTTGATGCTGCCCATAGGATTCGTGCATTCAAGTTTGGCGAATATTCCATCGATTTTCAAAAGTGGCGTGTTCCCGACTTCCAAACCGGATGAGCCTCTCTTCATCAGAAGAGTATGGTGAATTGTTGCTAATATCTATTGAGTCTTGGGCAGTGGCCACTCGCATCAGAGTGGAGAAAACCTCAGGCGCGGTTCTCAGTGAATAAGTTCTGCTTTGATTATTGTCACGTCTAGTAAGGGTTTATCGTTTGCTCCCGTTGATACGCTGCCGATTTTGTCGACAACGTCTATACCCGCAACCACTTTTCCAAAGACGGAGTAGTTGCTGTCTAAACGTGTGCTATCGATCAAGTTGATGTAAAACTGACTAGTTGCGGAATTTGGTTGACTGGTTTTCGCCATGGCTACTGACCCTCTCACATTGCTGTGTTTATTGGGGAGTTCATCAGGGATTGTGGGAACCGTGATGCCCTTTGCGCTGGCGTCTCCGCCTTGGATCACAAAATTATGGACAACTCTGTGGAAAATAGTTCCATCATAGGTTCCATGTTCGGTGAGGTTTCTAAAATTGGTTGACGTGACAGGCATGTCTTCGTATAATTCGACGGTAATGCTTCCCATGCTTGTGTCCAGAAGTACTCTAACTGGGCACTTGTTCGGTTTGGACCTGTTCATTCCTACCACCGGAAAAGCAACAGTCGAAACGACAATTATCAAGCGGAGCCGTTATAAGAACTTTCACTCTTGCAAAAAGTAGCCAAGCTTCCTTCTAATTCTTGATTTGGGTTTGGCGATCAAAGCTTCGTTTCCAACGCGATGTTTAGTCAGCATTCTTTATTTTAGGGATAAGACGAAAATTCTTGTCTCTGCAGGTAACGTGTCGGCATCGACGTCAACATAAGGCTCAACTGCCCTTTTCACATTGTTTTTTCCTTTCAAGAAATCGTCCACTGGCTTTAAGAAACCAAACATGATTCGCGCTCGAAGTCCAGGCGTACGATAGTGCATGGGCATTACTATCTTTGGATTGAGCTTTCCGCAGACGCTAGTAGCCATTTCAGGCCCCCCCTTTCGTTAAAAAACCCCCCACTGGCACAAACAGCACGTCAACTTTGCCGATGTCTTCAACCGTTGAAGGGGACAGTTCATGTCCCAAGTCTCCTAGGTGGCAGAACTGGACCGTATCTAGCGCGAATGTGTACATGCTGTTTCTTCCCCGTTTAGAACCCTCGGCGTTATCATGAAACGAGCTAACACCCTTTACCGTGACGCCTTTCACGTTCTTGACGCCGATGAAACTCTCCAGTACCTCACCATCCTTCCCTAAAACAGGCTTTACATTATTATGATCTCCATGGCCATGAGAGACCAACACGACATCGGCGCTAGCCTTCGGATCAGGAACCCCAAACCCTATCTTGAAAGGATCAGTTACAACCGTGACGCTCTTCCCCTGCAACTCAAAACAAGAGTGACCATGCCAAAATACTCTTACCAAACTACAATCGACCTTGCACTCAACCAATGAAAGAACCCTTGCATGTTAATCATTTCTCGTACGATACGTCACGTCCGCCTAGCAAGCCGCGTTCAGATAGATCGAGACGAATGCTCAGTCTATTAATAACAGTGCTGTGGGTTCGGGTTTTCCCTTGATTGGAAAGGTTATGGGTATACCTGCTTTTTCAGTCGTCTTCTTCATGTTTACTCCGACGGCATGTTCAGGACAACGAGCCATCGTCGGATGGAGACAGATTCCAGCTTGCACGTTGCATTTCTCGCATAAACCGCAAGAACCTGAAGTGAATCCAACTGCAAACGTGTATCCTTTGTTGAAAGCAGCCTTTTCAAGTTCAAGAACAGCCAAAAGAATTCTCTTCTTGTCGCCCTTCCACTCAGACCAGAATTTTGATGCTCTTTCTCGCAGTTCTTTGCTCATGGCGGAGTCATATTGGCTTCTCAAAAGACTTTTTGAAACATCGTTGTCAGCCTCGGCTGGAGACTTGAACTTGACAATCAAAGCATGTTTGTAATCTTTCAACATTTTTCGAAACTCCTCGACCTTTGGAGTGAAGGGTGGGCAGGTCAGCTTCTTTCCGTAGTCGTCGCATCCAACTCTGCATTTCAGAACAACCCTGTTTTCGACAACTATCTCTTCTGCAGGAATCACTCTTGCCTCCGCGGCCCCGAGTTTCAAAGCCAGAGTTCTAAGAAAGTCAAACTCACCTGCGTTCTTCTTCATATGAGACCTTCTTCAAACTAGCAATACCCGTAGTAGAAATAGTTACCCTACTAGGGGCTCTTTAAGGATTTGCATTTTTACAATTGCGCGCGTAACAAATCTTCTCATATCACGCCTTATACAAGTGAAGTCGCAAAAACCATCCACGAGGCGACGCAGCTGATTACGTCAGGGTTAATTACGTAACAGATAATAGACGGGCACAAACTATTCAAGAAGCGCAAGCAGAAACGGTATAGTTCAAATAAAAGGGCCCGTAGTCTAGGCACCATATCTTCATTGGGCAACGCATACCCATGCGTCCCAGTCGAAATACGGCTAGTCTGGATTAGGACGCTGGCCTGCGGAGCCGGTGATCTTGGGTTCAAATCCCAACGGGCCCGCCACCAAGTCCACGCGTTTGCAAATGCTAGGCTATGTGAGTGAGAGTATGTTAGCACGCCCTACTGAAGGACGATATCGGGTCCACTACGACCCGACCGACAGCTCTAACTGATATGTGAAGCATTATGGTCTGACTAGAAAGGACACCAATTGTATTCAAGTCTCTGGCCAAATGGCTCTTCGTAATAACTGGAAGAACGATTTTTCTCACCAACAATCTTCCCTCGACGATCGTAAGTCCTCATCTGAATATCTATGTCGCAAAACAAAACAGTTGCGTTGAATAGCATTCAATTAGAATAAAAGTTGCACTTTTCTTGAGATGGGAACATGACTTGGCGCCCTTTCCACATCGCTTGCGATGAAATGCTTTAAGAAAGACAAGATTTCAAATAGATAGCTTGGTAGACGGTATGTTAGAGTTCAGCGATGAGGCGTCACAGCTGGCGTCAGACTACGCCAAGGGAGTCGAAGCCGAAGTTCGTAGCCTTGCAGTCTATCCGAAGGCTGAGTACGTCAAAATGCTTGCCTTTGACATCGAAAATGACGTGAAGTTCTTCGCATTGAAAATAGCAACGAAGCGTGGGTTGCAAAGGGTTGAGGCCGCCGAAGTCAGAGAGGTGTTCAAGAAATTCGGAGAACCAAGAGAATTCGTCAAGTCTCACATCGGGAAGGCGCAGAACTACATGGATTCTCAGAGAAATACCCTTGGCAACCTAGAGACTATGAAAGAGAAGCTTCAGAAACTCGAGACACCGATCGTTCTTGACGCCGGTTGCAGATGGGGACGCGCCTCCAAAAGACTAAAAGATTTCTGCCACGATGATTTGGAGAGAGTGGGTGTCGACTTGGACAAATTGTCTCTGCTCTATGGGAAAATCATGGACCGAAACGCGGTCTTTGTCCGCTCCGACATCCAAGCTCTACCCTTCAAAAACCAGGTTTTCGACCTAGTTCTTTGCAGCGGCGTCATACATGAAGTTAAAGACGCGAAAGGCAGACACAAAGCCATCGAAGAAGTGTCCCAAGCTTTGAAACCCGAAGGATCATTCTATCTTGTGGACGCCTTTGCCAAGCTCCAAATCGTAAGCGCATTCACATTCTTGCTCCAACACGTCAGCCACGAAATAGAATGGATTCCAAAGAAAGGGGCAATAGAAGGAATGTTGAGGAAAAGCGGGCTTCGAGTAGTCAGCGTTCAAGGTAGCGGCTCGTCGTTGGGCGGCGCAATTGCTCTTTATACAATTGTAGCTAGTAAAGCATCAAGAGAAGTCTCATAAGCATCGGCCATGCGCGCGTTGTGTTTTAGACGAAGACTCCGTACATTTGGTCGGGTGCTAGAATTTCTGCGAATCTCTTCCGCAACTTCAGTCGTGTTGAATAGCAGAGATGGCATTCGTCTACGTAGCTTTTTTCGTGGTCAACATGATACGTTCTGGCAAGCTCGGCTGGACCGCCCCTTAGAATTGGTCCGCAGATAGGATGCCTATATGGGTCGAACTCTTCGAACAATCGAAGCAGTGAAGTCTTCTTCATGTTTCCCATCGTTACGCCTTGACAAAGATGAACGTAGCCGAACGGGTCGATGTGCACGCGCTTCTGATTAGAGAAATCCTCATCCGAACACTCATCAAATTGCCACCACGGTCTTCTAGGCAAGCCTTCAACGAGCTTGTCCACAGGCCTTCCTTTGAAAAGCACAGATCCTGCTCTAACAGGCTTCCCCTTCCATCTTTTCTCGACCATATATTCTGCGGGTTGCTCTATGCTGATTTTACCGACTGGTATCCCTAACTCCTTTGCAGCTTGAAAAGCATATTTCGAAAGGTTTTCCTCATCTTCGCCGTAATGGAACAAATCATCACTTATCACCATGTCGGAGACGCCTATTTTGGAAACGGGCTTCAGCCATTCCTTTGCATCTTCAACTGACGTAGCCCAATATGCATTGCTTATAAACCCAGTTTTGAATCCTCGATTTCTTGCTTCACGCAGTCCCCACAGGAGGATTGGATAGTAAAGAACAGGTTCACCGCCCTCAATGTAAATCCAGCTTATGCTCTTGATCTTTCTCGCTTGCCTCAAAATATTTCGTACATCAGAAATCTTCATCACTCCCTTCGCGTCAGGACTACCGAAAACAAAACAGTGATCGCATTCCAAGTTGCATTTGTAGGTTAAAAGCAGGTCTAGTTCGCTTATGGGCATAGTGCTTCCCAATACAGTATCTGTTGATCCTTGTATTTTACGTTACGCGGCTCACATCTGAAAGCCTCAGAACTAATCACTGGAGCTGATCTCCTGAATTCTTTTACATCGGGATGCATGGAATGACTTTAGCCTCCGTTTCTAATCATACATCTCTCGTAACCTTTTAGTTACGTTAACGTGACATAGCACTAGTGTTATCAAAAAGAACATCTTAATTCCGCAGTTGGCAGAACAGAGGAGTTTCTTGGTGCAGAGTATTTCAAGATTCAGCATTGAAGGAATCGAAGTTACAAGGGCAATCTTGGGTTGTGATAGTTTCGTCTCTTGGCTTTATCAAGGCGGAGACTCCTCGTTCAAGGGATCGAACGGCAGGATTGACTTTCAGAAGACTTTCGAAGTGATAAAAACAAGCGTGGACTGTGGAGTGAGAAGCGTTGATCTGTCTCCACCTCTGGTCAACGTCTTCAACAGGCTGCAAAAAGAAAGCCGCGAGAAGATTGAAGGCCTCGGCGCACTCCAAGAATGGGTTTGCACAAGTTTCACCGTGGACTGCATTCCGCTTGCAGATTATGCCGATGAAGTAAAGGCCAGCATGTGCTCAATACTACCTTCTGGCTATCTTCGGAATCTGAAGCATTCAGAGGCTCCTGAATCAAGTTTCGCCAGGTCATTCTTTTTGCCTATAAGATCTGCGCAACCATTTACCGTATCTCAGATCGACAACATTAGAATGAAGCCAGAGTTTTTCAGGAAGAGACTGGAACTATATCGGAATCTTGGTGCGAAGCTGATACAGTTTGGCGGAGTCACGGCTGATTGGTTAGTTGCCTTGGGAAGAATTGATCTTCTCGGAAATCTCACTCGCCTTATTCGAAAAGCTGGGTTCATTCCTCTTCTAGTTTGTCACTGGACCAGCTTGGTTCTTCCCCTTGCTGAAAAAGAATTGGACGTGGCCGGATACATCGTTCCGGTCAACAAATTATGGGGTCTACTGTCACGCTCGGAGGCATTGGATGCGATAAGAAAAACCAGAAAGCCAATGATAGCCATGAAGCCTCTTGCCCGAGGCGTTCTCGCACACGATGTTGAAGGTGCATTCACATTCCTGTTCAAGAAAGCCGGAGTAACAGCCGTTCTAGTAGGCATCTCGTCTGTCGCGGAAGCAAAGCAAACCTTCTCAGTTTTTAGCAGAATAGATGGACGATAGCTTGTACTTCTTGTATCTGCAAAGAAAAAAACCATAAGACCCACACAATACTACCCTTCATATCAGGCTCGCCTTCGACAGCATCAAGAACGAAATATAGAAATTGCTTGCCATGTATATTAAGAGAAGAATATAAAGTTCCACTGGTTAAATTGAACGGCAAGCAGTGAGAAATGATTGGTATCGGTTAATCCGTTTGGAGAGTTTCGCGGTCAATGCGAAGTTGCCTTGAAAGAAGCCTTGGTGAGAGTTAAGGCTAAAATTCAAGCGCCATTGATGAGCCTAGAGATTCCGCCAAATCCCGAGTTTGGCACGTTGGCTTCATCCTTGTGTTTTGATTGGGCAAGGCAGACGGGAGAAAAACCATTTAGACTGGCTGAAAAAATCGTCAAGGCGATCGACGTATCTGGCTTCTCTCTGGTAGATTCCGTTAAACCAGCAGGAGGAGGATACGTCAATTTTCACGCAAATTTCCCTACACTGTCTGCGTTGACTCTAAAATCGATCAAAGAACGCGGCGATGAATATGGCTCCGTTAAAGCCGAGAGACCTCAGAAGATTATTGTCGAGCACACAAGCGTGAACCCAATTCACCCAATTACGATTGGGCAAGCCCGAAATCCCATACTAGGCGACACTATCGCCCGCCTGCTGAAAGCACGCGGTTTCGACGTGCAAAGGCACTATTACGTTGACGACGTGGGCAGACAATCTGCGGTAATCACTTATGGTTACGTAAAACTGGGGAAACCTCGACCAGAGGGCAAACCGGATCACTTCATGGGCACGATTTACACGGTGACAAGCTGTATAATCGAGATGCAACGCCTGAAAAAGAAGCTGGAAAACGCCAAAAAAGCTGAGGCGTCGACTGAAGAGACGTTAAGACTTCAAAAACAACTCGACGAGTGGACCTCTGTCGCCATCGAGATGGAAGATGAACACCATGAGCTCCTTCAAAAGCTCCTTCAAGCCATAGGTGAAGATAAGGATCCAGAGTCGATTATTAACGAGTTGAATCGCGCTTACGAAGCGGGAGACGACGAGGCCAAGACGCTCGTAAGAGGCGTGAGCGAACTAGTTCTAGAGGGCTTCAGAGAAACCCTGGCCAGAGCAGGCGTTCGCTATGACTCGTGGGATTGGGAAAGTAGCCTCACGTGGAGTGGTCAAGCTGACAAAGTGCTTCAGGAACTGAAGAAAACTGCCTACGTCTACTCAAGACAAGGTGTTCTAGAGTTCGACGCCGAAAAAGTCGCCAAAGACTTCCAACTAAAAAAATCATTCGGCTTAAGAGAAGACTACGAAATCCCATCGCTCACTTTAATCCGTGCTGACGGCACAACCCTCTACACAACACGAGACATTCTCTATAGCATATTTAAATTCCAAAAAGCCGAAAGGGTAATCAACGTAGTCGGCATGGAGCAGACCCTTGCTCAACAACAGTTGAAATTGGCCTTATACGCTTTGAAGCATCCAGACTATGCAGAAAATCTGACGCACTTTGCCTACAACCTCGTTACTCTCCCAGGCTACAGAATGTCCAGCCGCAGGGGACATTACATAAGCTTTGACGAAGTCATGGATGAAGCCTTAAAAAGGGCATATGAAGAAGTTTCAAAACGCTCTCCAAACTTACCTGAAGAAGAGAAGCAAAAGATCTCCGGTCTGGTAGGCATTGGGGCAGTAAAGTACGCACTCGTTGAAGTGGACCCAACAAAGCCCGTTGTGTTCACGTGGGACCGCGTTTTGAACTTTGAAAAAAATAGCGCACCTTACATCCAATACTCCCACGCGCGGGCACACAGCATACTGAACAAAGCTTCGGCGCCTTCCGAAAAACCTGACTATGCTCTACTTGCCGAGCCAATTGAACACGACATAATACTGTCGCTGGCTAGGTTCCCAGAAATCTTCCAAGACGCCGCGGACAACCTAAAGCCTCATTCTGTAGCCGATTATGCAAATACACTCGCGGACAGGTTCAACACTTTCTACGCAAAACTCCCAGTAATAAAAGCAAAGCCAGAAACGCTAAGCGCAGCCAGACTCGCGCTTGTTGAAGGAGTAAGAACGGTGCTTAAAAACGCCTTAGACTTGTTGGGAATAGAAGCGCCGGAAAAAATGTAGATCAAGGCTTTAACAGTTTTCCATCAACAGTCATCGTTGGCTTTTTCACGATCCCGTCGGAATGAATGAGCGCTAATGCATCATGGTCATAGTTGCTTCCGATAGCGAAGTGAACCGTGCCTAACACTTTCTCGTCTTCTAGGACATTACCAACAATTTGTGCGCACGGGTTGGTTCCTATACCAAGTTCGCCAATATGCCTGGCGTTTCTTGAATATTCCTTAGCTTTTTGCCCATCCAACTCGCCGTTCTTCATCATTTCAAACGGTCTCTCTTCTGCATTGTTAATAAATTTCCTGAGGCTTTTTGCTTCTTTACCTCCCTCAATCTTGGTTACGAAGCCCTTTTCTATTTCAATTTCGACTGGCGTTTTTATCACAACAGTTTTCTCCAGTGTGATACTCCCATCGAAGATGATGGTGCCGTGAGACGCGCCAAGCTGTGGTGAGATGAAGACTTCTCCTGCAGGAAGGTTTCCTCCTTTCCCGGGTACGCTAAAATCGCCATCATCAACTCTTGCTTTGCGCCCCTTGACACCGATGATCACATCGGTGCCTAAAGCTGTTCTCACACGAACTTCACTTGCGTTCTGAAGCTCGGTCGCGATTCTTGCGCATCTCTTGTGCAGTGCGCAATAATCAAGGGGCACAGTTCTCACGAACATATCGATTGTTACTTTGGGAGACCAAAACGCTCGAATCTTCTTCGTCTCATAAAGCAAATAATCGAAAACACTCGAGTAGGTCTCTCCGCCTTTGCCCTTATATGGATTCGCCAGAGCCTCCTTGTCTTTTCCCGTTCGATCAGCGTTGACCATCATGATTACGGGCGGCTCAGTTTTTATAGCATTGATTACAGCCGGCTCGGCATAATCAAAAGTATTCTTCTTCTGCTGCACAACCAAGGTAGGCGAAGCATTTGCTTTCAGACTTGCGAGGTACATTGCCTGCGCAATTTCAAACACGTCTTTTTCCGGGTTAGTAATGATTAGAACACGCTCACTTTCTTTTACTGCCAGTACTTCTCTTGTTGCAACGTTCGCAGCTTTCATCAACGCGGCGTTTGGCTTGAAGATAGTTTTTGTCATTCGATTCAACCTTCTGCCCTAAGTTTCATTCTACTATCTGGTCGTCCGTGCCTGTTCATGCTTATGTCGGCACTGGCTTGTATCACTATCAAAGCTTCCTTTAAAGCTCTTATCCCTCATTGAGAATGTGACGCCAATGCCAACTCGCACAACTCCATGAATTGGCATAAAATGCTTAGCATTGCGCCCTCGCTACAAGCCACGAAGTCTTAGCGAGACACGCTCTGCCTATTTGCATAGTCCGCAGATGATCGCCCCTTCATCATCCATGAAATAGCATGCTTCGATGATTGCCTTAATGGTCAAATTGCTGAAGAAGCCTCTAACATTGCAAGAAGCACCTTATTGAAAAGTTGATTAACATGGACCGTTCGCCTTGGTTTGGAAAGGGGAGAAGGGTGCGGGATAGGAAAGGAGACTATCGCGCCATTCTCGCCACAACGAATGATTGAAAGACGCGAACCCGCACCCACAATTGTTATAGAAGATTGTTCTATAAAAGCCTTATTACCGTTCTAGGTTACCTAATATAGGTTTACGGTCATAGATAACGCTTAAGAGATCGAGACGCAGAAGCAGACTTGGGAAGAGCCTGTGAGCATAGAAGTCTTGGAACACACGAGGACCGTCAGATTCTTGGTCTTTCTATATCGAAAGGGTAGTGTGCCAATTAGCCACATACGATGGCAGATCAAGGGCGGACAAAGAACCATCTACGGTATAATAGGTCGCTTGAGAGAACTCGGTTTGATCAAGGAAGAATCAGAGGAAGAGTTCCCTTGGCGGCGTGTGATCAAATTAACCGAGAAAGGCGTGTTGGTTGCGGAGAAACTTGAGGAAATTCAAGCCGTGCTGGAAAAAACATGATGTTGATCACTTGTTACAGTTTCTCTATTCGGATTTTTGCTCCACTCTTCGCTTGTCGAAACAGTTCCAGATTCTTTGTCACTTTCCCGATTATGTTCACAGGACTGTAGGGTTGAGATTCACCATAAAAGATGCAAATGGCACTGCTCATAGGCCAATAAGCGATCGTGCCTTTTTCGACCGAGGGCTTTGCTTTTTCTTCGCCAGTTCTTCCCGGGATTTCGAAGTACACTTCCTCTTTCCAAAGGGCAGCACGTCCTTCTACTGGAAGTTTCTTTAGTATCGCATCCACTGTCCTCGGCGCCATGTGACGGACAAATTCGCCTTCTGCTTCACCGATGTTTTCTATGATCAGTTTTATCTGTACACGAGAGACGCTCGTTTCCATAGTTTAAGACCGGCATCACTTTCGTTTTTTGGGAAACCGTTTGTTAAGAATATCCTCAAGTGTGGGTGAGCCGAGTTCTTGAAGTTCATACTTGGCTCTTACAGCCGGCTTGTTAATTTTCAAGACTCTTCGTAGGTCGATAGGTGTGCCGATGACTACTATGTCGCATGGCGTGTCGTTGATTGTTTCCTGCAACTCCTGAATCTGCTCTTTGCCGTAACCGAGTGCAGGGAGTAGAGGGCCTAAGTGTTGGAATTTTTGGAAAGCCGCTACTATCGATCCGACTGCAAAAGGCCGTGGGTCCACGAGTTCGCCTGCGCCGAGCTTTTTAGCGATGATGACGCCAGCACCGTATGGCATATTCCCGTGAGTCAGTGTCGGGCCGTCTTCGACAACAAGGACGCGTTTACCCTTGATGACGCCTGGGTTGTCGACCGTTATTGGCGAGGCTGCTTCGATTATTGTGGCATTTGGGTTTACAGTTTTCGTGTTTTTCCGCACGGTCTCTATGTTCTCCGGAGTTGCTGTGTCGGCTTTGTTTATAATCACGATGTCAGCCATTCTCATGTTAGTTTCACCAGGGTAGTACGTGAGCTCGTGTCCCGGCCTATGTGGGTCGGCGACAGTTATGAGAAGATCAGGTTTGTAAAAGGGGATGTCGTTATTTCCTCCATCCCAGATAATGATGTCTGCATCTTTCTCTGCCTCTCTGAGAATTCTCTCATAGTCAACTCCGGCGTATACGACTATTCCTTTGTCGATGTGGGGCTCGTATTCTTCTCTCTCCTCTATGGTGCAATCGTATTTGTCCAGATCGTCGTAAGTAGCAAATCTCTGCCAAACCTGCTCGGCCAAATTGCCGTAGGGCATCGGGTGGCGGATTACCGCGACGTTGTAGCCATTCTTTTTCAAGATTAAGCCGACTCTTCTTGAGGTTTGGCTCTTTCCTGAGCCCGTTCTCACTGCGCACACGGCGATGACAGGTACCTCTGCCTTCAGCATCGTGGACTTTGGTCCCATGAGTCGGAAGTCCGCACCGTTGGCGAGGACCAGCGAAGCTTTGTGCATGACGTACTCGTCCGATACATCGCTGTAAGCGAAGACAACTTGGTCAACATCATACTTCTTGATTAACTGCGGTAATTGTTCTTCAGGGAAGATGGGTATGCCTACAGGATATTGCGGACCTGATAGTTCTGATGGATAAATGCGCCCTTCTATGCCCGGAATCTGCGTGGCCGTGAAGGCTACCACTTGGTAGTGACTGTTGCTTCTGAAGTAGACGTTAAAGTTGTGGAAATCTCTACCAGCTGCCCCCATGATAATAATCTTTGATTTGGCAATTTGACTACTCATGTCAACGACCCCTTTTGACGTAGAAATGCAAAGTAGGGAGAGATAGTATCGGAACCATTAAATATAAACCTTCATGGTTGGATCCTGCAGTGCCCCTTTGAGCACGATCTTCATATCTCCATGCTGAGCCACGAACGTGGGATTTTCTGTGGGCTTCTATCTTCACCCTTTCTAGACATAGTATTCGTGCGTGTCATTTTATACGTTGATCGTCCACTCAAAACGACACAGAAATGACGAGTCTCGATTCTCTTCTTAGGCTATTATGTCGGCTTTGAGCGTCGTGGTTATTGGTGGTCACTTTTTTCCAAAAACCTATTAAATGAAGATCAGGGTCCATTTCGTCTGGTGAAGCAATAATTGGCAGAATATTGCGTTGAAACGAATGAATTAACCAAGAACTATGGTAAAGTAGTCGCGGTCGATCATGTTTCGTTTAAGGTCCGAAGCGGAGAGATTTTTGGGTTCCTAGGTCCGAATGGAGCTGGGAAGACCACGACTATCAAGATGCTGACTACTCTCCTTAGGCCGACGAGTGGCGATGCATCGGTCCTTGGGTTTGATGTTGTTTCCGAAGGCGGTAGAATCAGGCCGCATATTGGAGTTGTGCAGCAGCAGGTGAGCTATGAAATGGCCTTGAGCGCGGAAGGAAACCTCGACCTCTACGGGTTTCTGTGGGGGGTTCCCAAAAAAGAGAGGCGAGAAAGGACCGAGCTTCTTCTCGACAAGTTCGGTTTAAAAGACGTTCGGAAGACTAAGCCTCAAGAGCTTTCTATGGGACAGCAAAGAAGAGTACAGGTTGCAAGGGAGTTCATGCACGACTGCGAACTTATGTTTCTTGACGAGCCCACGATAGGTTTGGACCCGCAAGCGAGACGGGTCACCCTCGATTTTGTGCGTGAAAGAGTTGAGGGTGGCACGACTGTTTTTTTTACGACGCACATCATGGAAGAGGCGGAGTACATCTGTAATCGGATAGCCATTATCAATGAGGGGAAGATTTTGGCGCTAGACACCATTGACAGTATCAAACGAAAGTTTGGCGGCGTGGGTGTCATCCATTTACGTGTAGTTAATTGGAACGAGCTTACCAATCTCAAGTTAGAGAAATTGTCCGGAGTCGAAAGAATTGTGTATCCGCACTCTGAAGACGAGTTTTTGAAAGTGTACGTTAAAGATGCTAATGCAGTGCTCTCTCAGATAATCGATCTTGTGACGTCATCCGGCTTGCGCGTTGAAGAACTTAGGATAAAGGAGCCAAGCTTGGACGACGTCTTTATCCAGATGATAAATCATAAGGAAGGGGATCAGAATGAATAGTTTTGTAAGATTGCTCTATAGAGACTTGAAGGCTGGGATCTGGTCAACAAAGTCCATGTTAGCAATGCAGTTGGTGTCTCCGCTACTTTACATATTCGTCGCC
>Ga0187771_10000857_pt1 | contig 19497 bp, 19 predicted proteins | sample 0116_SJ02_MP15_1_FD_133139 | JGI IMG/M metagenome (GOLD analysis project Ga0187771, IMG submission 133139) | Tropical peat soil microbial communities from peatlands in Department of Meta, Colombia - 0116_SJ02_MP15_10_MG | ecosystem: Environmental > Terrestrial > Soil > Wetlands > Peat | place...
ACGATCTCGATCACCGCGCCGCAGGAGGAGCCGGCCTTGCGCACGCCGTCGAGATACTCTTCGAAGAATTTGGCCTGCTTGGCGTCCGGGCAGAAGAATGGGTTGTTGTTCACCTCGTTCCAATCCCAGCGCGAGCGATCTATCTTGTGCGGGCCCATCTGGATGAGCGCGCCGCGCACCAGCATATCGGGTACGATTCTGCGCGCGATGGCGCCGGCGGCGACACGCACCGCCGTCTCGCGCGCACTGGCGCGACCGCCGCCGCGATAATCGTGGATGCCGTATTTGACGTCGTAGGTGTAGCCGGCGTGGCCGGGCCGATACTTGTCCTTGATCGCCGAATAGTCTTTCGATCGCTGGTCGACGTTCTCGATCATCAGCATGACCGGCGTGCCGGTGGTGACCTGCTGACCCGTCGCCTCGTCGATGAACACACCGGACATGATCTTCACCGCGTCCGGTTCCTGCCGCTGGGTGGTGAAGCGCGACTGCCCTGGTCGGCGCTTGTCGAGATAGGCCTGGATGTCGGCTGCGGCGAGCGGGATGCGCGGCGGGCAGCCGTCGACCACGCAGCCGATCGCCGCCCCGTGGCTTTCGCCGAACGAGGTGAACCGGAAGAGATGGCCGAAGGTATTGAACGACATAAGGTTCCGCCTTGCGCGCTGTTGGTACAGCGGGCCCTTGCGGTGGTCAAATCACCCGTTGGCGCCGGGCCTCAGCCGCGGCGTTGGCGTTGCGACACCGCCGCACCGAAGGCCTGAAACAGCGCGCGGTTGACCGCTTTTCGCTGCGGGTCGTATTCGGCATGCCATTGCACGCCTAAGGCAAAGCCGGGCGCGTCGGCAATGCAGATCGCCTCGATGGCGCCGTCTTCCGCGACCCCTTCGACCACGACGCGGCGGCCCCGTTCGAGGATGCCCTGGCCGTGCAGCGAGTTCACGCGAACACTCTCCCGGCCGAGCAGCGTAGCAAAGACGCCGCCCGGCACCAGTCGCACCTCATGGCGCTCGCCGTAGACCACCTCCTGGTCCGGATGGATTTCGCCCGTCGGCAACCGCGGCATGCGATGGCTCATGCGGCCGGGCAACTCCCTGATCTCCGGATGCAACGAGCCGCCGAACGCCGCGTTCATCTCCTGGAAGCCGCGGCAGACGCCGAACAGCGGCACGCCGCGCTCGACGCAAAGCCTGACCAATTGTAGCGCCACCGCGTCGCAGCGCCTGTCGTAGGGCTCGTAGCTCGGATGCTCCTCGACGCCAAAGTGGTTCGGATGGACGTTGGCGCGGGCGCCGGTCAAGAGCACGCCGTCGACCGTGTCCAATAGGGCCTCGACATCGGTGATCGCGGGGTCGCCGGCAAAGATCAGCGGCAGCGCGCTGACGACGTCGGCCACCGCCTTCAGGTTCCGCTCGCCGACGCGCTGGGCGGCAATCGTTTTCGGCAAGGTGCTCGCTCCCGATCACGCCGACCGCAGGCCGTTTCATCGCTTCATGTCTTCCCAGTTCATCCCGGCGTGCCGACGCACCTTCGGACCGTCAAGCATAGCGTGTCAGCGTCGCGCCGGCGAACACGTAAACCACTCCCTGCTCGATATCGAGAAGCGGCGCGACCGCCGGCTTGGCGATACCGAGCGTGGCGATCAGCCCGCGCGCGGTGCCGCCATGCGCGGTGGCCACCGTGTCGGTTTTGAGGCTCGCGTACCAATCGCGCATGCGCGCGGCCACCATCTGGTAGCTCTCGCCGCCCGGCGGCACGAAATGCCACTTGTCGTGCTCGCGCTGGGCGATGCGCTGCGGATCGCGCTCGTGCAATTGCGCGAGGGTGAAGCCTTCCCAGTCGCCGAAGGCGATCTCGGCTAGCTGCGGCTCGCGCCGAAAGCCGTCGCTGGCCAGACTGAGCGACGTGCGTACGAGCTGCATCGTCTCACTCGCGCGCAGGAGCGGGCTCGACACGTAATCGAGCGCGACCGGATCGCGATTGTCGCGCGTCAGCAGGTCGCGAAGGATGTCGCCGCAACGGCGCGCCTGCGCCCGGCCGCGCTCGTTGAGCGGCACGTCGTGCCGGCCTTGCAGGCGGCCGGCGACGTTCCAGTCGGTCTCGCCGTGACGAATGTAATAGACGGTCGGCCGCGGCGGCGCCGTGGCCATGATTATTTCACCGAGAAATCCGGCGCGTCGGGATGCTTGATGCCGACGATGTGATAGCCGGCATCGACGTGGTGCACTTCGCCGGTCACCCCGCTCGCCATGTCGGACAACAGATAAACGCCGGTCTTGCCGACGTCCTCCAGCGTCACGTTACGGCGCAGCGGCGTGTTGTACTCGTTCCACTTCAGGATATAGCGGAAGTCGCCGATGCCGGAGGCCGCCAGTGTCTTGATCGGGCCGGAGGAGATGGCGTTGACGCGGATATTTTTCACGCCGAGATCGGCGGCGAGATAGCGCACCGAGGCCTCGAGTGCGGCCTTCGCCAATCCCATCACGTTGTAATGCGGCATCCACTTCTCGGCGCCGTAATAGGTGAGCGTGAGCAGCGAGCCGCCATTCGGCATCAGCTTCTCGGCACGCTGGGCGATAGCGGTGAAGGAATAGCAGCTCACCACCATGGTCTTCACGAAGTTGTCTTCCGTGGTGTCGACATAACGGCCGTCGAGCTGGTCCTTGTCGGAAAAGGCGATTGCGTGCAGCACGAAATCGAGCGAGCCCCACGCGGCCTTCACCGCCGCGAACACCGCGTCCATGCTGGCCGGATCGGTGACGTCGCAATGGCCGACCACCAGACCATCCACCTCTTCGGCTAGGGGCTCTACGCGCTTCTTCAGCGCCTCGCCCTGGTAGGTGAAGGCGAGATCGGCGCCATGATCGCGGCAGGCGCGTGCGATGGCCCAGGCGATCGAGCGGTTGTTGGCCACGCCCATGATCAGCCCGCGCTTGCCGTGCATCAGCCTTGAGGTTTCCGGCATTCCGTGTCCTGGTTGCGCCGGCAGACGCCGGCCATGTCCCTATGGCATAGCGTTCTTGGGCCATCAAGCAACGCGCCGGGCGTGGCCGGCCGGACCGCGACTTCAATTCGTTTTGCGGAATATGATCGCGATTGCGGGGTTTTTCCCGCTGAATGGCGGCGCCTTTACTGGGCCGCGGATTGGCAAGGGGGCCGATTGGCTACGTTCGGACAGCTGGTCGAGGCGACCATCCCGTCGCTGCGCCGCTACGCGCGGGCGCTGACGCGCGATGCTGACGTGGCCGACGAACTGGTGCAGGACACGCTGGTGCGGGCGCTGCGCTCGGAGCATCTGTTCCACGGCGGCGAGGTGCGCAGCTGGCTGTATACGATCCTCACTAATCTCAACCGCAACCGGCTGCGGTCGCTGGCGCGGCGGCCGACGCTGGCGCCGCTCGACGACAACGACGCGCCGGATCTCGCCGGTCCGGAAGCCGGCTCGCGCGATATCGAGCGGGCGCTGGCGACCTTGGTGGAGGAGCAGCGCAGCGCCCTGCTCTTGGTGGTGCTGGAAGGCTTGACCTACCGCGAGGTCGCGGAGGTGCAGGGCGTGCCGATCGGCACGGTGATGTCGCGGCTCGCGCGCGCGCGCGCGCAGATCAAGAATTTTCTCGACGGCGGACGCCCGGCGCTGCGCCGGGTGAAATAAGAGAGAAGGTGAGACCATGATCGACCGCAATTCGCCCGTGAGCGAGGACGAACTGCACGCCTATGTCGACGGCGAATTGCCGCCCGACCGGCAGGAGGCGATCGCTACCTGGCTGAACGCGCACCCCTCCGAGGCCGCGCAGGTCGCCGCCTGGCGGGCGCAAGCCGAAGCAATCCGCGCGCGCTACGGCGCGTTCGCCGCGGAAGCGGTGCCGGAGCGGCTCAAGCTCGAACGCCTAACACGGCAAGGCGGCGCGAGCCGCCGCACCTGGGCCTCGTTTGCCGCCGCCGCGGCGATTCTCGCTTTCTTTGCCGGCGGCGGCGCCGGCTGGTTTGCGCGCGGCGCAACCACCGCGCCGCCGAGCAGCTTCGAAGCGATCACCGCCGACGCGCTCGATGCCTACAAGCTCTACGTGGTCGAGGTGCGTCATCCGGTCGAAGTGCCGGGTTCCGAGCGCGCGCACATGACGCAATGGCTGACCAAGCGGCTTGGCTACGAGCAGCGCATTCCCGATCTGCAGTCGATCGGCCTGAAATTGGTCGGCGGCAGATTGTTGCCGGGACCGACCGGCGCGGCCGCGGCGTTCTACATGTATGAAGGTGCTTCCGGCGAGCGCTTCACCGTCTATTCGGCGCCGGCGAGCACGCCGGAAAGCGCACTGCGCTACAAGAGCGGCGAGCGCTTCGCCGCATTCTATTGGGTGGACGACCGGCACGCCTATGTGGTGAGCGGACCGGCCGACCGCGAGCAGCTCGAGAAGGTGGCGAAGTCGGTCTACGAGCAGATCAACAAGCGCGGCGGCAGGAAGTTGTGAGGCTTTTGCCCCGGACGCGGTGCAACGCGCAGCGGCGCAGCGCAGATCCGAGGCCGTTGCAAATTCCGGATACGTGAAGTCCCGGGTCTGCAGCGCAACTGCCGTGCGGCGCTGCGCCCGGGACAGGCTTACTCTAAATCCTTCCTCGGATTGTACGGCTTGCCGTCGCGCCACCTGCGCATCAACTCCTCGAACTCCTTGTCGCTCTTGTCGGGGGGCAGCATGATGCGCACGGTGGCGAGCAGATCGCCGCTGCCGCTCTTTGCCTTGAAGCCCTTGCCCTTGAGGCGGAAGGTGCGGCCGGAATTGGTGCCGGCGGGGATCGCCAGTTCCACCGCGCCGTCGAGCGTCGGCACGCGCACTTTGCCGCCGAGCGTCGCCTCATAGAGCGTGATCGGCAGATCGAGCCGCAAGTCGGCACCCTCCGGTTTAAACACGGGATGCGGCGCGACATGCACGGTGATCAGCGCATCGCCGGCCTTGCCGCCGGCGAGCGGCCAGCCCTGCCCTTTCAGGCGAATCGACTGGCCGTCGGTGAGGCCGGCCGGAATCTTCACCTCGACATCCTTGCCGGTCGGCAGATGCACGCGCGTGGTAGTGCCCTTGGCGGCGTCTGGCAGAGAGATGGTCATCTCGGCGTGCAGGTCCTGGCCGGTCGACGGGCCGAAATCCTCCGGCTCGAATTGCGTGCCGAAGCCGCGCGCGCCGCCGCGTGCCGCGCCGCCGAACATGCTGCGCAGAATGTCCTCGAATCCGCCGCCCATGCCGCCGCCGCCCGCGCGTTGCTGGAGCCCGTCAGGCCCGAAGCTGAAGCTTTCGAAATGCGAGCCGGGCCCGAAGCCGGCACCGCCGCCCGGGTGCGCGCCGAAGCCTTCGAAGCCCTGAAAGCGCGGCTTGCCCTCGGCGTCGATCTCGCCGTTGTCGAAGGACTTGCGCTTCTTGTCGTCGCCGACGATCTCGTAAGCGGCGTTGAGTTCGGCGAAGCGCGAAGCCGCCTTGGGGTCGTGCTTGTTGGCGTCGGGATGCAGCTTCTTGGCGAGCCGCCGGTAGGCGCTCTTGATCTCCGCCTCGCTCGCACCCTTCGATACCCCCAGAACCGTATAGGGGTCGCGCATTTCGTCCAAACTCCCGTGAAAACCCCCGCCGGGCGAAAGCCGGCAACTCAATGGCAAATGTGGGGTTCAAACGGCGCGGATGCAACGCGCTCGCGCTCGGTCGAGCACCTCAGGGTGACGGATTACGACCGCTTCCAGGCCTTGAGGGCGCGGACTTCCCAGACGCCTTTGTCCAGCTTGCAGGCTTCCCCCTGCATCCAGGACTGCGAATTGCCGTTCACGTAGCTTGCCAGGAAATCGCGGCAGGTCTGGCCGTCCTGCGTATAGGCGGCGGCAATCGGGGTGACGGTGCCGCGCGCGCCGGTCTGCGGGTTTTCCCAGGGAGCGCTCGCGTCCTTGCCACCGCGGGCGAGTACATCGGAAGCGGCGGCCCGCGCGTAGGCGAGATCGCCCTCCGGCGGCATTTCGGCGACGCCCTGGGCGCCGGGCGGCGGCGTGATCGAACCGGTGGTATCGGCCTTGTCGGAACCGCCGAACAGCGAATCGAATTGCGAGGTCGGCAGGCTGCACCCCGCCCCGGCAAGCGCCAGCGTCAGCGCTCCTACGAGCGGCAGCACCCGCCATATGCGCGCACGGCTGCATCCACTATAAAGGCGGCAATAGCAGCAGCGACTAACGGCACCGGCCACGCGGGCGCTCCGGACACAATGGCAAATACAGCACCAATAGAACACCCAACTTGGTTAACGAGTGGTGATTTCACCGCGGCGGACGAGCCATTCCGGCTGTTTGCCGCCTGGCTCGGCGAGGCCACCGCCAGCGAGCCGCGCGATCCCAACGCCATGACGCTGGCTACCGTCGACGCCGACGGGCTGCCGAATGCCCGCATGGTGCTGCTCAAGGGCGCCGATGAGCGTGGCTTCGTCTTCTACACCAACGTTGACAGCCAAAAGGGGCGGGAATTGGACGTCCACCCGCAGGCGGCGCTGGTGTTCCATTGGAAGTCAGTGAACCGGCAGGTGCGTATGCGCGGGCCGGTCGAGCTGGTCAACGCGGCCGAGGCGGACGCCTATTTCGCCACCCGGCCGAAGCAGGCGCAGATCGGCGCCTGGGCGAGCAAGCAGTCGGCGCCCTTGGAGAGCCGGCTTGCCTTCGAAAAGGCGGTCGCCACTTATGCCGCCAAATACGCGCTCGGCAGCGTGCCGCGGCCGCCGCACTGGTCCGGCTACCGCATCATGCCGCTGCGCATCGAATTCTGGCAGGAACGGCCGTTCCGCCTGCACGACCGCGTCGAGTTCACCCGCCCTAATCTGAGCGCGCCGTGGAGCAAGACGCGGCTCTATCCGTGAGCTAGCATGCGCATACGCATCATGCGCCAGCTTTCAAAGCGGCGTGGACAGCTTATTTAAGGACTTCAATGTCGAATTCCCCATCGAACCAGCCGCGCCGCACCTTGCTGCTCACCGGAGCAAGCCGCGGCATTGGGCATGCCACGGTCAAGCGCTTCTCGGCTGCCGGCTGGCGCGTGATCACCTGCTCCCGTCATCCGTTCCCGGAGAATTGCCCGTGGGAGGCAGGTCCCGAAGACCACATCCAGGTCGATCTCGCCGACGAAGACAACACGCTGGCGGCGATCGCCGAGATCAAGCGCCGGCTCGAACTCAAGGAGCTGCACGCGCTGGTCAACAACGCGGCGATCTCGCCCAAGGCCGAGGGCGGCAAACGGCTCGGCTCGATCGATACCACGATCGACACCTGGCGGCATGTGTTCCGGGTGAATTTCTTCGCGCCGATCATGCTCGCGCGCGGACTGGTCGACGAACTGAAAGCGGCAAAAGGCTCGGTGGTGAACGTCACCTCAATTGCCGGCTCGCGCGTGCATCCGTTTGCCGGCACCGCCTATTCGACCTCGAAAGCCGCGCTCGCCGCGCTCACCCGCGAAATGGCCGCCGACTTCGGCCGGCTCGGCATCCGCGTCAACGCCATCGCGCCGGGCGAGATCGATACCGCGATTCTGTCACCGGGCACCGACAAGATCGTCGAGCAGATTCCCATGCATCGGCTCGGCACGCCCGACGAAGTAGCGAAGATCATCTACGTGCTATGCACGGACACCTCGTCCTATGTGAACGGCGCCGAGATCCACATCAACGGCGGCCAGCACGTGTGAGTCATCGTCTCATCCTTCGAGACGCCGCGCTGCGCGCGGCTCCTCAGGATGAGGCGGATTTAGCCGACACTGCACCGCCCGTATTCTCTGATCAGCGCGCGCAACGATGCCCTCGCGCGCAGCCGGAGACCGGCCGCGTTGGGCATGCTTGGCAAATATAGAGTGAAGCCCGAGTGCCGCCTTAAGCCGGCCCGCTCAGATCAGTCGCTGTCGTAGGGCAGAATGCGCGAATTAGCGACGTTGCGCTGCTCGCCCTGGTGGCGCACCGCGGCCGCCACCGCGGAGATGCCGATCTTGCCGTAACGGTCGTCGAGGCTCTTGTAGTGGCGCTGCGAATCTTGGCTCTGCTCGTTCGCCTGGGTCGCTTCCATAGTAACTTTCTCCAGTCCGTGCTGAAGTTCCAGTGAGGCTAAAATTTACTCAGCGAGTGGGGCGGAATTAGGCAGCAATTGGTGTCCCTTTGTGACTTTTGCCGCCGCGCGGCGGTCCTCGCTTTGATTTCGATCATCCAAAGACGGTTATAGTAAACCTTCTCTTAATGCCTTGTCGGCAAAGTGATTTTCGCGCTTGACCGGGTTCACCGGCAGGCGCTGCGGAATGCTGCGAAAGTCGGGTGCGGCATCCGTGCAACAGATCGGGCGCGAGGTGCTGTGGACGGTCGGGAAATCGTGGCAATCACGCGGACTTTTCGGTTAATTGCAGCATGGAAGTATTCATGCGGTCGCCAATAGGCGGCCAGGAAAGAGGGTGCAATGCGGGTGCGGGGCTTGTCTTTGGCGCTGTTTGGGGTCGCCGTTTTGCTTGGCGGCTGCATGCAATCTACGCTCGAACCGGCCTCGGAAGCCAATCTGACCGTCCGCGACAAGAAGCTCCTGGCGGCGGCACCCTATGAGAATGCGGCGATCCCCGAGCCCTATCGCCGCCACATCGTCGAATATCACCGCAAGGAAGCGCCCGGCACGATCGTGATCGATTCGGACGCGCGCTATCTCTACTATGTGCTCGATGGCGGCAAGGCGATTCGCTACGGGGTTACCGTCGGCGAAGAAGCGATGGCCTGGTCGGGCGTCGCCAAGATCGAGCGCATGACGGAATGGCCGTCGTGGACGCCGACTGCGGGCGAGCGTGCGCGCATGGACCTACCGGCCTTTGTCGCGCCCGGGCCGCAGAACCCGATGGGCGCGCGCGCCATGTACCTCTACGAGGACAACAAGGACACGCTCTACCGTATCCACGGCACCAACCAGCCGGAATATATTGGCCAGGCGATCTCCTCGGGCTGCATCCGCATGACCAACGAGGACGTCATCGACCTCTACAAGCGGGTCAAGCCGGGCACCGTGGTGGTAGTGCTGGCGCCGCACCAGGGCGATTCACCCTTCAATCCGCGTTTGGCGTCGACCGGCGGCACAGTCCGTTGAGTCGGAAAGTGGCTGAGGACAAAACGGCGCCCTTGGGGCGCCGTTTTGGTTATATGGGTGGCCCGCAGCGCAGCGTGAGCACGATGCAATGCACCGCGTCCGAGGCGGGTCACGCACCAAGCGTGACCCGCACGATTTCCGGCGGCATGTTGAGGCGCAACGGCACCTTGCTGCAGCCGAGCCCGCCGGACACGATCATGTGGCGGCAGCTTTCGACGATGTGGCCATAGGCGAAGCGCGCGCCGTATTCCGACGGCGCCCACACCGGCGGGATCAGCGGCAACACGATCTGTCCGCCATGCGTGTGGCCGGCGAGCGTCAAGGCGACGCGCGACGGCACATCGACGAAAATATCCGGCTCGTGCGCGAGTAGGATCACCGGATCGCCGGTGGTGACGCGCTTGAGCGTGCCGGGCAGATCGTCGACGCCCTGGAAATGGCTCGGCCCCAGCCAATAGGCGAGCTGATCGCCGAGCCCGGCGAGCCAGAAGCGGCGGCCATTGTGGTCGATAAGCACCACGTCGTTTTCCAACAGCGGAATGTTGACCGCGGCGAGGGCTTTGCGCACGCCATCGACGTCGTGCCACCAGTCGTGATTGCCGAGGATGGCATAGACGCCAAGCCGCGCCTTGAGGCGGCCGAGCTCGGCCGCCCAGGCGGCGTTCGGCACATGCTCGGTGATGAAACGATGCGTGGCGAAATAGTCGCCGAGAATGACGATCAGGTCGGAGTGGAGCGCCTGCGCGGCGTCGACCACCTGCCGCACGCGGGCGATGCCCATATTGGGCCCGCCGGCATGCAGGTCGGCGACGACGGTGATGCTGAGTCGGTGCGAGTCGGGCCAGTTCGGCGGAACCAGCCGGTATTCGGTAATGACGAGGTCGTCCGCGGCTTGCGCCGCGGCATAGGCGGCAGTACCCGGCATGGCGATGCCGGCAAGGCCGCTCGCGAAAAACCCGCCCTTGAGCAGGCGGCGGCGGGTAAGCCCGGCCGCGCGCGGTGGCGGAAACAATTCGTTCGCGGTGCGGATGACCATGCGGCAGAGCTAACCCGACAACTATGGTCGACCAACGACTGCGCGTTCAGACTTTATGAGCATGCTTAACGGGCGCGGCCGACGCGCGCCGGCGGGAAAAGGCTTGGCGTCCGTAGCACTTATGCATTGCGAGCCGGCCGCCTCGCCCGCTAACCTTGGCGCCGGCCGGCGAGGAGCGCCGGCCCAACAGGCGATTTAAGCCGCAGTGAGAGGACACGCCATGCTCGGGCTCATGCAGAATTGGCCACTGCTGATCCACCGCATCATCGACCACGCCGCCACGTTCCACAGCGAGCGCAAGGTGATCAGCCGCTCGGTCGAGGGGCCGATCGTCGAGACCAATTACGCGCAGGTGCGCGCGCGCGCCTTGAAGGTGGCGCAGCGGCTCACTAGGGACGGCATCAAGCTCGGCGACCGCGTCGGCACGCTCGCCTGGAACACCTGGCGGCACCTGGAAGCCTGGTACGGCATCAACGGTATCGGCGCGATCTATCACACGGTCAATCCGCGCCTGTTCGCCGAACAGATCGTGTGGATCATCAATCACGCGGAAGACCGCGTGCTGATGACTGACCTCACCTTCGTGCCGCTCCTGGAAAAGATCGCCGACAAGCTGCCGACCATCGAGCGCTACATCGTTTTCACCGACAGCGCACATATGCCGGCGACGACGCTGAAAAACGCGGTCGCCTATGAGGACTGGATTGCCGAAGTGGACGGCGATTTCCAGTGGGCCGAGTTCGACGAGAACACCGCCTCGGGCATGTGCTACACCTCGGGCACCACCGGACACCCGAAGGGCGTGCTCTATTCGCACCGCTCCAACGTGCTGCATGCCTATATCGCGGCGCTGCCGGATTCCAAGGGCATTTGCTCGCGCGACGTGGTGATGCCCGTGGTGCCGATGTTCCACGCCAATTGCTGGTCGCTCGCCTTTTCCACGCCCATGGTCGGCGCCACCATGGTGATGCCGGGCGCCAAGATGGACGGCGCCTCGATCTACGAACTGCTCGATACCTACAAAGTGAGCTTCACCGCCGCGGTGCCAACGGTGTGGCTGATGCTGCTGCAGGACCTGGAGAAGACCGGCGGCAAGCTGCCGCATCTGCGGCGCGTGGTGATCGGCGGCTCGGCCTGCCCGCGCCCCATAACCAAGACCTTCCAAGAGAAATACGGCGTCGAGGTGGTGCATGCGTGGGGCATGACCGAGATGAGCCCGCTCGGCTCGCTCTGCACCATGAAGCCGGAATACGCCGCGCTCGAGGGCGACGCCAAGCTCGACGTGCAGATGAAGCAGGGCCATCCGCCGTTCGGCGTCGAGATGAAGATCACCGACGACCACAACAAGCCGTTGCCCTGGGACGGCAAGACTTTCGGCCGCCTCAAGGTGCGCGGGCCGGCGGTGGCCAAGGCCTATTTCAAGGTGGAGAACGATCCGGCCTTCGACAAGGACGGCTGGTTCGACACCGGCGACGTCGCCACCATGGACCGCTACGGCTACATGCAGATCACCGACCGCTCCAAGGATGTGATCAAGTCAGGCGGCGAATGGATTTCCTCAATCGACCTGGAAAATCTGGCGGTCGGCCATCCCAACGTGGCGGAGGCCGCGGTGATCGGCGTGGCGCATCCGAAATGGGACGAGCGGCCGCTCCTGGTGGTGGTGCTCAAGAAGGGCGAGACGGCCACGAAAGAGGAAATCCTCGCCTTCATGCAGGGCAAGACCGCCAAATGGTGGCTGCCGGACGACGTGGTGTTCGTCGACGAGATCCCGCACACGGCGACCGGCAAGATCCAGAAGCTGACGCTGCGCCAGCGCTTCAAGGATTACGTGCTGCCGACGGTGCAGGCCGCGGAATAGTGGCACGCAACGCGCCCGCGCTAGTCCTTCAAGATGACGTCGAGCAGCGTGTTGCGAACCTTGATGCGGCTGCCGTCGTAGTCGATGTGGCCCAGCTCGCGAAACTTGTTCATGAACTGGTTGATCCGTGGCCGCGTGGTGCCGACCATGTTCGCCAGTAATTCCTGCGTGACCGGTGGAACGATGACACTGATTTCGCTCCCTAAGCCAGCCTTGGCCAAGGTCAGCAGGATACGCGCCAGGCGCTTCTCGCTTGAATTGAACAGCTGATCGACAAGGTCCGCTTTCAGCTTTGCGGTTCGCCCGAGGAGAAACCTGACGAATACCGAGGCGAAGGCGGGATCGGCGGCAAGTGCGCGCTGCACGACATCCTTGCCGATACTGACAACTCTGCAGGTATTGGCGGCGGTCACGGTGCTGGTACGCAGCGGTGGCCCGTCGAGGCAACCTTCGCCGAAAAAGCTGGCCGCGCCGAGCAGCGCGACGACGCCTTCTTTGCCTTGCTCGGAAACGACGCTGACTTTCACCGTTCCGCTGACGAGATAATAGAGCGAATCGGCCGGATCGCCCTGCGCGTAGATGGGTTGATTGGATGCGTAGTCACGATCGTCGCCGACGGATTTTTGGCAATGAAGGCCTGATAATCGAAGGCGCCGCCCATCGGAGCGGTCGATTCCTGGCGCGCTGTCATACGGCCCTCCCTCCGAATGACGAAGCCTATTGCCCATATGCATGTCGTAAATTGATCTCGCGCAAAATTATGACAGGTTTGCCGCCAGCAATTCGCATTCGCATTAACGCGAAGTGAGCGTATGCCGACGACATTGCAGTGCGAAAAACGGCGATGCCCGGCACGAAGGCCGGGCATGACAGTCCGCAGTTTGGAGGTTCGTATGCGGGGCTAAATTATTCCGCCGCCTGCGTCGTGTATTGCAGCTTGTCCTGCGCCGCGACCAGGCGCTGCATCACTTTCAAATCGCGCTCGCGCAGTTGCAGGCAGGAATCGGCCCAGATCTGCACGATGCAGTCGAGCTCTTCCAGGCTGATCGGATTGACCACGTGGCCGGCTTTGTACACCGCACGCGCACCGACGTGCCGGCGTTTGTTCTTCTGCATGTAGTCGCGCGCGGCTTCGATCGCCTGCCCCGGCTCGACCACCATGTGCACGAGGCCCGCCTCCTTCATCTCCTCGGCGCTGTAGATGCGGCCGGTGAGCATCATCTCCTCGGCGAAGGCCGCGTTGGTGCGCCGCGCCACGATCGAGTAGGCGCCCATGCCGGGGAACAGGCCGAACATAGTCTCCGGGAAGCCGAACTTGGCGCCGCGCTCGGCGATGATGACGTTGAACGAGAGCAGCGACTCGAAGCCGCCGCCGAGCGCGTCGCCCTGCGCCAGCCCGATGGTGATCATCGGCAGGCCGAGCGTGTTCATGTTTCGGTGCAGGATGCGCACGCAGGATTCGCCGTAATCGACCAGCGCCTGACGGTCGCGCGAGGCGATCTTGGCGAGGAAGTGATGCAGATCGCCGCCGAGATTGAACACACTGGGCGTGCGCGAGCCGAGCAACAGATACTTAATCTCGTCCGGACGGTCGGCGAAATTGGCGACGATGCCGCGCTGCCAGGCGTGGAAGTCCTCCAGGAAGTCAGGATTGTAGCTGGGGCGGCCGCGCGGGCGCATGAAGGTCCACAGCGCGCCGACTTGCTCGTCCCAGTTCACCTCGAGCTGTTCCAGCCTGAACAGGCGCCGCGCCTCGGCGCCGCGCATGAGGTCCAGCAGTTTTGCATCGCTCGGTGGGGCGGCCGGCTCTTTCGTGACCTGAGGCAGCGGCCAAGACATCGCCCGGCTAGCAGCCGTAGCGGAAGACAACGCAATACTCTGCATTTTTCGGCACCGCATTTACGATTGCTTTACCTTAACAAAAAGTTGAGCCTCGAACAATTACAATCGCGAATTAACCATATGCATGGCGGCGATGCCGCGCACGCGTGCGCGCAAAAACGTGCGATGGAATCGAAATGGAATGACAATTAACCAAGCGCGCAGATCGTGCGGCGCGTGTTCCAACGCAGGCGCGCCGACGTGATAACTGCCACTTTTGCGCGATAAGCGGCGTTAGTTTGGTCGAAGCGCGGACAATTTTAGCGAACGTCGCTACCCCCGCATTTGCCACTTGTTCATCACGAGTCCTGATAGGGCGATCAATTTGCCTCGTGTTGAAGATTGGCCGGTACTTTTGCCGCCATCACGGGGAAGGCTGCGCAGGTCAAATGCTTATCAAAAAGCTCATTGAGACCCGCAAGACGGATGCGGAGCTCGCGACCGACATTCGCGCGGCGCTGATCGAGTCGCTGTTTGCTCCCATCGCCTCGCTGGTCGTCGGCGCCGTCGCCTGCTCGATCATCGGCCTGGCGGTCGCCCTGCGCGTCGGCAATGACTGGCTGCTCGCCAATTCCGTCGCGATCTTTGCCGTTGGCATGCTACGCGTTATCTCCGCGCTGCTGTACGCCAAATGCAAGAAGAGTGCGCACCTTGCCGGCACCAAGCTGTGGGAACTTGTCTACGAATCGGGCGCCTGGGGCTTCTCCGCGCTGCTCGGCCTATTGTGCTTGCTGACCATCACGCAGACGACCGACGCCTCGCTGCAAATGGCGGTCACCGCCACGTCGACCGGCTATGCGGCGGCGATTTCCGGCCGCAATGCCGGGCGGCCCTTTATCGCCGTCGGCCAGCTCACTCTCTGCACGCTGCCGATGGCGATTGCGCTGCTCATCTATCCCGACTGGGTGCACAAGTCGCTCGGCTTCGTGGTGCTGCTGTTCATCTACGGCATGATGGACATCACGTTGTCGATCCGCGACATCATCATCCAGGCGCTGACCATGACGCGCAAGGAAGCGGCGCTCGCCGCCCGTTTCCAAGAGCAGGCCAACCGCTTCGACATCGCGCTCAACAACATGTCGCACGGCCTGTGCATGCTCGACCCGCAAGACCGCCTGCAGGTGTGGAACGAGCGCTTCATCGAGCTGTTGCATCTGCAGAATGCACCGGTGCGCGTCGGCATGCGCATCACGCAACTGGTCCGCCACAGCATCCGCGCCGGCAATCACCACGACAAAAGCGTCAAGCAGGTGATCAACGAGCTCGTGAAGGGCCTGGGTGAGGTCAAGTCCGACCAATTCCACACCTCGCTCGATGGCGACCGCACCATCGCCGTGTCGCGCCGCATGATGGCTGGCGGCGGCTCGGTCATCATCCTGGAGGACGTGACCGAGCGCAAACGCGCGCAGGAGCGCATCACCCATCTCGCCAAGTTCGACGAGCTTACCGGCCTTGCCAACCGCACGCAGTTCCGCGAGCGGATCAATGCCATGCTGGCGACCGTGCACGAGCGCGAGCATGCGCTGACCATCCACCTGATCGATCTTGACCGCTTCAAGGCGATCAACGACACGCTCGGCCACCCGATCGGCGACAAGCTGCTCAAAGAGGTCGCCTTCCGGCTCAGCGCCGTGATCAAGCCGGGCGACATGATCACGCGCATCGGCGGCGACGAGTTCGTGGTGCTGCAGACGGTGACCGAGCGCCGACAGGACGCCGAGTGGCTGGCCAAGCGCCTGGCGCGCGTACTGAAGGAGCCGTTCGAGATCGACGGCCATCGCATTGACATCGGCGCATCCATCGGCATTGCCATGGCGCCGATCAATGGCGTCAATGCCGACGAGCTGTTAAAGAAGGCCGACATGGCGCTCTATGCCGCCAAGAACGGCGGCGGCGGCAGTCACCGCTTCTTTGCCATGGACATGGAGGCGGCGGTGCAGGAGCGGCGCGCGCTTGAGCTCGACCTGCGCGACGCGCTCGCCCTCGGACAGTTCCAACTGCATTACCAGCCGCTGGTCGACCTGCGCAGCGGCCGCATTACCACCTGCGAGGCGCTGCTGCGATGGCACCATCCGGCGCGCGGGGAGGTGCCGCCCTCGATCTTCATCCCGGTAGCCGAGGAGACCGGCCTCATCATCGCCATCGGCGAGTGGGCCTTGCACTGCGCCTGCGTGGAGGCGGCGAGCTGGCCGAACGGGGTTAAGGTTGCCGTCAACCTGTCGCCGGTGCAATTCCGCGACCGCGGACTTGCCCTGCAGGTGGTCACGGCGTTGGCGAAATCCGGTCTATCGCCGCAGCGGCTCGAGCTCGAGGTCACCGAGCGGCTGCTGCTCGAGGACAATGACGGCACGCTGTCCATCATGCAGCAGCTCAACAATCTCGGCGTCGGCTTGTCGCTCGACGATTTCGGCACCGGCTATTCTTCGCTCAACTACCTGCGCAAGTTCCCCTTCCACAAGATCAAGATCGACCGGTCGTTCATCTGCGATCTCGGCGACGGGCGCGACGCGCGGGCGATCATCGGCGCGGTGGCGACCCTCGGCACCAGCCTCGACAAAGTCGTCGTAGCCGAGGGCATCGAAACGGAAGACCAGATGAAACTGGTCATCGCGCATGGTTGCCATGAAGGCCAGGGCTTTCTGTTCGGCCGGCCAATGAGCGGCACGGCGATCCGCACGCGGCTGGAAGCCCCGGTCACGCCGGTGCAGAAGGTCGCCTAGTTGCCCAAGGCATCATTGCCCGCCCGCGCGCTTGCCATTATCCCTGTGCGCCGGTAAACGGCACGACCGCTGCGGGGTGGCGCGCATGGCGCGGCGACTGCGTTTGCACGATGAGCCGATGTCGCGGCTGGCCGTCTGGTCGCGCCGGCTGGCGTTGTTTGCGCTGGCGGTGGCGGCGCTGTCCATCCTTGTGCTGCGCTCCAACCTGTTGGAGATCGTGCCGGCGCTCGCCACATTCGGCGCCGCGCTGGTGTGCGCGGCGCTCGCGATGCTCCTATCGGTGCCGGCCTTTGTCGTGATCTGGCGCCAGGGCCGCTCCGGGCTCGGCTCGGCGCTGGCCGGCTTGACGCTCGGAATATTGCTACTCGCCTATCCGAGCTACCTCGGCTATCGCGCCACCAAGCTGCCGCCGATTTCCGACATCACTACCGACCCGAGCAACCCGCCGCGCTTTGAGCAGCTGGCGCGTCTGCGCCCGGCCGACCGTATCGCGTATCCCGGCGCGGCGGTGGCCGAGCAGCAGCGCCGGGCCTTTCCCGACATCGGGCCGCTGCAGGTGAGCGCGCCGGTGAAGACTGCTTATGACGTTGCGCTCGCGCTGGTGACCAAGCGTAAGTGGCACATCGCCGATGCGCGCTCGCCGGGGCCGACCCGCCGCGACGGCGTGATCGAGGCGACGGCGCGCACGCCGATCATGGGTTTCCGCGACGACGTGGTGATCCGAGTCACCCCGACCTCCGACGGCGCCCGCGTCGACATGCGCTCGGCCTCACGCTACGGCCTCTTCGACTTCGGCGCCAATGCCGCGCGCGTGCGCAGCCTGCTCGAGGACATCGATGACGGCGTCGGCGCAGCTCCCGAGCCTCGGCCGGAGCCCGTGAAGAAGACTCAGCCGCCGCCGAAACGCGCGCCGGCCAAGCGATAGCTGCTCACTTTGCCAGGCGATAAATGCCGTCGATCGCTGGGGCGCCGTCGGTCGCGACCAGCCCGCGCGTAACCAGGTCTTCCATGTGTGCCAGCACCGACAGCCCGGCGGCGCCGGTCAAGCGCGGATCGATGCCGATATAGATCACGCGCACTAGCGTCGGGATGTCGGTCTCGCCCTTGGCGAGCCGATGCAGGATGGAGACTTCACGTCCCTTGCGGTGCTGGATGTAATATTCGACGAAACGGCGCGCTTCGCGGATCGCCGGGCCGTGGCCGGGGAAATAGATCGTCTCGCCGCGCTCGGCGAGCTTATAGAGCGAGGCCATGTAGTCGCTCATCGCGCCGTCAGGCGGCGCCACGATCGAGGTCGACCAGGCCATCACGTGATCGCCGGCAAATAGCGCGTTCGCCTCCTTGAAGGCGTAGGCCATGTGGTTGGCGGTGTGGCCGGGCGTCGTCACCGCCTCGATGGTCCAGCCCGTGCCGCGCACGATGGCGCCGTCCTTGAGCGCGACGTCCGGTTGAAAGTCGCGGTCGCCGCTCGAATCGAGCGGGTTGTGCTCGCCGATATGCAACGGCCGGGCGGCGCGGTGCGGTCCCTCGGCATAGATAGTGGCACCGGTTGCTGCCTTGATCGCCGGCACCGCCGGCGAATGGTCGCGATGCGTGTGGGTGACGAAGATCGCGGCAACCGTCTCGCCGCCCACCGCCGCGAGCAAGGCGGCGATATGGCGCGCATCGTTGGGGCCGGGATCGACGATGGCGACCTCGCCACGGCCGACGATGTAGCTCATCGTGCCCTTGAAGGTGAACGGTCCCGGATTGTCGGCCATCACGCGGCGGATGCCGGGCATTGGCTCGTCCACCGTGTCGGGGGCGAGATCGAGTTTTTTGTCGAAGGGGATGTCGTCGGCCATGAGCGACCCAGCACATGGCGCCTCAGGTGGCCGCCGTCAATGGGTTCGTAGTACTGCGCCCGTTTATTTGACCACCAGATAGCCCTGCGTGTCGGGGTGAAAATCGTCGAAAAAGCGATAGCGGCCAGGGTCGAGCGGGCGGATGCGCAGCGTGATGGTGCCGCCGGCGGTAACCACCTTTTCCACGCGCAGCATGTTGCTTTCGAACTCCGCCGGGGCGGGATCGAGATTTTTCACGACGATGACGATCGGCCTGCCGGCCGGCGCCTGCAATTCAGCCGGCTGGAAGCGATGGTCTTTCATCGCGATATTGAGCGTGACCGCCTCCTCGGCGTGCGCGGGCGACGCCGCCAGCGAGCCAAGCGTCAGAAGGGCGATCGCAAACGCATGCTTGGCAATTGACGTCATGGCTGCATCCTTTGCCGCCCGCGCACGGGTTAGAATTCGAACTCGAGTTTCAGGTTACCGCGATAGCGCTCGAAATTGGTCAGGTCGAGCGGGCGCGGATCGTCGACCGCATGGCCGGCAACTTGCGCCATGAAGGCGGCGGCAAGCAGCACCTTGCGGGTGATATTGACCTGCAAGGTCGGCCCGACAAATAGCGCGTGGCCGTCGAAGGTCTGCAAGGCAAGGCCATCATAGGCGCGGTCGTATTCGGTGGCGACGCCGAGCGCCAGCGTCGGCGTGAAGCGGTAGGTGAGCCCGAGCCCGACGCCGACCGAGGAGCTGCGCTCCCATTCGCCGGTGTCGGCGGGCTTGGCGATTTCCGGCGCGTAGATCAGGTTGAGCGCGGCGTAGAGACGGTTGGCGATGAGCTCGGTGTCGGCGACGAGGCGAAATTCCGAGCTATAGCTTTGCGTCGCCGTGCCGTCGCTGCCGTCGACGCGCGCCCATTCCGGCTCGGCCGAAATCGTCAAGCCGATCGGCGAGCCTGGGCCGCGGCCGAGGACGAGATAGCGCAGCTTGGCGGAGGCGCCGCTGAACTGGGTACTGCTGCGGTCGTCGAGATCCTCGACATTGCTGATCGAATGGCTGATCGCGTGCGC
>Ga0187771_10000858_pt1 | contig 19493 bp, 15 predicted proteins | sample 0116_SJ02_MP15_1_FD_133139 | JGI IMG/M metagenome (GOLD analysis project Ga0187771, IMG submission 133139) | Tropical peat soil microbial communities from peatlands in Department of Meta, Colombia - 0116_SJ02_MP15_10_MG | ecosystem: Environmental > Terrestrial > Soil > Wetlands > Peat | place...
ATGTGCGCGGGCTCGCCCCAATGGATGCCCAGGACGCGTTCGGGGTGGCGGGCCCCCTTTTGGAGTTGGGTGATGGGCAGGGAAGATGTGTTGCTGCCAATGATCGCCTGCGGCGACACGACTTCCTCGACCTGTCTGATGACTCGCCGCTTGGCCCGCAGGTCTTCGAACACCGACTCGATCACGATCCTGCATTTCGCCAGCGGCCCAAAATTCCCGCTGATGGTGAACCGCTTAAGGAGCTTAGCAGCAGGGGGCTTCAACAGCAGCTCGCGGCGCGCCTCCTGCAGGTGCTGGCGCAGGCGGAGCAGCGCCCGGCGCCGCTGAGCAGGGTCAGTGTCGATGGCCACCACAGGATGTCCAGCGATCAAGAGGCAGGCGGCGATACTGGTTCCCATAAGTCCCATGCCGACGACTCCGGCGGGAGTCTGACCGGGGGCCGCGGTTTTTTCGCTGGCCTCGTCCGTGAAGGTGCGGCCAAGTCTGCCAGGAGGAAGACCTAGGCTAAGGCCTCGCATTGGGGTTGCTCCTCTCCACGCGCTAAGGGCGGCTGATTCTCAGGCGTCCGGCGCCTCGACTTTTACCGGCGAATCGATTGCCGGCGACGGCTTTTCATCCCACAGGGTTATCAGCAAAGTGCTGCCCAGGACGAGAATGCCGCCAAGGATCGCCGACCATCCGAGCCGCTCCCCAAGCCAAATGACGGAAATCGGCAAGCCGAAGAAAGTAATCAGATAGTTGGAGAGCGCGGCCTGGATGGCGTCAAGTTGTTTCAAGGCTTTCAGGAACAGAACCATGGAAAGGTAGTTGTGAAAGAAAGTGAGCAGGATGAGGCCTGTCCAGGTGCGCGCAGTGAAACTGGGAATCCGGCCGAACACCTGCCGTTCTTGCGCCAGCACCAAAGGCGTCATGATCAAAAACATCGCGACGTAGGAGTAGAACAACATTTGCATGGGGGAGTAACGCAGCAGGACCTTCTTCCCGTAAGAGTTGTAGAAGGCGCTTCCCAGTGTGCCGATAAATATCAAGATGTTCCCCACCAGGTAGCCGGCGCCCAGGTTCAGACTGCGGAAGTCGATGCCCGAGCACATCAGCACGCCTACGATGGCCAGCGCGAAACTCGCCCACCGGATGGCCGTCATTCTTTCGCCCAGGAAGATGATCGCCAGGATGGCGGTGGAGACCGGCAGCGTGAGCATCAGCAGGGCGGCATTGCTCGCCAGGGACATGCGTGTTCCCCAAGTGATGATGACCTGCCCGGGGAAAACTCCCAGGAGCCCAAGGAGAAGGAAGATCAGGATGTCGCGCTTGCTGCGCGGCGCGCCTCGATAGGCGGACTTGTCCTCGGAACGGATCAAAGGATAGAGCATCAGAGTTGCCAGGGTCATAGGACCCCAGACGGTAAAGAGCGCGCCCACCTGATCCTGCACCAGTTTGATGCAGGTAAACTGGAGCGCCCACATCAGATTGCAACTGAATAGGTATAGCCAGGATTTCATGGGTTAAGTCCGCTAGCGTCCATAAACAACCGACTCGAAGGATGGCAATGGTTCGCCGCGGTGATATTTCTCCAAGAAAGTTCGTATGCGCGCTTGCAGGCCTCGCCAGTACCCGAACTCCGCATTCCATCGTCCGAGCGCGGTGTTCAGCCGAAAAGGTGTGTATTCCTGCAGCCAGGCGTCACGATAAGGATCACGCAGCTCGGCGATGGTGTCCATAAGATCCTCGATCCGCCCATGGTTCTGGCTGGTGACCTCCGACTCGAAAAGAGTCCACAGCTGGTCTCCTGTCGGGGTCGGTCCAAGATCGCGCCAGCGCTCGCCGGCTTCCACGGGGTACTGGAACTTCATCCCCGCATAATCAAGTAGGCGGCCGCCGATAAACAAGCTGTTGATTGTCGTGGGTTCGGCCCCGCTGGCTAGGGCGCGAAGCAGATGTTCCTGAGCGTCTTCGGCCGACAAGCGAGCTTGCCGCAAGTCCTCGCGGCGCTCCGCGGAGCGCTTCAGGGTCGCGGGCTCGAAGGGGTCCTTCCACATCTCCACCATACTTTCGTTGCCGATGACCTTTTGCAGGCTGACCTCCGCTTGCTCGAGCGCCTCCAGGGCCGCGGCTACGTCCCCCGCGGCGGCCGGCGGGTATAGCAGGCGCGCGTAGTCGGAGAAAAAGCGCGCTCGGTCCATTGGTGCTGATTGCCAGGGCGCTGCGGCCCCGTACGCCATGGCCGGCCAGGACTGGCGAATCAGGAGCTGGGCGTCATCCGACCAGACCGTATTGATCAGACCCAGCGAGTGGGCCTTGCGGCCCGCGGCGAGAAACGTGTCGATGTTGTCGAAGGCCATGGGGAAATCCGGGACGATCTGGTCCCAACTGTTTACGCCGCTGGCGAGGAAGTGCGGAAGCCGCCGGGCGGTGAGGGGTTCCATCCAGTGCTTGTATTCGGGGTCCTTCGATTCGTATTCCCAGGCGACCGCAATAAGCCCGGGGGGCAATTCGCTGAGGGCCTCCGGATATTGGATAGCGATGTCTGCCCAGAACATCACGCGCTTCCCTCGCTCTTGAAAGAGGCGCGCTACGTTGCCCAGTTGCCGCACAAACAGCTCGGCCGGAGTTGCGCCCGCGCCTTGCTCCTTGGCGGCCCGCTCAATCTCCCAGGTTTCGTCAAAGCCAATGTGCACGAAGGGGCTGGGAAAAAGCTGCGAAAACTGGTTCACCCAGTCAGTGAGGAGAGGGAGCACATTGGGATTGGCCGGGTTGAAACCCACGCCGTGCGGCAGCGCCGCCAGGTCAGAGTATTTCTCGAGCCGGAAAAGGTCGTGCAGGTGCGCGTAAAGTTCTAGGCAAGGAATCACGTCAATATGGCGTGCGCGTCCGTAGGTGATAATCCGACGGATCTGGTCCTTGGTGTACCGCCCGTCGGGATTTAGCAACGGGTAACCCTCCAACTCGATGCTTGCCTCGTTATAGAAATAGTATTGGTTCTCTTTCCAGCGGGCGAGGAAGTCGAGCTGACGCTTAATCTCTTCTTCGGTGAGATGGGGGCCGTGACTCATGTCGACCATCACGCCACGATATGCGAGCGCAGGCCAGTCGCGGATCTCCACTTCCGGGAAGGCCGCGGTAGCGCCTTGACCTTCCACCAATTGGCACAAGGTTTGCACGCCGTAGAAGAGACCGGCCGAGGAATGCGCGCGGATTTCCACGCCTTTGGCCGTCAGATTCAATTCGTAGGCCTCGCGCGAAGCCGGTCCGGGAGGTTCGTCGGGCTGGGGAATGTCGGGGCCTGTGCCGATTCGATTAAAAAGAATCCTCGGCCCCGAGGCGCTTGCTGCCGGGATATCCGAGCTGGCGAGCGATGCTTTTCCATGCTCGGCAAGGCAAGCGTTCAGGACTCCGGCGGCAAAGGAATCCTCCGGGCTCGGCGTGCTGGCGAATTGGATTGCCAAGCTCGCCAGTGGGATTTGCTGGCCCCCATAGCGGACTTCCTGTGGGTGCGGCAGAAGCGGGTTATGTTCTGCTTCGCTCCAAACGGGGAAAAGCAGCATCGCCATGAGGAGAATTGAAAGCTGGCGCACAGGAACCTCCTTAACCACAAAGGAGAAGGCAGAAGGCAGAAAGTAGTAGGCAGGAGAAGGGATGCAAAGACTCCATTTGCCGCTGACTACTGAATTTCTCTTCTTGCCCTCTCGATCGTGTTTTTTATCATAGTTTGTCACGGCCAGCACGATCGCTTTGCAGCGCGTATCGGCGCCTGCCTCGGCTCAAATTCCCGATCGGCTCTCCCCAGAATTCGCGACTCACGCGTCGTGCTACCTTCGTGACGAAGCGGAGCTCCCCGGCGGCCTGCCGATTATGCAGCCTCGCAATTCTTCGCGGGGGCGATTATGCTACACACATTGGAATGGAGAAGGACTTCTGCGGGTGCACAGCGATAAGGAGGACGGATGCTCGCTATTGATGGCCACCTCGACTTGGCATGGAACGCCCTGAATTGGAACCGCGACCTTACCTTGCCGGTTGCCGAGATCCGGCGCGCGGAGGCAAGCAGCAAGGAGGACCACCGAAGAGCTAACACGGTATCCTTCCCGGAGATGCGCAAAGGGGAAATTGGGCTATGTTTGGCGACCCTGCTGGCGCGCGCGAGCGGCTTGGCCGAACCATTGCTTGACTATCCCAGCCGTGAGATCGCCAGCGCCATGGCGCGCGGCCAGCTTGCTTACTACCGCATCATGGAGGCGCAAGGGGAAATCCGCATGATCGGCGACTGGGCTTCGCTGGCGGCCCACGTGCAAGCCTGGAAGGAGGGCCGGGATACTGCGCCACGGTTGGGATGCATCCTGAGCATGGAAGGGGCGGACCCCATCCTGTCTCCGAGCCAGGTGGTGGATTGGTGGAAGGAAGGCCTGAGAGTGGTGGGGCCGGTCCACTTCGGCGCAAGCGCTTATGCGCATGGGACAGGCGCTCCCGGCGGGCTCACACCACTCGGAGGTGACTTGCTGAGAGCCATGGACGAGGTCGGGATGATCCTGGACGTGACCCACCTGTCGGACGAAAGCTTCTGGCAGGCGATGGGGCTATACCGCGGTCCCGTCCTGGCCAGCCACCATAATTGCAGAGCCTTGGTCCCTGGCGACCGCCAACTGACTGACGAGCAGATCCGCCTCCTGATCGAGCGTGACGCGGTTATCGGCGCCGCCTTCGATTCCTGGATGCTATACCCCGGCTATGTGTTCGGCGAGACATCGAACTCGCTGGTGAGCATGGAAGCGATTGTTGATCACATCGATCACGTCTGCCAGTTGGCGGGCAATGCCCGGCACGCGGTGCTGGGCACGGATTTGGACGGCGGGTTCGGACGGGAACAGTCCCCTCATGATTTGGATACCATTGTGGATGTCCAGAAAATCCCCGCCCTCCTTCGCAAGCGAGGCTATCGCGAGCCCGATATCGAAGCCATCATGCACGGGAACTGGGTCCGTTTCTTCCGCAAGGCCTGGACGAGCGGCAGGTGAGAAGGGGTAGGGACGGGGATTGAATGTGTTGGAGCGTCGCCCGGGGCACTTCAAATTCTTACTCACAACGCAGCGCCGCCATCGGATCGACCTTTGATGCACCGCGCGCCGGTACATAACCGGCCACAGCAGCAATTGCCACCAGCAAGCTTCCGACTGCCAAGAAGGTCAACGGATCGGTCGGCGTGACGCCGTAGAGGAACGTGGCAAGGAGTCGAGTGAGCGCCAGAGCGGCGGGTACACCTACCGCCAATCCCGTCAGCACCAATTTGACGCTTTGGCCAAGCACCAGTCGGAAGACGCTGCCCCGCGATGCGCCGAGCGCCATCCGCATGCCGATCTCGAAAGTTCTTTGTGAGGTGGAGTAGGTAACCACGCCATACGTGCCGATGGCTGCCAGCAGCATCGCCACGCCGCCAAAGCAAACGAATAGCCACATCATGGACCGAGGCTGCGCGGCCGAATCCGAGACTATCCCTTTCAAGGTTCGGACTTCGCCAACTGGAACATTCGGGTTCACGCTCGACACCAAATCGCGAATATTGCGGCCGTAGTGGGCCATCTCCCCCGAAGTCCGAGCCACAAGATACATGGCCGTTGGAAGTTTTTGGTTGGCGCCCACGGATTGGGGGTAGGGCATATAGAGAGCACCCTGGAGCCAGTCGAGAGGCCTATCAGCGAGATTGAATTGGCGTACGTCGCTAACGACACCCACAACGGTTCGCCAGTCGTTATCCCAAACCATTCGGATGTGCTTGCCGACGGGGTTCTCGCCTGGCCAATAACGCCGCGCCGTGGCAGCGCTGACGATGACGGACCCGGCGGATTTCTCGCTATCGGAGTCGGCGAACTCCCGGCCGGTGATCAGCGAGATGCCCATCAGATGGAAATAGTCAGGGGTGACGGCGCCGGCCCAAAGCAAAGGCGCCAGTGCTTCCCCTTCACGCAACGGATGCTCTTCCATCTCCGCCACCACGTAGGGCACTTCGCCGATTAAGGGCATCGTGTTCGAGGCCGCAACTTCACGAACACCGGTCATTTCGCCCGCTCTGCGAAGTAACTCTTCATAAAGGGCCACGCAGGCTGCCCTATCCTGGCACGAAGACGCGTCCGGGGTGACTCGGACGGCCAGCAGGTGCTCGCCCCGGAAACCTGGGTTTACTTGCATTAGTCGCCAGAGGGTCTTCATCAGCAGGCCAGCGGCAACCACCAGGACAACGGCCAATGCTACCTCAGCGGCGATCAACCCACTGCGAAGGTTGATACCCACCGAGTCTGTCGATCGCCGTCCGCCAACTTTAACTGACTCGGAAAGGTTCTGGCTGGAAGCTCGCAGGGCAGGAGCAAGACCGAAGGCCACGCCACTCACCAAGGAGATTGCCGCTACAAATGCGAAGACTTGCCAGTCCATTCCGACCTCTGCCAGGCGGGGGGTATCAGCGGGCAGAAAAGTCTTTAACACCGAGAGCGCGCTAAACGCCAAGCCGAGACCCAACCCGCCGCCTGCCAGAGCGAGCACCACACTTTCGGTCAGGAGTTGGCGCACGATCCGTCCTCGCGCGGCGCCCAACGCGGCTCGGAGGGCGATTTCTTTGCCGCGTGCGGCTGCTTGTGAAAGCAAGAGGCTGGCAACATTCACACAGGCCATCAGTAGCACGATTCCGACCGCGCCCAGCAGCACGAGCAATTTTCCGCGCACGTCGCCCACCAGGTCCTGCTGCAACGGGAGAACCGTGGCGTCGGCGTTCCAGCTTTGCGCAATGGTATACGGAAACATGGGGATGATCTGCGCGATCATGCTGCGAATCTCGTTGCGAGCCTGCTCGAGGGTCGCTCCCGGCCGCAGCCTCCCAATCGCCGGCATGAAGCCATGCCCCCAAGACGCATCCGGATCGGTTGGATCGATGTGCAGCGGAATCCACAGTTGAACTCCGGGAATCAGAAAACTGAAATCCGGCGGCATCACGCCGATCACGCGCCTATCCACTCCGTTGACCTTGATGACGCGGCCGATTACGCTGGGATCGCTCGCGAACTTGTTACGCCAGAGGGCGTGGCTGAGAATCGCGAGCCGGTCCGCCCCGGCGCGATCCTCTCCCGGTCGAAACGTCCGCCCCAACCTCGCGCCAGCGCCCAAGACAGAGAGAAGGTTTGCTGAGACGACGCTTCCTGCGAGGTGCACTGCTTCGCCTTGGCCCGCCAGGTTGAAATCGGAACCATTTTCGGGTTTGTCGGAATAGGCGGCGACCTCCATGGTCCGGCTCAACTCCTGCAAAGCAACCACAGCGCCGGTGGGGTAATACCCCGTGATCCTCACCAGCCGGCCCGGCTCGGAATACTGAAGCGGCCGCAGCAAGACTCCATCCACTAGGCTAAACATCGCCGCGTTGCCGCCGATGCCCAGAGCAAGCGTGATCGTTGCCACGGCGGTAAAGCCGGGGCGCTTCGCCAGCATGCGGAGTGCGTAGCGAGTATCCTGGACGAGATGTTCCAGCCATTCCCATCCCCACATGTCGCGGCTCTCCTCTCGCAGGACCAGGTCGTTGCCGAAGCGCCTCTGCACGGCGTAGTGGGCTTCCGAAGGTGAATGGCCGCTCTCGATCTGTTCCTGCTCACGCAGCTCGCGGTGCAGGCGCATCTCTTCGTCAAGGTCGTTATCAAATTGCCCGCGGCGAAGCAGCATCGAGAGCCTTCTGCCGAATTCGCGAAACCAATTCATGGCGGTTACCTCTTAGGCAGTCTGGATCGCGCGAGTGATGGCTGCTACAACCCGCTCGAACTGGGAGACTTCGACCTCAAGCTGTTTCCGCCCCAGGGGCGTGAGACGGTAATAGCGTGCCCGGCGATTCGCCGCCGTAACGCCCCATTTCGCCGTGACCCAGCCCTTGATCAGCATGCGCTGGAGCGCGGGGTAGAGCGACCCTTCTTCAACCTGCAGGACCTCGTCGGAGACTTGCTCGATCCAGTTGGCGATCTCATAGCCGTGCAGCTCGCCCCTGCGAGCCAGGGCTTTCAGGATCAAAAGATAGAGCGTTCCGGGAGGTATTTCGTCCTGGTGCATCCGTTCGCCTCCTTAACATAGTTAGACTATGCCAGAGTCCAAAGGTTAGCATCGCCGCCAAGCGGTTTCAATGTTTTTCTTGATATAAGGGTGATGACTCAGTCTCGGTTCGTGGGACCGCTCTTCAGGGGCGCACTTGCCAGGCTGAAGCGTGGCGCGACCGGCCTCATTCGTATCTCAGGGCCCGGACGGGATCAAGCTTGGCGGCGCGGGCCGCGGGATAGAGGCCGGAAAGGAAGCTGACGAGGATGGCAAATGCGATGGCGCCTGCAACGAGCCACAAAGGCACCCACCAGATCGTCTCTGGAGGAAGCTCTTGGCGCCGGAGATAGATGTTGGTGCCGAAATTGATGACCCGCCCGATGCCCCACCCGAGGCCGACGCCTGCCAGTCCGCCCACGAACCCCATGGCTGATGCTTCAACGAAAAAAAGGCCTTTGATGTCCGCATCGCTGGCGCCCAACGCCTTCATAATTCCGATTTCGCGGCGCCGCTCCAGGATGGCCATCACGAGCGTGTTGATAATCCCCAAAGAAGCAACCGCCAGTGCCAGGCTGCCGAACATCCCCAGGAACAAGTCCAGCACTGCAAAGAACCGGCGGAGATTCTGTGTGGCGTCGAGGAGGGAAAAGGTGTTGAAGCCCTTCCGCTTGATCGCATCTTCCGTAGTGCTCACGCGTGCGGGGCTGGCGACGCGAACCACCAGGGCCTGATAGGTTGAGTCGGCCGGGGAAGCACGCAACGTGTCCAGCATGTTGAGTGACTGGACGGGCCGCAGGCTTTGGGCGAGTTCCAGCGGGATGAAGACGCGAGCGCGCCCGGGCCCTCTCAGGGCGCCCCCAGGCTCAGCTTCTACGATGCCAACGATCCGTAGCTTTTTTTCCTGGCGAACTACGGAAAATCCCCAAGGGCTTGCGCCTTCTCCCGCCGGTGAGGCGCGGTGGGATGAGTCGGCCTTTTCCGCGAGCGTTCCCTGTTCGGCGTATTGCAGGACAACTTCTTGGCCGATCAGGCCGCCGGCCGACAGTTCTGCCGGGGCCACAAGCTCACGGGCGAACTCGATCTGCAGAATTGCCTCAGCGGCTTGCGGTCCGGAGAAGAAGCGTCCTTGGAGGCCCTCCATCGCCTCGCTGTCGCGGGCTGAGGGTGGCAGGCTCGCGATCGTGGTGTAGTGCGGGTGGTCGTTGTAGCGCAGTTCCGTGGCGAACCGGATCTCGGGATAAACCTCGAGGACGTTTGGCAAACCTGCGATCGCTTTGCGTGCTTCCTCGTCCAGCTTGGAAGTGGCGGCGGGGGGAGTTGCGGGCGCAGACCGGAAAGGCCGAGGGCCCATGCGGTTCGCGTAAACAACCACCGTATCGAACAGACCCGAGCGCGCCAGGCGCCGGCTGGCCAGACGCTGCAAGCCAATGCCCAGAGAAAGCATGGCGACCAGAGAAGCAACCCCCACCGAAATGCCCAGGGTGGTGAGGGCGCTGCGGAAGAGCGCTTCGCGCAGGTTACGCGCCGCGAGTTCTAACAGGTCCGGCGCTTTCATTTTTTCATCCCGTCCTGAACCAGTTTGCCGTCGGAAATCGTCACCAAGCGGTGCGCGAACCGCTCCGCGAGCACTCGCTCATGTGTGACCATCACTACAGTCGTCGCGGAGGAGCGGTTGATTTCCGCCATCAGGCGAAGGATTTCCTCGCCGGTCTGGCTATCGAGGTTTCCGGTAGGCTCGTCCGCGAGGAGAATCGCGGGACGGTTCACCAAAGCACGCGCTAGCGCGCCGCGCTGTTGCTCGCCCCCTGACAGTTCTCCGGGCCGGTGCTCGAGCCGATCCATCAAGCCGACCCGACCCAGGACCTCGCGCGCTCTGGCGCGCCGTGACGCGCGGTCCACCTCAGCAAAGCGCAACGGCAGCTCCACGTTTTCCTCGAGCGTCATATTGGGAAGCAAGTTGAATGCCTGGAACACCATCCCCACGGTTTGGCGGCGATGTTGCGCGAGTTCGGGCCGGCTCAGGCGAGAAAGGTCGCGATTGTGAACGATGATCGTGCCCGCGGTGGGGCGATCGAGCCCGGCCAGCAGGTTCAGTAGCGTGGACTTGCCCGAACCCGAACTGCCCAGGAGGGCTAGAAATTCGCCCGCGCGCACCTCCAAGCTGACGTCGTCCACGGCTCGAATGGTCGCTGGCCCCATGGAATAGTACCGGCACAGTCCTTCCGCGCGGATTGCCAGTCCGTCGTTTTGGGTAAGAGGCGTGCTCATTCTGTCCTAATAGGGCTTGACCTTGTCCCGGGCTGTCTGCGGCTGCTAGCCCTGTCCCTCAGAGGCGTGAGGCGTATCTACACACTTCCTCATGACGTGTAGACGCCTCCAGAAGTTGCAAAGGATCGAGGAATCACCAATTCGTAATCGACCCATCCGGGCGCTGAAACATCGGGATGGGTCGGGCGCGCTCGGTGATTTCCGCTACAAGCTGAAGCGGCTTCGTATCGAGGCTCACCCCAAGTCCTGGACGGCGGTTGGGCCACAACTTGCCATGACGAAAATCGTAGGACTCCGGCAAATGAGGCGTTGGGCTCGGCCCGGCTCCCAGCATCTCCATGAGCACCGGCCCGGAAAACGTTCCACAGGTGTGCGCCAGCGCGGCTTCCGAGACTGGCCCTGTGAAATGAGGGATCAGACCCACATAATGCGTCTCGCACAGGGCCGTGATCTTCATGTACTCTGTGATGCCTCCGACGTTGGGCAGCGTGACCCGCGCGTAGTCGATCAACTGGTCCTCGACCAGTTTCTGGATATCCCATCTCGCCCCGAACTGCTCGCCCACCGCGATGGGGACCTTCACCTGCGGACGCAGTTCGCGATAAACATCGGGATTTTCTGAACGAATGAGGTCTTCGGCAAAATAAGGTTCCAGGGGCTCGATGAGAGTGCTTAAGCGCACGGCGTCGGGCAGGTCCAATCGGGTGTGGTAGTCGAGCGCCCAGTCGCCGTTCTTGCCCACTCCTTCACGAATCTCCAGGCAGTCTTGATAGGTCTGGCGAACCGCCCGCTGGGAAATGAAGGTGTGCCCGTCGGGTGGATCGGCGACGGACCAGCGGAAGGCGCGGAAGCCCGCCTCAATGCATGCGCGCGCTGTTTCTTTCAAGCCGCCCGAGCCGGGGAAGCCGGTCGAATAGCATTCCAGATGATCCCTGCAAAGGCCGCCGAGGAGCTCGTGGACCGGAACCCCAAGCGCTTTGCCCTTGATATCCCACAGCGCCAGATCGATGGCACCGAGCGCATGCAGCTTTTCTCGACCGGCGGGATAGAAGTAACCCCGGAACATCATCTGCCAAAGGTGCTCGATGCGCGACGCATCCTCTCCGATGATCATCGCTCCACATTGCTCCACGCCTTCCTTGAAGCCCCCCTCGCCGATGCCGGTGATGCCCTGGTCCGTCTCGACCGTAACAATGTGTGAGCTTTGATTGATGTGGGGGGACGACTTCGGGTTATGGTAGAAGCGTACCCGCGTGATCTTCAGTGGGGGCATTGTCGCGGATTGAGCGGCGTGCGGTCGCGCTGCAAGCGCAGCGGCAGCACCTAGCCCCATCGAGCGTAGGAGGATTCGTCGTTGCATGGGTCCTCCTTGTTCCCTCTGCAAGCCTGCCAGCCTGAGGCAGGCCGCAAAGGTATTCTGCCCGGTGACAAATTGCAAGCTGCAACAGCGCCTATGTCTGCTTTGCGGAGGGCGAATTGCGCTGCCAGTCGAAGTGGGATTATAAAATGCCGTGACAGTTCCTTCTGGAAGGGCGAGCGGTACTGCCCTGAGCTATAGGAGAGGGACAAGAGGCGACGCACGCCCGCTGGAGCGAACGGCGCTCCTCTACCAAGAGGGATCGGCGCTACGTCGCCGCGTAGTGTGAATCAACCTGAAACTAGGAAAGGTAATAGGCAAGGACCGTGAGGCTCTTAACAAGCGTCAATTCCTTGTTCGGGCAACTGCTTCCAAATCGGAATTTGAAGGCTCTTGCAGAAACTTACGGGGTTCGTTGGGGTACCGGCGAGGAGAATTTCCACTCTTCTCTTCCGCCCTCGGGCCTCCTCGGCCCAGTTCGGCTGGTCCCGTCGAAACGCTGGACGGAGCGATTCGGAGAACAGATAAACTGACAGACGCTTGACGCTTTGGAGACAGCCTGTCTTCCGGCGATATAATCTAAGTACTTTGAGGGCGGTAAGTGTCGCACAAAATTAACTCGGTTAGTTCGTTGGGGCGCTGGCCAGTCGTACGGCTGGGTTTGGTTGCGGTCGCAACCGCAGCGAGTCTGTGTGCTTTGGGCAGGCCGGGGATTTCGGTTACAACGGACCCGACACTTGAGGCGGGATTTCGCGCCATGTACGGCCTCGATTTCACTTCCGCCGGGAATCGTTTCCATGAGTACGAGCGCGCCCGGCCAGCAGACCCGCTGGGCTATGCGGCGGAATCCACTTACCTGGTCTTTAGCGAGTTTAACCGGTTGAGATTGCTGGAGGCGGAATTCGAGACAGACAACCGGAAGTTTTTTGCCAAACCGGCGGCCCCGGCTGATCCCCGGCTGAAACAGCGTGTCTTGGAACTCAGCGAGCGGACGCAGCAGCTCGCTCAGGCGAAACTGCGGCAGAATCCCACCGATGAGAGCGCGCTCTTCGCGCTGGCGTTGATCAATGGCATTCTGGGCGACTACTCGGCGCGCGTCGAGCACCGTTATTGGGGTTCGGTGAAGTACGGAAGGCAGGGGAACGATTTCGCCCGAGAACTCCTCAAGCACAATCCTGAATTCTACGACGCGTACGTCTGGACGGGCGCCACGAACTACATCTACGGATCGCTTTCTTTCCCCTTAAGGTTGACCGGTCGGCTGTTTGGGCTCTACGGAGACAAAGCCACAGGCGAAGCAAACCTCCGGCTGGCCGCGGAGAAGGGCCATTACCTGAAACCCTACGCCAAGATTCTGCTCGCGGTCGCTTATCTTCGAGACAACAACAAGGCGGCTGCCGCTGCGCTGCTAGCGGGACTGTCTGCGGAGTTCCCCAGCAACAGTTTGTTTCGGGAAGAGGCGAAGCGGCTAGGGGCAAGTCAGTAAGGTCGCGGGCCTGAAGAACCGCGGCCAAAATCCGCCGCCGCGGCGACACCATGGTTGCCATCTTCACGGCGTCTTGAATCGCTGATCGATTTCGACCTGATATCCACTTGCCAGCCGGTTCGTCTCGTTAGCCATCCCCACCACGGCCATCAATTCCGCCAGCATAGCGTTGGTCATGCCTGCCTTGCGCGCCGCGACGGTATGCGCAGCGATGCAGTAGCTGCACTGGTTGGTGGCGCTTACAGCCAGGTAGATCATCTCCTTGGTAAGAGCATCCAAGGCGCCAGGGGCCATCGTTTCCTTTACGCTTTGCCAGGTGCGGCGGAGCGTTGCGGGATCATGCGCTAGAGCCTTCCAGAAATTGCTCACCCAATCCGTCTTTCGCGTGGCCATCAGGTCGTCGTACACGGCCCGCACTTCCGGGCTTGCCGCGTCATATTCGATCAGACCTAAGGTTGCCATGTCATGCCTCCCCAAAGTGCCGCGTCAGCCGCGCCGGCGCTCGGCAACAACGGTGACCTGCATATCGCGGGCCAAGCGAACGACCTGCTGAACCAGGCTACGGCCGAACATCAAAGGCCAGTGGCTCGGCTTGTGGCGAAGTAGGAAGACTTGGGTGATCTGATGGCGATGGGCGAATTCGATCAGAGTCTTGGCCACATCATCACCCTGCAGCACCCTAGTCTCGATTTGCAGGTTGCGCGCGAAGTTGAGATGTTTCTCGAGCGCCTCGCGCTCTTTCGCAGGCAGGCTGCGCAGGTCGGAGTCGAGGTGAACGCACACCGCGAAGCAATCGGCGCTTAGGAAATCGGCCACGCGGCGGCCGCGGCGGATCAGGGCAGCGGTCGACGGGTCGGAGGTAATGTGGATAAGGATGCGATCGGTGGAGTCGGCCGCGCGAGTACCCCGCATCCCCCCCGGGCGGTCCGCCGCCGAAAGGGGAGCTTGCGTGTTCTCCTCAATCTCCTGGCGCATGTCGACTTCATGAGCGGTCTGGCGCAGCGCCAGTTCACGAAGGGCCACCAGGGTGGGTTCTTTGAAAAAACTCATCAGCGCCTGCTGGGCTTTTTCCTGCGGGTAGATGACGCCTCGTTTCAAACGGTTCAGCAAGGCCTGGGGCGGCAAGTCCACCATGACCACCTCGTCAGCCGCCTTGATCACCCAATCGGGCACGGTCTCGCGCACGCGGACGCCGGTGAAGTGCCAGACTTGATCGTTGAGGCTCTCAAGGTGCTGCACGTTCATGTTCGTAAGGACGTCTATTCCCGCCTCCAGAAGGATCTGCACGTCTTCCCAGCGCTTGGCCCGCTCGGAGCCCGGGACGTTGGTATGCGCGTACTCGTCCACGACGCAAACCTGAGGGTGGCGTCGCAGGATGGCATCGGTATCCATTTCCTCAAACTCAGTTCCGCGATGCAATAAGGTGCGACGCGGGATTACTTCCAGTCCCTGCGTCTTGTTGATGGTTTCTTTGCGGCTATGGGGCTCGAAATATCCGACGACGACGTCCACACCCTGCTGCTTTAACTTCTGGGCCTCTTCGAGCATCTTGTAGGTTTTCCCGACACCCGCCGCGTAACCTAGCAGGAGTTTGAGGCGACCACGTCGTGGGAGATCTGGCATGGGAGGTGTTCTATTGCGGAAAGACGCGGATGTCAATCCATTCTCCCGCCTCGATGAGGTGGTCAATGTCGGTGCCGAAGAGTCGCTCCCAAGGGTTCTCTTTTGTCGCGCGTCCGAGGAAGATTTGCGTGATCCCGCGACTCTTCGCAAAACGCATTACAGCGTCGACTTGATCTTCACCGTCCAATGCCTCAATGCGAGCGCTGGCTTCCCGCGCGTACCTGAGGTTTTTATTCAAGACTTCCTGCTCCTCGGGTGAGAGGTCGGGCTGACTGACATAGACGGCCCATAACTCTCCCTGGAACCGGTCCGCGTTGCGCCTGCCACTGGCGATCATTCGAGCTGCGTCGGCATTCGGGGTCACCCACACCAGGATTCGTTCGTGCGTGCCCCAAAGTTCCTCGACGCCATGCCGCCGCAAATATCCTACCAATTGGTAATCCACAATGTCGGCGGCGAGCAACAGCGCCATCTCACGCAACTGTGAAAGGCTCTGTTGCCGGGAAATAGCAGAACTCTCGGGATGGTTCCCATCTGGCGGAGGGACATCGCTGGCCCGCTCCAGGCACATTTCCGGCGGAGCGTCGACGACTTCGATCTCCTCGGCGAACTTCAAAAAATCCATGGGGACGGTTTCGGTGACGTGTTTGCCTGTCAGCTCCTCGACCTGCTTCCGCACCTCCTCGATGTGCTGGAGGTTGACCGAGGCGAGGACGGAGATTCCCGAGGCCAGTAACTCCTCCACATCTTGCCATCGCTTGGCGTGCAGGCTCTCCGCAGGATTGTCGTAGGCGAGTCCGTCCACCACGCAGACCTGGGGATGGCGCTCCAAAATCGCGATGACATTCATTACGGGAATGCCGTTGAGAGTCCGCAGGGGAATGACTTCCATTTTCCGCAGTAAGGCGTCAACTTCCGGAGAGACCTTAGACTGCGTCGCGCCGACCACCACATCTTCGCCGCGTTCCTGGCGCCGGCGCGCCTCGTCGAGCATCCGCAAGGATTTGCCCACCCCGGAGGCATACCCCAGGAAGACTTTTAACCTTCCCCGACGTAGGTACTGTTCTTCCGCCTCGACTTGGCGGAGCAGTTGCTCCGGGTCGGGGCGGCGGCTGGTCAGTTCAGGAGGCATGTGCGAGTCTTCCTTTCCTCCAAAACCTCATTATGGCCGAGACCGCGAGAAATGAAAAGGGTGGTGTGGAAGCGCGAGGCCGGAGACGCTCACCACAGTTGTTCGAAGAACCTGTGTCGCATATACTCTCATTCGATGCTGATGAGGGCTTTCCGCCGGGTAAGGCAGGAGATTAAAGTTTATCGTTTGGTGCTTATTGACCCGCGAACGCCGAGAAAAGCCAAATGGTTATTGAGGTTTGTTTTCGTATACATCCTCAGCCCGATCGATTTGACCCCCGACTTTGTTCCTATCCTCGGATGTTTAGATGAAATAATTCTCCTTCCCGGCTTGCTGCTGATCGTTCGCCGGCTCATTCCCGAAGAAGTCATTACCGATTGCCGAGGGCGGGTCAAAGCAGAGCTCGCGACAGGGCCGGAGGCGGGCTAAGACGCAATTCTCGCGTTCGGTTTCCCCACGTCCAGCCGCCCGGCGAAAGGCCTTCTGAACAAGCAGCACAAGATCGAGTCATTCCTGACCTTGCCGGCAAGCTGTCTCCGTCAGCGTGTTCCCCTCGCCTTGCGCGCCGCCAAGTGGTCTCTCCCAGACCTTACAAAACCCAAGAATCGCCGCGCCAGCTCGCCGATTCGATCCGGCTGCCTAAGGCGGATGGCGTCGGTGGGAATCAGTTCTCGGCCAATCCCCAACGCTCTCGCTCCGGAGAGGATGAAATTCGAGGCATTCTGCTGATTCACTCCGCCGGCGGCGATCAGCGGAATATGTGGAAACATCCTGTTAAGAGAGAGAATGTAACCTTCGCCGCCGATATGAGCGCACGGAACGACCTTGACGAAATCCGACCTGGCTTCCCATGCGGCCATGACCTCGGTTGGCGTCAGAGCGCCTGGGATGGCGACAATCTCCTCCTGCGCCGCAAACTCGATCACCTCCGGATGAAGTCCGTCGCTGGTCAAGAATTGCGCGCCTGCTTCCAGACACTTGCGCGCCGTCGCCACTTTCCTCACGCCTCCGACCCCCACAATGGTTTGGGGAAAGCGCTTCACCAGGTGCAAGATAACCTGGGTCGCCTGAGGCACGGTCAGCGGAATTTCGAGGATGGGGATTCCTCCCGCGACTACCGCCTCGGCGGCAAACAAGGCGTCTTCCTCGGAGTACACGCGTATCGCCGCGACGAGGCCGGTCTGCTCGATCCGGTCGCGCACCTCTAGTTTCTTCATGGAACAGCCTCGCGGCCCACCGCTGCATTCAATTGCGCCACGGCGGTCAGGTAAGCTCCGATCAGAGTCAAGTAGTTCTGTTGAACGCTGCGATAGTCGCTCTCGGCGTTCAGGAAATCAAGCAAAGAAGCTGCGCCGCGCTGAAAAGAATAGGTCACGGTGTCGCGCACGCGCACCGCTTGGGCGAGATATTTCTCCTTGTAAGGCCGCAGCAGGATGACGTTGCTCTCCAGGTTCGCGTAGGCCGTATCCACATCACTGAACACCTGCGCCTCCGCGGCGTCGCGTTGCCGTTCGTTGAGGCCGATGTCCAATAGAGTGCGCGTCTTTTCTCCCTGATTCCGGTCGAAAATGCGGAGGGGGATGTTCACACTGAAACCGATGGTGTGCTTGTCGTAAGGATTGTTAAAGGAGGGGTTATAGGTGTACCAGGCGTCGAACGTCGGGTCCGTCGATCCGTTGGCAACGGCAAGCTTGTGGTCCGTTTTGGCTTTATCTACAGCTTGGAAAGCCGCCTTCAAATCCGGCCGGATTTCAATTGCGGCACGGCGTAGCCCTTCGCGTGCGGGAATTTGCTCCGAGAATTCAAAAGGCCCCGTGACGTCAAACGCCTCGGTCGGGGTGCGATCGTTCAGCAGCATGAGAAGCTGGATCTTCGCGCTCTGCAACGCCACCTTGGCGCTTTCCAGGTCCGATTCGTACTGCACACGCTGAAGTTCCAGGCGGTCGAGATCGACCTTCGCCAATCCTCCTACTCGGAACCGCTCCCTGCTGATCGTGAGGACGTGGTCGTAGTACTCCAGGTTCGCCTTGGCGAGCGCCAGGATCGCCTTCTGTTGCAGCACCTGGACGAACGCGCTACGCAAAGTGAACAGAAGAGTCCTGTCCTGATCCCTGTATTGGGAGGTCGCAATTCCAGTGGCTTTCTGGGCGCTTTCCCGCCGCAGTTCCCGCTTGTGCTGCCTTTCATGCAGATAGCTAACCCCAGGTTCGTACAACGTACCGACAAGCGGCTGCCAGACTCCTTGATAGGGAACCAACTGCGTCCCATCCATCGCGAAATTAAAGCTCGGGTTGGGGCGGAGATAGGCCGTGATCTCATTGGCTTGCGACTCAGCGATATTGATTTGAGCGGCTTTCAAAGTGGGGTTGGTGTTCTCGAACTCGTCCCGAACCTGCTCCCAGGTGAGCGCCTGCTGGCAAAACGACTCGACAGGGAACAGTAGAAAAGCGGCGATAACGAGTACTTTCCGGAATGGTGACATGACCTCCTCAAGAGCGTGCAGTGCTGTGGGCACGACATGCTGCGTCTGAATGCCGCCAAACGGCGGGCGGCGTTTCGGTTGTAAACGAGAATTGCTACGCCCCTGGCGCGACCTCCCGTCCCTTTTCGAGCCACCCCACATGCTCTGCCTAGTGGAAATGCCCCGGCGCAGGCAGCTTGTCCGTATCTCTCGCGATCCAAACATAAAATGTCGGCAGAATCACGATGCTCAGGGCCAAGTCGGCAATCAGGCCGCCGACAATAACGATTGCAAAGGGGCGCTGCGAATCCGAACCAATATCGTGCGAGAGCGCCGCGGGCAACAGTCCGAGTGTCGCCACCAGCATGGTCATCATGATGGGGCGAAGTCGTAGGACTGCTCCCTCAATGGCGGACTCCACAACGGTATAGCCACGGGCCCGGAGTTGATTGATGTATTCGAGCATGATGACGCCCGTCTGCACCGATACGCCGAAAAGCGCCAACATGCCGACCCCCGATGACACGCTCAGGTATGTCCCCGTAACCAGCAGTGCCAGAAAGCCCCCCACGCGAGCCAATCCGACGTTCAACAGAATCAGCAGAGACCACTTGTAGGAACGAAACATAGTGTAAAGAATAATGAAAATGACGAGGACCGTGAGCGGAACGATGACTGCCAGCCGCTTCTCAGCACGCTGCTCGCTTTCGTACTCGCCCGACCAGCCAATGCGGTAGCCCGCTGGCAATTTCACTTTTTCACTGATCTTTCGGATAGCCTCTTCGACCGTCGTCCCCAAGTCCCGACCCCGGACGTTGAAGGTGACTGCTGCGTAGCGGGTATTGCCTTCCCGGTAGATGTCGTAAGCTCCGTCCTTCACTTCGACATGCGTCAGTTGTGCCAGAGAGACCCGCTCGCCCGTGGGAGAGAGCAGGCGAATTTTGGCTATCGCCTCGGGCGTGTTGCGATAAGCCTCTTGATAACGCACCACCACGTCGTATCGCTGCTGATCGATCAGCACTTGGCTGACCGCATTCCCGCCAATGGCGGTCTGAACGGCGTCCTGGATGTCCGCCACGTTGATTCCGAAACGCGCCGCTTGGCGGCGGTCAAT